>Ga0307372_10000929_pt1 | contig 51440 bp, 44 predicted proteins | sample OX1MG_FD_202533 | JGI IMG/M metagenome (GOLD analysis project Ga0307372, IMG submission 202533) | Soil microbial communities from Risofladan, Vaasa, Finland - OX-1 | ecosystem: Environmental > Terrestrial > Soil > Coastal area > Acid sulfate soil | place: Finland: Risofladan, Vaasa | collected...
CCCAAACCCGAACGACCCAAACGGGCAGCGGATCTTGGCTGTGTTCCCCCCGAGGCTGCTTAGGAGGAACGAGACGAACGGCGACGAAGGAATACTGCACCGTTGCTTTCCGCGCCGGCCGATCCGCAGTGGCCGCAACTTCCACCGTGTAACTGCCAGCAGCCTTCGCGTCTCGGGCTAAGGCGTACAGTTTCTTCTTCGCGCCGCCTGCGGTGTGTCCCACCAAAACTTTCCGATCCTTCGACGAACGGATCACGAACCGTCGCCCGCTTTTCGCTTCATGCTCCAGTTCTTCAAAGGTATCTCCACCTCGATCGCAGACCACGATCAGTTTGCGATCAGCCGGCAAGGGCTTCGTTGCTGCGGGCCAGAGGCGGCTCTCGCGCGACTCACGGCGGCGGATTTGGTCTTTCGTCTCTCCAGGCGGTGCCTTCACGCGTGTGTGTAATATCTGATTCGCTAATCCCAGCGCCTGTCGCTGTTCTGGATCGACGATCAGTAAGTTTTGGCAGACATAGCCTCGTCGGCTGCCGTTGCCGATTTGTCCCAAATCGGCCATCGTCGTCAAGCCGCTGTAATCCAACTCGGTTGCATCGCTGATCGCCAACAACGGCCCGTCGTGCTGATCGACCAGACGGAGCGTCTCAGCCTGATGCGCCGCCAACACACTGGCATGCGTGACCTCGCGTCGATTCATCAGCCGGTACAACGCTTGCAAAGCCCAGGGATCCTTGATTTTATCTGGCAAGGTTCCACCTGGATGTCTGGCTAACGCATCGGCCGCCTTGACCAACCGCCTTGTGCGAGCCTTATTACCCAATTTCGCACCGCCAAAATGGATTTCACCGAACGAACGTTCTCTCTGCGACATCGATGACACCTCCGTGAATTAGCGGCGCGGCTCCTTACCGCGCCCACGAAAGTCCTACGCAGGCTCGCCTCCCATTGCTCAGATCGCAGATTTTCCGACCAAACAGCCGCCAACGTCCGTAGAAAAGTTGGCTAAACTTAAGGCGCAAGCCCACGGCTAAACTCTATCGTCCCTACGGGACTGGGAAACGCAACGCGCGCGACGCGGCGTCGGACTTGTGTAGAACAACGAGGGGCAAGCCCCGTCGTGGCGGAACAAAATCGGTATAACAACGAAACCATCGCAAGGCCAATTTTTTAACGGGCCAGGCTCTGCCCCAGCCACCCGTCCCGAACCCTACTCCCTCAATTGCCCTGACTCGGCGGCCTGCCAACGGCGGCCGCTGGTCAGGTCGAGGGCCGTCAGCCAGCCGCCGTAGCAGCAGCCCGTGTCGACGTCGATCAGGTGACCCAGGTCGAGCACGTCCTCCTGCGGCGTGTGGCCGACGACGGCGATTTTGCCGGAGACGTGCGGGCCGGGCAGAGAGGCGTGCAGCGGGAGCCAGCGCAACGTGCGGTCGTCCTGCGCGTCGAGCGGCAGCTCGGGCCGGTAGTTGGCATGCACGAAAAAATGAGTCTCGGTTTCGAAGTATCGCCGGCAGGAGCGGAGGAAATCCCAGTGCTCGGGCGGCACGGCGTCGGGCCGCGCGTTCTGGCCGTAGGAATCGAGCGTGGCCTGCCCGCCGCATTCGAGCCAGAACCGCAGATCGTCCTTGCGTCCACGCGCGTAAAGCAGCATTTCGTCGTGGTTGCCCAGCACGGGCACCAGCCGGCAGCGGCCGGCCAGCGCGATCAGCTCGTCGAGCGTGCCCTTGCTGTCGGGGCCGCGGTCGACGTAATCGCCCAGGGTGACGAGGGTGTCGTCGGGCTGCGGGTCGATGGCGTCGAGCAGCGCGCGGAGGGCCAGCGTGCAACCGTGAATGTCGCCGAGGGCAATCAGTCGGCCGGGCATCTACCAAAGCTCCGCGCCGGCGGGTTTGCCAAAACCGTCCTCGCTGCCCCGTTACCCCATTTTCGAAGCTTTGTTCGCATAGTCGGACGCCTTATGCACTGCATGCGCCGTCGCTTTGAATCCAAAATCCAAAATCCAAAATGGTGGGCCGGCGCTCGCAAGCTCGCTGGTCCCACCCTACGCCGGCCTGTTCACCCACGCCCGCAGCGGTTTCCCTTCCAGCCCCAACAACAGATTGTCGGCGGCGATTTCGGCCATGCCGTCGCGGCTGGAGACCGTGGCGCTGGCGATGTGCGGGGCGATCACGACGTTCGGCAGCGACAGCAGCGGATCGTCGACGGCCGGCGGTTCGGGGTCGGTCACGTCGAGGCCGGCCGCGAAAATGTCGCCGTTCTTCAACGCCGCGTAGAGGTCGGTCTGCGCGTGCAGCGGTCCGCGGGCACTGTTCACGAACACGGCCGTGGGCTTCATTTTCTTGAAGGCGGCCGCGTTGAACATGCCGTCGGTCGTGGCGTTCAAATCGGCATGCACCGAGACGAAATCCGACTCGGCGAGCAGCGTGTCGAAATCGACTTGTTCGGCTTCGAAGTCGCGTTCGGCGGCCTCATTGCGGTGCATGTCGTGATAGAGCACGCGCATGTCCCAGCCGCCGTGGCACTTTTTGGCCATGGCGTGGCCGATGCGGCCCATGCCGACGATGCCGATCGTTTTGCCCCACAGGTCTTGGCCGATGTGCCCCAGCGGCTCCCACGTTTTCCACTGACCGGCGAGCACGTAGCGGTGCCCGGCCACCACGTGCCGCGCGGCGGAGATCAACAGGGCGAAGGCCAGGTCGGCGGTGGCTTCGGTGAGCACGCCGGGCGTATTGCCCACGCGGATGCCGCGGCGCGTGGCTTCGGCCAGATCGACGTTGTTGAAGCCCACCGCGTAATTGCTGATGACCTTGAGTTGCGGGCCGGCGGCGTCCATGACTTCGGCGTCGATCTTGTCGGTCAACAGCGTGAGCGCTCCCTCGCAGCCGCGAATTCGCTCCAGCAACACGTCTCCGGGCGGCGGGAGCTGTTCGGGCCAAATGTCGGCGTCGCAGGCGGCCCGAATGCGATCGAGGCCGGCGGCGGGAATGATGCGTGTGACGAAGACTTTGGGGCGAGACATGGTTGGTCCTTGTCGCGATTTTGGATTTTCGATTTTCGATTCTACCGCTCGAAGGCCCGTTGTTGTAGCCAAGGGGGCGCGAGGGGCGATAGGCTGGTTATTCCGGCATGGTTTTTCGCTTTTCCAGATCGGCGATTCTTGGGCCGATTCCTTTGATGGCTATTTTCAGCGGCAGCCTGGGCGTGTAGGATTTATTAGAGACCTCAATTCATCCGATAAGTGCGCTGTCGTCCCATGGGTGGTCTAAGTTCGTTTCTCTTCGCACGTCCGTCTTTTCTGGAGGGAGTTGGCCGACTGGTCGATTTCGGCGGGTTTCTGAACGAGTACAATTATTCGCCGAACGGAAATGAGGCGGATAACTTGGCTCTCTGGGCGGATTGGACCGCAATCGGAAACGACATGCGCGTGGCATGGCTTGAAGACCTCGCGAACGGGCACGGCCAGGCGGGACTGCCAACCGCGTAGGGTGGGTCCGTGGCTGCATCCCAAAAACAAATCGAGTTCACTGCCCACGCTGACGCGCAAATGGCTGCGAGGGCGGTGAGCCGCAATCAGGTCGCCAACACCATTCGGCAACCGACCACAAAAAAGGCGGGGAACACGCAATACACTCAGCGGCTCGAACGCGATTTTCCTCCGAACCGTCGGCTGGTTGTCATCGTTGAAGAGTTAGGGGACAAGATCAAGGTCGTTACCACCTACTGGCAGCAGATTACGAAATAGGTTCAGCCATGTCGATAGTTTACCAGACGTCGGGACTGGGGCTGAGCGTACAGGCCCGTGAAGACGGATCGCTCCAAGCCGCGTACCTTCGCATCTCCGACAAGCAGGTGGCTCGGACCGAAGAAGTCGTCGAATCGGTGCTGCTGATTGATTTCGACCACGATGGGCAGCTTGTGGGCATTGAGATCCTGGCCCCGGTGCAAATCTCGCAGGTCATGGAACTAGCCAATCGGCTCGACGCATCCCAGCGCCAGTCCTTCAAGAATTTCGTCAAATCGTCTGCGCCGCCCGCGCTGGTTCTGACATAGCACCGGCACGGCAGCCTCGGCAAACAACGAACTGCGAAAGCCGACCGTCTGAGCGGCCCTACTTGCCAGCACGAGGCTTCTGCTTTCCAATAGGGGCGTCATGAGCCTCTTCGACCAACTCGAACGACGCTTCGGCGGGTTCGCCGTCAAAAACCTGACGACGCTGCTGGTCGTTGCGCAGTGCGTCGGGCTCGCGGTGCATTGGTCCCTGCCCGAACAGTTCGCCAAAATTCCGCTGCAAATGTCGCTGGTCAAGCAGGGCGAGTTCTGGCGGCTGGGCACGTTCTTCTTCATGCCCGTCACTGACCACCCGCTGTTCTTTTTCTTCGGGGCCTATTTGTTCTATTTGATGGGCACGACGCTCGAGGCCCATTGGGGCGACTTCCGCTTCAACCTCTATATCCTGATCGCCACGTTGGGCACCTACGTTGCCGGCTGGCTTTTTCCCGATCAGGCGCTGACGAACGCTTTTATCGACAGCTCGGTGTTTTTGGCCTTCGCCTATCTCTATCCCGGCTTCGTCATCGTGTTGTTTTTCATTCTGCCGGTGCAAATCAAATGGCTGGCCTTGCTCACCTGGCTGGGCTTCGGCTCCACCGTGGCCCTTGCGCCGTGGCCGCAGAAGGCGATGGTGCTGGCCGCGGTGGCGAACTTTTTTTTGTTCTTCGGCCACGAGATATTGTTGCGGGCCTATCATCACAAGCGGCGCATGGAATGGAACGCCCGGCTGCTGGCGCGGCCCGACAAGCCGTTTCACCGCTGCGCCATTTGCGGCGCCACCGAACGCAGCCACCCCAGAATGGATTTCCGCTACTGCACGAAGTGCGAGGGAAGCTACGAATACTGCGCCGAGCATTTGCGGACGCACGAGCACGTGGGCAAGCCGGCGCCGGCATCACTGGCCGACGCGCGTGAATCGGATGCTCGATCATGACGGCCGGCGAAGTTTTGCCGCTCACGGCCACGGTTGAGCCGGCCACGCAGAGCGAGCTGGTGGAGCAGGTTCGGGCGGCGTTCGGTTCCGACACGCCGCTGTACCCCATCGGTGGCGGCACCAGCCTCGGCTACGGTGTGCCGCCCAAGCAAAAGGGGCTGGGAGTGCGACTGACCGGTCTGAACCGGATCGTCGATTACCCCGCGCGCGACATGACGATCACGGTCGAAGCCGGCATCACGATGAGCGTGCTGGCCGCCGAGTTGGCGCGGGAGGGGCAACGGTTGCCGGTCGATGCGGCCCAGTCCGACCGGGCGACGCTGGGCGGCCTGATCGCCACGAACTTCAGCGGGCCGCGCCGCTATGGCTACGGCACGCTGCGCGACTACGTGATCGGCATCAGCGCCGTCGATGGCCGCGGCACGCCGTTCAAGGCCGGCGGGCGGGTGGTGAAAAACGTCGCCGGCTACGATCTTTGCAAGCTGCTCACGGGGTCGCTGGGCACGTTGGCCGTCATCAGCCAGGTGACGCTCAAAGTCCGTCCGGGGTGCGAAGCGACGGCGTTTATCGAGTGTCGCCCGGCCGACTGGGACGCTGCCGAGCGACTGCTGGCCGGGCTGGTCACCTCGCGCACCATGCCGGTCGCCATCGAGTTGCTGCGCGGGCCGTATTGGCAAGAAAACGCGGGGGACGGTGGTGACGACTCGGCGGTCGGGCAATTGTTGGTTGGCTTCGAAGGGAGCAAGTTGGAGGTCGATTGGCAGATCGAGCAGTTGGGTCGCGAATGGCGCGAGCAAGCCGTGGAGGTCGCGGCGGACCATCGCGATGAGATGGCCGCGAATCTGTGGCGGCGGCTCACCGAGTTTTCGGCGCAGAGCGCGCCGCTGGTGCTCAAGGCCCATCTGCGGCCGAGCGCCGTGACGTCGTTTATGCAACTGCTGGTGCGGATCGAGCCGCGGGCGTCGCTTCAGGCGCACGCCGGCAACGGCACGATCATCGCGAGTCTGGCGGAATTCTCGGCCGGGGACGCGGCGAGGGTGATCGTGCAGCAACTTCAGCCCGCGGCCGTGGCGGCCGGGGGCGGGCTGGTCGTTTTGTCGTGTGCGGCCGGGGAGCTGACGCGCCAGGCCACCTGGGGCAACGCCCCCGGCGACGCGGCCCTGATGCGCGCCGTGAAGGAGCAGTTCGATCCGAAGGGGCTGTTGAATCCGGGGAGGTTCGTGTATGGCGTGTGACGAGAACGAGCCGCGGTTCGCGATTGCGGTTGGCAGGATGCCGGAACTTGTCACAATCGCCTCGGAGCTGTTTCTTGGCCAGATTACCGTTGATACCGGAGAAGATCCGGAAATTGATGACAAGCGATACGTGGTTGTCCATGTGGAAACGCAACAGCCGATCGAAGAAGTGGCCAAGCGTCGAGGGCAGTGGTACCACTTGACGCATCGCCTGCTCGGCAGAGAATGCGAACTGGTGTGTCTCGCGATCACCGTCGTTTGACGTGCGGGCCGCGAATCCTACCTTGGATTTGACGTCCGGTGGGTGCCACTTGGCGTTGCCCTGATGCCTGGGTTCAGCTAGCCTGCCGCCCTTCTCCAAAGGAAGGGAAAGGTAGGCATGGATGCCGGGCAGCCACAGATCACTTTTCAGGACGGACTTCCTGGAACGGCTTCGGGACTGGATCACGACGCATCACAAGGTTTATCCGCGACTACCGCCGCAGGGAATCTACTTTGAGTCTCTCGTCGAGCGCGCCTTTCTCCACTCGGGCTGGTCGCGTGAAGAAGTGGTATTGGAGAACCCAAACAGCCCAAGGGCAGACATAAAGGTCTGCGACACACGCCTGTCTTTGAAGACCGAGACTGGCAAAGGCACGCGCAAAGGCTTGGTGAGCATCACGAAGCTCTGCACGACCGAGACCGGCCAATGGTCGTCGAGAGCGCTTATCGACCACGCATTGGCCCATTTGAGCCGTTATGAGGGGATCCTGATGCTGCGCGCCGTCTGGAGCGGCGACGAGATCGACTATCAACTGGTTGACGTACCCGTATCGCTGCTCCAGCGCATGCGGGGCTGCAAAGCGGTACCCGTCGGGAGAAGAGAAGGCCGCAAGAGCCTGGCCTTCGACGTAAAGGACGGAGAGCAGGTCCTGTTTCACGTGCATTTCGACGGCGCCGACGGAAAATGTCAGGTCCAGCGACTAAAAATCGAGCACTGCATCATGCTGACGAATGGAAGCAGAAGCTCGCCGAATAGCCGCTCACTCGCACTTGTTCGATTTGCGAAACACGAGCCAATAGCAGTGATGCCGTCGCGCATGATGGGCCTTTTTCCAGCGGGGGTCGGTAATCGGCCCTTGCCGCACCTTGATGATGCAATCGCACGGCGTAAAGCCGATTTCGGCGGCCGCGTTCACGACTTCGATGTGGGCCCATTGATACCGGTGGCCATGCACGTAATCGGCGATCTTGCAGAACAGGACGCCATTCGGCCGCAGGACGCGGTACGCTTCCGCCAGGAACGGCCTGAACGTGTGGGTCAAGTTGTAACCCCGCTCCACCGGCGATTTGACCACCAGACCAAATCGGTCCTGGAAATCCTTCGACTTGTCCTGACCCTGATTGGGGATGTGGGGCGGGTCGTAGACCACGACGTCAAACGACTCGTCATCGCAGGGCATGTCCGTGTTGTCGGCTAAAATATCCGGCCCGTATGCCGGATTGATGTCCATGCCGACGATCTTGCGCCGGCTGGAGCGCCAGAAACGGCGTTTGTTCACCGTCGCGTCCAGAATGTCGCGGGGTGGCTTCTTCGGGTAGAAGCAAAGCATCTTTTCCAGCAACTCGGCGTCGTCGCCCTGCCAGACGGAAGGCAGCGGTTGGTAGGTCGGCGAGGCCACCGTCGCCGCTTCGATCGCCTCCGCCTGGAAAAGTGTCCGGTTCTGCTTGTTGGCTGATCGCTTCTTTGGCATCGTCCTTGTCCTAAATGGGGCCGTCGATCGCCATGATACGGCAAGCGGTGGCCCGCGGTAAATCCGTTCACCAGGAATTTGGCATTCAGGTTATTCCGTACCGCCCGCCCCCATCGGTCATGACAATCAAAACTCCCCCGTCCCCGGCTGCACCTTGCCGTGTGGTAGAGTTACAATAATGATGTTGAGAAAAACTGTCTGAACCTGAAAGTTTCGCACCTCTGTGGCCTATCCTTGTCAGCGGGCAGCGCGTGCCGGGTTGTATTACCGGAACCTGCTCCCGGCAATCTTGCTCGCTTGGGCTTTCCTGCCGCCCGGCGCGGCCGCGGCGGACGGCGCGGAAAGCGCGCCGCCGCCCCTGTGCGCGCCCCCCTGCGCGCCCGCGTCGCCGGCCCATCGCGTGCGGCCGCAAGACGAAGTCTGGTCGATCGACAGCCGCGGACTTTGCCCGTCGACGGCGGACGAAAGCGTGCGGCAGCTTCGCTATCAGCGGTTCGTGCCCGGCACCGGCTGGTCGCGCAGCGACTTTGCCGCGTTCGCCCGTCAGCCTGCCGGCATGGTGACGTGTTTTTTCATCGTCGGCAATTACTACACCCACGCCGAGACGCTGCAGACCGGCTGGTATGCCTATCAGCGTCTGGTGTCGCGGAACGCCGACGAGGTGTCGCTACGGTTCGTGATCTGGTCGTGGCCTTCGGATCCCGTGCCTGGACGACGGCTGCCCGACGCCAAGCTCAAGTTCACGCGCGTCGATCCGTCGGCCTTCCGGATGGCGGCGCTCATCGACCGGCTCGATGCGGAAACGCCGATTTCGCTGGTCGGATCGAGCTTCGGGGCCAGTATCGCGGCAGGCGCGCTGGAGTTGTTGGCGGGCGGCAAGCTGGACCGCTACCAGCTTCCGCCACGTGCCCGGCCGCCGCGCAAGATCCGGTTGGTGATGACGGGCGCGGCGATCCACAATGATTCGCTGCTGCCGGGCCGGAGGTACGGGCGCGTGTTGTCGCAGACCGAGCGGACGCTGGCGTTTGTCAACCCTTCCGACCGGGCACTGCGAGTTTATCACTACCTGTTTAACCCCCGCAGCCCGGTGCGAGCATTGGGCCGCACCGGGCCGGTTGCCGTCAACCGCTTGCCGGACGCGTCGCGGCTCGATTTGGCGTGGAGCGCCGCCTATGTCGGCAAGCAGCACGGCATGCTGCCCTATTGGCAGCACGCGACGCTGGTGACGTGGATGCGGCCCTACCTGTTGATGCAGCCGCTACGGGGTCGGTAGGCCGTGGACTACGCCAGATCGCCCGTGCGCGTGGCCAAGGCGCAGTCGGCGGCACGCAAGTGGTCGATCTGGTTGAGCGTCATCAGCTTGATCTGGCTGGTCCACTCGATCATGCTGATCGAGCCGTTGTAGAGCATAAAGGGATTGCGCTCGGCGGGCACGCCGATCAACGCCTTGAGCGCCGCGGCCAGCACGCCGCCGTGAGCCACGACCGCCACCTGAGCGTGCCCCGCCGCGTGAATCGCCTCAAAGGCGGCCTCGGCCCGCTGCATCAAGTCGCGACGCGATTCGCCGCCGGGTATGCGATAGTCCGGGTCTTGCGAGCGCCAACGGGCCGCCTCTTCGGGAAAACGGTCGCTCAGCTCGGCGGCCAGCGTGCCTTGAAAAACACCGATGTCGATTTCCTTCAGGCGGTCGTCGTATTCGATCGGCAGCCGCAGCGCATCGGCCAGCGGCTGCGCCGTTTCGCGTGCCCGTGCCAGCGGGCTGGAGTAGATGGCGTCGATTTCAAGCTGGCCCAGTGCGGCGAGCAGCGCCTGGGCGTGCTTGAGGCCCAAGGGCGAAAGCCGCGGCTCGTTGGACTGGCCTTGCAGCCGCCCCTCGACGTTGAACGTGCTTTCGCCGTGACGCACGCAATAGAGAATCATAGTTGCCTCACGGGGTCAACTCGCCGCGGCGGAGCTTTTTATAGAGGTCGAGGGCTTCCAGAATGATCCGCGTGGCGTCTTCCGGCCCCATGAAATCGTCGATCACCACCTGCTTGTTCTCCAGGATCTTGTAGTCCTGAAAGAAGCGTTTGACTTCGCGGAGCGTGTGTTCGGGAAGCTGCTTGTGGTCGTAATAGTCGCTGACGGCGGGGTCGTGGACGCTGACGGCGATGATCTTGTCGTCGATGCCCTTGTCGTCGCGCATCCGCATGACGCCGATGGCCCGCGAATCGACGATCGTCAGCGGGTGGACCGGCTCCTGGCCCAGCACCAGCGCGTCGAGCGGGTCGCCGTCGTCGCAGAACGTGCGGGGAATGAAACCATAGTTGGCCGGGTAATGCACCGAGCTGTAAAGCACGCGGTCGAGCCGCAAAAAGCCGGTGGTCTTATCCAGCTCGTATTTGTTCTTGCTCCCCGAGGGAACTTCGATGACGACGGGGAACGATTTCTCGATCACCTCGTCGTCGAGATAGATGTCGTGCCAAGAGTGCATGCAGTTTCTCAGGTCGAGCCGTGGGCAACAAGTCACGCTGCAACGCGCAACTCGTCGTAGACGTCGTTGATGGCGGTAGGAGGCGCCTTGGAACTGATCTTCCAGTCGCGTTTCGCGCCCGCCATGCTCCGTTCATTAAAGGTATCGAAATGCGAGCGTATTTCTTCACTCAAGGGGTCAAGATCGCGGGCCATGTCGAATGCGCTTCGTACTTCCGCCATCGAATCACCGCGCTCGCATTGCGCAATCGCCAGTAGATCGAAAAGGGCTGCCGTGATGGAGGGCTGACCAGACCGCCAGATGCCAAGCCGGCAGAAACTGACGGCCCTTTGCCACTGCGCGTCGTGCAGCGCATTCCGGGCAAGTTCCATATAGGGCCAAACGACCGGAGTGCCCAGGTGGACCGCTTGCTCGAAATCTTCGATCGCGTCGTTGCGCCCTAACTGTTGTTTGAGCAACCCACGGGCAGTCAACAGGACGGAGCTCTCAGGATACTCTTGGATGGCGGCATCGAAGACCACCAGGGCGTCGTCAGCTTTCGCCAGCCGCTGTAGACAAAGTGCCTTCGTGGCGAATGCCGCGGCAACCACCGCTGCCAGCGCTTCACGAACGTCGCTGGCACGCAGTTGTTCAAGTCCGCGATCGACGACTTCAATCGCACGCTGATAAAACTCGGGCGTTGCGGTCGCAGTCGCATAGAGGTGAAGAGCGTCGGCGATCCGTAACAGCAGTCGCGGCTGCGTTCCATCGTTTCTCAAATGCGCTTCGGCGCGTTGATGCAACTCCTCCCACGCCGACATCGCCTTGAGGCACTCAAGGACCAGCATCGGATAAGTAGGATTCTCCGGCTCCAGCCGCGCCGCGTTGTCGAGAAACAGCAGGCCAATTTCAGGATGTCCCATTTCCATCCATGCACGGCCGCGCATGTAGTCCACCCGTGCGCGGGGCAAGAATCGAGGTGGGCGCCGCAGGCTCGTCAACAGCCGGTCCCACTCCTTGTTGTGAAAGGCTTCCGCTTGTTCATGTGCCAACGCCTTGGGAGTCATTGGCGGCCAGTCGGCATCTACCCACGTCTCTCGATCGCGAAGCGTGTTTAGATCGGAAGAAAGTCCCCAGAGGCGATCCTGCCGGCACTCGTCCAGGTCGCGCCACAGGTCGTTAAATCGATCGTCTTCCTCCGCTTCGAGATCCGACCGCTCTTCGTCCCACGTTTTCCTGACGTGCGCGTCGACAATCTTCTGTAACCAGACGGCATAGATGACCGCCGAATTTGTGCTAGCTATCATCGTCGCCCTCCCCGCTGCACCAGAGGTCCCGCGTATCGATAATCGCCTGCCTATAACTTTCGTACGGCATCACAAACGCCGGTTGCAATGTGCCGTGATCGTCGCGGTCAGGTTTGAGAGCGATCTGTTCGGTGATCGTGCCCGATATAAAGTCGCCCTCGCCAAGGCGAAACAAATGAAGCGAGTTCGGCCCGTTGGCGCCGGGCACTTTGCCCAAGTCGCTAAGCCGTTGCGGAAGCATGCTGGGGCTAAATAGGCGCTTCGCGAGTCGGCGACGGATCCCGGCGATGGATGAAACCACCGATACGCCGCCGGCGTCCGGCCTGGCGTTTCCGTCCGCATCGGGCTTAAGGTCTCGCGCACGCACGCCCAGTTTCGTCGCGGAGTCGCCAATGACGGGACGGAGCTTGGCGCGATCGGCTTGCATGGGGCGATAGGCTCGGGGCATTTCCAATACTCTAGCTTAGCGGCCCGCAGCATGGCCAGCGCTGTTTTGCCAATTGGACGAACTAGACCTGCATCGACGCGCTGCCGTATGCGTAGGTGAGGCTTCCCAGGCCGGAACGCCTGACCAACCTCGTGTTTTCAATAACTGCGGCGATTGATCCGCCCTTGCACTCTGCCGGGCAGCCCCTGAATGCGCAAAAAGCCTTCGGCATCCGTCTGATTGTAGCTGCCGCCGCCCTCCATGCTGGCGATCCCCTCGTCGTAAAGGCTGCGCGGGCTGGTGCGGCCCGCCACGGTGATGTTGCCCTTGTAAAGATGGAGCGTCACTTCGCCCGTCACCGGCCGCTGGGCCTCGCGAATGAAAGCCAAAAGGGCGTCCATCTTGGCGTGATACCAGAAGCCGTAGTAGACCATCTCGGCCACTTCGGGAGCCAGCCGGTCGCGGAGGTGCATCAGGTCGCGGTCGAGCGTGATCTGCTCGATCACCCGATGGGCGTCGTAAAGCAGCGTCATGCCGGGCGCCTCGTAGACGCCGCGGCTCTTCATGCCCACGAAGCGGTTCTCGACCATATCGACGCGGCCCACGCCGTTGCGGCCGCCGATGGCGTTCAACTCGGCCACGATTTCATAGGCGTTCATTCGCCGGCCGTTGACGCTGACCGGCAGGCCCGACTCGAAGGCGATCGTCACCGGCTCGATCTTGTCGGGCGCCTGCCGCGGCGAGACGGTCATGCCGAAGTCGACCAGTTCCACGCCGTTGACGGTAAGGTCTTCGAGCTTGCCCGCCTCGTAGCTGATGTGCAGGCAATTCTCGTCGGAGCTGTAGGGCTTGGCGGCCGAGGCTTTGACGGGAATCGCCTTCTCCTCGCAATAAGCGATCATCTCCTTGCGGCCGGGAAAGAGTTTGCGAAAGTCCGCCCGCCGCCAGGGAGCGATCACCTCGACGGCCGGCTCCAGCGCCTCGGCGGCAAGCTGAAAGCGGCACTGATCGTTGCCCTTGCCGGTGGCCCCGTGGGCGAAGGCGTCGGCGCCCACTTCGCGGCCCACTTGCAAACACGCCTTGGCGATCAGCGGCCGGGCAATCGACGTGCCCAGCAGATAAACGCCCTCGTATTTCGCCTGCCATTGCAACACCGGAAAGGCGAAGTCGCGGCACAGCTCTTCCTTGACGTCGACGATGCGGGCCGATTTGGCCCCGCACTGCCGGGCCTTGTTCAAAATGGCCTGACGGTCTTCGCACGGCTGGCCGAGATCGACGTAGACGGCGTGGACCTGATAACCCTGGTCTTGAAGCCAACCCAAGATGACCGAGGTATCGAGTCCGCCGGAATAAGCGAGAACGCAGCTTGGCATGATGTTCCGAATTCAAAAAAGGTGGCTGTTGAATCCACAGATAAGATAAACGATCGACGGGCAAGAATGAAGCGATTTCGGCGTGAGACCGTGACGGATGCCCGCCGCCAACTTATCATTCCGATATGCCTCAACCGTTCCAGCAGCGGCCTCCTGAACACGCCGGGCCAGGCTTGCGCGCGAATCGCTTGGCCGCCCTGGCCATGCGCTTGCGTCCTCACATCGAGCTTCTCGTCTGCCTCGCTTTGGCCATCGGCACCCTGGCATGTTACCAAAACGTGGTGAAGAACGGTTTCGTCAACCTCGACGACCCCTACTACGTGACGCAAAACATCTGGGTGCAAAGGGGGCTGAGCCGCGGCTCCGTCTACTGGGCCTTCACCACCACGGCCGTCGCCAATTGGCATCCGCTGACGTGGCTGTCGCTGGAGCTCGATTATGAGCTGTTCGGCCTCAACCCGGCCGGTTTTCATGCCACCAATCTGGCCCTCCATGTCGCCAATACGCTCGCGCTCTATTGGCTGCTGCGGCGATGGACGGGGGCCATCGGCCGCAGCGCCTGCGCGGCCGCATTCTTCGCGCTGCATCCCCTGCACGTCGAGTCGGTGGCCTGGGTCACCGAACGGAAAGACGTGCTCAGTACCTTGTTCTTGCTGCTGTGCCTGCTGGCTTGGAGCGTCTATGCGCGGCGCTCGGCCGTATGGGCCTATGCCGCGGCGCTGGTGCTGTTTGTTCTCAGCCTGATGGCGAAGCCCATGGGCGTAACCTTGCCCCTGTTGCTGTTGCTCTTGGACGTTTGGCCGCTGGCGCGGCGTGCGCCGGCCGAACGAGACGGCGTCCGGACCGGGCTAAGCCGACGACTGCGCGTAGTGGAAAAGCTGCCGTTTTTCTTAGCCAGCGCGGCTTCGGCCGCCATGACCTTGTTCGCCCAAAGCGAGATGGGGGCCCGCGTTCGCGAACTGCTCGGCGACGACGCTTCGGCCGCCGTCGCGTTGCTCGCCCAGAGCGAGGGCGCCGGATGGGCTTTCAGGCAGTCGTTGTCGTGGGCCGACCGGTTGTGGTTCGTGCCGGTGAGCTATGTCACTTACCTGCGGCAAACTTTTTGGCCCGTAGAACTTACCGTGTATTATCGCCACCCCGGCGCGGGCCTGCCGATGTGCAAATCGGTCGCTGCCACCGTGCTGCTGACGTTGATCACCGTCGCCGTATGGCGGCTGCGCGCCTCTCGCCCCTATTTGACCGTCGGTTGGTTTTGGTTCTTGATCTCGCTGCTGCCGGTGATTGGCCTGCTGCAGGCCGGCGCGCAGCCGAACGCCGACCGCTACATGTATCTGCCGATGATCGGCCTGCTGATCGGCGTGTGCTGGGGCGGATGGGAACTGGCTGTTCGTTGGCATCGCCCTGGAATACTCGCGCTTTCCGCCGCCCTTTGCCTGTTGGTTTGTGCCGCGCTGACCTACCGCCAAGTGGACATGTGGCATGACGACGCGTCGCTCTTCATGCCCTTGACGAAGTGGTGAGTTCCGTCCAAGAGGGACTCGCTACGGCAAAAAAAGGCGGCTGCCACCGTTGTGGCAGCCGCCGCAAAAAGACCGGCGGAAAATGTTTGTGAACGCTCTCGCGACTAGAAGTCGCCGCTGATCGCTTCACTGCCTTGGCGAGTGTTTATGCTCGCCCAGATGAGGAACGTGATACTGTTCTGGATCTGTTGGGTATGGCCATCGGCAAAAACGGCCAGCACGATACCAGGATGGTTGCTGTCCGGACCGGGCCAGTTGGAGTTCGGGCTGTACAGGGCGTTATACAGCGGCGCGAGGCCATAGAGCGTCGAAGGCCCCACGGTGCCGGTCAGGTCAAAACCGCCGCCCCCGGCGCCGCAACCGGCTCCCAGCGCCCCGTTGTAGACCCCACCGTTGGCAATGCTATATCCGCAAGGGCCGCTGCCGGTCAGGCTTTCCGTGAAGGCGACCATCGGCGAACGGAAGATCATCGGAACATAAACGCCGGAGCCGACCGCGTTTTGAAGATTGGACCGTTGCTTGCCCGTCCCACCCTGGGCAAGGGCCGGCGGCGACCACGTCACGGCCTGGCCGGGGATGTTCCAAAGCTGGGGAACCGGCTCGCTGTTGCCGGCTCCGGACGCGGCCGTAAAGACCAAGTCCGAAGCGGGGTTCGTATTGAAAGTGGCTAAGCCTTGAGCGGTGGGCGCCGCCACGCTGCACGCCGTCACCTCGGCCACGGCAATGGTATTGGAGGTGCCGTCTTTGATGGAGCCGAAGTTGGAAGGCTCGTTAAAGGTGAACATTCCCTTGGTCCCTAAGGGGGCCGCCGACTGGCCTTCGGCCCAGTTGCCGTTCCGCGCCCTGGTCTGATAGAAGCCCACCCCTTGGCTGCCGGCGTAATTCATCCACATGCTCAACAACGGCAGATCGCCCGGCCCGGTGAACGTGCCGTCAGACGGGCAACGGTAGGGCGGAATCTGCTGAGACTGGGTGTAGCCAAAATACTGCGGCGGGATGACCGTCGAAACGCCGCCCGTGCCGTACTGCTGGCTTTGGTTCCAGATCGCCAGCCGCTTGTTGACCGCGTTATAGAGCGGAACCTGTTCGATCTGCGGCAGGATCATGAAACTCCACGGGTAATGGAAGTACAGTTCCGGGGTAGCCGCGGTCGGGGCCGGGGTCTGAAACGTGGTGAAGGGATACTGGCCCCACAAGGCATCGTAGGGAAAACTCTTGTTGATGTCGGCATAGGTCTGCAGCCCCAACCCGATCTGCTTCAGGTTGTTGTTGCACTGGCTGCGGCGTGCCGCCTCGCGGGCCGCCTGAACGGCGGGCAGCAGCAGTGCGATCAAAATTCCGATGATGGCGATGACCACCAACAACTCGACCAGTGTGAAACCACTGGACTGCCTGTGCGGCTGAGGCCGCGTTCGACTGACTGTTTCTCTCATAGCACACATCCATCCGTTAAAGAGGAAGAAAAATAATGACGCCCCAAGTCGCTAAGCATATCAGACCGGCGGGGTTCTGTCCAGAAAAAAGTGCAGCTTGGCAAACACGGAAATACCGAACAAAACAGCTAGTTTGAGGGATACGTTGGGATTGCCCGCCCGCCCGCCAGCCGATACGATGAAGACGATCTCGAAATGAGCGGGGCGTGGCGCAGTCTGGCTAGCGCGTCTGGTTTGGGACCAGAAGGTCGCAGGTTCGAATCCTGTCGCCCCGATTTTTCACAACTACGGCCAATGGCTCACGTTACGTTGCGTGCAGCCCGCCTGCCCGAAAGCGGCAGTGTGGCCTTGCCTGCGGAAGCGCGTCAAATTTTGACGCGCTTCCAAAGCGAGGAGAGCACTGTGCGCGTTCCGAAATTCAAAAAACACAAGGCCACCGGCGGCGCCTGGATTCAATTCGACAGCCAACGAATTTATCTTGGCACCTACGGCAGCGACGAGGCCCGAGAGAAGTATCACGCCGAGCTGGCCCGCTGGGCCGCCTGGAAGGGCACCGCCGCGGCCTGGACGGCTTACCTGGAAAAGCTGGCCGAATGGGCCGATCGCAAAGGCACGCCCGAGGCCCGCAAAAAATTCCAGGACGAGCTCACCCGACGCGCCGCCGCCCTCGGCCCGGCCGGCCCGCAGCCCGCCCCATTGACAGCAACCCTCACGCGCCCCGCGTCGGGCGAGCCGGCCCTCGTGAGCGACTTGATCTTGGCCTACTGGAAACAGCACGTGCTCGAACACTTTCGCAAGCGCGGCGAGCTGACCAGCGAGGCCCTCAACATCCGCACCTCGCTCAAGTATCTGCGCCGCATGTTCGGCGACCTGCCGGTCGCGCTGTTCGACCAGGTGAAACTAAAAATGTATCGCGACATGCTCATCGACGAACGGCAAAGCTGTGTCAGCACGGTCAACGAACGGGTACGGCAAGTCCGTGAAATGTTCCGCTGGGGCGGAGAGAATAAGCTGGTACCCGAATCCGTGGCCGGCGCCCTGATGCTGGTCAAGAATCTCATCGATGGGCGGACGCGGGCCAGGCCCAGCCAAAAAGTGCCCCCCGTGCCCGACGACATCGTCGACCAGACGCTCCCCTTCCTGCCGGAGCTGGCGGCCGACGTGCTGCGCTTCATCCGCCTGACCTGCTGCCGGCCCAGCGAGCCGCTGGCCTTGCGGCCGCGGGATTTGATGGTCGTGAGCGCCGACGGCCGTTGTCGTCGGCTGGTCGATGCGTCGCCGTCGCCACCGTCGCCACCGCCGCCGGCCGCCGACGGCGACGGCGAATCGCCAGACATCCTGTCGATCGCCCGTTTCAAGGCGGGGCAGACGGGGCAGGCGGCGCAGGCCCAGACGGCGCCGACCGGCGAGCCGGACGCCGGCGAAGTCTGGTATTTCAAGGTCGAAGGCCACAAGACGGAACACAAGGGGCTGGAGCGCCGCTTGTACATCGGCCGCGAGGCGCAAGGGGTTTTGCGGCCGTACCTGGACCGCGACGCCGACGATTACTGTTTCGGCCACGATCGCATGGGGCGGTCCTGTCGGGCCGGCAAACCGTACGATCACGGCGCCCTGGCCCGTGCGCTCAAACGGGCGTTGTGCAAGCTGGCCGAGTCACGCGGACACAAGCTGCCGCCCAAACCGAAGCGGAAACGCAAGGGGGGCGAAGAAAGCAACGACGGTTTACTGTTGGACGCCCAAGCGGGCCTGGTTCGAATCGGTGGGCTCGCCGTACTGGCACTTGCATCAGCTCAGGCACAGCGCGGCCGACGAAGTGGAAAGCCAGTTCGGCATCGACGCGGCCCGCGCCGCGCTGGGCCACACCGACGCCCGCACGACGGAGCGGTATCTCGACAAGAAGGCCAAGGCCCAACGTGACTTCGACAAGGCCGCCGAAATCGCGCGGCAGATCGGATAGGAGGGAACCGTGCGGACCAAAGAGACCGGCGCGCGAATTTGCTACGGCGTTTACCAGGGCGACGGGAAAACACTTCTTGTGCTTCCCAGTCGAGCACTCGCGCAACGAGAGCTGCTTGCCGGCGCCTCCGGCGGCGGCCATGAGGCGACGTTAAAAGTGCTGCGAACGACGGCGGAAAGGGACGCCGCACGAAGGATGCTTCGCCGTTTCAGAAACGTCCCATACTTCCGTGCCTGGTTCTTGGCCGGCGCCGACCTACCACCAGACGTCAACCTGGCCAGCGATTCGGACATCAAGGCGGCAACGAAAGCGTGGGATTTTGGGGCCGTGATGCGCGAAATTCTCCAGCCGGGGCAGCGGTCGCACTATGACTCGTGGTTCTCGGACGGATCCTTCCCGCCTGAGCAAACGGCAGAGTTCGTTGGTTGGCACTACGGCGCCCCCGGGCCTGAAACTTGGCTGATCGTCCCAGAATGGGTCGTGAAAATGCGCGACGAGTTGACGCCGAACGCCATTTGCGACGCCGCACGCATTTCGCGTTCGACGTTCAAACGGTGGCAACGGGATGCTACTTGCCGCCAAGCCCTCGTCGATGCAATCGCCGAGGCCGAGGCTGGGAGAAACGTCCCGAAGAATTCGGCCGCGTGGGACCGCCTGTTCGGCGACGATGCCGGCTGGCAAGAGCGTTACGCAAGCCGCGTTCGCCAATCGGACGTGGCAAGGTCCATGCTTGCTGAAGGCAAACGGATAGTCGACGTCGCTACGGAGTTGGGCATATCGAAGTCATCGGCGCAGCGCATCGGCGCTGGGGAATTCGGCCAAGGGCGAGACCGCTTTGGCGCCGAGAAGGTGAAGTCCAACATGCTTCGTTTTGCGGAGCATGCAACGCGGAACAAGGCCCTTGAACGTGTGCGGAACATCGAAGGGAATCCGTTTGATGCGCCGGTGACCCTTAGCCCGTTGCGATGTAGGGCGCGGGAGCTTGGGCTGCTCGACGCGTTTGACGGCTGGCTCTTGGAAGCAATTCGCGAGATCGGGGACGCGCCGAGCACAGCGAAACAGGGAAAACTGAGAGGCTGCTGGGGACGCCGCGGCGTGGTGATGAAGGGTGCAAGGATGTGGGTGCCTAAGTCGCCGCTCGCGTGGAAATTCCGCGACAAGGCACGGGCAAGGCCGGCTACGTCCGAACTAATGGACGCGACGCCGTGTGCCGTACTGTGGTTTCTCGATTGCGTTTTGCCGGCCCCACCGCGCGGAAAGGCGTCCGCATACCGTAAGGCCGTTGGCCTTGTTGCACGGAGCCGCCGGTCGGTAGTTCGCACCAGCGGAACAATGGCCGCGGCGCCGGCGATCGCCGCCGAGTCAAAGGGCGAAGCGCATGCAAACAGCAGCGCTGCCGGGTTGCTCCCCCCGGCGGCCGAGGCAATGCTCGAACACAATCGACGTCGCAAACGCGGACGGCCGGTCGACGCCGCGAAGCAAGAGCGCAACCGCCGAATCGTTGAGGCCTGGCAGACCGGCGAATACAAGAACTTCGCGGACCTGGGCAATGCATTCGGGCAAATGCCGAGGGGGACCGTCAAAAACATCGTCGACAAGGCCACTCGCAAGAAACGACGCGCCCACTAATTCGCGGATTTTGTGGGCGCAGACCCGTGTCAAGGGCCCGGCCAGCAAGCCGGGCCATTTTTTTGCGCTCAGAAATCACGTATTTCCAGCGGTTTTTGGGGTCAATCGGGCACCGCCTAGTTCAGCGAATTAGTGGGCGCTTCGAGCGCGTGGAAACTCAAACTCCGGGCAACAGACCTTGGAGTTTCGAGTTTGATCGACGTGCGACCTGGCCGGGTACCGGCCATCGAGCCGGACGGGCTCTACAGCATCGCTCAGCTCGCCAACGCGCTGCGTGTTTCGCCGCGCACGGTGGAGCGGCACCTACGCCACGGCGTGGCGGTCGGCGGCGAGCTGCTGCGCCTGCCGGCGACACGCATCGGCAAGGTCTGGCGGGTCCGCGGTCGCGACGTGCTCGATTGGCTGGCGGCCCAGCAGCCGCAGGCCGTCGCGCCGCCGCCGGCCGCCGTCGCGCCGGCCCACCGCCGACGCCTGGTCGACCAGGAGCTCGACGACATGGGGCTGTAGGTTTGTGGGGCAGCGGGGCGCCGTGAGAAGCGGGCATTGGAAGCCAGCATAAAAGCCGCGGGCCGGCTCCCTGACGGGGCGCCGGCCCGCGGCGAAAACCGAGCAAATGTATCATAGCCGAAAACACGAATGGCGGCGAGTAAGCGCCAGCGGCCCTTACGCTCAGCCGGGCCACTTGCGGCCGGCGCCGTCCGCACTGCGCGTGATCGATCTACCGGGCGAGCAAGTTTGCCGCCGCGTGCCTGGCTTTCTGCCGGCGAGCAACGTCGCCTTCGAAATCCGTCGCGCCGCCGCCGGCCGTCGTCTCGGCGGCCCACCGCCGACGCCTGGTCGACCAGAAGCTCGACGACACGGAGCCGTAGGTTTGTCGGGGGCAGCGGGGCCTTGTGAGAAGCGGGCGTTCCCAAGCATGGAGGGTTTTTGACGATGGACTTTCTAAGTCCGGGCCTGCCGAACGGCGGCCTCGTTGTTTCGCGTCGCCAAAGCGAAGAAGTCGTGATCGAGGTTGAGGGGCGCGTCGTGGCCGTGGTGCAGGTCGTCGAGATACTGCCGGACCGGACCCGGTTGAGAATCCGCGCACCGGCCGATGTGGTGATCGCGCGGGCGGAAGTCCATGGCCGGCCGCCGCGGCCGTCCGAGGCCATAACAGCATAGGAGTCCGCCGGCATGGACGTCGCCTTGTTCAACCCGGACGGCCTTCCCGTCGTCGATCCGCTCGAGCACGACGCGCAGCAGATCCTGCGCGACGCCAGGCTGTGGCCCGACGCGGCCGGCCGCGAGACTCTCGCCGGCCGCCTGTTCATTCACTTTTGGCGAGCATGCCATGGTGAACCGGGCATCGTCAGCACATCGCTATCTTGCCTCGGGACGGAGTTCAGCGGTCCGGGCAATTCGGCCAGCAACATCCGCAAGGCGCTACGCCGGCTGGAGAAGGCCGGGCTCGCCGCACTGCCGGCCGGCCGGCTGAGCGGCGAGTTCAAAGTCGGCATGCGGCGCGGCGCCCCGTCCGATGCACAGCAAACGCTGTTTGAGCTGAAGCGCGACCACGAAAGGCGTTGTTTCGACGTGGTATCGGACGCGCACCAGGAGTGCGCACCGGCGGTGCGCACCGATGGTGCGCACCGCGAGTGCGCGCCGCCGGTGCGCACCGCGAGTGCGCAGCCGCGCGGGCCGTGCGAAGAAAAAGTTCCGCCGGCCGAAGACGCGGAAGCAAAAGCACTTGCGGCGCGAATCGAGGCCAGGCGACGCGCCACCAGTCAGCCAACGGCACGGAAGTTGTTGGAACGTTCCTACGTTCCTAACGTTCCTGGTAGTAAGATCTCTTCTAACGTTCCTAACGTTCCAGAACGTTCCGGGAACGTCGAAGGAAATTCAGGACAGGGGAACGTTGACGCGACGGCCGATGGCGTTGAGTTCCTTCGCCAACGCGATCGCATCGAAGGAAAGTACGGCCGGAAGGATGACTGCCCTTGGCTACCGGACAGCTTCGCCTTGCTAGCGGTCCGCGGGCCGTTATCTCGCGCCCAGTTTGAAAGCGTGCTCGAAAGCACCGCACGATGGGCGACGCTTTGCGGCGCAATTAAAAAGCAGCTCGCCACCTGCGGGGAGGCCAGGCTGCGCGAGCATGGCCTTTGGAGCGAACAAAAGAGCGCCGTGCAGTTCTACCGAATCCCGCGAATCAAGGAGCTCGAACGGTCGCTCGGCGTCGTGCCGGACGAGGGGCGGTTTCCAAAGCCGGACCGGCCAAAAAGGTGAAGCGAAATATGCGCGCCAATCTCAAACTCAGGCAACCGGCGGGTGGCCCGGCGTGGTCGCGCCGCCCGCGACGCGAGACGACGATCGTGGCCGATCGCTGGATCTGGCGCGACCGCGGCGGCCGTTACCGGGTGGTCAGAAGTCGCAGCCGGTTCGGCATCCGCCCCGACACCTGGTACGCGCTGCACCTGGCCGATTTGGGCGGCCGACGGTGCTGGTCGATTCTTTCGCGACACCGCCGCCGCGGGGCGGCCTTCGCCGCCTGCGATCGACACGCCGCACGGTTACGCAACGGGAGGCCCTGACCGATGAGCCCAATTCTTGACGAGCTGGGCCGGCGCGGCGTTTCAGTTTGGCGGGACGGAGACGAGCTGCTGTTCGAGGCGCATTCGCCCGGCGATAGCGGTGCTCTGTGGGACTGGCTGCGAGCGCACCACGCGGAGATTCTCGCCGGGCTGCCCTCCGGCGACGAAGGCCCCAGGCCAAGCGAATCCGCGGCCGTGCGTTTCTGTTCGCCCCACAACAACCCGGCCAACTATCTCGACGGGCCGGCGCCGGGCGGCATGGTCCGATCGACCTGCAAAATCTGCGGTCGCTTCATCGGCTATCGGCCGCGGCCGGCACGCTCCCGAAAGAGCGCGTCGCGTGCAGGCCCCGGCGGCGCCGCGACGGCCGCACCTGGCCGGATGGCAAACGCCGACAGGACGTGATTCACGGCGGCAGTTCAACCGGCTTTTTCCCGTAGGGGCGTTTTGGATTGGAGTTTGTTTTGTGTACCAGCAACGCAACGGAAAAACGATGACCGAACGCGAGGCAACAACGATGGCCAAACGGCAAGGAAAAACGACGACCGGACCTGAAGACCTGCAGGGACACGACGCGCTCTTATCCGAGATCCGGGCCCGAGCGATGGAGAGGGGCGACGCGGAGATGGTGGCGGCCATCGATCGGGACTTGCAAGCCAGGCCCGACGAAGCACGCTGAGCATCTCAATCGCCGTCCCGGTCCAGCGTGATTTGGGCCGGCAAGCAGCCGGCCGCCGTAATATCCCTCACGGCGCTGCCGATCGCGTCCGCGAGAGACACGGCTTGGCGGTCGAATTCGAGCGACACGACGCCGTCACAACAGCCGAGCGAGGCATCGCTGCAGCCGGCCTCAAACAGCCGGTTCGTCAAATCTTCGCCGATATCGTCCAGTCCCTCAAGAATGACCGTAAAGGCAAACGTGGCGGCGGCCGGGCCGTTGTCTGCGATAGCCATGGATTCACCGCCGTGGTCTGGGCATCAACCCATTCTAGTCCGCAGGCCACACCCGACCAAGCAACGGTAGGCGCAGATTGTCCGAAGCGAACGGCGTGGCCTTGGCATGCGCGGGGCTCATCGTGAGCCCCGACGGCGACGGCGACGACGCAACCCCGTGCCGCACTTTGCCCGTCGCAGCGCCGGCAGCCTGGTTCGCCAGGTCGCGAGCGGTCCCGTGGCCGCCGGCAATCCCGGTTAGGCCCAGAGGCGCGGCGGGAACGCAACGTCGTGCTCGCGAACGGGCCCGCCGCGACGCGGGCGAATGCGGCGGCTCGCCGCGGCGAAGCCGAACAGCCAGATCCTTCTCCCGCTGTTCGACCGGGGGGGGGGCGATTTTTGAGGGTCGCGCGCGGCGTAGACCGCGTGCCAAGCGCGCACGTTTTTTCGCAGGTTTTGAAACAGGGGGGTATCCCCCGACGCGGAAAGCAAGCTCAGCCGCGGCTCTCGTACTCTTCCCCCTCCCTTGGGCCGCCACGCGCGCGTTATGCAGCGCGGCGAAGCCGAAGCGCGAGTTGGCCGAACAACCGCGCGGCCATCATCGGCCCTTGCATAACGCGCGCGTGGCGGCCCAAGGCTCGCTCGCCTAATCCAGCGGAATCTCCCGGCCGTGCAGCAGCAGCCGCTGAAAGCCGGTGCGGTCGTTGCGCAGGTAGGAGCCGAGCATCGCATCCGCCTGTTCGTCCCTCATCGGCATTTCGGTCGGGACAAGCAGCCGATCGGCCTGCCGCCAGAACAGCAGCCAGCAGAACTTGCCGCGATCGAGGTGCTTGATCGCGACCTTGACGGCGGCCAGCTCGTCCGTGTCGCCCCGCGGCGCCACGACGACGATCTGCCGCTCGCCGAAGCGGTTGGTCACGTAGAACGGCGCGCCTGGTTGGGGCTCCGTTCGCGGCCGAAGGGCCAGCCAGGTCGAGCCAATCAGCGCACAAAACAGCAAGCCAGCGGTAATCAGACATCCTCGGCGCATCGTTCGTACCGTCTCGCCCCACACACCATCAGCACCAGGCCGCGGCCAGGGATTCGCCGACCGCGGCGCGGCGGGCTCGGGCGGCGCGACGGGCGCCGCCTGGCCGGCGAACGGCACGACTCGCGTCAGGGCGTCGCAGTGCGGGCAGCGACAGACCGCTTCGCTGCCGTCCAAGTAGCAGCTAAAGGGCTGCCAACACGATTGACAGAGTGCGGTGGTAAGGGGCATCGCCCGCTCCCCAAAACAACGCGGCCCCGCGCGAGCGTAGGCCGGGAAGCCGGTTGCCGCGCGGGGCCGCATGTGTTTCGTTTAGCTTCCCGGCCGCGCCCATCTTCGCCTCGTCGGCGCCGGCGGTCAATCGTTGCCGGGCCGCTATCGCGGCAAGAAATTTTTGTCGGCGTTCCAAAGCAAACCATGACAGTCGGCGACACCGAATTGGCTCGTTTCGAGGTCCAGCAGCCGCGTCATTTCGGCGCGTGGCCAACGCGCAATCTTCTCGGGCGAGCCGTTGACCCGACGACACCCAACCGCGTGCTGCGTCACCATCGACGCCGCCACGTCAGTCGCCCACGAGCAACGCGCCACGCGCGGACGTCTGCCAGGCCGATGGGCCGCCCATGAGCAACGCGGGCACTGTGGACCCTCGTCGCGCAAAAACCTGCGGAAAAACGTGCGCGCTTGGCGCGCTCAAATACTTGACCGGCGGCGCCACGGAGGCGAGAATTGGCATCGGCCGGGAAGCCAACACCAAAACATGCGACCGTGCGCGGCAAACAGGCTTCCCGGCCTACGCTCGCGCGGGGCCGCTTTCTTTGGAGCTGGCCATGTCGCGAGTTCTTTTCTGCCTGGGAGGCTTTGCCGCGGGCATGATCGGCGCCCTGCTGCTGGCGGCAGCGACGAATCGGCCCGGCGCGAAGGACGCAAAAATCAAAGAGCTTGAGCAGGCCAACGCTGCGCTCACCGCGTCAGTCGAAAAGGCCAACGCCTCGATCACGGCGGCGCAAAACGCTGCCGAGAAGAGCGCGGCGGAGGTCGAACGGCTGCTCGACGCACGAGAAGGCCTCGACGTCCGCCTAGTTGAAACGGAGAAGCAGCTAAGGCGCGCTCAGAGCGCCAAGGAAACGCACACGGCTGCGCCGCCGAAGGCGGAAGCCAAGCCAGCGCCGAGTGCGGCAGAACGCGCCTATGTCGCCGCCGTGCGGACATATTTGGACGAGTGCAGGGCTGTGGCCAAACTGCTCACGCTCGTTCCTTCGCCGCTTAAGTTCAAGCAGAGGTGCGACGTGGCGCTCGATCTCTACACACGCATTCCCGACGCGCCAGCGGGGACAGACCCGAACGGACAGATTGCCTTCATGCTGAAGCAGATCGACTTGAGCTTTGGCATCGCGCAACTCGACGTCAATAACCGGTCGGACTTTGTCCGCTTAGGTTCCGATGTTGACGCCGACAAGGCGGATGCCGCGTGCAAGAAGATAGCAGCCCAGCAGCGGGAGTCGATCATCAGCGTTGAGAAGGCTTTAGGAGCTCAAAGTGAGGCCCGCGACTGAGTGCCTCCGCCGCGGCGCATTAGAGAGCACGCGGGCAAGGCGCCGCTACCGCGACGAACTGGTCTACGCCGGCGAAAGCGGCCAAAAATCGCCCCCCCCGGCCAGCCGGCCAATATGCTGAGTCACCATTGACGACGCCGCCACCACGTCAGTCACCCACGAGCAACTCGCCACGCGCTGACGGCTGCCAGGCCGGCCACGTGCTGACGTTGGGCACAAGCAACGCGGGTCGATGGGCAGTGCGGGCCACGGTGGTTCGATGCGACGATACCCAGCGCGTGCTGAGTTACCATCGCCGCCACGTCAGTCACCACGAACAACGCGCCACGTGCTGACGTCTGCCAGACGGGCCGCGTGCTGACGTTGCGCAACGCGGGTCGATGGGCACTGCGGGCCACGGTGGTTCGATACGCAACCGCGTGCTGAGTCACCATCGCGGATCGATCGCTCTATAATCCGTGCAAATCCGTGTGCATCCGTGGCCAGCCCGGCGCGCAACGTTCCCGAGCGCCGCTCAGGCGGCCGCGACGAGGGCGGCGATTGCGGCGCACAGTACGGCTACCGTCAGGAGTCGAAAAAAGTAGTGGAGTATCGTGTTGCCTTCGCCGGCGGCGCGCCGAAGGCCGCGGTCGATCGAGCCTGGAAGCTTGGGCGCCGCACGCGCCAAGCGAATCCCGCCTTCGACCCCGGCGGCCGTCAGAGAGGTCACAGCATTCGCAGTTGCCTTCGACGCCGAAAGCGATCCGCGTGCGGCCAGGCGCCCCGCTTGGCGAAGCTGCTGGCGGCGCCGCTCGCGTCGCGCCTCGGCCACGGCTTCGGCATCCGGATCGAACCATACGCTACCGCAGGCCTGGCACACCCACGGGGCGCGCGCGTTGCGGTTGCTCTGCCCAAGCGCCATCAGAATCCAGATTGGCAGCCAGAGGCCGCACAGGAAGAGCGAGATCAACAGGTGAAGGATGTGACTCAGTTCTTCCGTCTGCTGCTCGTGCAGCGTGTCGCGTTGGCAGTGTTGGCAGAATGCCGAGCTCTTCGGTGGCATGATCGGCGCGAAAAAACACGGCCCCGCGCGAGCGTAGACCGGGAAGCCTGATGCCGCGCGGGGCCGCATGTTCGATATCGGTTTGGGCTTCCCGGCCGAAGGAGATTGTCGCCTGCCGGGCGGTGCGCGGTCAAGTACCGGTGGCCTCTTCTCTGGACCGCAGTCTGCTGCCTGAACCCTGAACCGTGAACTCTTGAAAAAAATCCGATGAACTGGAACTGGTACATTTCCGTGGCGGCCGTCCAAGACGTGATGCGGACCGCCGGCTGGCGCGGCCAGGTCCAGGCCTTTGAGCGCGCTGACGCCCGTGCCCGCGCCGTGCGTCAGGCCGCGGGTGTCCATGCCGACCAGGATGTTGAGGCTTGCAGCGACGGACATGCTTGTTGACTTGCGCCGCGCGGCGGGTTAGACCGGTGGCATGCGACGAGGATGTTTGATTTTTTGCGGGCTGCTTTTCTGCGCGTTCATCGGTTCGCTTTGGGTGGGCATCCCCAAGCAGCCGGCGCCCCAGGGAAGCCCGCCGTTCTATTTGGTCAACCGCTTCGGGCAGCGGCAGATCGTGGTGGTCGCGCCGCGCGGCGACACCGATGAACTGGCGGCCGTGATGGCCGCCGTCAAGCACCTCGACCGCGGTCCGTTCTGCTGGCTGCTGTTCTGGCTGCAGGCGAACCGGGCGGCCGTGCCCACCGAAATGCCGATGACGAGCGAGGCCGAGGCGGCCATGCTCGGCTCGTACCAGCACAACGAGCGCACGGGGCACCGCCGGCTGTTGCTGCGCGGCCGGGAGATCAAGCTGCGGGTTGTGCCCCGCCGGCTTTGAGCCGCGCGTTGTGCAGTGCGGCGAAGCGGCTGAAGACCTCCAGCATTTCCTCGCCCGACTGCGGCCGCTCTTCCTCGGCCCCGACCGGTATTACGTCGGCCAGACCGCCGTCGGCGAGCGCGTGGTCAGGCAGGACTACACGGGCTACGACGACTATCGCACGTACTGGTTTGTCCCGGCCGACGTGGCCCGCCGCTGGGCACTGGCCTACGCCAATTCTGCCGGCATCACGCTCGACCAGGCCCGCGAGTGGCTTTCGAAATACGCCGGCTGCCACGGGGCGGATCTGTATCAGGCCGTGGTCGAGGCCGAGGCCGGTAGCCCGCTTGCTCCGCAAGCGGAACCGCCCCGGCCCCAGGCCGACGCCGGCCAGGAGCTGCAGGCATGAAGCTTCACGAATACGAAGCCATCATCGACGGCATCGAGAGCGGAGAAACGCGCGCCAGCGCCGAGTGGTTCGAATGGGCATTGCTGGCCGTCGCCGGCGACTGCCGCCGGGCGTTGTGGCAACCGCCTTATCGCGCGCGTGCCAGAACGGTGGCCGATCGTGCCGAGGCCCTGCTGCCGCCGATCATCGACGCCGCCTGTGAAGTGCATTGCACGCGGCGGCAGTTCGACGCAGCCACGTACTGCGATCACGTGGCCCGAATCGAAAGGCGGGTACTCTCTTGATTCACAACGCCATCGCCGTCGGCAACGCGCGCGGCCATCTGTGGCACGCGCTGGAGGATGCCCGCCGTGCCCCGCACGTCACTTCTTCGCGTTTTCGCGGCCACCTTTTTTCCCCGAGGCGCCCTTCAACCCTTCAATGATCTCGTCACCGGGCTCAGCCAGGAAAGAAGCCTGCTGGGCTGCGGGCAGGTAAGGAAGGACTTCCGCCTCTGAGAAGACTTTGAGCACCTGCACCGTTTTGCTGCCGCCGACGACGGTCGTATAGGTTCTTGACGCTTCAACGACGAAGCTACCCGTCATCTCGACCGTTTCCCCGTCGCCGACGTTGGCGGTCTTCTTACCGCAAATCCAAAATGTCTTGCCGGCGTGCTCAAATAGCAAGTTCTCTCCGTCAAGGATCTGGAGAATTTTCCCGCTCCACCGATGCGGAGACTCGATCGGCGATCGCTGAAATTCCGCACGCCCAAGCTGGCCGACGACGAGATTGTCTCGATCGAGGCGTGGCGCACAGAAGACGTGGCCGGTGTCCAGCGCCTTGATCTTCTCTTTCAGCAGCTTGATCTGCGTTGACCGGTTCTTTTTCGCCGCCGCTGGATTGAGCTCGACCACGTTCGTCGAGTGCATTTTCTTCGCTTGATTCATGAGTTCTTTGATCGTCTCCGCCATGGCCGCCTTACGGGAGTCGAGCTCGCGATCCGCGGCGTCCAGGTACGCTTTCACCTCCGCGCTCGCGGAATCGCGGTCGAGCTGCGCGGACAGCAATAAGGTGCAAAGCAGAGCGCAGTTCATTTTCTGGGTCTCCCTCAAAAACAGCGGCCCCGCGCGAGCATAGGCCGGGAAGCCTGTCGCCGCGCGGGGCCGCGTGATCGATTTGGTTGTCGGGCTTCCCGGCCGAAGGAGATTGTCGCCTGCCGGGCGGTGCCCGGTCAAGTACCGGTGGCCTCTTCTCTGGACCGCAGTCTGCTGCCTGAACCCTGAACCCTGAACTCTTGAAAAAAAATCCGATGAACTGGAACTGGTACATTTCCGTGGCGGCCGTCCAAGACGTGATGCGGACCGCCGGCTGGCGCGTGAAGGCTGGTCGCTCCGTCATCGCCTGATGATGGGCGACGATTCGGCCGAATTGCCTGCCGAGCTGGCGGAGCTGGTCGCGGAGCGGGAAGCGGCCGCCGCGGCGAAAGCGGCCCAGCAGGCCCAGGCCGCCGCCGATCTGCGCCGGACCCGCAAGGCGGAGCTGCTGGCCGGCCTGCTGCAATCGAGCGTCGGGCCAACCGATCGCAGCGAATGCACGTTCGCCCCGGAGGCGGAGCTGGTCGACGGCGCCGACCGGTTCCACGTCGGTCAGACGGCCGCCGGCCAACGCGCGTGGTCAGGCAGGATTTTCTTGGGCACGACGACTACCGCACCCATTACCACGCCCCGGCTGACCTGGCCCGACGGTGGGCACTGACTTACGCCACGTCCGCCGGCATCACGGCCGACAAGGCCCGCGAGTGGCTGAGCAAGTACTCAGGTTGCCACGGTGCGGATCTATATCGCGCCGTCGTCGAAGCCGCTGATGCCGGCGCCGCGGGAAAGGCGGTGGAAGCATGAAGCTTCAAGAGTACGAAGCGATCATCGACGGCATCGAGAGCGGACAAACGCGGGCCAGCGTCGAGTGGTTCGAATGGGCCCTGCTGGCCGTCGCCGGCGATTGCCGCCGCGCGTTGTATGGCGCCGACACGCTGGTGTTCGGCGTGCGGGAAGAATCCGGCCGCATCGCACGTTTGTCGCGCGCCGTCGAGACGGAGCTTCGGGCCGCGGCGCGTTGGGTCGGCAATGTGCTGGTCGTGCCGGCCGTGCTCCGCCTCGGTCCCGAGGCGGCCGCCGGCGACAACCTCTACGAGCTCTGGCTCAACGGCCAAGCCGCCGTGGTCGATGGAAGCATTCGACCGCGCGCGGCAAGTCATGGAAGCTGAATATCCCTCCGTGCGGGCCTTGTGGGAGGCGATGCAGAAGTGATCGACCGCGTTTGCTTGTGGGAGTTTCCCGAACATGACTTTGCGGAGTGGTCGCGCCTGGTCGTCCCGCCCGCCGTCGACACTTACCTCGGCTATCTCGCCCTGCTGACGGCCGTGCAGGCCGACGCGGAGCGACAAGGTTTTCAGGTAGTTCGCGTGCGGCTTTCCGTCACCCCGGCGACCTGCTGCAAACGCCCGACGCGCAGGCCATCGCCTATTACTGGGGCGTAGACCGCAAGCTGGTGTCCCGCTGGCGCAGGCGACTGGGCGTCGGCCGGATGACGGAGGGCACGGCGAAAATTTGGCGGGAAGCGGCCGACAAGCTGCACCCTGAGTCAGACCCGTAGGCAAACTTGTCGCCTTGCAGCGTGCTTGCGGCATTCAGAGGCGCTCGCGGCGTCCGATTCCGACGATCGGCGTCGGCTTGTCGGCGAGTCCGACATGGGCGGCCATCCGCAGTATCCTGCACCGCGGGCCAGCACTTCGACCGATCAAAGAAAACGGTTACGCCATGACATGGCGGACCGACGAAACGAACGCCAACCCACGGACGGAACCCAAGCATGGTCGCCATCTTCGGACGCAACCCGGAGGAAACCAAAAACGCAAATGGGGACCGAAGTTCGACATTGCCGCCGGCCCGTCCGCGCCTGTCGCCCGGCAAAACCGTCGAAGAGTCAAAGACAACCAAGTCGGCGCGCGCCGCATCGCCGGGAATCGCCCCGCATGACGCAACTTTTTTGCAGGACGGAAAGTCTGCCCAGCGCGTTCCCGCGCCACACAACGCGCCGACAGCCAAGGCCGCCCAGGCGGTGCCCGCGCCAAAATCGGCCGGCGCCGCAGACCCGCCGGCCCCAGGCAAGTCGGCATCCGCGCCGACACCGGAATCGGAGCTCGAACGGCTCACCCGCTTGGAGAAAAAGTTGGCGGTCTACTATCACACGGCCTGGTTGAAGGCGGCCGAGGCCTTGAGTGAGATCCACCGCGACCGACTGTACAGGCACGTCGCCCAATCATTTTCGCAATACCTGGCGGACCGCTGGACCGACATGAAGGAGCGGCATGCGCTGAAGCTCATCACGGGCTGGGGCGTGATGAAGAACGTCCGTAAGGTTTCCGACTCGCTCAGCTTGAATGCTGCCTTGCAGCTGTCTCGGCTGCCCCAAGACGAGCAGGCGGTCTGTCTGCAAAAAGCGATGGCCGCCGCCGGTCCCCGCGGCCCGAGCGGCCCGGAGGTTGCGAAGGCGGTCGCCGAACAGCGGCCCCCAAGAAAAACAAAGGCCAAGGCACGCAAGCAGCTCAAGAAGATCATCAAGCTGAAGTCGGGAACCATTCGGCTCAAACGCGGCGCCGCCGATCTCAAATCGCTGATTGCGGAGCTGCAGGCCCTGATGGACGAGGCCGCCGCTCAGCTTGCCGCGCAGACTGCGCGCGACGCCGCCTAGCGTCGATCCAGAATCTGCTTCACGGTGGCCGCCTGCCACGGCCGGCCGTCCTTCGTCGCAAAACCTTCCTCGCCCAGCTTGGCGCCGATTTCCCGCAAGCTCAGACCGCAGGCCCGCAGCTCCCGCATCCGCCGCAGTCCGGCCTGCTGCCGCGGGTCCTCGACCATTTCGCCCTCGGGCGTGAGACTGTAGCCGTAGCGGACCCGCCCTACTCTCTCGCCTTTGCTGGTTTTGTGCTGCAGCGCGTCGCGAGTTCGTTCGCCGATCGCTTCGCGCTCCCATTGCGCGACCGACATCAAGATGTTCAAAACGAGCCGGCCGGCTGCGGTGCGCGTATCGATCGCGTCGGACACCGAAAAGAGTTGCTTGCCGGCGCGCTCGCCGAAGTAGCCTTTGATGAGCGTGTCCCAATCGCCGACCGACCGCGAGAGGCGGTCGAGCTTGGCCACCAGCAGCCCTTCGGCCTCGCCCGCTTTGAGTTTTTGGAGAGCTCGCTTCAGCCCGGGCCGGTCGAGCGATTTTGCCGAGACACCGGCATCCTCGATAATCTCGACCAACTCGATCTCGTAGAGCGACGCATACGCAATCAGCTTGGCCCGCTGTGCGGCGAGGCTGACACCTTCGCTGGCCTGCTCTTCCGTCGAGACCCGAACGTAGCCGATGGCTTTCACCCGTAAATATACACCCGTCCCGGCATCGGGGCGGCCGCGGCGCAAATTTAACGACCGGTTGTTTACAGGTTTTGCGGCCGGAAACCGCGGTCTCGCGCTGTGGCCAAAGAATCCAGCGCGTCGGGTGGAACGGACTGCGGAACTTGATAGGCTTGCGCGAAGCGTTTGGACGTTTGCCGGCACGGCGGTGAGGGGTGACTCGCCGCTCGTGTCGGCACTTTCTGTCGCCGCTGGGCCCCGACCGGCGGTTTCCGCTGGCGACCGGCAGTTTGTGCGCCGGCGGAGCTATGCGAGGCTGCGTTTTTCCCGTGCGCCAGCGGCCTTTTCTGGCTTCGATGCAGTTTCTTGCCTGTTTGCTCGCCAGCCCCAGGGTTCCGGCGCCGCGAGGCGCGGTCTCTGCCGGACCAGCCGGCGCCGACACTTTTTTGCGCGGCGTAGGCTTCTCTCATCCCTCATCGCGACCCATGACCTTGCGCGACGTAATTCTGAACCGCATCGACCTGATGATCCGTCGCGAGCTGGCGGGGGAGTCTGACGTCGGCGATCTCGAGCTGAAGAGCGATGCCGAGCTGCTGGTCTGGTACGATCGCTTCCGCGAGCTGAGCTCGCGACACCCCGCGGCACGCCTGCTGCCGGGCCCGCGTCGATGCGGCGAGTGAACAGTTTCGCTGGCGCGCTTGTCGATTTGCCTGTATAAGGGATTTTGACAGGGAACTTTTCGGGAGCAAACCAAATGGCCACGCAAGCGATCGACAACGGGAAACTTATCACGGCCCGGCTGCCGGGAGAGTGCAGCCAGTGTGGCGGCTCGATCGAGCCAGGCGACAAAATCTACTTCTCGCGTCAGATCGGACCGCGACATCAGCGGTGCGTGGCCGACAACCGCCATGAAGAGCCGACGCCGGAATCGTCCGACCGCGAGGCGGCGCCGTCGCGAAATCCTCGCACCGACATCGAACGACAAGAGGCCGATCGCTCGCCGGCGCGGAACGTGTATCGCGACTTGGCCTACCGCGAGGCCGCCCGCGCCGAGATGGCGAAGGTTCTCGACAAAGTGATCGACGCCCTGAGCGCGATTCGCGACGTGCTTTCGTGATCGCTTTCTGATTTGCAATTCGCAACCCCGCGATGGGATTGAGGTATTCGGCAGAAAACCGTCGACCATGCCGGCCGATAATCTCTTTATGGTTCCCGCCCCGAGAGCAAAGCCACAGCGGCGGCCCGCCCGCGCCTCGAAGCCCAGCGGAGCGACCCAGGCGGAGCCGTGTCCGTTTGGCCTGGCGCTCCTGGTCTACGTGCTGCTCTGCGCCGTGATCGTCGCCACCGCGATTCACCTGGCCAGCGCGACGAGGCCCCACAGGGTTCGGCCAACAGGGCCGATCTCGGAGAGCGGGCCGTAACGTTTCCGCGCCGCGCGGCGCCGTCGCCGTCGCGCGCGCGTCGCCGCGCGGCGTGGCAGCCATCGCGACGCCGCCGGCGGCGCGACGTGCATGATCGCGAGCGCCGCCGCGCGCCGTCGCGTCGGCCCCCCCGCGGCCGGGCGACGTTGCATCGACGATGCAGACGCCGCCCGGCCGATCCGCAATGCGCTTTCAAAGCGGCGGCCCGGCTCGCTCTTCGCGGAACTTGGGCTCACGTCGAGCCCCGTTCTTTTTGCGGCGCCGCGCGGCTGGAAGATCGAGCATCATAACCGGCCGCGGCAGCCGACGAAAACAGCGACCTGGCGTGGCCGCCGAATCGAGCGGCCCAGCAGCCGCCGGATTCGTCGGCTCCGGCCGAAAGGCAGCGGATGGACGATCCGCTGTCGGACCCAAGGCCCGCGAAAACTCGGCAACGGTGGCTTGTTCGCGAGCGGTGCTCTTGTCCGCTGTCGAGCCGACAGGCGCCGAAACGGTTCGCCACGATTGCGCCTGCCGCGGGATCGCGCCCTTGCTCGACTCCCAAGTCACGTGCTCTCGCCGTGCGTCTACTGCCCGCGTAGGCGTTCGCTGGGCTGTTGACATTGCCGCGATCGCTGGTAAGGTCGAGATCGTGACCAGCGGGCAACCGCGTAGAGGGAATTCATGCGAAGCACAACGGCCGTTTGCACAGGCTCGCCTTTGCCGGGATCGGTAACGCCCCGGCTCGCCACCTCTATGGCGATCACGAAAGACGGGCCTGTGCAAACGGCCGTTTTCGTTTCGCCACGGTTGGCCTTCTGCCATCAGCCCCCCCAGAAGCTTTGACGCGGTTTGACGCGCTTCCCTGTCCCGATAACGGCTTTTCTGGCGACAGTTACCCCCAACATGGATGGATGTATTAAAACCGAAAAGGCAAGCCCCACAACGCTTTCCGGCAAAACGTGATGACGGGCGAGACGGCTTTTGGCCCTCGTTTGGGACCAGAAGGTCGCAGGTTCGAATCCTGTCGCCCCGATTCTCCTTTTGTAGCTTCACGCGGCCAACGGGGCAAGGGCCAACGATGAGAGCAGCAAGCGTTCAGACGATCTCGCTCGCCACGTTAGGCATTGCGGCGATGGCGACCGTGGCCTTTGCCGTGGCCTTCCTGGGTCGGTGGTTTCCGCTCGGTGTGCCCGGCGAGCTCGAGTATCCGCGGCTGGGGCCTTGGGATGTGCCGATGGCCGCCTGGCTTTCGCTTTTGCCCGCGGCGGCCGTCGCCCTGGCCATGATCGGTCTGGTGGTCCATTCGCAGAGGTGGATTGACAGCGCTCCGCGGCGTGTGTTTCTGCTTACGGTGGCCGCAGTTTTGGTGGCGGGCGGCAGCTTCCAAATGCTCCTGGAAATCGCCGCGCCCGGCGGGCTGCAGAAATGGGCGACGCTGTTTCACACGTTCCGCCACGCGGCGCGCGACGAGTTCGCCGACGTGCCGTCGGTGCTCACCAACCACAGCCAGGTGGCCGCCTCGTTCGAGCCGAATCACATCTCCGCGAACCCCGCCGGCTGGATTCTCGTTTACCGCGCTTTGCTGAGTTTCTTCGATCGTTGTCCCGAAGCCGCCCAACTCGTCTGGAGAATCGAACCGGCGGAACTGGCCGGCGCGCTGCGCAACTGGTCCGGCACGCAGGCCGTCCCGCTGGCCGACCAGGCGGCGGTGACCACCGTCGCCTATTTGAGTCGCCTGGCCGCGTTGCTGGTCGGACTGCCGATCGCGTGGCTGGTGCGGCAGCGGAATCGCCGTCGGGCAGCCCTGGTGGCGATGGCGATGGCGATGCTCGTGCCCGCCGCCACGCTGTTCGCTCCGTCGGTCGATTCCGTCTACCCCGCCTTCGCCACGCTCATCGTGGCGCTCAGCTATTACGCCAGCGAACAACGATCTTGGCGCGCGGCGGCGGGCGCGGGGGCCTTGATCGGCATCGGCATGTTGTTTTCGCTTTCGTACCTGGTGGTGGCGGCGGTCTGCGCCTTGCTCGTGGCGGTCCGAACGGTGCAGGGCCGTCGCCCTACCATCGCGGCCGTCATTGCCGCGCCCGGAGCATGGCTGCTGGTGGTGCTGCTGCTGGCCGCGGTCTTCGGCCATCGCGCTTGGGAAAGCTGGCTGGTGAATCTGAACAAGAACCGCGAATTCAATGAATACTGCGGTTGCACTTATCCGAAGTGGATTTTCGTCAACCTGGCGGAGCTGGCCGTGGCCCTGGGAATCTCCGCCGCCGTTTTTTTGGCTGCGCGAATCGTCGCTGGCCTGGCGCGGCCCAGAACGTGGAGATCGGCCGACGCCGTTTGTGTGGCGTGGACCTTGAGCGTCACGCTGTTGGCGCTGGCCGGAACCAACCGCGGCGAAGTTGCGCGACTGTGGCTGTTCTTGATGCCGCTGGCCGCGGCACTCTCCGTGGAACGCTTGGCCGACGCGGAACTCGACCTGCGAGCAGTCGTCATCGCCGGCGCGCTCGCCCTGCAGCTCGCCAACGGTTTGCTGCTCAGCAGAGAACTGCTGCTTTTCTGGCAATGGCTGCCTCACGATGCGGCGCAGGCGTTCGTTGCGGGCAGCGATGCTCAATGGTCGCACCCGCGCCGCTTGACCGACGCGGAATACCAGCGACGCACCGGCAAGCGGCCCGTTTTCGACGCCCCCGGCGCCGGCGGCGGCGATATCCGTCCAGGGCAGACGGTTTATCTCTGGTCGGCACGTGAGAAGCTGGTCGGGGTCGCGTCGGATGCCCAAACGTACCGGCATTTTGCGCGGGCGGCCGCGGCGCACGACGCCGCGGCGCTCGACCGTCTGGCCGCATCGCAACAGGTGGCGCTCATACCGCAAGATACGATGGCGATTGTGGTCCAACGGGGCGAGCGCCTCAACGCAGTGCGTATCGTGGGCGACCGCGAGGGCCGGGTCGTCTACGTCGGCGTCGACGACGCGCATGCGCAAAAGAAACCGTTGGCCCTCGCCAAATGACTTCGGTCAGCCCTCCGAGGGACGACTTGCGCGGCGCTAAAGGCTCTTCAAAAAGCTGACGGCCTGGCCGAGTTCTTCAAGAGGATTCTCCGCCTTTTCGCGGACCACCGTCCAATCGCCGCGGTAGTTGTGCTCTTCCAGCGCGCCGAGCAACGCCGGAAAATCGGACGCGCCGCGGCCAAGCTGCACTTCAATGCCGCGGCCCTGGGCCAGGTCGCGCACGCCGTCCTGGGCATGCACGTAGACGATTTGGCTGCCCAGTGCGGTCACCGCCTCCAGCGGCGAAAAGCCGTTGATGATCAGCGCTCCGGGATTCAACGTCACGCCCACGGTGCCGGCGGGCAAAGCGGCCAGCAAGCGGGCCAGGTCGCCGGCCGACTCGCTGCCGGTCTCGGCCGCCAAAAGCGCTCCGGCGCGCTGAGCGTACGTTCCCAGGTCGGTGAGCACCTCGACCAACGTCTGCCAGCGCGGCCCGTCCGCTTTTTCGGGCACGCGGCCGACCTGGTTCACCACCCACGAGGCGCCCAGGTCGTAAGCCAGCTTCATCGCCGCCTTGGTGGCCTCGACGCGACGGTCCAAGTCGTCGGTCACATCATAACCGCGGCGCGTGCGAAAGCCGACCGCCGCCACGCGCAGCTCGAAGTCGTCGAACAGCTTTCGCAGTTGGCGGCGGCCGGTCTGCGACAGCTCCTGGGGATGGGCGTCGCCCCGCGCATCGAGCTCGATGGCGACGGCGCCCCACTGTTTGGCCAGCGGCAGAAGCCGCTTGAGGGCGGTCCGCGCACTGCGGGCTTGAACGGCGACTCGAATGGCCGGCATAAACGGTCCTGACGTTTTTAACTGCGACTCGACACGAATCCTCGGCAAAATCGGGCGCGCCGCTCCCTCACCGCGCCGCTCGACCGATATTCTCTTTGATGAACATGCTTGCCTCTCTGCTGATTGTAGCGGCCGCCGGTCATATGGCTACCGTCGCGCGCCATCCCGACGCGGTCATGCTCTATCAATGCGGCTTCGAGCAGAACGCCGACGAAGATTACGACCATTGGCCCGACGGCTGGACGCGGCGCCGCGGAGACGGCTTTCCGCACTATCTGCCGATCGAAATCAGTCCCGAGTCGCCCGACGAGGGAGGCCACTCGTTGCGGTTCGATCTGGACGGAGGGGCGGCGACCGCTTACAGCCCGGCCATCGCCATCGACCCGCGGTACGATTATGTGCTGCACGCCAGCCTGAAAACGCGACAGCTTAGGTACGACCGGGCATGGCTGAGCATCGTCTTTCTCGATCAAAACCGGCAACCGCTGGAAACGATCGAGTCGGAAAAGCTCGGCGCCACCGAGGGCTGGCTTCCGCTGCGCATCGGCCCCGTCGCCTGTTCGCGTCCCGCGGCGCGCTGGGCAAAAATCGCTTTGCACCTGGAGCCGGTCGGACAACAAGACCTGCACGGCGCGGCGCTGTTCGACGACCTCTGGTTCGCACAGATGCCGCGGCTGACCTTGCAGATCGCCCAGCCGCACCTGCTCTATCCGGTGGGCGAAGCGGTCCGCGTCCGTTGTCGGGTGTCTGGCTACCATGCGGCTGTGCCTGACGCGCAAATCGAACTGAGCGACGCGATGGGAGCCATGCTGGCGAACGAGCGGTTGCAATTGCAGCCGGTGGCCAGCGCGCCGGAAGCCAGCGACCCATTCAGCGATCTGCCGAAAGACTTTCTGGTGGCCGAGGCCGGCTGGACGCTGCCCGTCAGCGAACCGGGCTATTATCGTCTGAGGGCGACGGTCTCGCACGACCAGGTGGATGTCTATCACCACGAGCTGCGTTTGGCCGTGGCCGCGACGGTCCCCCGACCCGAACAAGGCGAATTCGGCTGGAGTTTGCCCACCGGCGAAGGAACGCTGACGCTGACGATGCTGGCGCAGTGGGCCAACCAGTCGGGCATCCACTGGGTCAAGTTTCCGCTCTGGTACGACGCCAAAGACCAGGCCCGCGTCGAAGCGATCAACTGGTTTGCCGACCGGCTCAACGCCCAAGGAATCAGCCTCGTGGGGCTGTTGTGCGATCCGCCGGCCGAGACGCGGCGGGTGCTCGCCATTGGGCCCGCCGCCCCCGTCGCGGATCTGTTTGCTCACCCGCCGGGGCTGTGGTATCCGTCGCTGGAACCGGTGATGGCGAGGCTGTCGCTCAAGGTGCGCTGGTGGCAGTTGGGCCGCGACGACGACAGCAGCCTTTCGGGCGTGCGGAGCCCGCAGGTCACCGTGGCGCGCGTCAAGAAGCAGCTCGACGAGATCGGGCAAAATTCGCATGTGGGCGTCGTTTGGAACTGGCTCGATGAATTGCCCGGCGGAAAGCATGTTCCCTGGTCGTTTGTCTCGCGCACCTCGGAACCCGCTCTGGCCGCCGGCGAAATCATGGATTACCTGGCAGCGACCAAGACCGAGGAAACGAAGCCTTGGCTTTCGCTCAGTCCGCTCGACGCCGAGAAATACGACACGATGACGCGCTCCGTCGACCTGGTGACGCGCCTGGTGGCGGCCAAGGAAGCGGGCGTCGAAAAGATTTTTTTCAACGACCCTCTCCATGCTCAATCGGGCCTGGTGCGCGACGACGGCAGTGCCAACGAGCTGTTGCTTCCCTGGCGGACGACGGTTTTCGCCTTGGCGGGCACGCGGTTCTTGGGCCGCTTGCAGCTCGCGGGCGGCAGCGAAAACCGCGTTTTTGCGCGCGGCGACCAGTTGCTGGCCGTGCTCTGGAACAGCCATTCGACCCTCGAACCGGTCGATTTCGGAGCGCGAATCCAGGTGACCGATGTCTGGGGCCGTGTCCGGCAGGTGGAAAGCGGACCGGGCGGCGCGCCGACCGTCGAGGTCGGTCCCTTGCCCGTCTTTGTTTCCGGCCTGAACGAAGCCGTCACCCGCTGGCGGATGTCGCTGGTAGTGGGTCCCGAACGGTTGCCGAGCGTGTCGGGGACGCCGCACCAGGTGCGCGTCCAGTGGCGGAACTACTTCGACCAGTCGGCCGGCGGGAAGTTGAAGATCGTCGCTCCCGACGGTTGGCGCGTGACGCCGGACCTGATCGAAATGAAAACCGCGGCCGGTGAAAGCGTCCGCCAAAACTTGGAAGTGGTCGTTCCCTCGACGGCGAGCTGCGGCCGCGAACGGCTGCGGTTCGAGTTCGACGTGCAAGCCGGAGGACGCCACCGGTTCAGCGTGCAGCGGCCGATTGAACTGGGCCTGGGCGACGTCTACCTGGAGCTGGCCACGCATCTGAACGCCGAGGGCGAGCTGCAGGTCGATCAGCGCACGATCAATCGCACCGGCGAAAAACTCAGTTTTCGTTGCTATCTCAGCGCTCCCGACCGGCGGCGGATGCGGGCCCAGGTGTGGAAGCTGCCGCCGGGCGAAGACGTGCTCACCTACCGCTTGCCCGCCGGTGCCGAATTGCTGGGCCAGAAGCTGCGCGTGCAGGCGGAAGAGATCGGCGGCAAACGACGGACCTTGAACTACAACTTCGTGGCCGAGCCTTAGGTCGCGGAGGCGGCACGGCTATCTGGCGAGTTTCGCGGCACACCTTAATTGCATCGCGAGCTTGGAAACGCAAAGCTGGTTTAAGGAGACCCCTTCGGCCTCGGCCTCCGCCAGCAGGGCCGCGTGCAGCGATCGCGGCATTCGCACAATTGTCTGCCCCGACGCCGTCGACAGCCTGTCGGCCAGTTCGCCGGGCGGGTCGCCATCCTCATCGCGCTCCTGGTCGAGCAGTTCGCAGAGCTCCTTGTAGGCCCGGCTGCCGGCCAGCGCCGCGCGTTCGCGAACGTCGGGAAACAGTTGCGTCAGCTTGCCGCCGATACCAAACAATGCGTTTTCAATCGTTAGCCAATCGAGGCCCTTGCCCGCCAAGTCCTTGGCGAATCGCAGCCCCTCGGCGGCCCGGACCTCCACGCTTCTTTTCGACGCGGCGGGCGGCGGCCGGTCATTTGCCCGTGCTTTCGCCGACCTTGTGCCCGCCGTTTTTTTCGCCGCCCGGCGCTTGTCGGCCGGACCGCCACCCGTGGCGCCGCCGACCCGCGTAGCTGCTTTCATCGCCCTACCTCCTATTCTTCTTCGTCCGTTCGTAAAAACTGTACGCCGTCGTAGTATTGGACTTCCATGTACATCGCTTTTTGGCCCAGAGACCTCCCAATTTCCTTGATCAGTTCGGTGATTTCGGCCAGACGCCTGCGATCGGTTTCAATGACCACTTTATCACAGACGTCGCTGTAGCGTTTGCCGTCCTTCGGATCGGTCCACTCGCCGTGAGTGCGTCCCTCGCGCGTAATACCCTCGAACCTGCTCCACAGCCGTCTGCGAATCGACTTCATCTCTTTCACCGAGACCTTGCTTCCATTTCCATCGTTGTGGTGCAACGGAATCAGCGTGGTAACCTTCAAAGAAAGCTCTCCGCCATCGGCTTTAATGCCAAATCGTCATCAACTACATGATAACATACCTGTTATCAACCTCAAACGGTCCTCCGTGCCGAAGCACATGGACGTCAACCGCCCGTCGTGTGTTTCTTGTAGTACTCCGCCGAGCCGGTGAAGCCGGCGATCACGTCTTCGTTGGTCTGTCCGGCGGCGAACTGCGCCAGCCAGAAGTCGAGTCCGCCGGGGTCGGCCGCACGGCCCAGATAGTGGAAGTAGTCGGCGTTGATGAGGTTCGTGTTGTTCTCCTGACTGTTGGCGATGCCGAGCGCTGCCTGGCTGCGCGAGACGCCGGCGGCGAGTTGCGCGTCCCAGAACGTCTGGCCGCCCTGGTCGGGCGGTCGGCCCAGCAAAAGTTGAAACACCGCGTCGACCCAATCGGTGTTGGTGCCGCCGGCCTTGGTGAAAAACTCGTCGGAGGCGACGAAGCCGGCCTCCAATTCCTGATCGGTCAGGCCGCCTTGCATCTGCGCCACCCAGAACTGGATGCCCGCACTGTCGGCCGCGCGGCCCAACAGTTTCAGATAGTCCGGCTCGATCACGAACTTTTGGTAGTACTCGGCGCTGTGGGCGATGGCCTGGGCGACGCTGCTGACCGCCGTGCCCCCGTCGAGCTGCTGCGTCCAGAACTGCAAGCCACCGGCATCGGGCGTGCGGCCGAGCACGTCGAGAAAGACCGCGGTTACATACAGGCTGTTGAGATCGGAGGGGAGGGAAGTGGTGGCCTGGGCCGCGGTGGGCGTGGTTTGCACGTTTCCCACACTGTCGGTCACCACGCTGTAAAAACCATAGCTGTGGCCCGCCTGACCGGTAAACGTGGCCGAAGTGGCGGTGGTGGCGGTCTGGAAAGCCGTGAACGGGCCACCGTTGTCGCTGACAAACACGCTGAACGTCGGCGCGCCAGGCCCGCCCAGCCCGCTGGCCGACCACGCGACAGTGAACGACAATGGGCTGACCGACGGCAGGACATTGACGGTGCTGGTCGGCAGCGTGGTGGCGACGGTGGTGATGGCTTGCCCGTGGATGGGGTTCGCCTCGACGTTGCCGGCGTTGTCGGTCGCCACGCTGAAGAAGACGTAGGTGTGCCCGACCTGGCCGGTGAATACGGTCGAGGTGTCGGTGGTCTTCGTCAAAAGCGGCGTGTAGGGCGCATTGTTATCGCTCACATAGACGTTGTAGCTGGCGATGCCCGAACCGCCCGCGTCGTCGGTGCCCGACCAGCTCACGGTGAATTTGGGCGGGCTGTCGGTCGGCAGCGCGGCCACGCTGCTGGTCGGCGCCGCCGCGTCGATCGTATTGCTGATGGGCGCCGTGCTGAGCGGCGCGTTGGTGTCGAAGACGACCGTCGCCTGGGCATTGACGGCGGTGCCCGTCTTGGCCGTGCTCTTCGCCTGGACTGTGTAGCTGACAAACCCTTCGCCGTCGCCGTTGGCGTCGTCGGGCGGCAGCAGGCCCTCGGCCGGGCTGAGCGGGCTGTCCATGGATGCCGGATCGAGGCTGGTGAGCGTCCAGGTGACGAGCCCGGTCTGCACGTTGAGCGATGCCGAGACATCGACCAGCAAACCGTTGGATCCCGCGCCCGGCGCCGTGGATGGCAGCGTGACGCGCGTGTGGTACGATTGCAAACCGGCGGGAACCTGCACGACGGTGTTGCCGAAGCCGATGTTGCCGAGTTGGAACGTAGTCAAGTCGAGGTTCGGGTCGAGCTGCTGCGTGACGGTCACCGTATCGGCGGCGGCCGTGGCGGTCGGCTGGTTCTCGAAGTCGATGCGGTAGGGGAGCGAAGCGGTGCCGGAAACGAAGGCCTGACTGCCGAAACCGGCCGGGCCGGTGATGTCATTCGGGTCCTGGGGGGTGGCGGAGATACTGTTCGCGCCCGACTGCGGCTTGAAGCCGTCAACTAGCCGCTTCTTGGCCGCGTCGGAAAGCACGTCCTGGTTTGACTGACCCAGATTTGGCAGGTAATAGTGAATGGCGGTTTGCACGCCCTCCGGCACGCCGGGAATGTGGTTGATCGCCGTGCCGACCAAGACTCCGCCAACGGCCGCGACGCCCACGGTGCCGACAACAGCAGCCGCGCTGGATGTGAGAACGGTTGCGCCGACTCCAGTGGCTTCCGCCGTCGCTCCGGCAAGAGCCGTTCCGCCGGCTTCCCCCGTGACGCCCACAATAGATGTGCTCGTCGTGGTAGTAAGCGTGGTGTTTACCGTTTGTGCGGTCCAGGCCAACGTCTCTCCATAGGCGTTCGTTTGCGCAACCGTAGTCGCGACCGTGACCGTCGTCGAGGTAAAAGCGGCGCCCGTGACCCCGCTTGCCACTGTCGCGCCGGAGGCCGCCGTCAGGTAGGCTGCTCCGCCTGCGAGGATGGTTGTGCCGCCCACACCAGATCCGATCCCCACAATCGCTGACGTTTCTTGGGGAGTCAAATTCACGACATCGCCATTGTTCGCTTGCAAGCCGCTCGGATCGCGGTCATTCACCGGGCTGTTGCCCACATAGCGATAAAGATTCGTGTCGCCGCCGCCAATGCCGGTCGGGTCCGGCTGATCGAAGCGGCCGAGGCCGGAATCGTACCAGCGGTAGCCCATGTGGAACAAGCCGCTGGCGCCCGCGCCGGCCATCACGCCGAGCTGGCCGCCATAGGTGAAGGGATTGGCGGCCGTGCCGGTGGCGCTGATCTGTTCGCCGAAAGGAAGATAGCTGTAGGCATTCAGCACGCCGCCGGTCGGACCGGTCAACTGGGTCGTACTTCCGGCGGCGTCGAAGCCGTAAAAATTGCTCGAGCCGCCGGCCGTCGTCTGGCTGACGAGGCCGAGACCATAGGCGTATTGCGCCAGCGGGCTGCCCCCGGCGGAGAACTGCCCCACGACCGTGCCGTAGGCGGTCGGATCGTTCAACAGATTCGTTACGGTGCCGTTGACGTCTTCCGAGACGAGCTGGCCGAGGCCGTTGTATTGATAGGTCGTCGTGCCGCTGGGCGAAACGACGCTCACCAGTTGCCCCAGCACGTTATAGTCGTAGCCGGTCGTGCCGCTACTGTTGGTGCTGGCAACGAGGTTGCCATTGGCATCGTATTGGTACGTGGTATCGCCGGCCTGCGTGTACTCGTTGAGATCGTTCGACGCGTAAGCGGTGCTTTGGCCGTTCGTGACGACGGCCACGCGGTTGCCGGCCGCATCGTATTGGTAGCTGATGCTCTCGCCCGATGGCGTTTGCACGGAAACAAGTTGGCCGTCGGCATCATAGCCGTAGGTGAACTTGCCCGCCGCGGTGGTCATGGTGACCGGCAGGTTCTGGTCGTTGTAGGTGTAGACATAGCTCGATTGCGTCGAGCCATCGGGAGCGAGATTGACAATGCTCAAGACGTTGTCGTTGGCATCATACGTGAACTGAGTGCTCGTACCGTTGCCAAAATTCTCGCTGGCGATACGCCCGGCCAGGTCGTATTCGTAGGAGACGATCAGTTTCCCGCCGCCATCCGTGAGTTTCGCAAGCTGGCCCAACGAGCTATACGCATAGTTCACTGTGAACCCGGTCTGGTCCTGCATCTGGGTTCGTTGGCCCGCCGAGTTATAGGTGTAAGCCAGGAACGTGCCGTCCGGATAGCTGACTTTGGTAAGCCGGTCCGCGGAATCATAAGAAAACGTCGTGGTTCCCGTGGAATCCGTCATGGAAACCAAGTTTCGATGGGTATCGTAGGCGAACGTGTTCTGCGTACCGTCGGAGAGCGTTTCGCTCTCGAGCATGCCATCCGGGAAATAGGTGTATCCCACCACCTGGCCGCCGCGGGTGATGAACTGCGTCACCTGGCCCAGCGCGTTATAGGCGTATTGCTGGTTGCTGCCGTCGGGATACGCGATCGACCGCAGGTTGCCATTCGTTGGATCGTAAGAATAATTGAGCGAGTTGCCCGCCGGGTCGGTGAGCGTTTGCAGGCCGCCGAAGCTCGAGTTATAGGTGGCCGTCGTTTGCTGGCCGAGCGGATCGATGAAGCTGATCGGTTTTCCCAGCGCCCCGTAGGCGATGGACGACGTTAGTCCTCCGGGGGCGGCGATCGAGACCGGCTGCTGCGCCGCGTTGAAGGTTCCCTGCTCGATGTTCCCCAGCGGATCGACGATTTCGGCGACTTGGCCGTTCTCGTTCAGAAATTCGGTCGTCGATTCTTTCAACGTGTCGGTCGTGGTGATCGAGCCGACGTTGTAGGCGAAGGTCAGCGGCTCCGCGCCGGCATTGAGCGACTGGCCGATCAATCGCCCCTGATCGTCGTAGTTGAAAAGAACCTGCGAGCCGTTGGGATTGGTGATCGACGCGATGGCGTTGAGTTGCTGCGGCGTGCCGCTGGTGACGTAGGTGTAGCTGGTCGTGCCCAGCGGCGCGGCGACGCTGAGCAAGTGTGCCGACGAATCGTATTGCAGGGATGTGACGCGGCCCTCGGGATCCGTAATCTGGCTGACCAGGCCCTGCGAGTTATAGGCCAGCGTGGTCACATCGCCCGTGGCCGTATTGGTGAGGCTGGTCAACTGCTTGCCCGTATAGCCGTAGACCAGTTCGTTGCCGTTCGCGTCGTCGAAGTAATTCAACGAACCGTTGGCGTTGAACACCTCCAGCGTGCCGTCGGTTTCGCGGAGTTGATAGGCGGCATCGACGAGCTTTAATGTAGCCGCGTCGCCGGGCACCCCCGCATAACTGCCATCGGGCTGAAGTGTGAATTGCCGCGCGGTGCTCCCGGCCACAATCTCGACGTTCCCTTGGGAGTCGGTGACCGCCGTCATCGTAGGGTCTTGGATGCCCAGGCCGAAGATGCCCTGGGTGTAGCGCTGGGCGATGGCGCCGTAGTCGCCGTCTTGCTGCAACTCGAAGTCGAGCAGCGTGTTGACGTCGGCGGTCGGTTCACCGATTTGCGCCAGGTACGATGCGTCTTGATCGAGCACGCTTTGCAACTGGCCCAGTGTATCGCCGACTTTGGCGGTGAAATTGGCGAAGATGGCGTCCCAGGCGGCGCCGGGCATGCCGGGCGGCTCGAGCGAACTTTTCAGCGTGCTCCAGTCGATTCCCGCGTTCGGGTCGGCCACGTTGAGCTCGAAGTTCACCGGCCCGGCCGAAGTGGCAATGAAGTTTACGTTCAGCGAGCCTTCGGGGAAGCGGCCGAAGGCCAACGGTGCGTTCTCTAGGGGGCCGACACTCCCACCGGCGAGATTGGGTATCGGCGGCGTCCTTGTGCCGGGCAGGCTGCCGGCCACACTCCCGTCGCCGGTGTTGTCGATTCCCAGCAGCATGATGCTGCCCGATGTGAAGCCGGTTTGGCCGGGCAACTGAAACTCGGCATTGTCGCTCGACAGAATGAATAGCGGGGCCGCCACGCGATCGCCTTCATAGGCTTCGCTGTAGTAGTTGACGCTGAGTGTATTGATCCGGCCGGTGCGCACGGCCGATGGCGCGCTGACGCTGCTGATAATGGACGTGTTCATCCCCCATTCAGCCGGATCGGCAGCATTGTAGTAGCTGGCAAAGCCGCCGCTGTCGTCCACCTGCAGGCTTAGCAACGGCGGCACGTAACCGAAGTTAGCATCGATGAAGTCGAGCGGTGAGTAGGGGTCGGCCGTGGTGCTGAATGTCTTGCCGTGATCGCTGATCTGAACCGAATAGTCGCCCTGCGGCACGTTCAGCAGGTTGAAGGTGGCTTGCAGCGTGGTGGAGTTGTCGAACGTGACTGAAGAGGCGGCAATGGTCTTTCCAAACTGCCCGGTGGTGAGGCTGACCGTGGTTTGCGGCGTAAACTGGTCGCCGGTGATCGTGAGCGTCACCGGACCGACGTTGAGCGCCTGAATCGGGCTGAGACCGGTGACGGCAAACGGCACTTCCTGGGCCGCCAATTCAATCTTGTCGCTGGTAAAGGCCGCGCCGGAGGGATAGGTCACGGTGATGTAATAGGTGCCTCCCTGGGCACTGTCGATGGTGGCCGTAGACGGGGTGTAGTACTCATAGCCGACGTAATTCGGCACAGAATTGCTCGACGTGGGAACCGCCCCCAATGCGGCGAGAACCTGGATGCCGACACCTTCCGAGTGGTAGCCGGCGATCTGTACGTCGTCGCCCGCCGGAACGTTCAACTGAAATATCTGTTCCTGCCCTTGCGACAGGGTGAAGTCGGTGTATTGCGCGTTACCCGTGGACGGGCTGAGGGGAAGTATCGGCACGGTCACTGAGAAGCTGCCCATCGAGGCGAGCGTGTTGTTGACGCGGTTCGCATCGGGCACGATCCCCTGGCTGTCGGCCTCGACGAACACGTGATAGCTGCCCGGCAACAAGAGCGGCAAGGGCGCGGTGAGCGTGCCGGAATAATTGCCGTTGGTGGCCACGGCGCCGGTGTGTGTGACGTGGCCCAGCAGCACTGCCGAGGAGTCGAGCGTGGCGTGCGTGCTGACGAAGACAGCGTCCTGCCAGGTGGTGGCGACGGTGGCCACGCCCGAGTTCGTCACCTGGTAGTTGACGCTCACCGGTTGCCCGGCCTGGGCGTTGGTCGTCACGAGCGTGGCGCTTGTCACCGAGAGATCGGCGACAGCGGTGGCGGCGGTGACGGTGACGTTCGTGGCATTGGTTTGCGCCTGGAAGAGATTGCCGCCGTGGTATTGCGGGCCGGTAATGGCTGAAAAGCTGCCGGTGGAACTGCCGAATTTGAGCACCGGGAAGCTATCGCCGTCGCTGGGCGAGTAATTGCCCGACGGCGCCAATTGCAGCGTGCCGCCGAGCGTGGCGGCGGCGGTGACCACGACCTGGCCGAATTGGCCGCCGGCGGGGCTGCCGCCCAGGCCGATGTCGAGCGTGCCGGCGGAAGTTTGCGTGTAGATGTCGGCCAAGGTCAACGTGCTGCCGGGGCCGACGGTCAGGGTGCCGCTGTTGGTCAGATCGCCCGTCGCAGTGAGCTGAGTGCCATTGGGTCCGTTGAAGTGTTGCCTGATCGTGGCAACCGCAGCGCCGCCAGTGAGCGTGAGACTGCCCGCGTTCGCCTGCAGCGCGCTCAGGCCGATGAACGTGAGACCAAAGGAGCCGCCCACGGAGGCGCCGGCGCCGCTTAACGTGATACTGGCATGATTCGTGATGATGTTGTCGGGCAATGCCAAGTGGGCGCCATTCATCGCGTTCCAGGCGCCGGCGGTCAAATCGCCATCGGCGGTGAATTGGGCTATCGTCCCCGAGAGGGCCAATGTGCCCGAATCGGCCTCGATGGTGCCGGTGTTGGAGATCGAGCCGTTGATCAACAGCGTTGAGGTTCCGCTGCCGGCAGTCTTCTCAATCAGGCCGGCATTGACGAGCGCGGTCGAGCCGCCAACGGGATTATCGAAGCCGGAGTCGGCGGTAATCTGATACACCGCGCCGGCCTCGTTCTTAAGCGTGGTGGGAAACTGGCCGTCGCTGTGGAGGCCGAAGTTGCCTGTGCCGCTTTGAATGATGGTCCCTCTGTTGTCGAGCATACCATCGTTGTAGAGCTCGTGCTCGTTCGACCCGCTCAGAGTCATTGCGCCGAGATTGGTCAGGTCTCCCAACGCGGTATTGATGCCGCCGCCGGTCCAATTGAAATTGCCGAGGTCGGCGACTACGCCGCCGATGGCGACGGTGATGCTACTGAAATTGACCGTGCCGGCGCCGGTAAAGCTGCCGTTCATCGTGGCGCCGCCGAGATCGAGCGTGGCGCCGGCGGCGACGGTGAAACTCGTGCCGGTGCAGGTGATGCTGATGGCTGACAAATCGACGGTCGCTCCTTGGTTGACCACGACGTCGCCACCCGTAAACGTGCTCCCGCTCGCAAAGTTAACGAGCGTCAGGTCTCCGCCGTCGGCTTCGATCGTTCCGTCGTTCGAATTGACTTGCAGGTTCAACGTTGTCGCACCGCTGCCGGTCATCTTGATCGTGCCTTCATTGCTGATAGCAGAGCCGGCACCCGACCCAATCCCGAAGCTGCCGCTGTTGGCGAAAACGATGGAGCCGGTGGCCTGATTGTCGAACGGCCCGTCGATGCCCATGCCGCCGCCGCCGATCACGTCGATCTCGCCCTGGTTGACGAACGGAATTCCGATCGTCGTGGTGGCGAGGGCGTTGATGGTCATGAACCCGGTGTTGGTGAAAGTTGGGGCGGGGCCGGCGTTGCTGATCTGGCCGCCGGTCCACAGCAACATTCCCTTGGCGAAGTCGAAGGTGGCGCCGCTGGGGCCGATGGCGAGCGCGCCGCCGTTGACCAGCACCTGCCCGCCGCCCGTGCCGGTAAAGGTGCCGGTGTAAGACCCCTCTTCCCCGCCATTTAAGTCAAGCACAGCGCCGCTGTTCACGACATAGTTTCCCCCGGTGTTGGTGCCGGCGCCCGAGTTACCCCCTCCGAGAGCCAGTTTCCCGCTGTCGACCTCGACGGTGCCGCCCTTCAGATCGAAGGGAGCTTGCACGGTTGCCGTGCCGCCGCCGGTCATCTTCAGCAGTCCTTCGTTGCTGAAGGTTGCGCCGCCATTCAGGCCGCCGGTGCTCTGGATGACAAACTTTGCGTTGGCCTGGTTGTCGAGAGGCCCATTAACCGTGAATGCGCCGGTGTTCGTGTCGTCGATCTCGCCCTGATTGACGATCGACGTCGTGCCTAGGGTGACGCCGCTCGTGGTGTCGATTGTGATGAAGCCCGTATTGGTCAAGGTCGGGCTGACGTTGGACGCGTTGGCGATGGTGCCGCCGGTCCATTGGAACAGGCCTTTCGCGAAGTTGAAGGTGGCGCCGCCGCCGCCGATGTTGATCCCGCCGCCGCTAAACTGGACTGTACCGGCGCCCGTGCCGTTAAAGGTGCCGGTGAACGTGTCGCCGCTGCTGCCGCCCGTCAGGTCGAGCACCGAGCCGCTGGCGACGTTGTACGCGCCGCCGGTTTCCGTTCCGAAGCCGCCGGCCAGTGTCAGATTGCCGCTGTCCACCTCGACGGTGCCGCCGGTCAGGTTGAACGTTGGACTTTCGGTCGCCGTGCCGCTGCCGGTCATCTTGAGCGTGCCTTCGTTGCTGAAGCTGCCGTTGCCACCCACGCCCCCGGTGTTCTGGATGACGAAGGTGGCCTTGGCCTGGTTGTCCAAGGAGCTGAAGACGTTGAGGCTGCCGGTGCCGGCGTCGTCGATCTCGCCCTGATTGGTGAGCGGCACATTGAGCGAGGCGCCGCTCGCCGTGTCGATCGTGATGAAGCCCGGGTTCGTCAAAGTGCCCCCGGCGTTGGCGATCGAGCCGCCGGTCCACTGGAACTGGCCTTTGGGAAAGTCGAACGTGGCCCCGCTGCCGCCGATCTGGATCGAGCCGCTATTGAGTTGAACCGGGCCGGCGCCCGTTCCGGTGAACGTGCCCGTGAACGTATCGCCGCTGCTGCCGCCGTTCAGGTCGAGCACGGCCCCACTGGCGACGTTGTAGGTGCCGCCGGTTTCGGTTCCAAAGCCGCCGGCCAGCGCGAGGTTGCCGCTATTGACCTTCACCGTGCCGCTGTTCAGGTTGAAGGTGCTGGCTAAAGTCGCGGTCCCTGTGCCGTTGTAGACCAGCGTTCCCGAGTCGGTGATCTGCGAGGCTCCGCTGATGCCGCTGGCGCCACCAAAGGTCAGGCTGCCGCCGGACTGAATGGTGAGGGCGTGATTGTTGAGCGAGAGCGTGCCCGTATCGAGGCTCAGACTGCCGCTGATGGTCATGTCGCCTGCGGCCGAAAAGTTTTGGCCGCCAGTCAGGCTCACGCTACCGCCCATGTTCGTCACCGTGGCGAACTGCGTGAAGGTGGCGTTCGGCCCGGCCAGGTTGACGGTCGCCTGGTTGGTCGAGAG
>Ga0307372_10000930_pt1 | contig 51325 bp, 46 predicted proteins | sample OX1MG_FD_202533 | JGI IMG/M metagenome (GOLD analysis project Ga0307372, IMG submission 202533) | Soil microbial communities from Risofladan, Vaasa, Finland - OX-1 | ecosystem: Environmental > Terrestrial > Soil > Coastal area > Acid sulfate soil | place: Finland: Risofladan, Vaasa | collected...
CTCACGCTTTTCAGGCGCGCGCTCTACCAACTGAGCTACTCGACCTCCTCGTCACCCCAGGGGGGTGTCGAGCGGACCTGACGGGATTTGAACCCGCGACCTTCGCCTTGACAGGGCGACGTGCACTCCGAGCTGCACCACAGGTCCTCGGTGTTCCCAGAGCCAACACCCTAAGACGCGAACTTTAAGTCTATACCGTGTCGTTTGACGACCTAAGCGGACCGAGTTGACTCATCTAAAACCTCCGCGTAGACCCATTCATTGCCTCATATAAAACCTCCGCGAAGCGGTGGGCTTTGAGAGTTCCTGATTTCATCTACGCATGAACGATGGAGCTAACGATGAGTCAACGTCACGCCGTCACGAAGAAGATGGCGGTCGCCTACAAGCGCTCCACCAAAGCTGAGAAGTCGAAGGTCCTGAACGACCTGGTGAGCCTGACCGGTTGGCACCGCGACTACGCCCGTCACGCCCTCGTGGACGCGGGCACGGTGCAACTGGTGAAGCCTCGTCGAGCGCGCAGCCCTCGCTACGGCGCGCACCTTAGCGTGACGTTGGCGTTCGTGTGGTCGCTCTCTCGCTACCCCGCCGGCAAGCGACTCGCGCCGATGCTGAGCACCTTGGTGACGATGTTGCGCCGCGACGGGGACCTCATCCTCAGTGATGAGGACGCCGTGCTGCTCTGCTCGATGAGCGCCGCCACCATTGACCGTCACCTGAAGAGCGAGCGAGTCCGTCTGGGTCTAAAGGGTCGCAGCCACACCAAACCCGGGACGTTGTTGAAGTCCCAGATACCCATTCGCACCTGGGCGCAGTGGTCCGAGGACCAGCCGGGCTTCGTCGAGATCGACCTGGTGGGCCACGAGGGCGGGAACTCGAGCGGCGAGTTCTGCTTCACCCTGACCATGACCGATATTGCGACCGGCTGGACGGTGAATCGTTCGGTGAAGAACAAGGCGGCCCGATGGGTCGTCGAGGCCATCGACGAGGCGGCCGCTCGCTTCCCCTTTCCCATCCTCGGGATCGATTCCGACAATGGAGCAGAATTCATCAACGCGCACCTCTTCGACTACTGCAAAGAGCGAAAGATCACGTTCACGCGTTCGCGCGCGGGCAACAAGAACGACGGTGCCCACGTCGAACAGAAGAACTGGACGCACGTCCGTCAACTCGTGGGCTACCTGCGCTTTGACACCGAAGAGGAGTTGTCCGTGCTCAACGAGCTCTGGGCGCTGGATGGACTCTTCACGAACTATCTCCTCGCTCAACAGAAGTTGATCGAGAAGCACCGTCACGGGGCGAAGGTCACCAAGCGTCACGACCGCGCCGAGACCCCCTACGCCCGAGCGAACGCCCACGACGGGGTCTCGGAGATCTCGAGAGCCTCGATGACGGCGACCTTCGCCACCATCCACCTCTGCGCCCTCTCCGACCAAATCGAGACTCTCACCACGCGCCTCGAAAACCTGGCGCTCACGAAGTCCCTCGCGCCCACGCGGCGCGTCAACAAGTCCTTCAACCGCCCCCTCCATCCGGAGGTTTTATATGAGGCAACGAATCAAGCTTCGCGGAGGATTTGACATGAGGCAACAGGGAATCCTCAATCTGAGGTGCTGGCGTAGATTGGATACAGCAAAAAGGAGTGTCGTGAAAGAGCCAGTTTTCCTACGGGCCTGTCGTGGTGAAACCGTAGAACACGTACCGGTGTGGTTCATGCGCCAGGCCGGCCGCTCGTTGCCCGAGTACCGCGCCCTGCGCGCAACCGGCTCAATTCTCGAAGCCTTCGCCGACCCCGCGTTGGCCGCCGAAGTGACCATGCAGCCAGTACGCCGCTACGGCGTGGACGCGGCGATTCTCTTTTCCGACATCGTGGTGCCCTATCACGCCATTGGCTTTGGCGTCGACGTCGTACCTGGTCGAGGTCCAGTTATTGCGAAGCCCTTCACCAGCGCGGCTGATCTTGATCGACTTCGTGATCTGAGCGAGAGCGACGTCACCCACGTCACCAAAACCGTCGATCTCGTCATCGAAGAACTCAGCGAGACCAACACGCCACTTATTGGTTTTGCGGGCGCACCCTTCACGGTGGCGAGTTACCTCGTCGAAGGTGCCCCCACGCGCGAATTCGCCGTCATCAAGACGTTGATGCACGAAGATCCCTCGCTCTTTGATGCACTTCTCGATCGACTCATCGACATCACGGTGAGTTTTCTGCGCGCCCAGATAACGCACGGCGCGCGCGCTGTTCAACTCTTTGACTCGTGGGCTGGATCACTTACGCGAAGTGAGTACGAACGCTTCGCACTTCCAGCGACCAAGCGGGTCCTCGAGGGGATCGCCGATTTAGGCGTGCCGACGATTCTCTTTGGCGTGGGCACGGGTGAACTTCTTGGTCTCATGAGTAGTGCGAACAGCACCGTGATGGGCATTGACTGGCACGTCGATCTCGATGAAGGTCGCCGACGCGTCGGCGACAAACCCGTCCAGGGCAACCTCGATCCGGCGCGCTGCCTGGGCGGTGAAGAACTCGCGATCGAAGCCACGCGAGAGGTGCTCGCCAAAGCCGGCAGCGGGGCTGGCCACATCTTCAATCTGGGACACGGTGTGCTGCCCTCAACGGAACCCGAGGTTCTCCAAGCCGTCGTTCGCGTGGTGCACGACGAAGGAAGGGCGGGCGTGCAATGAATATCGGCGTGCTCGTCATGGCGCACGGCACGCCGTCCTCGCCAGAGGGCATCGAACCGTTCTATACGAGGATTCGTCGAGGATCTCCGCCCACGCCTGAACTCTTGGCCGACCTCACGCGCCGATACCTAGCCATCGGCGGCACCTCACCACTCACCGAGCGCACCGCGGCGCAGGTCACTGGGATCGCCAACGCACTCGAGCGCGAGGCGCCGGGTCAGTTCGACGTTCGCTCTGGCTCGAAGTTTGAACCGCCCCTCCTCGAAGAGGCCGCCGAGTCCTTTGTGCGTGATGGCTTCAAGAAAGTAGTCGGACTCGTGCTCGCTCCGCACTCCTCGACGCTCTCAACCGGACAGTACATGAGTCGAGCTAAAACAGCACTTGGTGAGCACATTGAGTTCGTGGCGATCGACGCCTGGTACAAAACACCAGGTTTTCTCGAGCTCATCGCCCAACGCGTCAAGGACGCTCTGGCGACTATTCCCCCATCGAGATACGACACCACCGAAGTCCTCTTTAGCGCGCACTCCTTGCCCTTGAAGGTGCTCAAGAACGGCGACACCTACGTCGATCAATTAAGAGAGAGTGCCGAGATCGCCGCCCCTCTCGCGGGCGCCGCGCACTTCGACGTGGTCTGGCAGTCCGCGGGGCGCACCGCCGACCCGTGGCTCGGTCCCGACGTCTTGGTGGCGCTTCGAGAGAAGCGCGAGAAGGGACTTACTGACGTGGTGTCGTGTCCCGTTGGCTTCGTCTCGGATCACCTCGAAGTCCTCTTTGACATCGACATCGAAGCGCAGAGTGTGGCACGCGAAATTGGTCTCAATTTGGTCCGCACCGCTTCACTGAACGACGATCCGGCCTTTACGTCGCTACTCGCCCACGCCGTACGAAGCGCGGCTTCGTAGGTGAGTCGTGCCTCGGTGGTCGTGGTGGGCGGCGGCGTAAGTGGACTGGCCGCCGCGTGGGAACTCAGCGGCGGTGCGAAAGGTCCCGATGAGAGAACGCCGCGCATAGAAGTCGTCGAAGCCAGCGATACTTTCGGAGGCTCACTCCAGACAACGCAGTTCGCTGGTCGCACGATCGATCTCGGCGCCGATGGTTTTCTTGCGCGTCGCCCCGAAGCGGTGACGCTCGTCGACGAACTCGCTCTACGTGACCAACTCGAAGCCATCAACGCGAGCGGAGCGTGGCTGTGGTCACGAGGTGGCTTGCACGAACTACCCGCGGGTCTCGTCCTTGGCGTACCGACTGATCTAAAGGCGCTGTCACGATTCAAAGGCATTAGTTGGCGAGGACGACTCGCGGCTCGACGTGACGTGGTACTTCCAGCGCGGCTCCAGTTGAGCGACGACGCAACGATTGGCGAGATTGTGCGTAGGAAGCTAGGCCGTGAACTGACCTATCAGCTCATCGAACCGATGATCGGTGGAATTCAGGCCGGGCGAATCGACGAGCTCTCCGCTAAGTCGGTCTTTCCCGCTCTGTTGGACGCCGCGCGCAAGGGCGGATCACTTGCCAAAGCCCTGCGCTCGCCCACGCCCGTCATCCCTGGTCCCAGCAGTGAAATAACGTCGGGTGGTCCAACCTTTTTCACGCTCGTCGAGGGCGTTGGCTCGCTCCCCATCGAACTTGCTCGTCAGTTAGCCGAGCGCGGTGTCGTCCTTCGTCACGGCGTGAGCGTGACGGCACTTCGTCGAACGCCGGCCGGTAACTACCCCTGGGAAGTAGACACGCTCAACACCACGACGCCGGCTAACGCCATCGTTCTCGCGACCCCCGCGCCCGTCGTTGGTGCACTCCTTGGTTCACACGATCCTTCGTTGGAAGAACTCCGCCAGATCGAGAGTGCCGACGCCGCGATGGTCACGTTCGCTCTCGCCAAGAGCGAGGTCACGTTGCCCGCAACCGGGACCGGAGTTCTCGTACCGCTTCGTAGCGCGTGGAAAGGCGAAGGCTCGATGATGGTGACGGCAGTCACCTTGTTGGATCGCAAGTGGCCCCACCTTGCGCGCGACATCGACGTCATACTGCGAGCGCACGTCGGGCGAAGTGACGACCGTCGATGGACAGAGTTGACGGACGCAGAATTGATGCACCGCGTCAGTCAAGAACTGAACGAAGTGCTGCCACGCTTCGGCGCGCCTAGTGAATCACTCGTGCGACGTTGGCCCAACGGGCTCCCGCAGTACCGCGTCGGGCACCAAGCACGCGTTCAACGCGCGCGTGTCGCGAGCGCGCGGATCTCCATTGCGTTAGCCGGCAACGCCTACGACGGCGTGGGCATCCCGGCCAGCATTGGTTCGGGACGGCGCGCCGCGCGCGAAGTGCTCGCGATAATCACTACTTCGCCGTAACGACAGCGACTACCCGAAACCCTTCACTCAGAGTCAGACGAGGTCGAAACGGTCGAGGCTCATCACCTTGTCCCACGCGGCCACGAAGTCGCGCACGAACTTCTCTTGCGCGCCGTCGCACGCGTAGACCTCGGCGATCGCTCGTAACTGAGAGTTCGAGCCAAAGACGAGGTCCGCCCGACTGGCCGTCCACTTGAGTGAGCCCGACGCGCGATCGCGCCCCTCGAAGATCTCTTCGGACGCGGACGTCGCCTTCCACGTTGTACTCATGTCGAGCAGGTTCACGAAGAAGTCGTTGGTCAACGCCTCGGAGCGATGGGTGAAGACGCCCATTTGGAACTGTTGAAAGTTGGCGTTCAAGACGCGCATGCCACCCAGTAGAACCGTCATCTCAGGAGCGCTCAGCGTCAAGAGGTGCGCCCGATCGAGCAGGAGTTCCTCCGCATTACGGCGCTGTCCGTCACCGACGTAATTACGGAACCCGTCGGCGCTCGGCTCAAGAACTTCGAACGATTCGATGTCGGTCTGTTCTTGTAACGCGTCCGTGCGCCCCGGCTCGAAGGGAACCTCGATCTCGATCCCCGCGTTCTTCGCGGCCTCTTCGACCGCCGCGCATCCGCCCAGCACGATGAGGTCGGCCAGCGAGACCGCCTTCCCCTTCTTCTGCGAGTCGTTGAAGTCCTTTTGAATTTTCTCCAGGGTCGCTAGTACCTTGGCGAGTTCGGCCGGACTATTGGCGTCCCAGTCCTTCTGAGGCAGCAGACGAATCCGCGCGCCGTTCGCGCCACCTCGCTTATCGGTACCACGAAACGTCGACGCCGAAGCCCACGCGGTCGAGACCAACTGAGAAATAGTCAAGCCTGAGCTGAGAATCTTGCTCTTGAGTTCGGCGATCTTTTTGGTCCCAATCAGATCCTTCGGGGGCGCCGGCACGGGGTCTTGGAACAACTGGGGCTCCGCCGGGACCAACGCGCCCAGACCTCGCACGTAGGGGCCCATGTCGCGGTGCGTCAGTTTGTACCACGCTCTGGCGAACGCGTCGGCGAACTCGTCGGGGTTCTCATAGAAGTGTCTCGATATTGGCCCATAGATCGGATCGAACCGGAGGGCGAGGTCCGTCGTGAGCATCGTGGGGGCGTGCTTCTTCGACGCGTCGTGGGCGTCGGGCACCGTGTCGGCTCCGGCACCGTCCTTGGGAATCCACTGCGACGCACCGGCCGGACTCTTCGACTGCACCCACTCGAATTCGAACAGGTTCTCAAAGAAGTCGTACGACCACTGCACCGGTGTTTTGGTCCAAATTCCTTCGAGCCCACTGCCAATCGCGTCGCCACCTACACCGGTTCCAAAGCTGTTGCTCCAACCAAGACCCTGTTCCTCGATGGGGGCCGCCTCGGGTTCGCGCCCGCCGTACTGGTTCGGATCGGCTGCCCCGTGGGTCTTACCGAACTCGTGACCACCGGCAATAAGGGCCACGGTCTCTTCGTCATTCATGGCCATGCGCTTGAAGGTCTCTCGAATATCTTTCGCGGCCAAGAGCGGATCTGGATTGCCGTTGGGCCCTTCGGGATTGACGTAGATGAGGCCCATCTGCACGGCGGCGAGAGGATTGTCGAGTTCGCGGTCGCCGCTGTAGCGCTCATCGCCGAGCCACATGGCTTCAGGCCCCCAGGAGACGTCGAGTTCGGGCTCCCAGATGTCCACGCGTCCACCGGCGAAACCAAAGGTCTTGAAACCCATCGATTCAAGAGCACAGTTGCCAGTGAAGATTATGAGGTCGGCCCACGAGATCTTGTCGCCGTACTTCTGCTTGATCGGCCAGAGCAGTCGACGTGCTCTGTCGAGGTTAACGTTGTCGGGCCAGCTGTTGAGGGGCGCGAAGCGTTGGGCACCCGAAGCCGCACCGCCGCGGCCGTCACCGATGCGGTACGTGCCAGCGCTGTGCCACGCCATGCGAATGAAGAACGGTCCGTAGTGACCAAAGTCGGCTGGCCACCAATCTTGTGACGTGGTCATCAACGCCTCGATGTCCTTTTTCAGATCATTGAGGTCGAGCGTCAAGAACTCTTGGGCGTAGCTAAAGTCCTCGTCCATGGGGTTGGCGGAGGGTGCGTTCTGGTTGAGAATCTTTACGTTCAACTGATTCGGCCACCACTTCTCGTTCGGCTGGCTATCGGCCAAGCGCGTGTTCGCACCACCCGATACCGGGCATTTGTTTTCGTTCGTCATGTGATCTCCTTTGTTTGCATCATATGTAGAGACACGAGGATTTTTCTCGTGGTGGGCTGTTGGATTGGTTACGGCTTTTTCGTTACAACTTTGCGCTGCTTTTGGCGGCGGTCGATGGATCGAGAAGAGTCGGCGTTTGGCCCTCGGCTTGACACTCAGGACAAAGGCCCCAGTAGGCGACCTCAGCCTCGTCAATCTCGTAGCCAAAATCATCGGCCGCCGTGAGACAGGGTGCAGCGCCGAGCGCGCAGTCGACGTCGACCACACTGGCGCAGACGCGACATATCAGGTGATGGTGGTTATCATCGACTCGATCTTCGTAGCGTGCCACTGATCCCACGGGCTGAATTCGTCGAATAAGGCCCTTCTCAACGAGAACGCTGAGGGTGTCGTACACCGCCTGGCGCGAGATGGCGCCTATGTCGAGCCCAGCGATTTCCGCCACGTCGTTGGCCGAGAGGTGGGGGCGACTCGACACCGCCCGTAGAACCGCCAGTCGTTGGGCCGTGGCCTGGATGCCGTGTTGACGAAGAAGGTCAACTGCGCTGATGGTCATGAGGATCGAGAGTAGCAGATTCTGGACTCAGTCCAGAAATGGATCACGTCCAATACTCGTCGTTTGTCGCGGTCGCGTACCGGCCAGCTGGACTAATTTCGCAGCCATGACAACTGTTCGACTCGGCTCGGTGTCACTCGATTGCGCGGATCCATTCACTCTCGCGTCGTTCTGGGCAAATCTCCTCGGCGGTGACATCGTTTACACGAGCGACGATTTTGTTGCGGTCAATGTAGGCGGAGCGTGGATATCGACTCTACGAGTGGCGAACTACGTGCCACCGCAGTGGCCGAGTGAGAATCCTCCTAAACAGATGCACCTCGATCTTGCCGTCGACGACCTGGACTCTTCGGAGCTTTTCGCCATTCAACTTGGCGCCGTCAAAACGGAACTCCAACCACAGCCCGAGCGCTGGCGCGTGATGCTCGATCCCGTGGGTCACCCGTTTTGCTTGACCACGCAGATTCCCGAATAATGACGACCTGAGGTCCGGTTGCCTCCCACGTAGAACCGACTGTCGCAGTGACGCCTGAAAATGGTCGTGTCGACGGTTCCTGGCGTTAGGGTCAGCAGAGTGAGTCAAAGTTCAATCTCAACTTTGCAAGAGTTGCTCGACGAAGAGCTCGGATCCGATCCAACAACGATACGAGGACTGACGAATCACCTGCCAATGGCGTTGGTGGCGAAGGAACGACTCGGCGCCGACGCCGATGAACTCATTCGCTTTGCGGCGGCGTACTCAAAACGCATCGCTCCCCTCCATGAACCTGAGAACCGACTGAATGAAAAGACGTGGCAGTCGGCGATCGGCCAGAGCGCCGCCGCGGCCGATCTCAGAAGTTACTTCGTTCGATTGATTCGTGAGGTTGGTCAAGATGAAGCGTTGCGAACGCATCTGCCGGCACTGCTTCCCGGCGTAGGGGGTGCTGGGTTCCACGGCGTTATCCGCCTCGCCTACGCCATTGAGGTTTCGTCGCCATCACGAATTGCGGCTGGCTTGGCCTACCTCGCCGAAGTCGGACGTCCACTGAGTCCGCTAGTGCGCGGGGAAATCACGACCCAAGACCCGGCGAAAGTATTCGCCGAACTGTCCAAGTCCCCCGATTGGTCCGCACCTGCGCCACAGAAAACAATCGACGAAGAGATGCACATCGTTGCCGCGAACGATCTCTTCGATGCGGTGGTTTCATCGCTCGAGATCACTGATGACACAGAGGACAAATTGACCGAAGCGGCCCTGCACGTCTTTGCTTCGAGCAATGACTTCACGGCGCTGCACGGGGTGACCGGTCTGGCGGCGATCTCCTCGATTCGTCCCTGGATAGACGACGGCCACCAAGTGAGCCGCTTTACCTTTCAAGCACTCACCGCCGCGTACCTCTCTATTGGTGCCCCGCCTCTGTGGTCGAAAGGACGACTCGATGAATTCGTGGGTTCCAACAAGAGTGATCCCAGCGAAGTGCGATCGACAGCGGCGCTCAGTGACGACGAGCACGTCTCAAAACTTGTGTACACCGCGCAACGATCGTGGGAGCGGACGAACGATCCCCTCTACCTTGCAGTTGCCGCGAGGAAGGCACTCCCCGTCAGCTGACTTTGCCGCCTCGTTGAGTAACTCATCGAAGTCCAAGAATGCTCAAGGTTGAAGAGTTCCAGTATCGGGACTTCGTCGCGTGATGCAGTAGGAGAGTCCGGCCGGATCCCTAAGGGTCGTCCAATTCGTGGTTACTCGCTCAATGACCGCCCCAAGTTCCTCGTGTCGTCGCTGCTCGCTCGCCACGTCATCACAGGCGAGATCCAAATGCGCCCGGCAGTCTTCGGCCGACTCGTCATCAAGTCGCTGCAATAAAAGGCGTAACGGAATCGTCGCTGGTCGAGTGAGGTACTCGAATTCAGGCCTGGAACCTACGTGACGCTCCCACGTCGTCACTCTGGACCAAAACATACATTCCTCAGCAAAGGCGTTCGGTGGTACATCGATGCACATCTGGTCGACGAGGCTGCGGTAACCGGCTGGCCAACGCGAAGGGGCCGGCCGGTGTCGTTCTTCGCGATGTTCCACGACGCAGAAGGTGAGCCCACCGGGTGAGTTCAAGATGACGAGCCCTGGACGCTGAGAGCGCAATGTGGCGCCGAGAGATTGAGCCTCGCTCGCCGTTGCGTCCACGTTGTCGGAGTGCAGGTCGAGGTGGATGCCGGCCACTCCCTGGTCAATTCGTTGCACGCGAAGATACGCGTCGCCTCGATCGGGATTGAGTGTGGAGAATTCGCTCGAGACGCCCCGAAGCGGTGACAGCGTGGTCTGGGTAATCGCCTGCCAGAACGAGGTCCCGGTCGTGAACGTCGCTTCTGGAAAGTCGAAGAAGACAGTAAGCCAACCGATAGTCACGATGTGAACATACATCCGGTGTCCGTGGCCCTCACGAGTGCCTGGTCGTCTCCGTCGCAATCGCTGGCCGTGTTAACGCGTTGACCGCGTTGCGCTACCGGAAAACGACAGGTGAATGTTTACCGATTTTCGCTCGAAGCCTGTTCCCATCTCGCGCCGTACGGAGATACGCGCCAAGGGTCTTACTAGCCTGAGGGAGTGCGAACCGAGCGAAGCCACCCGACGCGTCGCGTTTTGAGAGTCGCCAGTTTTCGTGGACGTGGTTACCATTGATGAGAAATATCCCCGAACCTGATTTTCGATTTAATTCCAATCTGGTGTCCAGACTCATCGACGATCAATATCCGATTTTGCGCGAGCGCGACCCGGAACACGTTGGCGCCGGTTACGACGTTGAAGTTTGGCGAATTAGTGATGACCTCGTCGTCCGTCTTCCTCGTCGTACTTCGGCGTTCACATTTGTGGAACGCGAAATCAAACATCTTCCGTCAATTCCTCAGGATCTTCCACTCGCGATTCCTTGTATCGAGGCTGTTGGGGTTGCCAGCGTCTTGCTGCCAGGTCCATGGTTCGTCACGCAGTATCTACCAGGTATTAGCGGGAACGTGGCTCCTCTGGCGGAGTGCGTTCGAGGTGCGCTTGACCTCGGCGTTACTCTCGCATCCATCCACGCACTCTCAACGGAAAACGTGGACAACGTCTCTGCTCGGGGCGTGGCAATCGAAACACGCCGATCTTTCTTCGAGAAGGAGCTTGACCATTTACCCAATTGGGCGGCAAAGATTTCCCAAGACTATTTCGATCAGGCAACTCTTGCTGAATTGGAGAGTGCCAAGGTCTTTCTTCACGGTGACGTGCACCGCAGCAACCTCATTGTTCACGACGGCCGCCCAACTGCCTTGATTGACTTTGGTGATCTTGGTTATGGTGACAGCGCCGGTGACCTTGGTGGAGGGATCTTCACTGTGGGCTACGGGGCTCATCGTGAATTTCTCACTGCGTATGGTTCGGTTTCTGAAGCAACACTTACTCGGGCCCTTGGATGGGCTTGCTATTTTGCGGTTCGTAACTTTTCGGTAGGCGACGCTTACGCGCTGGAGTTCCTTGAGTCGCTTCGGAGTTGATGCTCCTCGAAACAAATTCGAAGTGCTTCATTTCTAAGTTTGTGAAGTAGATCATCGTCTACCTACATGCGACAACCGAAGTTCACGAGAGAATGAAATAGGCACCTGTTCTCGACCTTGGGGAGTTGCGAGCGCTGTATCAGGCTCCATTTCGTAGTCGGGGATAAGGACACTCTCGAGTGACAGAGCGCTGCCGTGTTCCTGGACGTTGAACAAGAGCCATACGTACCACGGACCGAAAGAGTCATCTTCAAGGTCAATGCGGATCATTAGCTCATCCGCTCCGAAGGCGAGCCGTTCTCTTACGAAGGCCCACCAACTACCGGTATCGCTCTCCAAGAGCGACGCAAAGTCGCCCTCCTGGGCCGCTTGATGGCCCGCGAGACGCCGCTCGCGATGGTGAACCTCTGCTGCATGGAGCTTCCACCTATCAATCAGTAGACCGACGCCTCAGCGCCGACTGGCCACGACATTTTGCAATTCAATCGAACTCTTGATTGGTGAGCCGTTCCACGTCGGCAACGTCTTGTGGTCGACCCGCGACGCGCTTGTTGGTGAGTAGGTCATCGCGGCCAATGAAGGGAACGAGGACGCCATCAAGATCAAGTACCACTCGGCGCGACCACGCCTCATCGAATTCGACGCCTTCAATTGAAGTAAGAATGTCGATTCGATACGGAGGATAGCCAAGCTGGACGACTCGGTCCGGCTGGCTGAAATCATCTTCAGTGAGACCAAGACCAGCAAACCCGAACGCTTCAAGCGAACGGATAATTCGCGATGCGTTTTCAGAACTCACCCATACCCACGCATCGAGGTCCCCGGTGTAACGAGGAAGGCCGTGCGCTGCAACGGCGTAGCCGCCAACGATGAGAAAACGAACATCGTTAGCGACGAAGAGTTCTACAAAATCTTTGAAGTCCGGATCGAGTTGCACTACCTCCTCCAATCATTCGTTGGCGGAGAATCTCAACGGCAGCAACGCGCTCTACGGCAGATACGGTTTTCCAGTAAGCAACCTCGCTAGTTTGATTCCCCAGGGCGCATTTCTCCACCGTCAGGGCCATTAATCCATTGGGGCGCACGGTCACTTTCACGATTCCATTCTACCGAGCTAGTGTCACGCACCACCGGTGATACTTTGAAATCGACCTCGGCCTAGATGCCTGGCGACCAGATCACTTCATGGTTTTCGAAAAGTTTTCTCGCTAAGCCGCAGTAGACGAATGTCTACACTTTTTTCATAGAAAGTCATTGACGGCTACGAACGGTGGACTCGCGTCACCACATGCGAGGCTGTTGCAACCGTTGTGGGTGGTGAAGGTGCGTGACATTATTAAAATAATCGAAGCAGATGGATGGTACCAAGTCCGCTTTCGCGGAAGCCATCGACAGTTCCATCGTCCGACGAAGTCGGGAACCGTCACGGTGCCGGGCGCTCTCGGCGACGACCTGCACCGGGAACTCCTCAGTAGCATCTTAAGACAAGCCAAGTTGGAACGGAGAGGGCGATGACTGAGTACGCCGTTGTTATCGAACGTTCGCCCAATAACTACGGGGCGTGGGTGCCTGACCTTGATGGCTGCGTTTCCACAGGCAAGACTTTGGAAGAGGTCAAGTTGAACATCGCGGAGGCAATCACGATGCACCTTGAACTGATGCGCGAACACGGTGAAGTCATTCCAAAACCCTCCGCACAGGTGACAGTCATTCAGGTCGCTTAGGTAACCAGATGCAGTCACATTTTCCCAGGGCGCGTATCCATGCGCACCGGGGTGCGTCCGTGACCCGTCCCGAGAATACGCTGGCCGCATTCAATGAAGCCCGACGACTCGGTGCAGACGCCATCGAGTTCGATGTTCACTCAACGCTTGATGGCCATCTGGTCGTCCACCATGACTACAACCTTGGTCAAACCACCAATGGAACCGGCTACGTTCACGAGAGCACATTTGAATACGTGCGCGGGTTAAGCGCAGGCGCGTGGTTCGACGCGGATTACCGGCATGAACAAGTGCCGACACTCGATGAAGTCTTGACGATAGAGGGCATTAGCTTCGAACTCGAAGTGAAGGGTCTACCAACTCGGGGACTATTGGATGGCGTCACTGCCGCGGTACGTCGCGCAGATGTGGAATCCCATCTCGAGATCACGGGCTTCCACGTAGTTGCGGTCCCTTACCTTCGTGCGGAGCTTCCCCGAGCGCGATTCGGACTCTTTGCACCCAAGTTTGAGACCTGGATGACTGTCCCGCTATACGAAGACATAGTGTGCGAGTCGGCTCAAACCGGCGGTTTCGAAGTGGTGCACATTCCAGCATCGCTTTTTCAGATCATTGACCCTGAAAAGTTCCGGAGCGTGGGACTCCTCATCCATTGTGGAAATGTCGAGTCCGAAGCCGAGCTTCTCGCTGCGCTCCAGAACGCCGACCAGGTGTCTACAAACGACTTGGCGGCGGCCGTCGCGGCGCGTCAATGAAGTGGAGAATGTGGGCACATCGACGTCACCACTCGAAATCCAATGAGCTTTTTCGGATCTGCCTTGATAGGTCTAGAGCGAGCTGTGGCGTATATCAAAAGTCTGTAGACAAATGTCTATCGTTCTTTCACAGAACTTCAGTGAGCGTGCACCCGCGTCGGCGCGTTGCCGAGTTGTCAGAGCATGGATCTTGAACCTGGGCAGCTTGCCGGGATACCGATTTCTCGTGACTCTTCGTCTTTTGCATGTCATAGTTAAGTCGTGAAGAAAGGTTCCGTGATGGCGATCGTTGCGGTCGCACTTATCGTATGGGCAGTGGTTACGCCCTTCATGTGGCGAGACCTTCGCCAACGGTCCAAGGATCGAGTCCGTGGACCCAAATGGCTGTGGTGGATTGCCAGTGCTAATTTGACCGGTTCGCTCGCCTACTGGTTGTTGGGTCGAAAAGAGATTGACCCACTATTCGACAATCATTGAGACCGGTCAAGCAGATCTAAGACGTCAGTCATTGCTGCTGGCACGATGCAAAGGACTATCCGCCACGGATAGATTGAATCCCGTCAGGATTCACGTGGCACTGACTCTATGGGACCATTGAACGATGGCCAGCCCCGAAGCACCTACATTGAGTGACGACGTATCAGCGGCGGATTGGATTCGCGAACGACTGAGTCCTTGGGATTCGCGCACTGTAACGTCGGTCGTCCCGAGCGGCTTCGAGTCGTACATTCGAATACTTCACCCGGTGCAACTACCTCGAGAAGGAGTCCCGATCGTCCGGTGGGCGGACGTGTCGCGGTGGAGTGGGGTCCCACTGCACCCTCGGGTTCAGTGGCACGAGGTCGCGCTGCCCGAGACGATTCCAGCCACCGAGTCCCCGTGGAGAAGTCAAGGCCCCAGCCAAGGCACACTTTTTTTTCTTGACGCTGACGTGCTTATCGAGGACCTGACTCCTTTCACGTCAACGCCGCAAGGGTGTTACTTCTGCCTGTGGATCGGATACATGGGCGGCGCGGCAGCCTTTGTCCCTCTCGGTTCTCCCCCAATACAGATTCCCGCACCGCCCCAGCCCCGGCGTCTCGTTGAACTTCCTGAGCGCGAGTACGGACTTTTCGAGGGCCCCCTCGCGGATGCCACCTCATTGAAGTTGGCGGGCGGTCATAGTCAGCAGACGCCGAACCTGTGGTGGCCAGAGGACCATTCATGGTGCGTCGCCAGCGAGATCGACCTTCCCTGGACCTACGTCGGCGGTTCGTCGGAACTCATCGATCACCTGCTTGCCGACGGCCGACTCGAGACAGTTTCAGCGTCGCCCGATGATCCACTCTGGATTGACGTCGACGGTTGGCTATCCGTTGTCATCGAGCACGCTGTCGACGAAGTGCTTTCGAGTGGCTCAGCACGTCTGACCCTCGCGGCTGGCACGGTCACGATTGAGTGGCAGCCGGCTCGTTGGCGAGGACGGGGAATGATCACTGCGCGGTCGGAGAGGTCCGGTGGCTGGGGCAGCCATAGCTCGCCGGTGAACTCGCGTAATCCTGATGAGATGAGACGACAGATCGCGCTTCAAATCCGCGCTGCGGTTCTCAACCTCGTCGGAGTGTGAGCGGACAAAGGCCGAGACCAGCCCGATAGTCGCGTGAACCTCTCGATGCCATTACCGAATGCCGATTGATTTAAATCAAATCAAGAGTTACACCCGTGGCGCGAAAGTTCCTCATTTACTCGGCATCACCAATGAAAATAAGGCCATACCACCGTCTATTTTCCTTTCACTGAAGGCGCACTCGCCGACATTTGTTGCTCGAGGCTGTTCCGGTATGGCGATGCGCTTGCTGACCAATTCTGTCAGGATATACTGACAGAATGCCCATCGTCTCCATGGAAAAATTGCCGCCGAACCCATTGGACGCGCTCCGCCAAGTAGTCCAGAGCGAGGCCCAACTCGGCGTCGCGCGAAGCGAACTCGTTGAAAAGTGTCGTGCCCAGGGTTCTACATGGGAAGAAATAGCCAGCGTGCTGGGCATCTCTCGACAGTCAGCGTGGCAGTACTACAACAGTCGTTTCGCCAAGCAGTGGAAGCAATGGGTTGACCGGAATGAGGACCTCTCAGAAGAGGCGGCGATGCGTCTCGCCGTTGTGGAAACGCGAGCTGTTCGCCGACGCCGCCAGACTAAGTAGAACGGCGCCTGGTGAAGGTGGTACTGGACACCAACGTCTACGTCTCAGCCGCAATATCCTCAGGCGCACCTCGCGAACTCTTCCAGCACTGGATAAACGGAAGCGATTTCGAAGTTCTGATCTGTCCAAGGTTGATGGGTGAGATCACTGAAGTGCTGCTGGAGAGGCCGGCGCTTCGACGGTGGATATCACTGGCAGACGCCCACTTGTTCATTCACCAAGTTCAAGAACTCGCAACTACACTCCCGGACCCAAGTGAAGTTGCTCAACTTCTGCGCGACTTGAACGACGACTTCATCATTCACTTCGCTCAAGAACAAGACGCCAATTTCGTGATCACTGGCGACAAAGATTTTGAAGGTTGGGACGGTGCCAGCCCTCGCGTCGTTGGCCCCCGAACTTTCGTAACTTTGTTAGAAGGCGGAAGTTTTGCGGACTATCGCTGGTGCTTAGTGTCAACGTCGCAACACGTCATGGCGTACTAACCGATACTTACAGGTAGTAACCCGAATGAATGTAGATACAAGGAACGCCCTCACTGACGTACATCGCGTGATTCTTCGGATCGTCATCCAGGGCGAGTCGAACGTCAAAGCCGTCAGCCACCAGTTCTCGCAGCGTCTCACGCTTGAATCGGTCAACGCCGGAGTAGTCGCCGTACTCGCGCATGATGAGTAGATCCCAGCGCAGTTCGTAACGCTCCAGCCACGCCACCGTGTGGGGCAAGACTCGCCGGGGGCGCCCCGTCACCAAGATCACCGACAACGACTGGTCGAGAAGCTCGAGCAGTCGTTCGATCTCTTCGATAATGGGGTCGTCGCCACAGGCCTCGAAGAAGCTCTTCCAGTCACCCCAGTCCAAGTAGTGCTGTCGCCCCGCGGCGTCGGCCAGTACGCCGTCGATGTCAAAGATCACCGCCGACCCCGGCACAAAAGGTTTATCGCGCCAATGCCAGTTCTCGTGGGGGTTTTCTCTCGTCATCAGTACTTATGCTCCCACGTCGGGCCGAGTGACTCCGTCTGCGAGACTGGACTACGTGGCGAAGACTGAGAGACGTACAATTCCGGTCCCCTACGGTCATCTCGTCTACGTGGTCAGCGACCTCTCGCTCTCGCCCAGTTCCGACGTCACGAGTCGCTCCATCAAGGAGTTCTTGGACCTTCTCGGCGATATCGACGACGCCGCCCTCGTGGTCGTGGCGGGCAATCTTTTCCATCCCGAGGCCACGTCCGACTTGGCCAAATTCATCGAAGCGACGTTCCAAGCCCTGCCCACAGTGCGCGACGACATCGCGAGCTTCTGCGCCAAAGAGGGTCACCGACTCATCGTCCTACCGGGCAGCGACGACGAGGAACTTCGTTGCAATGCCTTCGCCCAGTCGCACTTAGAAGAACTCGGCGTCTCGCTCGCCAGTGACCTCGTCCTGCAAATCGCCACCCTCAATGGCGTACGCGACTTAGCGGTCGCGGCTGGTCGCTACGAACTCGACGTCACGCCCGTTAACGAAAGGGACCGCGCGGACGCGCACCAACTCGAAGACCCCCAGGCGCTGGAGCGATTCGTCGCCTCACGCGTCCTCTACCGACGCCTCGCCGCGTGGATGTGGCTGCCGCTGCTCGCGGTCGCCCTCGTCGACCTCTGGAGTCCCGTCATCGCGATCGTTGGTCACCTCACCCACCACCACTTTGGGGTCCACCTACTGCAGTCTCGGGGCTTTTGGGTCAATCTCTTCATCGACCTCGTCATCGTGGCCGTCGTCGAGACCGTTATCGCGGGTATGGCCGGACTTATCGTGCGCCAACGTTTCTTTCGCCACGCGCAAAGTTCACGTCGTAATGAACTCAGCGAGCCCTTAGCGCTCACCAAGGTGGACGACGTGGACGCTCTCGAACTCGCCCGACGGATCGTCGAGCGCGGTGGCGTGGGTGCCGTCATCGGCGGTGCGCCCAGGCCCGCCTTGGCCTTTCTCGACGATGGCGTCAGCGCCTCGCCCGGTCCCTCGCGAGTTGTCCAAGTCGAGCGGCAGGGCCGTTTCGGCCTCCCACCGGTCTTTAAATCGTACGACCGTCTGGGCGTCGTAGAGATAGAGGCCGCCAGCACGGTCCAGGTCCGTCTCAACGCCGGCGAGTCTTCTCGCCACCGCGGCACGGTTCTCGAACGACTCCTCGCTGGCGCGAGCAACCAACCCGCGCCAACGAGCGAAACGACGACGCTCAGCTCGTGGCCGAGCGGCAGTCCGTTCCCGCTCAACATTGAACGCCTCCTCGATCAGCACCGCCAGCGACTCGTGCGGCGCTACGTCGCCGGACTCGTCCTCCTCGACGGTCTCGTCAACATTGCCGTGACGACGGTGCGACCACTACGCAGTCACCTGCACCTGGTGCTCTCGATACTGCCCCTCGGCGTCGCCCAATCGGCCGCCGCGTTGACGGCCGTGGCCGGCATCGCCATGATCATGCTCGCGCGGGGACTTCGCCGGGGCCAGCGACGGACGTGGTTCCTCGCCGTGTCGTTGTTGTCCATCACCATTGTCGCGCACGCCCTGCGCGGTGGCACCATCGTGTCCTCCTTGATCGCGGCGGGACTCGTGGTGCTACTCGTAGGACAGCGCCGATATTTCCAAGCCACCACCGACCGCGTGAGTGTGTCCGACGCGTTGCCGCGGCTGGGCCTCATCGCACTCGTCTCGATCATGACCACGACGCTCGGCATAGAAGCCGCGTCGCGCCACAGCCATCTGCCCAGTCTCGGCGTCGTGATTGCCGCCTGCGTCGAGCGACTCGTCGGGCAACGCGACATCGTGCTGCCCGATGGCGTGTCGGACTTCTGTAATCCCACGCTCTTAGCTATTGGCGTCTCGCTCATTATCTCCGCGCTCTATCTCCTCACTCGACCCGTCGTGGACCGACGGCTCTCCACGGCCGCCAGCAATACTGAGCGACGTCTCGCGGAGTTGCGCGCACGAGACATCGTGCGACGACACGGACGAGGCACGCTCGACTACTTCGCGCTGCGAGACGACAAGCAGTTCTACTTCTTTCGCGACTCACTGGTCGCCTACGCCGTCTACGGCGGCGTGGCGCTAATCTCCCCCGATCCCATTGGACCCGAGGCCGAACGCACCGAAGTCTTCGGCGCCTTTCGCGACTTCGCGGAGTCGCGCGGGTGGACGATTGGCGTCATGGGCGCCAGCGCCGAGTGGCTCGCGATCTATCACGCGGCCGGACTGCACTATCTCTACTTGGGCGACGAAGCGATCGTGGACTGCCAAAAATTCTCGCTCGAGGGTCAAAAGATGAAGGGACTGCGCCAAGCGTGTACGCGACTCGCGCGCCACGGCTACACCGTCGAGTTCCTGGACCCTTCCAAGATCGATCCGTCACGGGTCAGTGAGATTGTGGACCTGATCTCGCTGCTGCGTCGCGGCGGGGGCGAGCGCGGTTTCTCGATGATGCTCGGACGACTCTTTGACCCCAAGGACAAAGGGCTCCTCCTCACCGTGGTGTACGGTCCCGACCTCAAGCCGGCCGCGGTCTGCCAGTTCGTTCCTTCGCCGGCGATTCACGGCTACTCACTCGACCTCATGCGACGTGACCCCGGGGAACACCCGAACGGTCTGATCGACTTCGCGCTCTGCTCGACGATTGAGTACCTACGCCAACAGGGCTCGAACGGTCTCAGTCTTAACTTTGCGGCCTTTCGCTCAGTGCTCGACGGTGAACGCGGCGACGGCACGTTCACCAGAGTCGAGCGCTGGGCCATCAAGCGTCTTTCGGGCATCTTGCCCCTGGAGTCGCTCTGGACCTTTAACGCGAAGTACCACCCCGCGTGGATGCCACGCCACCTCGTCTACCCGGCCGCGGAGAGCTTCGTACCAGTCGTCGCGGCGACGTTACGCGCCGAAAGTCTGACCGAGATACCAGTGCTCGGACGCTTCCTCACCAACGACCCCTCGAATCGCCCGGGGACCGTCGTACCCGAAGAAGTGCTCGCGGCCGCGCGTGTAGTCGACGAGGCGAAGGTCAGTTAGTCGAGGCGTTTCAGAATCGCGCTCGTGAGCTTGGTCGCTGCCTGATCGTCGTAGGTGAGAAAGAGCGAGGGCTCGACGAGTTCGAGTTCCATGATCGCCCAGCCCTCGTTCGTTCGCACGAGGTCGACTCTCGCGTAGAGCAAGTGCGAGAAGCCCTTGGCTGCGAGGACCTTTTCTGCGTAGGCCACGGCGTCGGGCTCGGCTGGGCCGAGGGCCATCTGGTCAAGACGAAACAGCCCGTGGCGATCGAGTTCGCTGACGTTGAGCATCGCTGCCTTGGTCATGGCGTGAGAGAACGCGCCGTCAATGAAGACCAGCGCGCGCTCGCCCTCAGAGTCCACGGAGTCGACGTAGGGCTGAATGACGACGTCACGGCCCTTGGCGTGCAGCGCCGCCACGTGCGTACGCGCGCTCTTAACGTCGTCCTTGGTGTAGCGACTGGCGTCCATGGAACCCGCCCCGACGCAGGGCTTCACGACGAAATCGGAGTCGAAGAACGCGGGTTCTTCTCCCACGTCACAGAACCTCGAGGGCACGATGCGCAGCCCGTGCGCCTCGAGGTCACGAAGGTAGTGCTTGTCCGTTGAGTACTCGATCACGCCGTAGGGATTGAGGAGGTGGGTAATCGAACGCGCCCAGCGTAAAAACTCATCACGGCGCTCGACGTAGTCCCACGTCGAGCGAATAACGACGAGCTCGTAATCGTCCCAGGTGACCGACGGATCGTCCCAGATAGCGAGGGCCGCGTCAACGCCACCGGCTTCGAGCGCGGCCATCAAGACGGGGCCGTCCGGGTCGAGGTCGTTACCCCGACACGTGGCGACGGCGACGCGGCTCACGGCAGGAAGAGGAGTGTGGCGTGCTGGGTCCAGGTCACGAGTGGACCGGGCCACAGGCCAAAGAGGACCGCGACAATGACCCCGACGGCGATGACCTTGCCGGTGAAGAGCGGCACGCGCACGCGCGTGCTCTGCGTGTCGTCATCGTCGTAGAGGGTGAGAATCCAGCGCAAGTAGAAGACGGCCGCAATAGCCGCCGACAGGATGGCGATCAGCGCCAACGCGCCACCACCCGAGTCGATGGTCGCGGCCAAGACGGTGTACTTCGCGTAGAAGCCCACCGTTAAGGGCGCGCCCAGTTGACTGAGCAGCAAGAGCGCCAGCGCGCCACCGAGCCAGGGCTGGCGGCGAGCGAGTCCCTTGTAGTGATCGATCGAGTGCAGTTCATCACCGCTACCACCCACCAGCGTCACGACCGCGAAGGTCGCGATCACGACGGGCGCGTAGGTCATCAAGTAGAAGAGCGTCGAAGAAACGCCGCGCGCACTCCCCGACCACACGCCGAGCAACATGAACCCGGCCTGGTTGATCGAGGAGTACGCGAGCAGGCGTTTCACGTTGCGCTGGAGAAGCGCGACGCTAGCCCCCACGACGCAGGTAAGAGCGACCAACACGAAGAGGATCGGCCGCCAGGTGTCGAGCTGGGTGCCGAGCGCCGAGATCAGTACGCGCAAGAGCGCCGCGAACGCACCCACCTTGACGATCGAGGCCATGACGCCCGTTACCGGCGTGGGCGCGCCTTCGTAGACGTCGGGCGACCACAGGTGGAACGGCACGGCGGCAACCTTGAAGGCGAAGCCAATGAGCAGCAGTGCGCCACCGGCGTAGAGCAGCCCTGGTCGCAGCACTTCATTTGAGGCCAAGAAGTACGAGATGGACGAGAGGTTCGTCGAACCCGTCGCGCCGTAGACCAACGCCACGCCGTAGATGAAGATCGCCGACGCGAAGCCGCCGAGCAGGAAGTACTTCAGGGACGCCTCGGCCGACGTGTCGCGGTGACGATCAAAGCCCACGAGCACGTAGAGGCCGATCGAGAGGATCTCGAGTCCGAGGAAGATGACGATCAAGTCATTGGCCTGGACCATCAGTAACGCGCCGGCGCTCGAGGCGAGGGCCAGAATGTGAAAATCCGCGCCCCCTATTCGTTCCCGCTTGGCCCAGTCGTGACCGACGAGCGCCGAGAGCAGCACCGAGGCCGCGATGACCACCGTTCCAACGACCGCAAAGCCGTCCAGTACCACCGCGTGCGCCACCGTGGTCGAGGGTCCAGCGTTCGCGACGCAGCGCCACTGAAAGTACGCCACGACGAGCGTGGCGAGGGACGCGACCACCGTAATGGCTGTCGCCCAGTTGACGGTGACCTTGTCCTTCACGAGAGCACTCAGCAGCAACAGCGCGAGCGACGCGCCAAAAAAGATCAGCACCGGCAGAATCGCCAGGTAGTGAATCGACGGGACAGTTATCGTCGCGGTCACTTGTTCACTCCCTGGGGCGCGACGTGGTGAATTAGTTGCTGGACCGAGGGCGTAATGCGATCAAGTACGGGTTTGGGGAAGACCCCGAGCACGATGATGAGGGCCACGACGGGCACCAAGACCCAACGCTCCTTGGTGGTGGCGTCCTTTATCTCGGCGTTCGCGCCGCTCGCCTTGCCCTGGAAGACCCGCTGGTAGAGCCAAAGCAGGTACGCCGCGGCCGCCACCACGCCCAACGTCGCGGCCGCACCCCACCAAGCGTGCGTGCCAAAGGTGCCAATGAGAATCAAGTACTCACTCACGAAGCCCGAGAGTCCCGGTAGACCAATGGAGGCCAACATCACGATCGTGAACAGGGCCGCCATGATCGGGGCCGGACCCTGGAGTCCCTTCATGTCCTTGATCTGGATCGAACCTCGTCGCTGTTCCAAGAATCCAATGATGAGGAAGAAGCCCACGGTGATGATGCCGTGGTTGAACATCAAGAGCACCGCGCCCACCATGGCGATCTTCGATCCGGCCATGATACCCAGCGTGATGAAGCCCATCTGGGCGAGCGAGGAGTACGCGACGAGTCGCTTCATGTCCGGCGTCGCGCAGGCGACGAGCGAGCCGTAGAGAATGCCAATGACCGCCAGGGTCAAGACAATCGGGCGCATCGTCGCTAGTGCCAAGGGAAAGAGCCCGACGCCAAAGCGCAGCAGTCCGTACGACCCGAGCTTGGCGAGCACCGCAGAAAGTTCGATTGATCCTCCGGTGGGCGCCTCGGCGTAGGCGATCGGTGACCACGTGTGAAAGGGCCAGATCGGCGACTTGACGGCGAAGGCGACCGCGAAGGCCAAGAACAACCACACGGCCGTTCCGTGGCTCATGACCGTTGAACTAAGCGCACTGTAGGAGAAGGTCAACACGCCTTGGGTGTCGTGTTGGTGCAAGAAGCCCAGGTACAAGATGCCAATGAACAAGAAGGCCGAACCGGCGAAGGTGTAGATGAAGAACTTGAGCGCGGCTTTGGCGCGCTGCGCCCCGCCCCAACCCGCGATGATGAAGTAACTCGGTACCAGGGTGAGTTCAAAGAAGATGAAGAACTCGAGCACGTCGTGCGAGAGAAAACTCGCCATCGTGAAGGAGGTCAGGGCCAACATCCAGCCCACGAAGGCCGGCTCGCGGCGCTTGTCGCGCGCGCCCCAGAGCGCCAGTAAGAGCACCAGGGCCGTCAAGACGACCATCAACATCGAGATACCGTCGAGCGCGACGTCATAAGCCAGTCCGAGCGGCGCCGAGAGGACGTGGCGCGTCATGAAGTCCCAGGTGCCAGCATTCTTCACGTGGTCGTTGTAGAGGACGGCGACGAGGACGGCGAGCACCGTCTCGATAACGGCCGTCACGAGGCCCGCTACGTAGGACCAGCCTTCGATCTTTCGAAGAAGGGCGCACGCGAGCGCCCCGGCGAGGGGCACGACGATGAGCAGGAGTAGATAGAGCGACGAGTGCATCTAGTGGACCCTCGAGAGGAGATAGACAATCACGACGGCCATGCCGAGCACCATCGCGAGCGCGTACTGGCGCACGAAGCCCGATTGGACTTTGCGCAGTCCTTCGGCGCTTCGACGAATACCTACCGCGACGCCGGTCACCGCGCCGTCGATGACGTCGGGCTCGATGACGTCGTCACTGAACTGCGCCGCGTTCGTCAAAGGACGGCCAATGGTGGCGTCGTAAGCGTCGTCCCAGTGCCACACGTGTTCGAAGAATGACGGCGTGAACTTCGGACTCTCCGAGACGCCACGCCAGATCGTAAAGGCCGCGACGAGACCGATGATGGCCGCCGCGACGTCAACGAGCGCGAGGCCCCACTGGGCGAATGTGGACGAAGTCGCCACGACGGGCACGAAGCCAAAGGTCGGCGACAAGAAGCCCTCGAGTGAACTCGAGTGGGCCCAGGGAAGGTTGAGCAGACCGCCGAGCAAGGAGAGCACGGCGAGGACGACGAGGGGCAGCGTCATGACCCACGGCGACTCGTGCGGATCGTGACCGTCGGTCGCTTCGCGGAATCGCTCGTTGCCGAGGAACGTCAGGACGAAGAGTCGACTCATGTAGTACGCGGTGAGAATCGCGGTGAGGACACCCAACACCCAGAGGGGCTTATTGTGCTCAAAGACTTTCGTTAGGACGTCACCTTTGGCGAAGAAGCCCGCGAAGGGCGGGATGCCCGAGATGGCGAGCCAGCCAATGAGGAACGTCGGGAAGGTGAGCGGCAGGTACTTCGCCAAGCCGCCCATCTTTCGAAGGTCTTGTTCACCGTTGAGCGAGTGAATGACCGAACCCGAGCCGAGGAACAACAGGGCCTTGAAGAAGGCGTGCGCGACCATCAAGAAGATAGCGGCCACGTAGGCGCCAACGCCGACAGCCATGACCATGTAACCAATTTGAGAGACCGTCGAAAAGGCCAAGACCTTCTTGATGTCTTTCTGTGACGTGGCGATGGTCGCCGCGACAAAGGCCGTTGCCCCGCCAATGACCGCAATCGTCGCTCGCCCGTCGGGCGACATCGCGAGAACTGGCGACATTCGAACGAGCAGGTAGACACCGGCCGTGACCATGGTGGCGGCGTGTATCAACGCCGACACGGGCGTCGGGCCCTCCATCGCGTCGGGCAGCCAGTTAAAGAGTGGAATCTGCGCGCTCTTACCGGTGGCGGCGAGGAGTAACGCCAAGACCGTCAGCGTGGCCACGGTGGGCGAGAACGTACCCGCGACGTTAAAGACGGCGAGGTAAGTCAGCGTGTGCGCGTGGCTGAAAATTAGGAACATCGCTATGAGGAGACCAATGTCGCCGATGCGGTTGTAGAGGAAGGCCTTCTTGCCGGCCGAGGCGGCAGAGTCCCTGTCGAAGTAGTAGCTCACGAGCCAGTAAGAGCAGACGCCGACGCCCTCCCAGCCCACGAAGGTGAGTACCAGGTTGTTGGCGAGAACCAAGACCAGCATCGAAAAAACGAAGAGGTTCATGTACAAGAAGAATTTGCGATAGTCCTTCTCCGCGTGCATGTAGCCAATGGAGTAGAGATGAATCAACGCCGAGATGCCCGTGACGAAGAGACACATCGTGATCGAGAGCGGGTCGACGAGTAGCGCTGCTGGCACGTGCAACGTGCCGACTTCAATCCAATTAAAGAGATGGACGGTGTTCTCACGCTGGGACTGGTGCAACATCAAGGCGAAGGCGACGACGCTCAAGACGAAGCTCGCTGCCACGACGCCCGTCGCGACGATGCCCACGCCACGCTCTTTCAGATTGGCGCCGTTCACCAAAATAAAGAGAAAGCCCAAGAGGGGCAGGAGGACGATGAGCGTGGCGACGTGTGCCACGTCAGCCCTTCAGCTCAGAAAGTTCATCGACGGAGGTCGAGGCGCGTCGGCGAAAGACCGCCACGACGATGCCGAGTCCGACGGTCACTTCGGCCGCGGCGACCACCATGACGAAGAAGACCGACGCTTGGCCGGCGATGTCGCCGAGCGTGCGTGAAAAAGTCACAAAGGTCAGGTTCACCGCGTTCAACATCAACTCCACGCACATGAACATGATCAGCGCACTGCGTCGAGTCAGCAGTCCGAAGGCTCCGACGCCGAAGAGCACGGCAGCGAGGATCAAATACCAGGCGGCGGGAACGTTCACGTCGTCACCTCCTCTTTGGTGGTGGCGCGCTCACGGCGCGCGAGTAGTACCGCGCCGACGACCGCGATGATCAACAGGGCCGCCGTGGCTTCGAAAGCGAAGAGGTAGGTCGTAAAGACGGCCGTGCCGAGCTGTTTGACGTTGGCTTGGCCGCCCTTCAGTTTCCCCGTTACCGACGTGGCCCCGCTCACCCAGTGCGACGAGGCCATCAGGACGATAATGCCGCCGATCGTGATGGTGACCCCGACCGCGGCGAAGCCGCGTTGACCCATGAGTGGCTCCGCGCTGACGTTCATGTTGCGGTCCACGCCGAGGAACATGATCACGAAGAGGAAGAGCACGACGATGGCGCCGGCGTACACGATGATCTGCACGGCGGCTAAGAAGTCGGCCGACTGGGCCACGAAGGCCACCGCGACGCCGAACAGCGTCATGATCAAGCTGAGCGCGGCGTGGACTGGGTTCTTCATCGAGATGACGCCGAACGCGCCCACGAGAATGAGCAACGCCGAGGTCACGAAGACCAACACGCTCGCGAAACCGTAGGTGGCCGCTATCACTGGTCGTGCTTTCGAAAGCGCTTGGGCATCTTCGCGCGAGCCTCGTTGAGCTTGCCCTGGAGGCCGGCCTGATCGGCTTCGACGTCCTCGGGCTGGAGGTGCTTGAAAAAGGCGCGGCGAAGCTGCTTCGAGCCGGTCGCCACGTCGTCGCGGTTGTCGCTCTGGCCCGCTTCGGGCGCTCGCACGCCAGCGCCGAGGTCGCCCGTCCACTGCACGACGCCCTCGTAGTCGGCGTCACCCGAAGGTGACGTGGCGCGCATCCATCCACCGGTCATCTCGGCTTCGCCGTCGCGCCAGTCTTCCCAGGGCAGGTGCTTAGGAAATCCTTGATCGTCCACCACGAGTTCGGCCTTGGTGTAGATCGCGTCCGCGCGATTGGTAAAGGAGAATTCGAACATCTTGGACTCGGTGATCGCTTGGGTGGGACAGGCTTCGACGCAGAGGTCGCAGTGAATACAGCGTAAGTAGTTGATCTCGTAGACGTAGCCGTAGCGCTCACCGGGACTTACCGGGTGATCGGGCGGGTTGTCGAGGCCGCGCACGTAGATGCAGTTCACCGGACAGGCGCCGGCGCAGAGTTCACAACCAATGCACTTCTCCATGCCGTCCTCGTAACGGTTCAGCACGTGGCGACCGTGCTGACGAGGTTGCTTCGGGCGCTTCTCCTCGGGGTAGCTGATCGTGACGCGCGGGCGCGTGAGGTGCTGGAAGGTGAGCTTGAAGCCACCAAAGAAGTTCACGGGCTTACTCACGTTCCTCCTCATGTTCACTCGAGCGCAGGACCTGACCGGGCAGGGGACGCTGGCCAATGGTGGGAAGAATAGAGTTCACGCCGCTCTCGCGCGTCGAGCCCAACTGAAAGGCCCGAGCGAGCACGAGCGACGCCATCAACACGGCCGCCGCGAGCACGAGACCCCAGGCGGGCGCGATGATGAATCCCGCCACGACGAGCATCCAACCGAGGCTTAGGGGAATGAGCTTCTTCCAACCGAGGTCCATGACCTGGTCGTAGCGAAAACGTGGCAGGGCCGCGCGAAACCAGATGTAACAGAAGCAGAAGAACGTCGTCTTCAACACGAACCAGATGATCGGGAAGATCCACTTGAGGTGCGGGACCGGCGGAATCCATCCCGCGGGTCCACCGAAGAAGAGCGTGACGATGATCGCCGACATCGTGATCGTGTTCATGAACTCGGCCAAGTAGAACAGTGCGAAGCGAAGCGCCGAGTACTCGGTGTTAAAACCACCCACGAGTTCGCTGTCCGATTCCACCACGTCAAAGGGCGGACGATTGAGTTCGGCCGTAATGGCCATCCAGAAAATGACGAAGGGGACGACGCCGAGTCGGATCACGTTCCAGTGCCAGACGCCGCCCGACTGGCTCGTGACGATGTCGTGGGTGGAGAGCGATCCCGTTACCAAGATGACGGTCACGATCGTGATGCCCAGAGCCGCTTCGTAACTGATCATCTGCGCGCTTGCCCGTACCGAAGAGAGCAGCGGGTACTTAGAGCCCGAGGCCCACCCGGCGAGCATCACGCCGTAGACCGAGATGCCCGACATGGCGAGCATCACCAAGATGCCCATGGGCGGGTTGGCGATCTGGAGCATGACGTGGTGGCCGGCAATGTCGAGCGTCCCGCCGATCGGCACGATCGCGAAGGTGATGAGCGCGGGCACTAAGACGAGATAGGGCGCCAACTTAAAGACGAAGCGGTCGGCCTCGGCGGGAATCAAGTCTTCTTTGAAGAACAACTTGATGCCGTCGGCCAACGTCTGCAGGATGCCAAAAGGACCCCAGCGCTGGGGTCCGATGCGACTCTGCATATCCGAAATAGCCTTGCGCTCGAACCAGATCATCAACGTCACGGCGCCCATCAAGGCCGCAAAACCCACGACGACCTTGATCAACACGATGAAAATCACGACGCCGGTCGTGCCGTGGACGAAGAGCGGGTCGACGCTGGCTAACCAGTTCATTTGGTCTCTAGCTTCACTTGCGTGATCGCACTCGCGGGGTCAAAGAGAGAACGGGCCGCTAGGTCACTGTCGTCGCCATCGAGTGAGCCGAAGACGACTTCGAGTGTGCCGCGGGGCGTTTGATCACTGAGCGTGACGGGCAGACTGATGGGGCCCTTCGGGCCGTTCACGCTCACGACGTCGCCCGTCGTGAGTCCCAATCGGTCGAGATCGAAGTGATTCAGGTACGCGGTCGTGCGCGCGACGAGGTTCTTGAGAGCTGGCGAACCCTGGACCGCGATGCCGTGGTCGTAGAGACGTCGCGAGACGTTGAGCGCGAGTGCGTAGGCGTCGTAGTGCGCGACCTCTACTCCTCTACCAGCGCCCACCTCGCTGAGCGCAGCGGTGGCGCGAGAGGGCCCCGGGGTCACGGATGAGCCGACCATGGCGCCAGAGATCTCCGCCAGTCCCACGGTGTTGGTCGAGCGAATACCCGGGAAGGCCATCGGGTCAAGGGGTCGACGCTCGACGCGCTCTTTGGCCCGGCCCACGACGGCGCCCTCATCAGAGACGTCGTTCAAGATGCTCAGCGCGGGGTAACCCGTCGTCTCTTCGATCACGCGCGCCGTCTGCTCGACCGACGTAAGGCCGATGCTCTGGCCACACTGCTCGGCCAGTTCAGCCGCTATCGCCACGTCGGGCCACGCCGAATGCGGTGCAACGATCTTGGCGGTTACGGCCGTCACCCGGCCCTCGATGTTAGTAACGGTACCGAGGCGCTCGTGTTGCACGGCCGCGGGTAAGACAACGTCGGCGAAGGCCAGCGTCTGGCCACCGTGACCGGTAACGACCACGACCTGCGCCGCGCTAAGGGCCACCGTGGCGCCCTCCACGTCGAGCACGTTGCCGAGAAGGCATCCACCAAGCAGCAACACGGCCTTCTGCTCGCCCGAGCGCAGTGCCTCGAGTTGAGCGAGCGTGTCGCGACCCGCGTCACTGACGGCGTAGCCGCGACCGGGACGAAGCGTGGGCGCGAGACCCATGTCCAGTGCGCCCATCACGTTCGCACGGCGCAGTGCGGGCAAGAACGTGGCGGCGCTGAACTTTTCCGCCAGCACCCGAATCGCGCGCTCCATCACGGAAGCTTCTTCGGCGACGTTCGCTCGACCAACGACGAAGACGACGCCTTCGCCCGTCTCGCCGAGCAGACGCCGCGCTTCAATGAGATCGTCGTCGCTGACGCTCGAGCCCTTCGCCAACATCCCATCCTTATTTGAAAGCGCCTGAGCCACGAGGTGGACCTCGCCGGGTCGAACGGGCATCGAGACGTTGGCCTGGGCGTGCAGCGCGCTCTTTCCAAAGGCGAACTCCACGAGTGCGTTCGAACGCTTGATGAAGTTCTCGCGTAGACGCAAGAACAGCACGGGCAACTCTTCACGAAGGTCGCCCGTCAGGGTCACTACGACGCGCGCGTGCGCCGCTTCGTCGATGGTGGCCCTCGGCAGAGACTGCAGTAGCGCGCCGTCGAGACCGTCACCGTACTGCGCGTCGAGATTGTCACTACCGAGCACGCCACGAACGAAACGCTCCCACGCGAAGGCGCCCTCGTTGGTCAGCGCGGCGCCACCAATGGCGCCCACGCCCCCGGGACTCTTCGCCGCGTCTTGCAACAGTGTGGCGGCGCGCTCGAGCGCCTCGCCCCAGGTAGTGGGCGTCAAGGCACCGTCGACGCGAATGAGTGGCTCGCGGATGCGCGTCAGGGCACTGAGTGGATCCGTTGACTCTTCGTTGCCGTCAATGGAATCGAGGGTGAAGCGACCCTTGTCACAGAGCCAACCGTGATTGACGGGCTCGGAGTCGACGCCGAGCACCCGGGTCAGTCGGTTGCCCGAGGACTGCACGGCGACGCGGCACCCAAGAGAACACGTCGTGCACGTGCTCTCGACCTGTTCTAAGTCCCAGGGACGAGCGCTGAAGCGGTAGGGCTTAGCGGTGAGGGCCCCCACCGGACAGATCTGCACGGTGTTGCCCGAAAAAGTCGAATCAAAGGGCACGGTCGGTGACGGCGCGACTTCAATGAGGTCGCCGCGACCGCTAAAGGCGATCTCGGTGTCGCCGGAGACTTCGGCGCTAAAGCGGGTGCACCGGGCGCACTGGATGCAGCGCTCGCGGTCGAGCAGGACCAACTCGCCAATCTCAATGGGCTTGACGAAGTGGCGCTTCTCCTCAATAAAACGTGTCTCGCCCGAACCGTGCGCGAGGGTCTGGTCTTGGAGCGGGCATTCGCCACCCTTGTCACAGACTGGACAGTCGAGTGGGTGGTTCGCGAGCAAGAACTCCAAGACACCGTCTTGGGCCTTCTTCACTTTTTCAGAGTCAGTGACGACGCTCATCCCGTCGTTCACCTTGATGTAGCACGCGGGTTGCAGGGTGGCGCCGCGGGGACCGTCGACCTCGACTAAGCACATGCGACAGTAGCCAACGGGCTCCATACGGGGGTGGTAACAGAACCGGGGTACGTAGGTGCCCGCGCGCTCGGCCACTTCAATGAGCAGCTCGCCCGGCGCGGCTTCGACACTTCGTCCATTCACCGATATCGTCACGGTCGTCTTCACGTCAGTCAAAGGGACATCCTCCATGAGTCACGTGGGCGGCGAACTCGTCGCGGAACATCGAAATGGCCGAGTGCACCGAGGAGGGAATGGACGATCCGAGCACGCAGATGGTCGTCTGTTGCGGCGGCCAGGTGAGACCCGGCGCGATGTTGTCACAGAGATCGAGCAGTAACTCCAGGTCTTCCATACGACCGCCGCCGTGTTCGAGTCGGTACATCGCGCGCTCAATCCATCCCGAACCTTCACGACAGGGCGTGCACTGGCCACACGACTCCTTGGAAAAGAATCTCGTAATGCGCCACGTGGCTCGAACCACGCAACTCGTCTCGTCCATGACAACGACCGAACCCGATCCGAGCATCGAGCCCTTTTCGGCGACTTCGTCTTGGCCCATCGGCAGGTCCAACAGTTCGGGGCCGAACCACGGCGCCGAAACACCGCCGGGAATAAAGGCCTTGATCTTCTTGTCGCCAATGATGCCGCCGCCGAGCGCGGGGTCGTAGATCAGATCGCGGAACGTGTTCTTCACCATCTCGATCTCGTAGATCCCGGGATTCTTCACTCGTCCCGCCAACGCGAAGAGTCGCGTCCCCGTCGAGCGACCAGACCCCAACGCCGAAAAGGCCGCGCCACCGTGCAGCACAATCCAGGGAAGATTCGCCATGGTTTCGACGTTGTTCACCACCGTTGGCTCGCCGTACAGGCCAGTCACGGCCGGGAAGAAGGGCGGCTTGATGCGCGGAAAACCGCGTTTACCTTCGAGCGCTTCGATCAGCGCCGTCTCTTCGCCACAGATGTACGCGCCCGCGCCGGGGTGGAGCACGATGTCGAGCGAGAAGTCCGAGCCGAAGATCTTTGACCCCAAAGCGCCGTGGTCGTAGGCGTCATTGAGCGCCTGTTGCACGCGCTCGAGACCGAGCGCGAACTCACCGCGAAGAAAGATGAACGCTTGGCTGACCTGTAACGCGTAGGCCGCGATGATGACGCCCTCGAGCAGCTGATGGGGGTCGCGCTCGACGAGGAAGTGGTCTTTGAACGTCGCGGGCTCGGACTCGTCACCATTCACCACCAGGTACGAGATGGGCGACTTACGCAACATCGACCACTTACGCCCAGCCGGGAAACCAGCGCCGCCACGTCCAAGGAGCGACGCGTCGTCGACTTCTTTCGCCACGTCCTCAGGAAACATCGTCAAGGCCTTGCGAAGTCCGTCGTAGCCGCCGGTCGCTACGTAGCGCGCCAAGGTGTAGGAGTCGTCGAACTCGGCGCGGGCGGTAACGATCTTTGGCGAGTCGAGCACTGCCACTAGGCCTTCTCCCGCGTCGCTCGCTCGTCGCGCAGGGCCTGGGCGGCGGCGCGCTGCGCGCTGATCCCACTCTTGGTCGTTCTCAGTCCGCCACTGCGACGAACACGGACCAACGTGCCGTGGGTCGGGATGTCGTGGTCTCTTCGACCGTCACGAAGTTCTCCCACCAACGCGTCAAAGGTCGCCGGCGTGGTAGTACGAACGTAGCGGTGGTTCACTTGCACGCAGGGTGCGATATTGCAGTCGGCGAGACACTCGGTCTCTTCTAAAGTGAAGAGCCCGTCGTCCGAGGTCGCCCCCACGGCACAGCCGAGCGTCGCGGCGGCGTGCTCTAGGAGTTCTTGGCCACCGGCCAAGAGACAGGCGATGTTCGTACAGACCCCGACGACGTACTTTCCGACCGGCTCCAGGTGGAACATGTCGTAGAACGAAGCGGTCCCGCGCACGTCGGCCGGCGTCGTGCCGGTTAACTCCGCGACTTCGGCGATGCCCTCATCACTCAAGTACCCGTCTTGTTCCTGTGCGAGGTGCAACAGGGGCAGCATCGCCGAGCGCGCACGCGGGTACAGCGCGATCAACTCCTCGGCGCGTTGGCGTAGTTCAACGCGTAGGTGACTCATCGGTCCACCTCACCCATGATGGGGTCGACCGTCGAAATGACTGTAATGGCGTCAGAGACCGAGCCCCCGCGCATGAGGAGGGGCACCGCCTGGAGATTCACGAAGCTCGGCGCCCGCACGTGGATGCGGTACGGCTTGGCGCCACCGTCAGAGACCAAGTAGCAACCAAGTTCGCCGCGCGGTGACTCAATGGCGCTGTAGACCTCGCCGACGGGCACGTGAAAACCTTCCGTGAAAAGCTTGAAGTGGTGAATCAACGCTTCCATCGACTCGTCGATACGCGCGCGCGGCGGTGGGGTGACCTTGGGATCTTGGCTGCGGTAGTCACCACTCGGCATCTTTTCGAGACACTGGCGCACGATGCGCACCGACTCGCGAATCTCGTTGAGGCGAATGGCGTAACGATCGAAGTTGTCGCCGTAGGTACCGACAATGACGTCAAAGTCCACCTGGTCGTAGGCCAAGTACGGCATCGTGCGACGAAGGTCCCACGCGACGCCCGTCGAGCGCAGGAGCGGTCCCGTCAGTCCCAGGGCGAGCGCCTCTTCGGCCAACAAGGGCGCGACGCCGATCATGCGGTTGCGAAAGATCGGTTGGCCCGTCAAGAGTTCGTCGTACTCGTAGGTGCGTTCTTCAATCGTGTCGCAGATCACCAACACGTCGTCCTGCCAGCCGTCGGGCAGATCGGCCGCCACCCCACCGGGACGCACGTAGTTGAGATTGAGACGAAGTCCGGCCGTCTTTTCGAAGAAGGCGAGGATGAGTTCACGCTCGCGAAAGCCGTAGATCATCATCGACGTCGCGCCGAGGTCCATGCCGTTGGTGGCCAACCACACGAGGTGTGACGCGACGCGATTGAGCTCCGCCATCAACATGCGAATCCAGATGGCGCGCTCGGGTACTTCGATGGCGAGGAGTTTCTCCACGGCCATGCAGTAACCGAGTTCATTCGCGATCGGACTTAGGTAGTCCATGCGCGTCACGTTCGTGCCGCCCTGGACGTAGGTCAGCACTTCGCCGGTCTTTTCCATACCCGTGTGCAGGTAACCAATGACGGGCTTCGTACGTAGGACGAACTCGCCGTCGAGTTCCAGCATGAGTCGCAGCACGCCGTGGGTGGAGGGGTGCGCCGGTCCCATGTTGATGATCATCGTCTCGTCGTCGCGTCGTTCGTAGTCGACGTCGTTGGGATCAAGGGTCAGGCCGCTGAGGCGAAGCACGGCACCGACTTCGCGACCGAGTTCGTCCTTGTCGGTCTTCGAGCGCGCCTGCAGTCCCTGCGCGCCCTCGGAGGTCTCCGCGCTGAGGATGTCCAGTCGTTCGGCGACGCGTACGGTGGGGTCGCTCACCGTGGACCCGGCGACTCTTTGAACTGCACGGGCACTTTTCCAACGGCGTAGTCCTTGCGAAGAGGGTGGCCTTCCCAGTCCTCGGGCATCAAGATGCGCGTCATGTCGGGGTGGTTGACGAAGAGCACGCCGAAGAGGTCGAAGGCCTCACGCTCCATGGCTTCAGTACCCGGGTACAAGGAGAACAACGAGTCGACGACGGGCTCGTCGTTACCGGCCTGCACGCGAAGACGCACGCGTTGTTTCTTGGAGAGACTGAGCAGATTTACGACGATCTCAAAACGAGTTCCCTTGACGCCTTCGGGCAGTGGTCGCTCTAAGTGTTCGAGGTAGTCCACGGCGCAGAGATCGACGCACATCTCGAAGTGGTCGTCCTTAAAAGAGCGCACGAGATCGAAGTACTGCTCAGTCGTTGGAAAACAACCGAGGTCGCTCGCCATCACGTCGGCAGTCACGACGCCTGGGGGGGCCGCAGGAGACAGGGGGATCACTTCGGCGTTCCCACCCTTACGGTGACGGGCACGTCGGGCGTCCAGACGTTGGACTGCGCCTCGACGTGCGTGGGGCGACCCTCGCTGCGGCGCTGCAAGATCTCACCGGTGCGAATCTGCTCGTGCAGGGTAAGAATCGCGTGCATGAGTGTTTCGGGGCTCGGTGGACAACCCGGTGCGTAGACGTCCACGGGAACGATCTGGTCGACACCTTGGACGATGGCGTAGTTGTTAAAGAGTCCACCCGTCGACGCGCACACGCCCATCGAGATGACCCACTTGGGCTCCATCATCTGGTCGTAGACCTGGCGCAGAACGGGCGCCATCTTCTGAGAGACCCGTCCCGCGACGATCATGAGGTCGGCCTGGCGCGGAGAGTTTCGAAAGACCTCCATGCCGTAACGAGCGAGGTCGTAGTCGGCCGCGCCGGCCGCCATCATCTCAATCGCGCAACACGCCAGTCCAAAGGTCGCGGGCCACACCGACGCGCGTCGCGCCCAGCGAACCAAGTCCTCGACCTGACCGGTAAGAAAGTTGTGTTGAAGATCTTCGAGCGCCACTACGCCGCTTTTTCAGGGTCGGCGCCAATGCGCAGAATCGTTGAGGAACTCGTGCGTGCGGGCGTACCGGGAACGAGGTGCTTGATCGGTCCCCACGTCAGGGCGCCTTCGGCGACCAAAAAGAGCAGTGCGGCAAAGACCGTCGCCGAAAAGACCAGTACTTCGACGAGACCGAAGACACCGAGTTGGCGAAAAACCACGGCGAAGGGGTACATGAAGACGACTTCGATGTCGAAGATGACGAAAATCATCGCCACGAGGTAGAAGCGCACCGGGAAGCGCTGTGGAGGCTCGATTTCGGGGACAATCCCACACTCATAAGGCGCCAACTTCGCGTCCGCCGGTCGCTTGTGCGGCGCCAACAGCGCCGAGGCTACAAACGAACCCGACGCAAAGAGCACTCCGAGAATGAGGAGCCCGAGTATTGATAAGTACTGGTCCACGTTCATCATTTTTAGCAGACCTCGCCAGGCCCTCTCGACGGATGACGCGCTCGTAGGACGACGTAGGCTTGTTGAGTGAAAAGCCTCAAAGAAGCGACGAAGAAATCGACCGTGTACGACGTCGTCATCGTCGGCGGCGGCCCCAGTGGCTCGGCGTGCGCCTACTGGCTGGCGGAAGCGGGCTGGTCCGTCTGCTTGATCGAAAAGAAGCACTTTCCTCGCGAGAAGACCTGCGGCGACGGGCTCACCCCACGCTCGGTGCACCAGCTCGCCCAGATGGGTCTCGAGGACGTGGTCGCCGCCAACGGCCACAAATACAACGGACTCCGGGCCTTTGGCTTTGGCGCGTCGCTCGAAATGAACTGGCCCGACCACCCGATATTCCCCAACTACGGCTACACGATCACGCGCTTCAATCTCGACGGTCTGGTGGCGGAGAACGCCGCGAAGTTAGGCGCGACGGTCCTCAACGGTGTCGAAGCGCTCGATCTACTAGAGCCCACGCTCGGCGCTGAGGATGAACTCAAGGGTGCCGCGGGCGTACTCGTCAAGGACACCGACAAGACCGCAGAGATCCGCGGCCGCTACCTCGTCGTCGGCGACGGACAGAACTCGCGGCTCGGACGCGAGCTCGGCGTCACGCGCAATCGCGACTGGCCGATGGGTATGGCGCTGCGTGGCTACTACACGAGCGATCGCCACGACGAACCCTGGATCGACTCACACCTCGACATTCGTGACACCAACGGCGAGGTCGTGCCGGGCTACGGCTGGATCTTCCCCTTAGGCGACGGTCGCGTCAACGTTGGCGTCGGACTGCTCTCCACCGGAGGCGCCTGGAAGGGCGTGAACACGACGAAACTTCAGGAGTACTTCGTCGCTCAGACCGCGCAGGCCTGGGGTCTTAACGACGAGACGTGTTGTGGCCCACCGACGGGCGGACGTCTGCCGATGGGACTTTCGATCGGACCACGGGTTGGACCCAACACCATGACCATTGGCGACGCGACCGGCATGGTCAATCCCTTTAACGGTGAAGGCATTGCCTACGGTTATGAGTCCGGGCGCTTGGCGGCCGGCGTGCTCGGCGAAGCGTTGTTGACGAACGATGCCTCGGCCCTTTCGCTCTACGACGAGAGGCTGAATGAGGCCTACGGCGACTACTTCAAGGTGGCGCGCGCCTTCGTCCGGCTGATCTCTGAGCCTCGCGTCCTCTCGGCCTGCGTGGGCACGGGGCTTCGCGTGGCGCCGGTCATGCGAGAGCTCCTCGCGATTATGGCCAACTTGATGAGTAATGACGCGAAGGGTCCGGCCGAGCTGGGCTACCGGGCGATGACGAGACTCGCCAACGCCATCCCCGAACAGGCGTACGACCTGTTGCTCAAGGACAGGTCCAACGCGTAACGCAGGTTAGGCGGCCTGCGACGTGGAGGTCGTCGTGCGCGAGAGCAGTGTGTTGACGATGCCCGAGAGGAAACTCTTGGCCTTGGAGAACGATCCCACGAGCGCGTCCATGGTGATTTCGTAGTGTCCGTGGGTGATCACTGCTTCTACCAGGTCTAACTTGGCCGTGATTCCCCCAACGGCCAGGGGCACTTCGCCCCCGCGAGTCCAGCCCTTCAAGAACGTGGTCGGACGCCAGTTCGTGGACGTGGCGTGGTCCGACGCAGTGACGCCCGTCGCGTAAAGGATCAGATTCGCACTCGACGTCGTGAAACAGGATCCAAAGTTCTTCATCGACATCTCTTTGGTGTCGCGCCGTACCATCGCCGTCGTCTTGTAGTACTGCGTCGATGAGATGAGTTCGATGCCCCCGAGCGCGTTGGTGTCAAAGATCGGTGACGAGACTTGATAGTCGGCCTCTTGGCCTGCCGCACCGTAGACGCGGTCGTTCTTATTGGTGACGCCGAGGCAACTTTGAAAGAGGGCGGCGGCCTTAACGAAGGGCGAGTTCTTGGCCGGCGTCTGGGCAATAGTCGTTGACGTGTAGACCTTGTTGCTCGTGCCCGTAAGGTACGACAACACCGAACCGCTCGCCATGTACCAACTGGTGGGAAGGTCCTTCAGCGTGAGGTTCACGGCCTTCACGTCAGTTAGTTCCTGCGAATTGAGGTTGGGGCGGCTCACCCACGCGGCGATGCCGCCCGCGAGCGAGGCCAACAGGACCACCGCAACAACAACGACGACGCCCGCGCGACGACGGCGACGAACCACGCTGCCCCCGTGTTCGAGCACCAGAACACGGACCTCTTCGAAGTCGTGCAGAGATCGTTGACGCCAGCAGTAGCGAACTGCGCCGACGGTGCCAAAGAGCGCCATCTGATGAGAGAACCGAACGAGTTCTAAGTTGCTGAGTTCGCTCCACGGTGTCTGCCAGGCCACGGGAGGAATACCGGCGAGCTGGGTGAGACCGGACTCGTCGGCGAGCAACGTCACCGGCGACGTCGGGCCGTGGGGTACGAAACTCGGGCGAACCGACCAGTCCTCGCTGCGCAGCGTCGTCATTTCGTCATCGCTTTAGCGGCGTCTACCGCAATCGAGACCGTTCGCTCTAGGTCAGCGTCGGTGTGCGCGAGTGAGATGAAGAGAATCTCGTAGGCGCCGGGCGCGAGCGCGACGCCCCGCTCGAGCATCGCGTGAAAGAAAGGACCGTAGAGTCCGTTCTCACAGAGCGCCTTGGCTTGGGCGAAGTTCGTCGGCGCGGCGACGACGTCACGAGCGAGGTAGAGACCCATCAGTGGTCCAACGGTAGGGGCAATCGCGAAGAGACCGGCGTCACGAAGGCCGCTCTGGAGTTCGCTCGCGAAGTTCGACACTCGTTCGCCCAACAAGGCCAGATCGCCGGGTCCGACTTTGTTGAGGACGGCAACGCCTGCGGCCGTCGCCAAGGGATTGCCCGACAAAGTGCCCGCTTGGTAGACCGGGCCGAGGGGCGCGAGCGAGTCGAGGATCTTCTTCGAACCACCAAATGCCCCAACGGGTAGTCCCCCGCCAATGACTTTGCCAAAACACCAGAGATCCGGCGTCACTCGAAAGTACTCTCCGGCGCCACCGGGGGCCAAGCGAAAACCCGTGATGACTTCGTCGAAGATCAACAACGCGCCCACGCGCTCACACTCGGCGCGCAGTCCCTCGAGAAACCCCGGTAGAGGCGCTACGAGGTTCATGTTCGCCGCCACTGGTTCCACGAGCACGGCCGCGACCGAGTCGTCAAGGGTCGGCACTTCGTTATAGGGAGCGACGATCGTGTCCTTGACCGCGCCATCGGTCACTCCCGCCGAGCCCGGCAGACCCATCTGCGCGACGCCACTACCGCCAGCGACCAGCAAAGCGTCCGAGTGCCCGTGATAGCAACCGTCAAACTTGACGATCTTGTCGCGACCGGTGAAGCCTCGAGCCAGTCGCACCGCGCTCATCACCGCCTCGGTGCCCGAAGAGACGAGTCGCACCTGCTCGAGTCCCGCAACGCGTGACGTCATCGCTTCGACGAGCAGGACCTCGCCGGGCGTGGGCGCTCCAAAAGTGGTGCCCTTGGACGCTTGATGTTGCAGCACGCTAACGACGTCGGGGTCCGCGTGACCGAGCAAGGAGGCGCCATAGGACTGCACGAAGTCGAGGTAGCGGTTACCTTCGACGTCAGTGACGAAGGCGCCGTCGCCGCTCGCGACCGTATAGGGCGTACCGCCGACCGAGCGAAAGGACCGCACCGGAGAGTCAACCCCACCGGGTATCACTGCTTGGGCTCGGTCAAACCACGCCTGATTAGAGGTCAACGACCCAGCTCCTCGGCGATCTCACGGGCGAAGTACGTCAACACGAAGTCGGCGCCCGCACGACGAATCGAGGTCAACTGTTCTATCGCCACGGCCGTACCGTCGATCCACCCCTTCGCCGCGGCGGCCTTCACCATGGCGTACTCACCACTCACGTGATAGGCGCTGAGTGGCACGTCGAGTTCGCGGCGTAGGTCACTAACGACGTCCAAGTTGGTCATCGCGGGCTTTACCATAACGATGTCGGCACCTTGTTCAACGTCCGCGTGCGCTTCTTTCAGCGCTTCGCGACGATTACCACCGTCTTGTTGGTAGCTTTTTCGATCGCCGCCGCCGGCAATCTCCACACCGACCGCTTCTCGAAAGGGACCGTACAGTCCGCTCGCGTACTTAACGGCGTAGGCGAGAATAACGGTCTCGTCGTAGCCAGCACCGTCGAGGGCGGCGCGAATGGCGCCGACTTGACCGTCCATCATGCCGCTCGGGGCAACCACGGCCGCACCGGCCTGTGCCTGGGCGACGGCCACCTGGCCGTAGAGCTCGATGGTGGCGTCGTTGTCGACGGTGCCGTTACTTCGCAACACCCCGCAGTGGCCGTGCGAGGTGTACTCATCCAAACAGAGGTCGGCCATCAAGACCAGGTCGTCACCAAACTCATCGCGCAGCGAGCGAAGCGCTACTTGGGCAATGCCCTTCTGGTCCCAGGCACCACTGCCGACCTCGTCCTTCGTTGACGGTACACCAAAGAGGATGACGCCAGTAACGCCCGCCCGGTGTAGCGCACGAACTTCGTCGTGCAGGGAGGCCAACGAGTGTTGAAAGTGTCCCGGCAGCGAGAGTATGGGTTTTGGATCAGTCAAACCTTCGGCGACGAAGAGGGGCGATACGAAGTCACTCGGCGCCAAGGTCGTCTCCGCGACGAGGCGTCGTAGAGCGGGCGTGCGACGAAGACGCCGAGGGCGCTGGGCGGGAAACACGTGTCTAGCCTATGACCGTCGTCGTGAGACCTTTTCAGACCCCGGCTAAAGAGTCCGTAAATGTTCTTTCAGGCCCGGTCCCCAACCTTCAATCACGCGCTCGTGCGATCGTCGCACTTCGGCGCCGGTCGTCGCTCCGGGAACCACCACCCACGCGCGCGCTTCGATGAGGCCCTCGGCGACCTGCCAGGCCGAGGGCGCGCCAATGAAGACAACATCGGCGCCACGAAGTTGACGTTCATCCTCGACACTCAGCACCGCGGGCAACGTCTCGTAACAAGCGACCTTGGTCACCTCGATACCTCGAGCGCGAAGCGCCGAAGGGAGTTCACTGCGCATCGTGGTCGCTCCGATCAAAAGCACCGGTCCTTCGACAATCTCTGCTGCGAGTCGGAGAGCTCCTCCCTCGTCATCGGCGTCAGTGGTCGAGACCGCGTCGCCGAGCGCGAGCGTGGTCGCCGTTCCCACGCTCAGTACCAGCGCTCCTTCACTCAGCGCCTCCTTGGCCGCCGCGACGTAGCGCGCGCTGCGTCCACTGGTGACGACCAGTACTTTGATCGCTCCGACGTGGTTCGTGTTCAAAAGCTCTCGGCGAACGTGATTGACGTCGAAGTAGTGCGTGGTCGTTAGAGGAACTTCAGTTACGAGCGTGTCGTCGGGCAACCACGTTCTCTGATCTTCGTTGTGTCCCTGCTCTCGCGTGAGAACGACGCGCACTACTACGAGTCCCAACCCAGCAAAGCGCCACCACCGAGGTCGTCGCGCAGATGCCGGGCGAGTCGCGTACCGAGCGCCAACGGATCGTCGCCACTCAGTTCAGTGCGCACGCTCTTGGTGCCGTCGGGCGCGATCATCACGCCGCGCAGCGTCAACGTCGTTCCTTCGACCTCGGCGTGCGCCCCCGCGGGGATGGAACATCCCGCACCAAGTTCGCCCAAGAACGCACGTTCGCAGAGAACCGCACGGAAGGCCGACGCGTCGTTGATCGCGCGCAGTGCGTCACGCGTGTGCTCATCGTCATCACGCGCTTCTAAGGCGAGGGCGCCCTGACCCACTTGAGGGACGAACCACGAGGGATCGAGACGTTCGCTAGCGAGTTCACCCTCGTCGAGACGTTCCAGTGCCGCCATTGCCGCAACGACGGCGTCGACGCCGTTCGTGCCCGCCGCACTAAGTCGTGTGGCCATGTTGCCGCGCAGTGGCACGACTCGTAGATCGGGCCGGCGCTCGAGCAAGAGTGCTCGACGACGCGGTGAGCCAGTCGCGACGGTCGCACCGGGGCCAAGTCCCGCGAGTGATCGTCCAACGAGCACGTCCGCGGGGTCACGACGCTCAGGAACGCTCACGAGCGACAGGCCCTCGGGCGTCACGCTCGGTAAGTCCTTCGCACTGTGAACCGCGACGTCAGCGTCGCCGTTCAAGAGCGCCCGTTGAATTTCGACGGCGAAGACGCCCTGTCCCCCGAGGGTCGAGAGGTCCGCCGCGACGTCGCGGTCGCCTTTGGTGTCGAGGAGGACCAACTCACTGAGAAGACCTAGAGCTTCCAGGCGACCTTGGACGTAGCGCGCTTGGACGAGAGCGAGTGGCGAGCGCCGCGTCGCCAAGCGCAGCGTCATAGATCAAAGAGGTTGCGCGTCGCCTCGCTGAGTCGAGTCCCTTGATCGGTGCCGGCGGCCTCTTTAAGAGCCACCGTCGGGCGGTGCGCGATCTTGGCGACGACGGAGCGAACCAACGAGGTAACACTCTCGCGCTGTTCGGGCGTCAAACCTTCGAGGTCGTGGCCCCGGCGCGCGAGTTCGGTCGTAACGAGCTCGTCGAAGTGGTCACGCAGTTCACGAACAATGGCCGCCGCACCCCGGGCGCGCTGATCAGTGAGGAACTTCTCGACGTCCTCGGCGACGATGCGTTCAGCGGCGTCAATGGCTTCTCGGCGATCGCCCAACGCGCGTTCGACTCGTTCGCGAAGATCACTGATGTCAATGCGGCGCACGTTCGAAAGTTCGGCCACGTCGCTCGCCACGGCGCGCGGCACGCCCAGGTCGACAATGAAGACGTCATTCTCACAGAGTGCAAAGTGCTCACGAGAGAGCACCGGGGTCGAGACCTCTAAGGCACTGATCACGAGACGGGCATTCGCCAAGTGTGTCGAGGCGCTTTCGAGTGAGTCGACGACCACGCGCTCGTCGTTGAGGTCGTCGCGCAGCGCGTCGGCGCGAGAGCGCGTGCGATTGAGAATGGTGAGTTGAGCAACAGAAGCGTTCGCGCTGAGAATTCCTCGTACGACACCGCCGGCCATCTGGCCCGCCCCGAGAACGACCACGTGGGCGCCGACTAACTCCTCGCCGAGCTCGTCGATCGCGGCCGACGCGGCGGCCTGGGCGAAACTCGTCGTGCCCCTCGCGATCGCGGTCTCGGAGCGTACGCGACGACCCGAAGCGATGGCGCGCTGGAAGATGTCGGTGACTTCGGCGCCGGCACTCTGCTCTTCTACCGCGAGTTCGAGAGCGCGGCGCAGTTGACCGAGTATCTCGAATTCACCCGGCACTACCGATTTAAGGCCGGCCGCAACGCTAAAGAGATGGCTCGCGACGTCGTGTTCAAAGTTGACCGTCAAGCGATCTTCGAACTCGGCGGCGTTAAGGCCCGTCGCCTCGGCCAAGGTCTCAGTGATCTCGTCAATGGCGCCGTGGAAGCGGTCGATGACCGCGACGACTTCAGTGCGCAGGCACGTCGAGACGAAGACGGCTTCGTGAATATTGCGGTGGCTCACGAGCGTGCGGAGCATCTTCGCCCACTCGTGCTCGGGCAGCGTGGCGCGCTCTAAGAGATCGAGTGAGGCGTGCTCGTGATCAATCCCTACAGAAATTAGTGCCACGTCGCCTCCGGGCTCGGTACCAGCCTACGAGCCACGAAGTGGGTTCGTGCTGGCGATGCCGAGGGAGTGCAGTAGTCCCCCACCAAGGGGTCCGGTGCCGTTATTGAGGTGGTACATCAAGATCTGGAGTTCTATGGAGAAGTCCACGTAGTGGACGGCGGTACCGAGCGGCACCGTGACAACTTGTGGCGCAAAGTTGAGTATGGCGTGAATGTCCGCTTCCACCAGGCGGTCCGCCACCTCTTGCGCCGCGCTCGCGGGCGTGCAGATAACGCCCACGGTGGCTGGAGGAATCGGGTCGCTCAGCGCCTGAACGACGTGGCCCGCCACTTCCCTTCCGATCAAGGTCGGATCGTTGTCGTAGAGGGCGACGAGGCGAGCTCCTCGAATCAAGAAGCTCGACGAGTTCACGAGCGCGTGACCGAGGTTGCCAATGCCCACCACCACCACGTCGTAGTGGCGATCGTGACCGAGCGCTTCGGCGATGCGCTCGGTAAGAACACTGACGTCGTAGCCCGCACCCCGGGTACCAAAGGAGCCCAGACCGGCTAAGTCGCGGCGAACGGTGGTGGCGGTAACGCCCGCTAGCGCACCAATCTGTTGGGAGTCGATCTTGGTTTCACCGCGTTGGGACCAGCCTTCGGCGATTCGTTGGTAGACGGGCAGGCGCGCGATGGTGGGTTCAGAGAGCTTCTTCGATCGAAGCCGAGGCGTCGCCATGTCCCTATGTTACTGGCCTGGTCTATCGGCCTAATTGACGGCTGCGTTCGGCCGCGGCGGCGACCGCGTCGAGAAACGCCGCGCGTACGGCGCGGTTTTCCAACACTCGTAGCCCCGCGGCCGTCGTGCCCCCGGGGGAGGTGACCTGTGCGCGTAACTCCTCGGGCGACTCGCCCGTTTCTTTCAACAAGGTGGCGGAGCCTTCGAAGGTGTCGACGACGAGTTGACGGGAAATATCGCGCGACAGTCCTTGGTGCACGCCCGCCTCGATCAATGACTCGATGACGAGATAGAGGTAGGCCGGCATGGAACCCGAGAGACCCGTCACGGCGTCGATGTTGCGTTCGGTCACGCGAACGACGGTGCCGACGGCGCCGAGAATTGCTTCCGCCCAGTCGAGGTCGGCGGCCGTGACGTTCGATCCACCCGCGATGGCGCTCACCCCTTTTCGCACGAGTACCGGGGTGTTGGGCATTGAGCGAACAACGGCCACGGGACCAGGAAAGACGGCTTCGAGGCGAGCGGTCGAAAGACCAGCCACCACCGACAGCAGTCTGGTGATTCCGGATGCGCCCGCAACGCGCGCGGCGCTCTCGGCGTGATCGGGCTTCACGCAGAGCACGACGCCCGTTGTGCCGTCGACGTCGGCGAGTTCAGTTGAAGCCAAAACTGAAACGCCATTAAAGCGCCGCTCTATTTCTTGTCGCGCCTCGAGGGAGCTTTCCACGATGGCGAGCTCACTTGGCGGACACCACTCAGCGCTGAGCAGTCCCGCGGCGAGGGCTGAGCCCATACGTCCGCCGCCAATGATGATGAGCTTGAACGCCACGATCCAACGCTACAAGGTCGGTCTTAGCGGCCTTTCCTTCGTCGATAGACCGAGCCGTAGCCCAGGGACATCGCCGTTGGAAAGATTTCGTCGACGTAGGTAACAGTCGCGCCAACTAACTCGTCGAGGCGCTCAATCGTCAACTCTTGAATCGGCACTTGGGCAACGAGGTAGATGCCTTCTTCTGGACCAATAGCCAAGTGGAGTTCGCGTAGTTCGTGGTTCTTCACCAATAAATACCGATAGAGCGCTTCGTGCTGTTCTTCGGGCGCCGGCATGAGCTCGGTTTCGACGTGCACCGTTCGTTGGCGCAGCGAGAGCCAGAGCGTGATGACGTCCTTCTCTTCGCCCTTCAAGCGAACTAACCAGTGAAAATGGCCCTTATCGTCGGGCAGTTCCTGGTGTTCGATTGCGCCAACGAAAGAGCTCTCGTACCAGTTTGCGGCCCAGCGAAGCAGCGTTTCGTTCAGCGTCGTGGCGGCGTCCGCGTCGCCGAGAGGGGCTCTCGTCACCTAACAGCGAACGAGACTCTCGGACGCGAGTTGATCGATCAACGCCGCGAGCGACTGCGCCGCCCGGCGCCAGGTGTAGCAGCGCGCGCGCAGTACCGCGGCGTTCGACATGGCCGTCGCGCCGTCGGCGTCAAGGGCCCGTTCGACGACGTTCGCCCAATGTTTCGCGTCACGTTCACTCACTAAGAACCCCGTCACGCCCGACTCGATCAACGTCGTCAGTCCGCCTACGTCGCTCGCCACTACGGGCGTGCCACAGGCCGACGACTCGAGGGCGACGAGTCCGAAACTCTCCGACCTCGAAGGGACCAACGTGACGTCCGCCGCGCGCATCCACGACGACAACAACTGGTGCGACTGAGGGGCGACAAAGCTCACTTGGTCGATGACGCCGGCTTCGGCGACGCGTCGGTGTAGCTGTTCCAGTGTCGCCTTTCCTTCTGGGCCCGAAGGTCCACCGACAATGGCCAGCATCGCGTGTCGACCACGGCGGCGCAGTTCGATCAACGTCTCGAGCGCCAAGTCCGCACCTTTCAGTTCCTGCAGTCGTCCAACGAACAACAACATCGTCGCGTCCTTGTCGAGTCCGAGGGCTTGACGAGCTTGGGGACGATAGCCCGGGGAGAAGAAGGCGTGTTCCACGCCCAGGGGTACGACGTGCACCCGCGAGGGGTCGGCGTTGTAGAGACTGACGAACTGCGCGGCTTCCACGTCACAACTGGCGAGCACGGCGTCGGCGCAGGCGACGATCGCGGCCTCTTGGAAGGCACGATCGTCCGACTCGGCTTCAAAGGTGTCGGCCTTGACTCTTTCCAGCGTGTGAAATGTCATGATGAGCGGGATGTTCAACTCGTGCTTTAGGCGGTGGCCGGCCAGACCACTCAGCCAGTAGTTGGCGTGGATCGCGTCGGGCGTACCCGAACAGCGAAAGAGCGCCTTCACCGAGTCGGTGAACTCACCCACGTACTCGGGCAGATCGTCGCGGTCCAAGGGTGTGGCCGGGCCCGCCGTGACGTAGTGGACCCGAAATCCCGGCTCGACGAACTCCATATCGCGTACCTGGGTGTTATCGCGACGGGTGTAAACGTCGACCTCGTGGCCGAGGCGCGCCAGGGCACTCGAGAGTTCGCGCACGTAGACGTTCATTCCTCCACCGTCACCGGTGCCGGGCTGGGCCAGGGGCGAGGTGTGGTACGAGAGAACGGCGAGGCGGGCCATGGCCGAATTCTACTGGCGAGCGTTTTTTTGGGTACTTGGCGTGGCGCCCTATCAATAGGGCACGAAACCGTTAGCGAGCGGTTGGGACGACGATATATATAGCGTCACGACTAGGAACCAGGCCGAAGTCGCGCGAGTCAGTGGAAGCCTGGGCGTTGTCGCCGCGCAGATCCAGCAACGATCCAACCCTTTCGACACAACGCTTTAAGAGCCATCGGGAGGGATTTCTCGGGTCCCGTACCACGACGACGTCGCCGAGACGCACTCGACGCCACCGTCGAAAAGCGGTGAGGCGTTCACCGGGCAGATACGTGGGCGCCATGGAGGAGCCCTCAACGGTCACGCGCCGTACGAAGAACTCGAGGATCCGGGTCACGGCGAAACGATATACCAGCACTGTGACTAACTTGTAGGTTGACACCGCGGTCATTGAACCTGAGCGCGACTATCGAAAGGTACCGATATGACCCTGCTTAACCGCCTCAATGCCCTGCTCGACGCAACGACCGCGCCACTGGTCGCGTCAGCTCACTGTGACCTACCCTGTGGCGTCTACGACCCGGCCCAAGCGCGCATCGAAGCCCAGTCCGTCAAAGGGATAATGGAGAAGTTCAACGCGTCAAGTGACGTCGACTTCAAAGTGCGCGCCGAGTTTATAAAGGAAGAGCGCTGTGAACTCGTCAAGCACCATCTTTGGGTTCTCTGGACCGACTACTTCAAGGTCGAGCACCTAAAGACGTACCCGAACCTGCACGACCTCTTCTGGATGGCCACCAAGACCGCCGGTGACGCGAAGAAGAGCAACGACGTCACGATTGCCGATCGTCTCTTGGCCGAAATCGACGACATCGCGGAGATCTTCTGGGCCACCAAGAAGTAACGACCTCTTGAGGAAGAAACCCGGTGGCCTTGGCCACCGGGTTTTCTCATTCTTACGAGTAGTTAGGCAAGCTCCGGATGAGCTCGACAGTTCGCCAGCAGTGGATTCGCCACGAGATCCGCCTCGTCTATTGGCGTGTCGCAGACCTGACACGTTCGATAGGTTCCCAGGCGCAAGCGTTCGAGCGAACGATCGACGTCATTGAGGGTGGCTTCGATAGCGGCGACGCTTTCGTTGCTGAACTCTGGCACGCCGACCAACCTACTTGACGTCGCGGAGTGGGCTGTCGAGGCATACAACCGTCCCGATTGGTTTTTCAACTAGCGAAGGGACGAAGATGAGGGTATGGACAAGGAGCAGCCCGGTCGTGACGACCTGATTCGCTGGCAAGAGTCCAAGTCCGACAATTTCTTCCGGGCGGTTCCACAACTCAAGTCGTCCCTAGAACTGCGCATGGGCGCTGCCCTGTCACCCCGTCTTGAGGAACGTCTCGACTCCTTTGGTCGCGACGTCGCCCTCGTCATCGAACCCTCCGTCGTGAATCAAGAACGAAACCGCGAATTTCCAAAGCTTCATTCGTTCGACGAAGTTGGACGCCACGTCGAGCGCGTCGAGTTTCACCCCGACCAGCAAGTGGCTTCTCGTGTTTCGTGGGGATCGGGAATGCTCGCCACGCCCCTCAACTTTGAGGGTGCTTTCGAAGTCGCCGCGTTGTTCTTCTTGCTCTCGCACGTCGGCGAAGGTGGCCAAGCCTGTCCCATCGTCTGCACCATTGGACTGAGACGAGCTATCGAACATCGAGCGAACCCCGACATCAAAGAGCGCTACTTAGAGGGCCTCACTGACACCGACGCCGCGAGCGCGCTTCGAGGTTCTCAGTTCCTGACTGAAGTCCAAGGCGGTTCAGACGTTGGCGCGAACGTCACTCGAGCAACACCTGACCCGGAAATTCCCGGCGCTTGGAGGATAAGTGGCGAGAAGTGGTTCTGCTCGGTCGCCGACGCGGACCTCTTTGCCGTGACGGCCCGTCCCGAGGGAGGCGAGCCGGGAACCAAAGGTCTGGCCTGCTTCGTGATTCCTCGCAGTCTCGATGGCACGACGCCCAACGGCTTTCGCCTGCGCCGGTTGAAGGACAAGCTCGGCACGAGAGCCCTCGCCTCAGCCGAGATCGATTTCGAGAACGCCCTGGCGTGGCCCATCGGAGCGTTGGAGGAAGGCTTTCACATCGCGGTGGACGAGCTGCTCAATACGTCACGATGGTTGAACGCCGTTGGCTCCACGGGGATCATGAGTCGCGCGTATTTAGAGGCTTCGACGTTCGCCCATCATCGCAGGGCGTTCGGCGTGCCGATCATTGAATTTCCGGCTGTAAGAGACCAATTGGCCCGAATGAAGATTGAGACATCCGCGGCACTCGCGTCGACCCTTGCTCTCACCGAGCTCGTCGGAAAAATCGACGATGGTACGGCGACAAAAAGCGACGTCAAAGTCCACCGATTTCTCGTGAACGCCAATAAGTACGTCACGTCCATCACCGCGACGGACGTCGTGCACCAAGGAATCGAGGTCCTCGGTGGCAACGGCACTATCGAGGATTTCTCACCGCTTCCGCGCCTCTATCGCGACTCCATTGTCTTTGAGAGTTGGGAGGGAACGCACAACGTCCTCTGTGCTCAGGTCCATCGCGACTGTGTTCGCCTTGGACTCCTCGACGACGTCACTGAGTGGATCAGGCACGAACTTTCGATCGCGTCGGCATCGTCTGACGTCGAGACCGCTCAGGTTCTTAACGCGTTGGCTGCGCTTCAGCCTGAACTCGCCAAGAGCCTGAAGGATCCAAGCGGTTCCGACACGAACTTCCGAGGCTTACTGTCGTGCCTCATGCGCGTCATTCAAGCAACGTGCATACTGCGTGAAGCCGCTACTGCTCAGACCGATAGTGGAATGTCTGCTGTCGCGTCAGCGTTCATACTTCTTCATCTCGTCGGTCAAGAGTTCGGGACTCCACCTCAATGGACTAAGTACACGGACGATGTTCTCGGCCTACCATCTATTCCACAGTGATCACATTCTCACCAACGAATGTGCAGATTAAGGCCTCCATGAGGTGGTTCGCCGTGAAGTAAAGTAGCGATTCGGTGGCTATCCGAGTCAAGAAGGAACAAGCCATCCACTGGGCCGCTAGCTCATCGGGAAGAGCAGGGGACTTTTAATCCCAAGGTGCCGGGATCGAGACCCGGGCGGCCCACCAGTAAAACAAAGGAGATTTGAGAGTCCTGAATTCGCGAGACTGAAAAAATCCCACGGATTTCCCACACGTCACATCCGGACATTAGGGTCTCAACTATGAGCGGAGGTCTTCGACAAAGGTCTGACGGCGTTTGGGAGATCAGGTTTGAGACCGGGCGAGACCCCGTCACGGGTCGACGTCGCCAAAAGAGCCGGAGTGTCCGAGGCACTAAGGGCGAAGCCCAGAAAATACTCAACGCCTTGGTTGTCGAAGCTGACGCTGGGGCATATCTCGGAACCTCAACCACGTTCGAACAACTCTGCACACAGTGGTTAGCTCAATCGGGGAATGATCTCAGTCCAACGACTCTTCGTCGATACAAGAACCTACTTTCAAAGCGGATTCTTCCAGCCCTGGGACCGAGGCCGGTCCACAGCATTCGAACAATGGATCTTGATCAGCTCTACTTGGGATTGACCAAGCAGGTTGGATTGGCGCCGGCGACCGTCCGCCAAGTCCACTCCGTAATCCGACGCGCGTTTCGCCAAGCTGTCCGCTGGGGTTGGGTTTCTACGAATCCCGCGATCAACGCGAGCCCGCCTCGGCTCGTGAAAGCTGACCTCTCTCCTCCCGACGTCACTCAAGTCGGAAAGATTCTTGAAATGGCGCGCGCCGACGATCCTCAACTTGCGCGCTTTCTTCACATCGCCGCTTCGACCGGCGCGCGTAGAGGAGAACTTTGTGCCCTTCGCTGGTCAAATCTCAACACAGAATCTCAAACGCTCACCATCGAACGTTCGATCATCGAAGTCCCCGGCGGACTCGCCGAGAAAGATACCAAGACCCACGCCAATCGCCGAATCGCCCTCGACCCTGGAACATTGGACGTGTTCGAAGAGCAGCGAATCGAGATGCTCAATTTTGCCCACGACGCCAGCCTGAAGTTAACCGACGACTCCTACATTTTTTCACGCGAACCTGACGGCGCAATCCCCTGGACCCCAGGCACCGTCACCAGACGGTTCGAAGTGATCAGACACTCTCTTGGTTACGACAAGATCCGCCTCCACGATTTTCGTCACTTCACGGCCACTCGACTGATGGCGGCCGGCGTACCCGTTCGGACCGTCTCCGGCCGCCTGGGGCACGCCAATGCTGCGACCACGCTTTCGGTCTACGCCCACTGGGTTGAGGCAAGCGACCAGGAAGCTGCGACTGTCATGGGCCTTCTTCTGCCTCAGTCGAAGCCGAAGGTTTAGCGGTCGTCATGCAAGGAAGTTATGTTCCTCTAATTGATACTGCAAAGTTAATCGTTAATGATATACTACGAAGTATGCCTAAGCAGTCGACAGCAATGAAGATCGCACGAATCACTGTTGACCAATGGGGTCT
>Ga0307372_10000931_pt1 | contig 51292 bp, 49 predicted proteins | sample OX1MG_FD_202533 | JGI IMG/M metagenome (GOLD analysis project Ga0307372, IMG submission 202533) | Soil microbial communities from Risofladan, Vaasa, Finland - OX-1 | ecosystem: Environmental > Terrestrial > Soil > Coastal area > Acid sulfate soil | place: Finland: Risofladan, Vaasa | collected...
CTATCCGGGTGCGCAGCGACATGCCGTACATTACGACTGATACCCAGCATTTCACGAGGTTCAAGGATCGAGTCTTATCTTCGCATCATCTTAGCCAGCCAACCATACTGTCTAGCTCCGAATTATCCGACCTATATCATTTCCCGAATACTGATCTAACCAAAACTGAGGGGTTAGTAAAAAGCCGTAGCCGAGAGCTACCGGCACCACTTTCAATCAACCACAGCGATACCGAGCTAGACGTTATAGTCGGCACTAATGAGCATGGCGGCGAACAGCAACCTGTCGGAATGACGCTAGAACAACGCCGGATGCACACATATGTTATCGGTAAAACTGGTACCGGAAAAACTACACTGTTAACCAGCTCAATTTACCAAGATATGGCCAGTGGTAAAGGTTTGGCCGTACTTGATCCTCATGGCGACATGTTTCAAGAACTACTCAGTATTGTCCCCGAGAATCGTCGTAAAGATGTGATCGTCTTCGATCCCTCTGACCGCAACTTTCCAATCGGACTTAATATTCTCGATCCAGGACTAGAGTTTGAGGATGATGAGGATAAAGAACAATGGATCACCAGCAACGTACTATCGGTCTTCGCCAAGTTAGCTGATGAGAAGCTCTGGGGGCCTCGCATGGAACATGTACTTAGAAGTACCACTCTGACAGCTCTACAGACACCAAACCCTAGTTTATATACCATTCAACGTCTACTTACTGATAGGCCGTACCAGAAGGCTGTAGCTAAGACCCTAAAAGACCCAGTACTTAAGCAGTTCTGGCAAAAAGAGTTTGCCCTAATGGGTGGGATGCAGTTAGCTAACGTTACCCAACCGCTGACCAACCGCCTCGGCCATTTTATTACTACCAAGATGTCTAGACATATCCTAATGCAAGAAAAAAGCACCCTACGGATCGCCGATATTATGAACGAGGGCAAGATACTACTGGTCAATCTATCGAAGGGTGATATTGGCGAAGACCAAAGTACATTCTTTGGCACGATTCTAACATCCTTCATCTGGATGGCGGCTTACCAGCGAACTAAGATCCCTGAAAAACAAAGACGGGATTTCTTTCTCTATGTCGATGAGTTCCAGAACTTCGCCACACCACGGTTTGCCGAGATTACTAGCGAAGGCCGCAAATTCCGGGTTTCTCTGATTGTATCGCACCAGAATATTGCCCAGATAGAAGACAAAGCCATTCTAAAGGTTATGGCTGGTAATGCTCACACCATCATTGCACTCAAGAGTAGCCCTGATGATGAAGCCTTTATCTTGCCGTTTATGAAGCCGGTGGTAGAACGTGGGGACATCGTAAATCTGGCACCATACCATTTCTTTATGAAGACCACGGCTGATGAGAGCGAGGACGCCTTTTCTGGCATGACCATACCAGTAGATGTAAAAGGTTCAGATACGATAAGAGAGGAAGTCGTAGCTAATAGCCAAAAGCAATACGGGACACCGAAGAAAGAAGTTGAGGAGTATATGGATAGGTTGTTTGATCAATCTAAGGCCACAGTTAAAAATCCACCGAAGAAAAAGCCAGGTGATGACAAAAGCGAAAAGGGTAAAGATTCAGCAAAGGTGCATGGGGTGTAGAGGAGTGTATTAGTCCGCTACTGCTAGATATTAATTAGCACTCTTGGCTTTTGAGTGCCAAGTCTTATGTTATAATAAGTTGTATTATGGCAAAGAAAACACCCTCAGAACCCGGACGCCGTTTGGCTATGTGTAAAGAGGCAGAAAGAATACATGAAAGCGCAAAGCATAGCGCCCAAAACCAGCTAGAATACTCTAAAACCTGGCGATCTGTAGACCGTTGGCTTGGAGGATTGGCGGCAATCCTAGCAGCAATCGCAGGTGCGGGCGGATTGTCTGAGGTATTTTCGGCAAAATGGTCAGGCTTGATCGCTCTGGCAGCGGCTGGGGTAGGCGCTGTAGCCACCACTCTTGGTGCGCCCAAGACAAAAACACTAGCCCACACAGCAGGAAATGCGTACTTAGCCCTTCAGCAGGATTGTCGTAATTTTATAGCAATAGACGTAGATTACATTTCGATTGATGAAGCAAGAGATACTTTGGCGAAGCTAGTTTCAAGATTACAAGAATTAAACTCATTAGCTGAGTTACCATCCCGTCGCGCTCGTAAGAAAGGAAAAAAGAATATCGACAAAGGGGAGCAGACTTATGAGGTGGATGAATAATGGCTTGGACGGTGGCAGGAGCATTTGCGGAGTTTGAAGATACGATTAAGCCAACCACCATTCAGTCTGGTGATATTCAACCAAAAATAAACACAGCACATGGATACTTATTAAGAGCTTTTCCGGCAAATAGCGATATGCCTCTCTGGCGTACAGTAAAAATTGGTTCAGTAGCTCAGGGTACACTTATTCGTCCATTAGATGACATTGATTTGATGGCTGTTTTTGATGATTCGCGAGAAAATTATATAAATAGATACCAAAACAATTCACAAGCTTTTATTCAACGAGTACGTGCTGCCTTTAACAATTGCCGAATAGAAACAGTCGGGGTCAGAGGACAAGCGGTTAGACTTTTTTATCAGTCAGGGGCTAGTGTCGATATTGCACCGGTATATAAATGGAGTGCTGGAGGCTATATACTGCCATCTGGGAATAATTCCTGGATACGCACTGACCCTGAAATACAATCTCAATGGTTTACAACCCAAAACCAGCGCTTAGATTACCATCTATTACCGATGATACGATTATTAAAAAGATGGAATAATGAACATGGCAAGCAGTTAAAGTCTTACCATCTCAGCATAATGGTCGCCTATGTATTTAGTAGCCTTAACAACAATAGGGCGGATGCAATTGCTAAGTTCTTTGCCTGGTCACAAAACAATTTAGACGTGCACGACCCTACTGGTTATAGTGGTAATCTCTCTTCATATCTTACAGCCTTAACAAGACTGAATCTTACTGCTCGACTAGCAAATGCAGCAACAAGAGCTAATAGCGCATTAGCAGCCGAACTTAGAGGTGACATCCGCGAAGCAATACGATTGTGGCGAATTGAGTTTGGTACCGAGTTTCCAACTTACGGCTAAGTAAATATTCATACAGATTGTAGTTTATTATATATTTCTACCATTGCCAGTGTATCTAAACCACAGTACTCAACCAAATCATCAAGGATCTTTTCTTTTTCACTTTCTCTTTTACCATCAAGTACGGCCTCCATCCAAAGTCGCTGGGCTGCTCCACCTTCTTGTATGCCTAATACCTTATAAGATAGTTCGGGTACTAAAACTGGCAGTACATTCTTAATTGATGCGCTACCTTTGAAGTCTTTATCTGCATACCAACCGTTTGAAAAAGGTATCATCAGATCAACGATGCGTTCATTTAGCTTTTCGTAAAACTCAGTATATTCGGGAAGTAATGAGCCGATTAATGTATTACAACTCTTCTCAAACCCCATATTCCACGTAATAACCGAGCCACTGTCACCAATTTGTGATTTTAATGTTTTGCTTAATGGTTCTAAGGGATTAGCGTTTTCTCTTTGCAGAAAATCTAGGTGCCTAAGTTCGGCTCCTGGGGAATCTTGGATGTGCAGAGAATACTGGAAAGCATATTGTTTATATGGCTTCATACCATCAAAGTAGGGCACAATACTCATTAAGGTTTCGTAATCAAAGAAGTAAAGTGGATAAACAAAGGAGTCTAGATACTTCTTGATCTTATCTCTATCTATTATCGGTTCACCTAGCTTTGTAGTTTTGATTTGTAGGGCTTGCTTAGGGTTTAGCTTAAAATCATCTGGGATATCGATAAGTTTCTTAACTCCTAATTTCTCTAACTCTCCAGTCTTTTCAGCACCCACTGAACATAAGTCATAAATACTACCAGACTCTACATCTACCAAGCTTCTATAAATCTCTATCCATTCGTTAAACGCACCAAGTCTAGCGTGGGCTGGTGAGATGCTCGGCCGAGTGGTTGAGTTCGCTACTTTTAATGCTGCTTCAATCTTGTTTTTAGTAAATTCACGCTTTGATTTAACGGAGGCAGTAATATCAGTTATTCCGGTTAACTCTTTAGCATCTACTTCTCCGCGCCTAATATACTCGTTATTTACGTGTACTACAGCAATGTTTCTTACTACATAGCCACACGCTTCTAGCACAACCATCTGGAAAGCTAAATCATATTCATGGTCAGGCTTGGCTTTAGTACTAGACTTAATTTCATATAGATCAATCTCTTTATCCCCGACTACAGTAATAACATCACAGATGAAAGTTAGTTGTTCATGTTCGAATCTGCCCTGAAATATAGTTTTTGTTCCATCATCTAGTGCTTTTGTAGTGCGCTGGGGCAGACTTAAGTATTCGTCATAATCATTAAATCCGAGGGTTAAACCGCCAGAAAATAACTGCTCAGCATATGACTCAAACATATGTCCTGCATCAAAAATGGCTTGGGTATTATCATCAACGGGTGGTAGCTTTGATTTGTCATGTTTCTTAAGCCACAGCCAGGCTGGGTGCTTGAGGAACAACATGTACTCAGACTTAGATATTATCACTTGGCCCACTCGTCCATAGCTCGTTCAAATCGATTGTTTCACTTTGGGGTCTAAGTTTCTCTTCAAGAAGTGCCACCTTTACCGATAGTGGGAACTGCGTCATCTGCCCAGCGATAAAACAACAGCCGATGGATAGATTTGCAATTGAATCGAATGAGAGTTTATCAAGATAACTGACAGCCTTATTGATAGATCTTAGATCATTATCATTCATCAACCTGTGAATGAAATAATTGTGCAGTTGTGAGATTATTGTAGGTGAAATATCTGATGGTCTTTGGCTTGCGATCGTTAAGAAAACACCAAACTTCCTACCTTCTTTAATAATCTCTTCGAACGTCTCTAGACGGTAATCCTTCCACGATTCCGACTCTCTAGTGGAGTTCTCGGATAAAATATTATGAGCCTCATCTATGATGATATTTAGTGAGTTATTTTTATCGGTATCTCTTCGACTCTTTTGTTCGTCATAATTAGTTTTACATACAAGTAAAGGTATGACTTTTTTGATCTCTAGGTTAACATTCTTTAAGTCTATTATTTCTATGTTAGTAGATGCCGACTCTTCGAGCGAATCTCTGATATCAAATACTTTACCCAGCATATTAAAGCGCTTGCTTAGACGTCCCATCAGTGGACTAATATGCTCCTGATTTGCGTATCCATTTAAAATCTCGAAATAGTACTGATCCAATATTTTAAACTGAATTCGTTGCAGATCGCTCAACCCTACGCCGGGATCAATACTTACATCTATATATCCTGACGTGCCAAGAAAGCTACTTTCGTTTGACTCAAAATATTTTTTAACACCACTGGAATCAACAAAATAGAATGCGTCATTATTATTGCTGTGGTACTTTAAGTCATCAATATCTTTACCGGCATTTACGACCTTAAATCCAAGTTGTTCAAAATCTTTAATGAACTTCTTTAAGAATGGCACATTAAACACTCTGTCATTCTTCGATAAAATATCTCGTATCTTTTGAGATAGGCTATGTATCTCCTTCGCAAAGTTTTCGTTGTCTGAATCAAACCAGTCTCTATCTATCGCTCTGTGTAGAAATGGTTGTTGGGTCTTTTCTGTAGCGTCAAGTAAGATCGATAACAATTCGAGTTTTTCTAATTCCGTCTTTAAGATAGGATATTTATTTCCTTTGTCGTCCTTCGTCCTTAGCCTGTAAACCACCTTCTTTTTTGTTAGTATCTCATCATCTTTCTCTTTTGAATATTCTCCATTAAAATCAATAAATATAAAGCGAGATTTGGTGTAGAAGTTATTGCCCAGATGTTCTTGCTTAAAGAGTTCAGTGTACATTTTCGCAAGAGTATTGGATTTTCCGGATCCAGTATTGCCAAATATTCCAATATGACCGGCAAATAGCCTTCTAACGGACACCTTGATATCTTGAGTCTCCTCATCAATCAAAGAGCCTAGTGTAATTGATAATTCGTTTTTGCTGGACAGTTTATGCAGGGATTCGAATTCATCCCTTGAGAGCAATCTGCATTCACTGCCGATCAAAGGCATCTCTTTAATACCGTGTTGAAACTTATGTGAATCATCATAAAACCCAAACACCGAAAGATTAAGAAAACGATCTATTTTCTGCTTTTCGTTAGTGTACTTCTTTCTTGTTTGATATTTGTCCTCTTCAAGGTATTCACCCTCAACCTTACATATAATCTCGGTAAATCCTTTAATTATTTTTACGTAATTCGATAGCCCGACTGACACATTTTTAATAGTTCGACCCTTAAAGAATAGATGGGGAAGGTTCTTGTCTTTATCGACCTTAACAACAATGTCTTTTCCCTTGACGCTAAATACACTACCGATTGTAAAAACGGAATTATCAATCAATCTTTCTTGTAGATTAAACTTGCTCGTCGTCTTCATCATTCACAATGCTTTCATCGCTAGTAAATACTCCCGTAAGATAACTAGTTATCTTATCAAAAGAGAGATCAGCTTCAGGAGATATTACGTATAAGTTAGAATTCTTAGACTCGTTAAGGCTGTCTACTGTCTCATCATATTTAGAATGTGAAAAGTAAACTACAACCAGTGTTGGATTTGATCTCATCACTCCGTACAGCAGGTCTTTAATATGCTTATCGGCTAGTGAAAAGCCAATGACAAATAACACGCTATTTTCTTTTTCTAATTCGAGTGTGAATTTTCTTAAAAGAGATGCGTAATTAGTATCAAGTACAGTTTCAAAATGCTTTTCGGCGTTTGGGTTTATAACAGCTATTTTCTCGTATTCCGTACTAAAACTTTTTCCCGATTTTTTCGCTAAATCATCGGGGATATGTGAACCATCCGAGTAAACAATTTTATTCTGATTAGTGCACCAAGATACCGAACCATGTAGTTTAAAAATGTTAAAAAGTGGAATGTCTGACGTATTATCGAACTGTAAGCTCTTATATTTCTGTATTTTGTTGAAGTTCGAAGCATTGAACGTAGGTTTGATCTGGCCCGTAAAGCCGTCATTATATGGAATACCGAGCCGCTCGCAAGAATCTTCCATAAACATATCAAAATTAGTTGTGAAGATATTAACCTGTTTATTGACTATATGAAGCGATCTCCTTGAGATGGTATCTGACCAAAAGTTGAGAAACCTATCATAATTTTTCCTTGTTACACCCAGTTTATTTTTCTCATCCGCGTTAGTCTCAAGACTCTCGTCTAGAATAGCTTTCGATTTTTTTATAAGCTTAAAGTAGTCCTTTTGTGCTTTTTCTCTAGTCTTCTCATCATTCATCCTGTCTTCTATATCTTTTAGTGTCGATATATAGTCTAGTGAGCATCCAGAGCCGATGAGAAGATTAAGATGTCCGCTTTGAATTATTTCTTTAAGTTCTTTGTTGCTCAGTGCTTTCATTGTATAGACTCCTCGATGAGTTTTATCTCAGCACCATCAAGACCATAAAGTTCATACACGAGATTATCAATTTCACGCTCTATCAAATCAATGTTTGACTCTGGTTTTTCTTTATTAAATAGCAGCTGCGTAACCATAGGTGTCAATCTATTTACGCTACTCCAGTCAGGAAGGGGAAAATCTTTAATGTCTTGAACTAATATCTTAGGAAATGCCCCCTTTGTTGCCTTAGGGGAAGAATTAAAATGATAAAAAGTTGCTAGTCTGGAGTTTAAGATTGCTAGTAACGGAAGTATCCCGTTTTCATTGTTAAGAATAACTATCAATGCCGGATCATGATAGCTCTCTTTGTCTGTAAACCCTGCGAATATCTTTGGATTCGTTATCTCACGCACAAGAACTCTTTCTCCTAGAAAATATTTTGGCTCTCTAGGATTTGCGATTCCAGAGCCATAGTCAATGTATTCTTTACCATTCCATTTAACTTGATACGGTGTTACGTCTTCACCCCAGAGCCACTCCTTGAGAGAGTCTTTGGTCTTTTCTTTATAATGGAAGGCTCTACTTTTTATCAGCTCTTGAGACTGTCCAGTGTACTTGTCGTATGCAATCAAGCCCTGGCTAATTTCTGGAAAAATATCCTGAATCGTTTTAGGCATAGACTTAAGCTTAGTAATAATGTCTATCGTTTTCTCGGGTAGCTTAAACATCAAGCCCCAATTAGTACTATTTTCCACAAGAGTAGAAGATGCGATCAAGTCATCATCCTTGGAAATAATTTCAGAGAAATTGCTTGCATTAAGTGTATTCCTATAATGAATTTTGTAACCAGGATCTTTTTTTCTTTCCAGCGTTATGATTATATTTCTAACAGTTGCGGTGGAGAAAAGCGGAAAGGCGGTACAATCTATAACCTCTTGAACTGTCCAATTAGTTAAAAGGTCTAAGCGGTATTTCTTCGCATACACATTAAAAAGTAGTGTATTTGGAATGATGTATGACATCAGCCCGTGTGGGTTAATCATCTCTTTTGCTAGTTCAATAAAATAATAATAAATTTCATAATCCGGTACTTTACCAAGAGAATTCTGAACCGTCTTTCTAGATGTATCTCTTATGGAAACGCCATAAGGAGGATTACCAATTACTATATCGAATCCGTCATTGACCCCGAACATCCATTCTGCATCGAACCATGCAGTCGACTCATTACTAAAAGGATCCCATGCGGAAAGCTTCTGTGTCGTTTCAGCAAGGCCTTTGCTATTGCTATGTATGATCCTTTGAAGCATCTTATTTTGTGCTTGAGAAAATTTAAACTTTAGTGAATCTTTCTCTGAGTAATGACTATTAAAGTAGTCGTCTCTTAATCTTTTGAGTTCCGTAATTCCAGACTGATCTTCAAAGAAACCTATTTGATTCGATGTATCCGAAGATATGGCACCAAGTTTAATTAGAGTATTGGCAGTTACAAACTTAAAATCAAGATTTGGTAATGGGTATACGCCTCTATTGGGTTCGTTATCATCAACACGTTCATCTACTATCAGGGTAAGAAAACACCTAAGTCTCGCTATCTCGGTGGCAATAGGCTGAATGTCTACACCAAAAATACTTTCCCTTATGACCCCTAATTTGCGTATGTAATCAAAGTTTTCATGCTGAAATTCACGTTCGATTAGATGTCTAACTTCGGGAACCGTATTTGCTATCTGATTTTCAAACCACATCTTAGCGTCTGGGTCGACTTGTTGAAGAATAAAAACAATCTTTTGTAGCGCACCTATAGGATATGCACCAGAGCCACAGGCAGGATCTAAAATCTTGATTAAATTCAACGCATCAACTACTTTGCGTTTTTGCGAATCGTTAAGCTGAAATTCTTTGTCATCCTCCAGGTTGTAAGATACTAATGCCTTTAGATAATCTGTTTCAATCCCTGTCTCATGAGATAAGTACTCAGAGATTGTATGATCAACCATATACTCTACAACTTCTCTGGGCGTATAGAAGCTACCAGTTGCTTTCCTGACGGTCTCACCAGTTTCCGGGTTAATGCGTGCAAGTAAGTTCTCAAAGATACGTCCAAGCATTTCCGGATCAATTGACAAGTCAACGTCTACGCTAGTATTTTCATCCACGGTGAAATGGTAGAGCTCTAGTAAATCAAATAATCTGTGTATCCATTCGTCTGGGATATCGACTAATCCAGCTATTGATTCCTCAGTAATCTCATCGAAATTATAATAATCATCCTCTTGCGCGGAGAATAGGCCACCATTTAAATATGGAATCTTACCGAAGTCGCCCGACTGAAACTTTAATGATCTTTTGTTCATCGGTTCGTTTAAGACCTGAAAAAACAATGGCGCAAGAATTGAGTGATAATAGTTGCTTTGGTTTGCTGATTCTCTCGAGAGTATACTTCTGTTAATGAGTGGAATGCCTTTGGTACTATGTTTTTCACGCAAGAACCAGCAGAATACTACTCGTCCAATCAGCCTCACGGCAAACTGATGACTTGCTTCACTATTTTCAGGGTATTTGATTTCTGCCTTGATTTCGTCCGTGCCGACAAGCTCGTCATATAGCTTGGCAATCCCTTTATAGAATTCGTTATTAACTACTTCGACAGAAAATCTAGACACTAAATCACCAAAGTCGATTGTCATACCTTTAGAGATTAAGAATTTATAAGGTGTAACCGTCTTAGCGACAGAACCTAGGACATAGGAATACCTACGCGGATTAGAAAATGTCTTAGTCACTCTACCGGTTTTATTCTCTTCAAATGTTAGTGTCACTAAGGATACTCGCCAGAGTTCATTGTCACCCGAGTAGTAGGCAACAAGTGCAGCATCAATATTATTAACGGCCATGAGTTTGAAGGTTTCAGTGGCAAGCTTAAACCTCGCTCCAATACTAGCTGAATGTTTGATGACCAGAATGTTATGGAATCTGTTATCTTGAAAAGTACCTATATTTTCAACAGAGTTAATAACGTCTGAGCTGTACAAGATTTGCTTAGCTTCATCGTAGAATTCATGCTTAACCAAACCTTCTATTAGTTGTTTATATCCTACTTCGCTAAAAGGTTCATTAAGCGTAGTTCGTTGGCCTAGTTGAGGGGTCAAAGTAGTTCCTCGGTTAGAATAAGTAGGCTTGATTCATTCTTGCTAACATTTGCAGCCACGCGGATATTTGCTATGTACTCTATAGGTATTGTTTTCAGGAGTAGATCATAGGCACTATTTGGGTCATCACCAATAATCAAGTTACGAATAGTCTTGAGCTCTGAGTCAGCTAAAGCGTCCAGGTCATAAATAGACTCGATAAGATCGTTACAGTAGTTTTTCTTAGAACTACTTTCAATCTTATCCACCAAGATCTTGAGTTTTGCTATAGCCTCTTGGCGGCCCCTATCAGGAACTGAGACATGTGTATTAGACTTACGCAGATGATTTCTTACAAACTCAAACTGCTCTTCAAATGATTCAGTTGTTTGCATGCCCTTGGTTTCAATAGTTGCTTCAAACAAACTCATAGCCTCTTCTGCGCTTATATAATCAGGCTCTTCGCTCAGCTTATCTTTAAGACAAAATACACTCGTATCTCCACGTTTACCGTATAGGACGACACCTTTTTGTTGGCTGTTTGACCCTCTTGCAACTCTAGATTTATTTACTACATCGTAGGATACATCATCCATTAGTGTCTGATCATTTTTTACTTTTTGCCAGATGTTAAAGTATTTTGCTTTAGGACTTTCAGATTCTTCGTCATCCTTTGCTTCGTTATACTTATCTGAGTAATAAGCAATGAGCTCTTCGTCAGTAGTTAGCTTTTTAGTGTCATCACCCAAGAGCGCATTAAATATGTGAACCTTAACTGTTGAGATTGATTTAGTATGCGTCTCGGCTTCACCGATCGCACTAGGGAAGAAATTAAAAATGTATAAACGTTCATACATTTTTTTATTAACACGGTTAATCCGTCCTATGCGTTGGATAACTCTCGTAGGGTTATATGGTATGTCGTAGTTATAGACACAGTCAGCTCTATGCAGATTGTATCCCTCAGATATTGCATCGGTTGCTATAAGGATACGATAATCGTTCTCTTGCTCGCTTTCAGGCAGCCCAGCATCAAAGTTCTTAGCTATTATTTTCTTAGTAGACTTAGATGCCTCGCTACCAGAATACGAAATTACTTGTCCCTTAAGTGCTGGATCTTTGGAGAGCTCTGCTTTTAGATAATTAACGGTGTCCGTGAACTCGCTAAATACGATTACTTTACCCTTAGAACTATTAAGCTTCTCTTCTAAATGATGCTTGAACTCATCTAGCTTAGGGTCAACACCCTTAAGTGCTGGATCTTGGAACCAGTCATGGTGTATTTTTCTAAGTATTTCGTCATCCTCTCGCAGATCGTCTATGAATTCTTTGCTTAGATATTTAGCAGGAATAACATCTATATTCTGTAGATTCTTTGAGTCCAATGCAGTTTTTAGCTTGGCCACAGGGTCCTCATCGTTAATCGTCTCCTCAATCTCTATTTCATCAATAAATTCATCAGGGTCAGGGATGTCTAGCTTTTTAGATATAGGTATAGCGCCAAGCTCTTCATACCAATGAATTATCAGCTCATTCGAATCTATTAATTTCTCGAGCGTCTTCCTAAATGATTCTTTAGAACTCTCAAACCTACGAACAAGAAGGTGTCGCATGAATTTTGCTACGTTAGACTGTCCTTGTTCCAGTCTTTGCGTTATCTCGCTCTCGTCATCGTACTCTTTGGATAGCTCCTTCTTATAGTTCTCACGACCTTCATCTGTAAAGTATTTAGTTGGTTGGTAACGTGCCGCCAAATAATGAAGTCCGGGAACAGCATCGTTACTGTCTGGGTAGATAGTCCTAAGTGTTTTTAGATATAGATCCGAAACCGTACCTAACGGATACTCAATATTCTCTGGCTCGCTTACTTCCGGGAAGGCTATGCCTTGTCTAATTAAATCTTCTCGATATACATCAATCCTGTCCAGATCTAGGCGTGATCTTCGTATAACTACATCGTCAATCAGTCGACGCAAATCATCGGCTATCTGGGTTGCACGGGACTTTATATCTTCGGCCTTAGATTTTTTGTCTTTACGAAGTACACCATACTGCTTAATTAGTTCTCTGAAGGCAACGCCAAGATTCTCGGCACTTCGTAACGTTGCGGCGCCTGGGATCTGAAAGAGCTTAACTAAGGCATATATATCTTTTGGATCATTATTGAATGGGGTTGCTGACAATAGTAATACCTTATGTCCAATGCACATTTGGTGAATGTCAGTGTAGTCGTAGGTTAGTTCATTCCTGAATCTGTGTGCTTCATCAACAATAATTAGCTTTGGCCTAGTATCATCTTTGTAATAATCGAAGCACTTCTTTACTTCGCCACGACTCCATACCTCGCCTATGAACCCAAACTTATCCTTATATTCTTTCCACTGGTCGACAAGGTGTGGCGGAGCAATAATGATCGTATATAGATCGTCTCGTTTATATAAGTTATAGGCTATCGTAGAGCCAATGATTGATTTGCCCAAGCCAACGACATCAGCAACTATTACACCACTGTATTCGTCAATTTTTGCGATACCTTCTTTAACTGCATCAATTTGATACTGCAAGTTAGAGAATAGACCGTCAGTTATCGTTCCAGGTAAGTGGATGTCTTCTTTATTAATATCTGAGTAATACTCCATGAGTACTCTTAAGAACATAGAATAAGGACTTGGGTTCTTATAAGGCCAGGTACTTTCCTTTATCAGTTTAACCACGTCTTTGGCGTCGGATTTATCTACAAGAGTCACTGCCTTTGAGTCATTCCAGTCATTCTCAAACTCTTCCGAATACTGTTTATACCTAAATGGCTCAGTGAATAGATCGTTCTTCTCGCCTTGTTTTCGAAGACCACTAGTTGTCAGATTACTTGAGCCCATAATTACCACTCCAGGGAATAATGACCCCAGTGTACTCTTTTCATCTAAATGAAAGACATAGTACTTGGCGTGACTTGGTATAGCGGTTGCTTTAATTTCAAGTGTTCCGTTCTCAAGCTTCTCTAGTAAAATCTCCAAGGTCTCTGCACTCGTTTTTTCGTCAAAATCACCGAGATTATTTACTGCCGCAATAGTTGTATTTAAGAAGTTTTTAACCTTATCAGTACGAGTTGGACTTGTGTACTCCTGGACATTATTCTGCCTAAAGCTTGTCCCGTCCTTGTACTTCTTGCCTAGTTCTTTAGATAATTGCGGATCAATCTCTAGACCAACCAATATACGCATAGGTATGTCACGAATGGCGTCCTTTATTTCCTCAAACCCGCTAAAAAAGAAGTATCCTACACCTATATCTATAGACTTTGCGTGTGGAGTTAGCTTGAGTATTTCGTCGGCTAGAAATCTGGTGTGATTGTCAATTAATCCTCCTTGCATTTGTACTCCATTTTTATGTAAGTCATTGAGTATATTAAACCATTATTTATCTGTCGAAGCCAGAAATTTAAAGTGTAATTGAAGAGTCTATCCTTTACGTAATTCTTTTAGTGTACATCCCGGTTTGCGACCGGCAAGGTAGTACAAGTCTCCACCTTGCCGGTCGCAACATGCGGGATGCGCTACTACTCCGTTACGTAAAGTTAAGGAGGCAGAAATGCAGGACACAATATCAACCTATAACGGCTGGAGTAACCGAGAAACGTGGTTAGCTAGTTTGTGGCTAACTAACGATCCAGTGAGCTATGCAGTACTCACTGAAGCTATGGAGCTAGAAGCCAGTGACTTTGTAAGAGCCGAGTGGCTTGAAGTGCATCTCAAAGATGAGATGTATGACTTATCCCTTGAAGCTAGTTTGTGGAATGATTTACTCTCTACATCTTTAGCTAGAGTCAACTGGTTGGAGGTTATAGAGAATAACTAGCTCATTCGCCCTGAGCATGGCGTTAAACTGCTCGCTTTGCCGGTATTCGGGAGAATTATTGTGTACGCTATCACAAAGTACGAACCCGTATATATTTAGTATATATACCTTGACAAGAATATGCCATAAATAGTATATTCTAATTATGGATACAAAAACTTTTAGCGCACTTGCTGAACCTAATCGATTTCGTATTATCGAATTGCTGAGAGAGCAACCTCATTCAGTTAACGAATTTGTTGAACTGTTAGAGATGAGACAACCACAAGCATCAAAACATTTACGCATATTGAATGACGCAGGTTTAGTAATTGTGAAGCCTGTTGCACAGCAACGTGTATACACGTTAAATCCTGATGCATTTTTCCAGCTAGATGAATGGATAAATTCATTTAGTAAGTTATGGAATAATAGGTTAGACAAACTAGACGAACATTTAAAGACAATTAATAAGAAGGGTTAAAAAAATAATGATACCAATTAAAGAAATAGAGTTTGAACGAACATATGATGCTCCGATTGAAGTAGTTTGGCAGGCTTGGACCGATCCAGAACATCTAAAGGCGTGGTGGGGCCCGGACAATGTTAGTATCCCTGAATGCGAAGTAGACCTGACAGTTGGGGGAAGAATTTATATTGTTATGGAAGCTGGAGAAGCGATGGGCCCATATAAGGGTACTAGATGGCCCATGGAAGGTAAATTTACTGTGGTTGAGAAGAATTCGAAACTGACATATGCAGTAAAAGCTTGGACTGAGGGCCAAGAAGAAACCACCGAGATTGATCAGGTGACTGAGTTAACTCTGACCGATAATAATGGCAATACCAAGCTTAAACTAAAAGCCACAATCAATAAGACAGGACCAGATGCTAAAATGGCTCTCGAGGGAATGGAATATGGCTTTAATCAGCAACTCGATAAGCTTAGTAAGTTTCTGGGGAAATAGTAAATTTTGGCAAAAAACTACAATAATTTATCTTACTCCAAATAGGACTCAAACTCTTCGCTCCGAGATCATGGCGTCTATGTATTAAACTGCTTCCCAAATAATCCCCGTCACACCCTCTGATTTTACCTTATCAATCGTTGCGAAGCGTATATGTATGTCTTCTAGGGTTTCATCATCCCACATATCGGTTAGAAGCTTTCGTGTTCGTCGTTTAACGTAGGCTAGCTCTGCTATTGTCGGACAGGCTATTAGGATAACTGGCGGCTTGTCGTCTTCGGTCTCGCTTTCCCAATTACCGTCTTCTAGGTACGCAATATAATCGTTGAGTCGTTTCTTGACCATATAGCGGGGAGTTGTCGGATCAAAGACCTCTAGTAAGTAAGCTGTTTTGTTTCTAGCTGTTTTCTTTATGAAGCATAGCTGAGGCTGTAGCTCGCTTAAGAACGCGTAGCCACTGTCTGGGTCGGTATAATCTGAAACCGTTACAAACGTGTATTGTGTGCCACTGGTTGTTTTAGATTTTAGCGTAAGACAACAATCAGCGATCAGCAGACACCGGTCTATAAAATCCTGCTTACGCGATGACTCCTTGTAACGTTTGCGTAGTTCTTCCGGCGGAAACTCGTCAGTTGTTCGTAAGCATCGAATGCCATTGAGTCCGAGGTAGTAGATGGCTGGCTTGGTTTTCTCGACAAAGTTATCTCCATCATAGATCCATTCGACATACTTTTTATCTCTTAGATCCTTAAGCCACTCAGCAATACGCCTGTTATTCTTATGACCCATGAGTGCTTGTATCTGTATACGATTAAGGAATCTATATCTATATAGTAGCTTTAGTATGTCTTGTTGTTTGGTGGTTATGGGTGATAGTTTCATGATAGTTTTGTAGTTTTAGTAAGTAGTGGTTTAAGTTGAGTGTAGTTGTGAGTTGTGAGTAGTATGTATTGTATTTATTTGTGACGAGTATTTAATTACTGCCTACCCCTCCTACTCCTTTTATTTATAAGGTAGATAACACAGATATTCTACTACAACAGATAAGACATGCCAAAATATTGTCATCGCCCATGATGACAATTTAGATACTAGCTATTTAGACTCAGAGAGAGGATGCCCGTGACTTAAATCGTTACTCTGGAGTGTTGCCTAACAGAGTCCGCAGGGCTTCCGTAAAGAGATCGAAGTCTTCATCGAGTGCCTTAGGGTCGCTCTCTTGGATATCATGCGCTTCGGTATAAAGTCTCAAAATCTCTACAGCCAGTTTAGGGTTTTTCGTGGCTATGAAAGCTATGTTGAACCCTATAGCGTCTAGGTTGGAACCAATCACGCTACTGCTAATTGCAGTGGGTCTATCTTCGCGTATTTGTAGCTTGGTGGCTTTTGGCTCTGCCATAGTATTATCCTTTTAGGCTATTTCAGTTCTACGCTATAGCATACCCTCCTTTACCCTAAAAAGGTAGATAACCTATGAGCGTGATACAATATCAGCAATATGACAGATGACTCAGTAATAGTTTTCGGTAGAAGGCTAAGAGCGGCCAGAAAAGCTTGTGGCCTGACGCAGATTGAAGTTGCCGCGAAAGCTAATGTTAGCCCAAATCACTATGCGCGCTTAGAGCGGGGTGAAATTAAACCTAAGTATGAAATGATCGAGAAGCTCGCTAAAGCCCTTGGCGTTAAGTCGTCTGATATACTCCCATTCTAAGTAGCCAATAGTTTGGTTATTAAAATGCTGTGGATAACCCCTTGCACTATTCACGCGTGAATAATATACTATTCATGTAGCGATAGTTAACAGATGAGGGTAATCTGTATGACCACAGCAATTAGGCAGCAAACGGATACACAACAGACTCAGGATAATATTGAGCTCCTGCGGAGTATCCTTACTAGGGAACAGAAGCGAGAAGTCGCATATGATGAAGCTATGGAGATCGGCGACGCTCTCATCGTCTTCTATAAAGTACTCGTCGAAAGGGTTAGCAGTGAGCCAGCAAACTAACACCGTTATCCTAGCTCGGGTATCCAGTAAATCGCAAGAAGACGAGGGCTACTCACTCGACTCACAACTTAAGTTGCTATACGGCTACTGTGAGAAAAACTGCCTAACGGTCATAAAGGTCTTTAAGATTACCGAGACCGCCTCCAAGGACCAAAGTCGTAAGGTTTTTCAAGAGTTGCTGACCTATATCAATAAGCAAGGCATTTATCATTTGGCCGTGGAGAAGACTGACCGTCTAACCCGCAACCTCCGCGATGCTGTAGCGATTGATGATTGGCTACAGAAAGATGGTGAGCGAAGACTGCACGCAGTTAAGGAAAGCTTATTACTGCATAAAGAAGCGAAATCTGATGTGAAGTTTATGTGGAATATTCACTTGGCGGTAGCCAAGAAGTATACCGATAATCTCCGAGAAGAAGCCATGAAAGGCTGGGCTGAGAAACTAGCCCAAGGTTGGTTGCCGGCTCCACCGCCACCAGGCTATGTGACCATTACGCAAAATGGTAAGCGTATCCATGTGCCTAACCAGGAGAAGGTACCGCTCATGCAACGAGCTTTTGAGCTTTACACCGAGCCCAGCCACTCTTTCGCATCTATTGCTGGTGAGATGTCTCGCATGGGCATTACAACCAGCAAGGGTCGGCCTTTCTGCAAGAGCCAAGTGCAGCGCATATTAACGAACCCGTTCTATATAGGTATTAACCGTTTTAATGGCAAAGACTACCCGGGAGTGCAGGAAACGTTCATTAGCAAAGAATTGTTCGATAGAGTTCAGAGTAAGATGCATGCCAAGCGTCCAGCCCGCTATCGTCAGCATAACCCTGTGTTTAAGAACCTGATCAATTGCAGTAACTGTGGTGGTCTAGTTACTTGGCAACTCCAGAAAGGGCGCTACTACGGCACCTGCCAGCGAGCCAGTTCGGCTTGTAAGGGTCGCTCGTTGCTCAGGGAGGATAAGATAGAGGCCGAGATAACAACTATGCTCAAACAGCTTGTCAGCCCTTCTGAGCAGGTGATTACCTGGGTGGCCAATACGATGCGGGAGAATCATCAGGACAGTAGTGAGAGTAATGACAAACTAGCCAACTCCATCCAGGCGCAGATAGAGCGCCTCTCGCGCATGGACGACAATCTCTATGACGATAAACTGGCCGGTGAGATTACATCAGACCGCTACACCCAAAAGCACGGTGCGCTGGTTGTTGAGAAGACCATTCTAGAAGAACGCTTAGGCAAAATCGACTACCTCGGTGCCAAACAGCTAGAGCAGAAGTTGGTACTCCTAGAGTTATCCCAAAAGGCTGCCCAAGTCTACTCTCAGAAGCTGCCCGAACAGAAGCGGACGATCATAACCAAACTGTTTGGTAAATTGGTCTACAGCAACGGAGCTGTATCTGTTACCTATACGAACTTTAGCCGGGCTATTGCCCAGAACGTTAAATTAACGCATCAAATCATAGGAGGTGCAAAATGACGAACCAAACTTTACCAAGTGACGCTAACAACAGATATAAAAAGGGTATAAATACCTTTGAGAACGAGCTGCGTTCTATATGGCTGAGCGTGGTGGCTCAGTGTAGAACCTTAATTATTAACTATACCCCAGCCCAACTCACTATTTAATTAATATTGGAATTTGTTGCGACATTAGGACGGAATCAGTTAATGACACAAAACAACATTATCTACCCATAGTAAGTATGTTTAGCAGATAAACCAACTATATCGTGTAATGGTCCTCTAGATATATACCTGCAAGGTTGATCTCCCGGGGAACCCATGAAATAAGAGAGTTAGTTTTTTCTAACAATTTTTTAGTTTCTAGAGCATAAGTATCATTTTCAATCGAGTTTCTAGTAATCCCTCGCATGGCCCATCCTACTGCTATCGTACTGTCGCTGTATATATTTAGTGACTGCCCGTCGTCCGATGCTCTTCTAAGAGCTTCTAAAATAGCTCTTATTTCACCTTGATTGTTGGTACAATCACTAATAAATTCATCAAAAACCAATTCATCGTTCCCATCCACACATGCAATTCGTGTTTCCTGTTCTCCCTTTTTGCCATTATTCTTAGTACCTGCATCGACAAAAACAGTAGTTTTATTGTTGTAGTACTTAAGTTGGTCGGCAGTTTGTACCGTGTTAATAGTGATTTTATCTAGTTTCCGCTTATGGATATTGGTTTTATCACCACCAGATGTTACTATCATTTTTTTAGGATGGGATTTCTTTTTATAAAAATTATGGACCCAAGTCCTATTGATTGCTGCTAATTTCATTGCTAACCCATCACCAATTTCTTTTTTATAGGCTAGATAACTACCGTAAAAATTGTACGCACTTGATTTATCGGCTCGTTTGCTTCCCCAAAATGCCCCTATACTTGCTTTTAATGAACTTTCACTAGTAATTTTAGACTTTTTAGTCATATTATAAGTTTAGCACCAGATAAATCTAACTACTACAATAACAAGTTGATTTAATGTTATAATAGTAATGCTTCTTATCACCCATTGTGAGGTGGCATGATAGTCTGTTGTTGAGATGCGTAACGGACTGAACATTGGGAGGCACGGCTGTCAAAGCTGATGTGCAAGCTAATTGCGAAACATATCGGTGTAGCCGACAACAATCTGTTCTTCAAGTCTTGAACAACAGCTAGTAGTCTCAAAGCTACTGACTCCAACAAGATTGAACCGATTTGACCTTTACCGCTCATGGCAACATGATAGCGAATCGTAAAGAATAAGTAATGTAGTACCATTTAGCGTATCTCTGGGCTGTATTGATTCGTAATCTAACGCACCCGTACCGGGGCGGTCATTCGAGCTTGGTACAGCAAGATCGTCCCGGTTTCATGATTTGATGCAGGAAGACAATTACACTCTCCAATTTGAGGACTGGTTGAACTATGAGCGAGATATTGAAAAAACTGGCTCACGTTCCAAAAACTTTGTTGGAGATAGGCCATACAGGCATTTTGATGTTCGTATAAGCCTAGATGAACTAGAATCGAATATACCCAAAGTAATACCATATTTAAAGAATCCCGCTAATCTCAAGACGTATTCATTTTTACCATTTCTTCGCCGAGACAAGAAAGTACGCAGGTTTACTAAGATTGTTGATTCAGATACTGGTAAAAAATCTGTAAAAATCACACAAAAACTACGACCAATTATGTATGCCTCTCACCAGGATGCTTGCGTATACGGGTTCTATGCGTATATTTTAAAGCAGGAGCATAATAGACTGTTAATTGAACTAGGTTTAGAAAATTCCGTTATTGCCTATAGAAAGATTCCACGAATAGATCAACCGGATAGGAATAAATCTAACATTAATTTTGCCAAAGATGTTTACGATGTAATAAATGCTCAGACCTACGCATCGGTTCTATGTATTGATATTGAAAACTTTTTCGGATCAATGAGTCATAAAGCTATTAAAATTAAATGGGCTCAACTACTAAACCTAAATGAACTTCCAATCGGTCATAAAATCGTTTTTGATAGCATCACGAAGTATCGTTATATATTCTTATATGAAGTACTTATAAAACTAGGATTCGGTAAAGTAGTCCATGGGAAGTTTGTATATAACAAGAAAGTTAAGCGAGTAGGAATGATCGCGAACCCTAAGATATATAATCAGCAAATCAACAACAAGAATTACATACATAAGAACAGGAAGTTAGTTGGCATACCACAAGGTAGTCCGATAAGTGATATTATTGCTAACGTTTATCTTTTAGAATTCGACTCAACAATCAACAATTATTTAGCACAATTCAAAGGTGCTATTTATAGAAGATATAGTGATGATATACTAGTTATTTGTCCACAGGCCGAGGCAATCAATACCTATCATTATATAAGTAATCTTTTAAGCGTCGAGGGCTTATCAATCAATGGAACAAAAACAGAATTGTTTTTTATAAATAGATTAAAACGAGAGTTTTTAGATAAAACATCTTTAATAGTTAAAAATTACAATAAGAATAAGCAGACGGCTCAATACCTCGGTTTTGAATTTGATCTTACGGGAATACATATACGGTCTGGGACAATTGCGAATCATTATCGAAAATTATTAAGCAAAATTCGTGCATCAACACTAAGGGTTTCTAATAATCGATCTATCACTAATAATAAAAGACCTAAGGCAAGAGACCGTTATGCTTATATTAAATCGGCATCTAAAATCATGAATAGTAATCGTTTAAACGATCAACATAAGAATGTGCGTAAACGAACTGCAAAACTTAGAAAGCGTACAAAAGCAAAATCATAAAGTACGTTGCTATAACAATAGAAATATACAGAACCTTGTCAATATTATAATCAATGATTAAGTTTATTAAATTGACGCTTGCTAAAAGTTATCGATAGACTAAAAAACTGATCTGAGTTAATCTTAGTATATGTACGGTGAAAAAGCTCAACATCTTTATAACTTACTGAAGCGCAGTGGGATTATAGGTGCACAAGGTACTATAAAGTTAGAATTACTTGGCGTGGAAGTTAAGATATCTCAGAAGAGTTCTGTAGGTAATCTTTTGCAAGAATGGCTCAGTCAATGGATGATCTTGAATGGGATAAATGCTAGGGAAGACGCTAATTCTCAAGTATTCCCAGACTTTTATTTAGGAGATAGTGACGACCATGATCTGCTCGAACTTAAAACTTTCGATTATATTGAATCACCTAATTTTGATGTTGCCGCTTTTGATGCATATGTAGATTCAATAAGAACTAAAGCCTTTAGACTAGATGCCGATTATTTAATATTTGGGTACACACTTGCAAATGGAATTATTACAATAAATGAAATTTGGCTTAAAAAAATTTGGGAGATTACTTGTGGCAGCACAGAGTTTGCTATCCGTACAAATGTTAAACGAGGGATGATCTATAATATTAGACCGTATAATTTTAAATCAGTGTCAAGAGGTTTCCAACCATTCAATACTAAAGAAAAATTTCTTCAGGCAGTTAAGAATACAATTGAGAAATATCGTAATGATGCTAAGCAGGCTGACGAGTGGCTTAGAGAAGTTCACGCTAATTACACGGAATTTATTAATAGATAGTTTTAATTAATCTTTCTGATACTAATTCTATTACGTTAACACTCACTGAATTACCCAATAAATCAAAAGCTTCATTATAACTGACTATATTCTTGAGTTTATAGTTCTCGGGAAACCCAAATAATCTCAACCCTTCTCTCGTCGTAAGTCTTCGTAAACCATTTTTATCTACTACTGCCATTCTAGTTACATCAGTTGCTACAAGTGTTGGCGTAATGCCTTGGGGGTCTAATAAATTACTAATCTCAAAACTCAATTTACCAACAACAATGTTATAACCTTTTCTTTGATATTCTGGTGTTGTTTTTTTTGGTATTTCGTAGGCAAGATAACCTTTTTTGACTAAATCATCAAGTATAGACTTTAGATGCCTAGTGTATTCCCTAGAAGTCATCTTATGCTCAAATAGTGATTGCGAATGAAATGTTTCAATCTCTTCTAAAGTTAACGGCATCCCATCTGCCCATGGTATACCTTTAAATAATGCCCACCTTTTTTGTCTTCTCTGTTTGAGTAATTCTTCGATTAAACGTTTCTGCTCATCAGTTATAGATCCTTTTAATTCAATATCCCAACTATGAATGTTATTGCTTCCGCCTCTTTTGTCCTTTATTTGTTTTCCCTTCAATTGATCAAGACTATAGTTGCCTAACAATTTCTTAACGAAAGAGGTATTTAAGTAATCCTCGGCAGTAATATCATTCTCTAAAATGTCTGATAATTTTGATGTTTTTTGCTTTAAATCATCTAAATTAACTTTCGTTTTTAGAGTTCCTGTAATATATATACGTTTTCTTTTTTGAGGAACTCCAAATTCACTTGAATCAAGAACTCGCCAGTTCACGCTATAACCTAAACTTTCTAACCGACTTAATATAGTCTCAAATGTTCTACCAATAGGCTTAGATCTTTCGACTCGGTCATGTGTAACAAGTCCTTCTACATTTTCTAAGATAAAAGCTATCGGTTTTTTTTCTTTTAAAATACGTTCAATGTCAAAAAAAAGTGTTCCTCTCGTATCCATGAATCCTTTTCTTGAACCCGCAGAACTAAATGGTTGGCATGGAAACCCGGCTAATAATACATCAAAATCTGGAATCTCAGTTGCTTTAATGGTTGTTATATCACCCGCTATGATCTCGCTATTAAAATTAGCCTTATATGTCGCTATAGCGTGAGGTTTAATTTCAGACGTAAAGACGCACTTGGATTTTATGCCTGCTTTTTTTATAGCTTGTTCAAACCCAATCCTTGTCCCCCCTAGGCCCGCGAATAGGTCGATGAATTTAAGTTCTTTATCTTTTCTCATATCTACTATAATTTTAAACTAAAAAAACGAATGGGTCCAATTAATTTTGAATAATCCCAAGGCTCTCTAAATTGATTATGATCAGCCAGTTATATTTCTCGTTAGTCTTATGCTTCCTACGCGCTACGGGTCATCTCAGTGAGTCTAGAGCTATAAATACATACTCCGGTATATGTCATCTATAAAAAAGTAATCACTTATAGTCATTGCTAGACAATTTGTTTTATCTCTAGCCTTAGATAGACGAGAGCAAACGATAGCATTTATAGTGATCGTAACTATATGTATCTACTTAGAGTAACGTTAGCAAAAGTTAGCGTGTCTAAAGGGGAACATCAGTATTCTTCAGTATTTTCAGAATCATCGATCATAGTGCCATTTAAAGTTTTACCGGTTAATGGGCCAAAGTATTTGTTAGCATTATAGAATAATCAGTCATATTATTATCGTTAGCTAAACAGTCCGTAAATTGATTAATTTGAAGGTTTGAACAATCACTGAAATCAGTAGAACCCCCCTCTGGCCAATACATTGTTTCGATTGTATATCCCGAATCTCCACTACTTCTCATAACATCAGCTGGAATGTAGTAACTTTTGGAACTATTGGGGTCTGGTTTTGCAAATATATATACTTTTACTGTATAGTCAGCTTTTTCAAAAAATGCACCAGGCTGCTTAACTCCAAAGTTATACTTAATGAAATAAAATCCGGCTATTAAAATTAAAATTGCTATGCCTACAAATGAATTGTTTTTACCGATTTTTTTCTGGTCGTTGATGAATGTATCAAGGTCTTGTTGCTTTGTTTTTTTGGCCATCTTAAAGTGTCCTTCCTTACAGCAGACAAATTAAAAAGTCTGCCGCTAGTGGGCTTTCACCCGATAACCGTTTCCAGCTACCACGTAGAGAACTAGTCCTAACGACAGACTTTATGTCCTCTACGATTTTTGACCATGCCATAATTGGTTTAGGCCAGAGTGGCGAGCCACTTAAAAGTATTATATAACACAAAAACTGAACCCTGTAACAATGAGTTAGACTTTATCCCGGTGTACATTCTACAACACAATTTTATATGAGCCATTATGCTTAAAAATATTAAGTTTACAGAGGTTGGTCTATTTTCTATTGATAATAAAAAACCATGAATTTTATATATTGTCAAATTTCCAACTGCTTGCTAACATAGCTATTAACAGAAGCAACAAATAACTAACAACATAAGTAGTTTGGTATAGGCTACAAGGCCGAGCACAAGTCAAAGCCACTATCCATATAACAGAGCGCAAGCACTATAAAGAAAAGGGGTTATTTGTGTATACGAATACATACTATTTAAATAATCAACAAATCTTAAAATACCAAGAGATATATTTAGTCACTTTTGGTAAAGCTATATCAACAAATGAAGCATTAGCGCAAGCCTTAGCGCTTGTTCGGTTAGTAGGCGTGATAACTCTTCCCAAAAAAGAAAAATTAAATGACAAGGAGACTCATAATGAAAACAGTTAGACATAATGAATTAAGAATTGATGAATTAGTTTCTATATTAGGGATTACAATTAAACACGATGAGATAAATAAAATTTTAACGTTTATCTGTCAGTTGTCGGCCTTAACACCTGATTCACAGTTAAATATTAGTTTCAATGCGCCTAGTTCGTCGGGTAAGAGTTTTATCCCAATAGAGGTAGCAAAGCTTTTCCCTGCAGACAAAGTAATAGATTTAGGATATACAAGTCCTACCTCTTTTTTCCATAGTTATTCTCAGAAGGATGATGAAACGGGTGAATACTTGGTTGATCTGGAAGGCAAGATTCTAATTTTTCTAGATCAACCACATAACTTATTGCTTGAACATTTACGACCTGTATTATCCCATGACAAGAAAGAAATAAAGGTTAGAATTACCGACAAGCAACAAAAATTTGGCCTGCGTACTAAAAAAATTACAATTCGGGGATATCCTGCAGTAATTTTTTGTTCTGCTGGTTTGCGGTTCGACGAACAAGAAGCTACGCGATTTTTGCTCCTGAGCCCAGAGACCTCACAAGAGAAAATTCGTGAAGGAATTCTCGCTTCATTAAATAAGAGCGCTGATAGTAATGAATATTTTAATATAGTCGAGTTGAATCCTGAGAGAGCAAAACTGATTGGAAGAATTAATGCAATTAATAATGAGAATATTGAAGAAATTCAAATAAAATCGGAAGATTTAGAATATATTAAGAAGGAGTTCTTAGGGTCAATACAGATGCTTAAGCCCAGACATCAGCGTGATATTAAACGGATAGTTGCAATTTCAAAAACCCTTGCTTTACTCAATTTATGGCATCGAAGCCTATCTGGAAATACTATTGTCGTTAATAGGTCTGATATAGTGGAAGCTTTTAGACTTTGGAATGCTATATCTGTTGCTCAAGAATTGAACATACCGCCATACGTTTATAGGGTATTTGAAGACGTGATACTAGAAGCATTTAAAGATAAAAATAAGGGCTCACTATATTCATCAATTGGTGTAACACGCAATGAAGTACTTCATAAACATAATGAAGTGTATGGTCGTTATCTTGACCCATTGATATTAAGACAGCAATTTATCCCAATATTAAGCCAAGCCGGTCTAATTACTGAAGAACAAGATCCTAGCGATAAGCGGAAACAACTCATATATCCACTTGTGCAAATAAATAGTGATACAAAGCAGGGTACCGAGGAGCACGAGAATAATATAGACCTTGACGAAATAAACAGGATATTCTCTAGTTAGTATATAATAGTAAATGTTCACACATTCTGCTATCATGCGAAACGTATTATCGTTTTAGGCCTTAAAATGGGCAACTGGTATCAGAAAACGGCGTTTCGCTGTGGACTGTGTGAACAACCAGTTGCCCTTTTTAGTTAGAGGTTAAAATGAGATACGTAGCTTATATAAGAAAATCCACTGAACAGGCTGAGCGTCAGTCATTGTCAATCCCTGCTCAAAAGCGAAAAATTAGGGAGTTATTCCCCCATATTAGGATAGTTAAGTGGATAGAAGAGAGTAAGAGTGCCTTCACGCCAGGTCGTAAAGGCTTTGCAGAGATGGTTGAGTTACTAAATTCGGGTAAGGCCGATGGCATTGTGTCATGGCATCCAGATCGCCTTTCTCGTTGTGAGATTGACGCTGCCTATATTACTTATGGTTTACGACGAGGAGTAATAAAGGATCTAAAGTTTGGTTCTTATTTTTTCGATAATAGTCCAGAGGGTATCATGATGCTTCAAAATATCATGAGCAACTCACAATACTATTCAGCAAAGTTGAGTAAAGATGTTAAACGAGGTAATGACGAACAGCGTAAGAGAGGTTGGTTAACGGGCAGATCTATAGAGGGGTATTTAAATGAACGTAGTAAAGATGGTATGAGCTATGGGATTATCGTGATAGACCCGGATCGATTTACACTAAGGCGTAAAATGTGGGATTTAATGCTGACTGGAAATTACAGTACCTATCAGATCAGAGACATTGCTAATAATCAATGGGGCTATAAGACAAGGGGGAATAGGATTACTCCTAGTGGTCCACTTTCTCGAAGTGCCATATATGCTATGTTTAACAATCCTCGTTATGCTGGCCTTATCCCAGTACCCGGGAAGGCCGATACTTATGAAAAAGCATCTTACAAACCAATGGTTAGTGAAGAAGAATATAACAGGGTTCAAGAACTACTAAACAGAAAAGGCACAAGAAAACTAGCTACTCGCAAGGTATTTACATTTAGAGGGACTATGACTTGTGGTGAGTGTGGTTGTATGATTACTGCCGAAGATACGATGAGGTACTACAAAAACGGCACTACACAGAAGTTTACTTATTATCACTGTACTCATCAAAGACCATGTACCCAGCGTAAAAATACTCGAGAGGAATCCTTAGAGCAACAATTTAATGAATTATTAATAAAACGCAAGATTCTTCCACAGTTTAAGGATTGGGCATTAGAAACGTTAGATTCACAAAACGATGTAGAGTCAGTGAACATCGCTGTTGTTTTAGCTAGTCAGAATCGCACGATTGAGGCTACCCACAGAGAAATGAAGAAGCTAATTAGTATGGCTGCTAAGGAGTTAATTAGTGAAGATCAATTTAAGAACGAGCAAAATGACTTAGATGATCGGATAAAGATTCTTGAGAAAGAGCTTAAGAGGACCAAAGAACAAGCTGAAAACTGGTATGTGACATTTACGAAGGCATTTGAAGTTGCTATAGATGGAGTCGAGCGATTTAACAACGGCAGTGTCAACGTTAAAAAGGAAATATTAGAGAATATTGGTCAGAACCCGGTGCTTTTAGATGGGCGGTTACAAATAGATACTTTCCCCTGGTTAGTTTTGATTGAAAATGAGTATCCAAAGCTGGAAGTAGCATATAAAAAGGTTAGAACCCTACCCGATAAGATACAAGAGCAGGCTATGGAAACTGTGCGGTCATCATGGCTGGGGATGAGGTATTCGAACCCCCACTGATCCATTAACTAATATGTGATTCTAGCCAACGAGCAATATCTGGAACATCGATATGTTTGGTGGCAATATCGACTGCAAAATCTGCAACTTCTCCAGGTTGTGCCGCAAAATGGAGTTCATTTATCCCTAGCAGTGTTAAACCGGTAAGCATCGCTGTTCTTTTGTTACCGTCCACAAAAGGATGATCGGCAATAACGCCCCTAATCATAGCTGCCGCCTTGTCTATGACTTGCGGGTATAGCTCTTCGCCAAAAACATTCTGGGTTTGAGTAGCAATAGCAGCTTCAAGCCTACCCAAATCACGCAGTCCACTACTACCGCCCGTTGCTTCAATAACAAGGGCGTTAATTTCGAGCAGTTGATCCAGTGTTAGGCTGATCATCTTTTTGCAAGATTGACAAAATCTTTCTTGTAATCAGATAGGATTTTCTTGGCTGATGCAATTACTTTTTGATCTTCACTAACGACACTATGCAATGAGCGAACGATCACTTCAACTTCATCGCCAAATGAGATGTTTTGTCTTTTTAATTCTTTGGCTGGTATTGTTACGCCACCACTCGAACCAATCTTTATGACTTTTTGAATGCTTTGAATCATCTAAACATTATAACAACGTTAGAATAAAATGTCTAATCAAAATTTTGGCTGAGCAAGAAGGATTCGAACCCTCGCTTAAAGCGACAGATTTAGAGTCCTGATATGTATTCTTCGGGCTTTAAGGCCGGGAGAGAACTGGTTTTAAAATCTTTAACGTTACGAGTGATAATAGCTGTAGCACCGCATATTATGGCCGCCTGTTCAATAACGGCATCTTCATAGTCTGTAATTCGACTCTTCAAGGCGTTCTTCAATAGCGTATTATCGACGGATACAACAGTAAAGGTTTCTATGAGCCAGTTTATATGATGCTGTATCTGAGAAATTGGGACTTTAGCTTCTTCGAGTAAATATGCAAAAGTAGTAACAATGTGGGCGCTTATGTATAAAAGATGGCTGTCATGCTCGTTTAATTCAAGTACGCTTCTGGATGCATCAGATCCCTTGCGGTCGAGCAGTAAATCAAGTATGACGTTGAGATCAATTAGAATATTTTGTGGCATAGGAGTTACGTATCCCCGCTTTTGAATCATCTATTTTGTAGGATTTTAATGATCCCAACATTGCATTCACCTTAGGGACGGCTTGACGCTTGGATTGTACTTTTCTAGATAATATGAACTCAGAGAAAATACCCGATACTGAATTGCCATTACTCTGGGCTTCATGACGAGCATATTGCACTAATTCTTTATCTATACTTAGGGTGAGTTTTGTCTTCATACGTATATAATAACAAATGATACGTACGAATGCAAGCTAATAGTTTAAGTCTAATTATAGTAATTGGCTGGGGCTATGGTCGGATTTCAGAACTTTGACTCTTACTATTGACGCCTCGTCGATGGCAAGAGTAAAGGATCTGTTGGCGTAATAATATCCATTAACCAGAGTAGAACTAATCTCTTTAGCTGCCGTATTGGCCTACAAATGCTTGATAGTTGTGGATATTCTCCGTTGCGTGTTCCAATAAGCCTGGAGGATGGTCGGCGATCAGTCTATCACCGTCAGGATGTATAGGCATTACATCCATCAGGGTCACCTCGCCATCTAAAGTACTCCTTCGTAGATTACCTGAATTGTGGGCAATATCAGGAACGAACTCATACCCTGCTGCTAACGTGTCTATACCTTGAAGCATTCTCTCTAAATCCCTAGCAGTTCTATCACGAAGTGGTGATGTGGCTTCAGCCTCAACTTCATTTAAATCGAGTGCTTTATGTATGTCTAAGTCTAGACGTTGCTGAGTTTGCACAACTGTTGGTATGGGATGACGAACATGTTTAAAGATGTCGGCAGGTTTAATACTTACCTCGGTTGGTAGGGCAATACCAGCCAAGCAGGATGTTACTGCACCAACTTCATGCGCTACATGTTCTTTGAAGGTCTCTAATGGCATTTTACCTGGGTAACGGAACATGAACTTATCGACTTTGCCTAAACCGCTTTTAGCTACTATAGTTTCGCCGTTAACTGCGATAAGTCGTTCACTGTCAAAGAAGATTCTTTTTTGAGCGTCGTGAACACTAAAAGGTAAAGCTCGAAAAGCTCTGCATATTAGATTAAATGCTGCACTTCCTGAATCCCAGTTAGGGTTTTCCATCCAGTAAGCTATATTAGTCGACTCATGAATATGTTTAGCAATAGATCGTCTCACTAGTAAATTATAACACAAAACCCTCAAATGTAAAATGACCTAAGTAGGCCTGTAGTCGGTTATTCGAACCTAAGAAGTTATTGTGGTCGTATATTACTAAATTGGCTGGGGATGAGGGATTTGAACCCCCGATCCTGGGACCAGAACCCAGTGCCTTACCGCTTGGCCAATCCCCAATGTTACAAGAGGTGATTATACTAAAATATTATTCTTTTGGCCATAAGAGACCCCCTGAGCTCAGAACTTAATTATCTTGAGACAGCACAAGTACCGAGTAAGGGCCTAGATTAATCTTGCCACTGTTATTCTCGACATTGAGAGAAGGCGTTTTAAGGTCCTTGAAGGAAGGACTGTAGCCTTTCCAGTCACTGTTAAAGCGAGTGATCCAGCTACCATTTCTGGGAAAAGTGATATTGTAATCTTTTAACGTTTGGTTCGCGAAATTGATGGCTATAACCACGTCATCACCAGGGCCACCCTGATCCCATCGGTGATATACCAAAACTTTTGGTTGTTGATCAAGCTGTAGTACCTTGATTGATTGACCCATCAGACCTGCTGTGTGCCCGTATTGGTTTTTGCGAAGTGCTATAAGGTGTCTATAGGCTAGGACGATGCCGGCAAACTTCTGAGACTTTTGCCAGTCAAGTGCTTGCCAATCGTTAAAACTGCCGTTTTCCATGAATTCCTGACCCTGGAGTAGCATCGGAATCCCTGGAGCTGTCAACACAATTGAGGCTGCGATCAGCGACCGGCGGGCTGCAAAGACACTGTCCACGTGGCCTGGTGCAATTTCTTCGCTCAAACGGGCACCGCCATTTGCAGCACTATCATGAGAGTCACAGTATATTATGCGCTGAAAAACATCACCGTTATATTGCCCAAGTAGTGCGCTATTAATACTGTTTAGGTCACGATTTGCGTCATCAAGAGCATCAATGGCATTCCTCAGAAGATGTGGAAAGTTTACCTCCCATTGAGCTGAGAAGCCTGCCCCGCCCTCCGCTTGCGGTTTGGTCATATATTCGTTCCCTGATACGTCTTCGGCAATCATAATAGCTTCAGGCTTAATTTTGCGGGCTAGGTTATTGATCCGCTGCATTAAATTCCAGCCGTCAGCAATGTCATGGTCGGGATCATTATTGTTCCCCATAACGTTTCGGATATAGATCGTTGAATCAAGGCGTAGCCCATCCAGATGACAATGGTACATCCACATCCGAACATTATCTAGAATGTATTGAGCTACCTCAGGCCGTCCGTAATCTGGTCGTGTTTCACCCCATGGTGTTTGGGAACGCCAGTCATTATAGAAATAGATTCCTCCTTTGCCATCCTGGCTCCAGCCGTCAAATTGCCATAAATCAAGCCCTCCGTCAGGACCGAAGTGGTTGAAGACAACATCTAAGACAATACCGATGCCCCGCTTGTGGGCCGCTTTAACAAATTCTAGAAATTGATGTCGGCCGCCATATAGGCTTTCGACAGCGTAGATATAATCGGTGGCGTAACCCCAGCCACGGTCCATGGCCATTGTGCCAATCGGCATTAGCTCAATCATGGTAATTCCAAGCTCAGCCAGATAGTCTAGTTTTTGAGCAGCCGTTTCAAAGTTACCGCTTGTTGAGGGGTCAAGTCGGTTAAAAGTACCGACATGTAGTTCGTAAAAAATCTGAGCTGACTTGGGTGGGATTTTAAAGTTGTCTTCGCCCCAATCAAACTGGGGATCAACAATAATTGAATTACCGGCTGAGGTTGTAACTTGAAGTGAGCGTGGGTCATTTTTATAAAGTAGTTTATCGCCACTCCCAATTACAAATTTGTATTCCTGACCAGCTTGGGCATTACTAATATCTGTCGACCAGTAGCCGTCATTTTCACTAGTTAGGGGACTTTGGGTCCAGTTATTAAAGGACCCACTAACAGCCACAGAGTTGGCAAACGGTGCCCAGACCCTAAATGTTACACCGTCTCGGTGGAGGATAACACCGACATTTTTTTTAATAGTCTTAGTCATTGAACGCTTTTTATTATGCTTATGCTCATTTTGTCACAGATAACAAAAATAGCATAGCCAAGACTGAGAGCAACCTAGTAAATAATCCTTAGTCAATTTGAGACTATCAGTGTAAAATACAAATAATAGATGACTAAACAGACAAAGGCTACCAAGAAGGTCAGCGCCGGCTCTTCCTTAGACCAATCAAAGAGCTCTCCTAGTGTCATGACAAATACTGTTTTGGCAATTATTAGCCTACTTATCTTAGTTATAGTTGGCCTGCTTTGGCGGTCATTGCCAGCTTCTAGCCCCTTGCCTTCAACACCGCAGGCAATTTTGCCTGATAGAACTGTTGCTTTACCAACAAGCTATGCAGTTAATGGCCCAGCATCAGCCATAAATAATAATTATGGCCCGTCTCTGCAACCGGCAGCATTAGCAAACGATGGCAATTCAACAACTAGTGCTGAAGGCCTCCAAAACGCTCCGGCTAACACCCAGACGGCTGGTCCGCTATCCAACCAAGCAATTTATTAGGTCTTAATATTGCCAAGCCGCTTCAAGGCATACTATACTAAAACAAGTAAGCGATTATTAAAGAGTTGGGTCTACTGTTAGACAAGCGGTTAGCTTGAGGTAGTATCAGGAGTGTCAATGGATCAAACAGCCTTAAACAAGTCACTGCCCAGCACAAAGGCTGAACTAAGCCACAACGAGATTATGGTCATTATGCTGGCCCTCATGTTAGCTATATTGCTGGCTGCTTTGGATCAGACGATAGTGGCCACTGCATTACCCAAAATTGCCAGTGACCTAAACGGACTCAGTAAGCTATCCTGGGTAGCAACGGCATATTTATTAACCAGCGCGGTCTCAACCCCCCTTTACGGCAAGATTAGCGACATGTTTGGCCGCAAGAAGATATTTCAAACAGCAATTGTTATTTTTCTATTTGGTTCGGCTCTTTGTGGGCTAAGTCAGAATATGGATCAACTGATCTTTTTCAGAGCTCTCCAGGGTATTGGTGCTGGAGGTCTAATGACTCTTGCTTTGGCGGTCATTGGTGATATCGTGCCTCCCCGACAACGTGGTCGTTATCAGGGTTATTTCGGGGCTGTCTTTGCCTTTTCAAGTATTATTGGCCCGCTGCTGGGCGGCTTCTTTGCTGATAGTCATCTTCTAGGGTGGCGCTGGATTTTTTATATTAACTTACCGGTCGGCATATTGGCCATGTCAGCCATTGCCACTCGCTTACACTTGCCTGTCCGGCGAACTGAGCACCGGGTTGACTATCTAGGAGCCGTTTTGCTAGCTACAGCCATCGTTAGTTTGCTTCTAGTCACGGTCTGGGGTGGTGCTACCTTTGCCTGGTTATCAAATCAAATTATTGGCTTAGCGATCTTGAGTCTGGTATCTGCAATTTTGTTTGTTCTGAGAGAACAACGAGCACCTGAACCAGTGGTTCCCCTAAGATTATTTAAAAATGACATTTTCTCTGTTGCTGCAATTTTAAGCTTGCTGGCTGGGTTCGTCATGTTTGGAGCAATTATTTTCTTGCCAGAGTACCAGCAAATTGTCCGGGGCTATTCAGCAACCAAGTCCGGCTTACTAATGTTACCGCTTATAGGTGGCTTGTTAACGGCCGTCCTGAGCTCCGGCAGGCTTATTACCCGCTTTGGAAGGTATCGTATCTTCCCCATTGTTGGCAGTATTTTTATCACTATCGGGTTATGGCTATTCAGTCATATAAGCTTGACTACTTCTCAGTTGACACTCTCAATTTGGATGGTCGTTTTAGGTCTAGGTATTGGGCCGTTCATGCAGGTCACTACTTTGGCAGTTCAAAATTCGGTTAACCGGGCTGATCTGGGGACTGCTACCTCGGCAGTTACTTTTTTCCGTTCTTTTGGCAGTTCACTTGGAGCTGCTCTCTTCGGAGCTATTTTAGTCAATCGCCTGACTTATAATCTACACCGTTTGCTGCCTCCGCAAGCAGCGGCACTGCATATAACAGCTCGTAGTCTGCAGTCAAGTGCCGCCGGACTTCGTAGTGCACCACCTCAAATTGTACACATCGTTTTAGAAGCCTTTGCCAGTGCTTTTCATGTAGTCTTTTTATGGGCCATCCCCTTCGCTGCAGTTATGTTTTTGGTGACTTTAAAACTTCGTGAAACACCCCTTAAAACATCGACTCATGATATAGCTGAGGGCCAGAACCTGGAGACGGCTAAATAACTCTTGGCCATATTAGCCGACCGACTACTTTATCTCTATCTATCCAACCGAAGTGACGACTATCGATACTCTGATCTGGGTTATCGCCGACTAGGAAGACTTTTTGATCTTCGACTGCCTGAATACGCTTAATTTTGTCTAGCCCGCGGTGATTAAGCATAACTATCTGACCGACTTTTAGGGGACGGTAAGCTCTTGTGACTACAACCAATCTACCGGGCAACAGGTTGGGCTGCATGCTGGTGCCAACCACTCGGCGGACGTAGAATAATTTACTTTTTGGTGTCCCAAAAAACTTTGGCGATTTCATCAATTTGATCTAATAACTTCTGTCCTGCTTCAACTTCCAATTGGTGCTTACATTCGCTGGCCTGCTTAATGGCTTTCCAGAACTTGTCATGCAAATCGGGATACTTTTCAAGATGTTCCGGCTTAAAGTAATCGGCCCAGAGCACCAACAAATGTTGCTTAACCAGCTCTGCTCGTTGCTCCTTTATAAGCATTGCTCGAGTTTTGTTCGGCTCATCGAGGCCGGGATACTTTTCCATAATTGCTTTAATACTTTGGGCTTCAATTCGTGCTTGAGCCGGATCATAGACACCACATGGCAAGTCACAGTGGGCGTAGACTGGCTTAATTAATCGTTTGGTTAACATTTCTTTTTCCTCCTTGGGCTATATTATAGCCTAGTTAATATTCGAATTTTGGCTTTGGGTAGTCCGCCACTTAGCAATTTCGCCGTGGTGACCATTCAATAGGACAGCTGGCACTTCCTGGCCTCTAAAATTCTGGGGGCGAGTATATTGTGGAAATTCAATTTGGTGATCATCTTTTTGAAAGGATTCAATTTCAACCGAGTCTTGGCCACCAAGTACTCCGGGCAGTAATCGAACAACAGAGTCAATGATTACCATGGCTGGTAGTTCACCGCCTGTTAAAACATAGTTACCTATACAATATTGAGCATCTACCCATTTCGTGATGCGCTCGTCATAGCCCTCATAGCGCGGGCAAACTACTACTAGTCCCTTACCGGCGGCGGCCAATCCTTTTGCATCAGATTGCTTGTAGATCCGGCCCCTGGGTGTCGGTAGAATGACCGTCGCCTGTGGATCATTCTTCTTTGCCTGCTCGATGGCTTCGACTAGGGGTTCGGGCTTAAGTAGCATACCATCACCGCCTCCGTAAGGAGTATCGTCAATTTGGTGTCGTGGTCCCAGCCCAAATTGTCTTAAATCAATCAGCTGATATTCAACCAGCCCGTGCTGCTGGGCTTTATGAAGCATGCTTTGACCCAGAAGACCGTTGAACATGTCTGGAAATAAACTAATAATTTGTATTTTCATTAGTTTCATTCTAGGTTAAGATTCGACTAAAACCAAAAAGAACCCCTTTTAGAGGTTCTTTGAGTCACATAAAGCTCCCACCTTTTTAGGATGGCTCGCAATGAGCTTTTAAATTTTTATGTTAAGCTTTTGTCTTTCGACTAAGGCTAGTATAGGCGCTGGGCCTAGGACTTGCAACAATAAATAGCATTAATTACAACGACTGACTTAGACGTCTAGGTCATCTAGTTCTTCTAGCTCTTTCCGGGTTTGACTGAGGCGGTCAGTTGTATCTGTTTCCTCAGGAGCTTCTGGCTCTTTGTCTGCCTCTGGCAGCTGATTATCGCTAGTGTCGTCATGATCAGCGACTTGGGGTTGAGGCTGATCATCATTCGGCAGTTGCTGGTCATCACTTCTGGAGCGTCCAGCGCCGGGTTCACCGTTATCGATTATTTTAAGATTGTAGCGGGCGTCATTCTTGGTACCAAGTGCTCTAAGCAGGGTCCGTAAACTTTGGGCTGTGGCACCACGTTTACCGATTACTCGGCCGAGGTCTTCCGGGTCAACCGTTAGCTCTAGGAGAACACCCTTCTCATCAATCCGGCGTTCAATTTTAACAGCATCTGGGTTTGAGACTAGTGATTTGATGACGAACTCGACGAACTGTTGATCAATACTACTCATTGCGGGATCCTCCAATTACAGTAATTCACTAATTATTATAACAAGCTTCGGCTGATCTTAGCGACAATTTTTTTGGGTCTTAGGTTTATTTAGGATTGTCGGCAGGCTCAGCTACAGTGCTTGGCTCAGTAGTAGCCTCGGGCTGGGCTGCCTCATCTGGCTCTGGCTGTGGACTAGCAACCTCTTCGGTTGCTTTGGGTTCTGGTGGACTTGTAGTCTCTTCGGTTACTTTGGGTTCCGGTGGACGAGTGCTGCGTCGTTTATCGGCGTTACGGACAGTTCGTTGCTTAGCAGTTGTAAATTGGGCCCAAGACGGTAGCTTAAGTCCTTCTCGAATTAACAACTTTGCGACTGTCTCTGATGGTCTGGCGCCATTCTTTAAATAATGAGCGGCTTTTTCCTTGTCCAGGGTTAAGCTCTTGGTGTGTGGGTCATAGCTACCGAGATTGACTACCACTTTACCGCTCGTCGGCGTCAGTCTGGAATCTTGGACGATAACACGGAATGAGGCGTGACCATGGCGACCAGTACGTTGCATACGGATAACTAACATCTGTTTGTAAAACTCACTTTCATTTTTTTGGAAATCTTAAGTTATTGCCTGCGAACAATGTTTGCTATTTTACAGATTGTCGCCTCTGTTGTCAAACTAGTTCTTGTGCTGGTAATAGGCCATTGCCTCAGTGGCTGCCTTTTGCTGTCCAGCTTGCTTGCTCGGGCCTACCCCTTTGCCCCGTAATTTGGCATTAACGAAGACGCCGACGGTAAACATTTTGTCATGGTCTGGCCCTTCTTCGCTAATCACTCGATAAAGTGGTGTTGCGCCTTCTTGGCTTTGAACCATTTCCTGCAAACTCGATTTGGGATCAATCCAGGAGCCAGTTGATAAAATCTGATCCAAGGTAGACAGGATGCCTTCAGTGATAAAGTTCCGAGCAACTTGATAGCCTTGATCCAGATAAAGAGCGCCGATGACCGCTTCAAATGCATTGGCCAGAATTTGGGCCCTGGCTCGTTCAGTGCCTCGCTTTTCTCCTCGGCTTAAGCGCAGCAACGGTTCAAATTGATATCGGCTAGCAGCGGCACCAATGCTTTCAGTTCGCACCAGGCTACTACGCCAGTTAGTTAAAACACCCTCAGGCTGGTCAAAGGAAGTATAAAGATACTCGGTAACCACCAGCTCAAGGACAGCGTCGCCTAAGAATTCCAAACGTTCATTGTGTTGTCGGACGGTTTTTTTATGCTCGTTTAGATATGAGCGGTGGGTAAAGGCAGTCACCAATAGATCAATGTCCTTGAAGGTGACCCCTAACTTGTCTCGAGCAAAAACTTGGTAAAGATTAGTATCCATCGTTTTATGATTATCTGTGATTAAAGTTTAGCATCCCTGATTTTTTTCATGCCAAGTAGAATAAGTTTACTGATATCTTCGTAGGCAATCTTATCAATGGCCTCATGTGCTGGCAGCCATTTAATGTCGTTGAGCCAGTCTTCCGGTTTTAATTTATTGGTATCACCCAATCCTTGGACCAAATAGATGTGCATGGTCATTAATACCAATGTCTGGCTGCGGCGGTAGCGAAAGTTTACTTTACCCAACCAGTTCATTACTCTCATCTGCTCTAGGCCAGTTTCTTCGCTTATTTCTCGCTGAGCCGTCTTTTTGGGTTCTTCACCAGGCTCAACATGTCCTTTAGGGATTGTCCAGCGATTCTTGGCATCTTGGATCAGGAGCAGTTCAAGGCCTTTGGTTGTTGGGTCACGGCGAAAAACAATGCCTCCGGAAGTTGTTTCGTGAACCACTTCACTGATAAGAGGACGTCGGGTTACTAATTTACGTATTCCTTGAATTGGTTTAGGTCTTTTCATGCAACAGTTCTTTCTAAGCTAAAACTATTTTGATAATTTGGCCGAGGGGGCGGTTCAGCTTTTAGTTGGAGTGACGGCCGTCTTTTGTCTGAGAAGAGTTCCCAGCACACCATTTACAAATTTCGAGGAGTTATCGCTGCCAAAGGCTTTGGCAAGCTCGATGGCTTCATTAATAACTACCTTGGGGGGAACATCAGGCTCCTTTTGTAGTTCGTACAAGCCCATCCTTAGCACAATGCGGTCAATGCGGGCAATTTGGTTGATCGGCCACTCAGGGGCTACTGGTTGCAAAGCAGCATCTAGAGCTGTTTGCTGTTTGGTAACTCCCTTGACCATCTTTTCAATGAAATCGGTGTCGTCTACCATGTTTCGGTAACGACCAATGTTACGCTCAAGCACTTCTTTAAGAGCAAGCTTCTCATCGCCTGCCTCTCGCCTAAATTCCATCTCATAAAGAGTTTGGAGGGCGATAATGCGACCTAGATGCCGATTCGATGCCATATTGTTAAATTCCTTTTGATTTAGCTATAGCTGCTCTTTTTAAGTATAGCTCAGTTTTAAAGTCCTGCTAGCTGATGTCTTTTGGGATGCCGGTTTCCCTATTGGTTGTTCGAACCTTGACCGCCGATTTGGCATTCACAGCACGGGCTAGCTTAAGCACCAAATGGCTGCGTCGGGTCCCAGTGCGGCGTGGACTGGTGCGCTTTTTGGGTTTACCCATTAACAATCCTCCCTTATCTTTAATTGATAAGCTAAGCTTAATAAAACTTGGTTTTATTTTAGCTGAAAAACTAATTTTACTCAAGCACTAATTTTTGACATTTTTTCTACTTTCTTTTCTATTAGGATTGGTCTTTCGGCCATTCCTAAGAAGATATAAGCCTTATTGACCCTTCTTCAGAGAGGCTAGAGAGCATCTTGATTTATAGCTAGGATTAGCTTTAGCAAAATTTAGGCCCTTATTAATTCTGGCCCTAGGTGTAGAATACAGATATATAGACAAGGATATAAAGACCAGTGGATGAAAACGCCTCACTCAAGAAAATATTGTCTCAGCTTATGATTGAGCGAGTACCTTCCTATGCCAACAAGCTGTTTTACTCTCTTGGCTTTTTATCGATGATCAGTTTCCTTGTGCTCATTATTACGGGCGTCATTATGGTAGCTTATGGCCCCAGTTGGTGGTTAACTGATCCGGCCGGACAGTTTTTTCGGAGCATACACTTATGGGCAACCCAGGCTTTCGTTCTATTTGTGCTTCTTCATTTATCTATCGTCTTTTTAACCTCTGGCTTTAAGAAGCCCAGGCGGTTGACGTGGGTAATTGGGGCCATGATGTTCTTTTTCGTTCTAGTGGAAGCTGAGTTTGGCTATGTCCTAAGAGGAGACTACTCGTCACAATACCGAAGTCTTCAAGGAGCAGACTTATTTAATGGTAGTGGCATTGGTGGTTTTCTCAATGAATTAAATTATCATCAGATTTTTGGGATTCATGTGGTCGTTGTGCCGTTATTAATTTTAGGCCTATTGTTTGTTCACTATCTGCTGATTAGGGCTAGGGGTATAGCAAAACCCTACCGTCAAGATGTTAAATACACCATTGTTAAAGCTAATCATGGGCTCCTATTTTTACGAGGCTTCGGACTTATCGGTGTCATTCTTGGCCTAGCCCTTATTTTCCCGTCGCCTTTTATCCGTCCAACTACTATTAAAGAAGTAGCCCAGGAAGATCCTAGCTTGATGAGCCAGACACTCCTAAAAGAATTTAATCGAACTTCAGATACTGCAATATATGTAGATAATATTGACCCCTATCGTTATGACGTTAGGCAGGTTTACATTGTCCAGCCTTACCATCAACTTCTTGCTATCAAACATTCTAGAGATCAACTTGTGGTATTTAATGCCGAATCGGCTGCTACCCAAAATGCAGAGATTGGACAGGCGAGAGACTACTATATGAATGGTCTAGCTAAGCAACCTAAGCCCAACCCTGTTATAGACATAGTTAACTCTTTAACTACTATGGCCAAATCGGGTTTATACGAGGCTTCCCTTTTCAATTCTAATCCTTCAGGTGATCAATCAACGTATGTCTTACGCTTCCTAGCTGATAGCGGCGTTTTGGACACTAAAGCTCAAAGCCTAGGCATAACAACGCAGCAATACGGTATGTTGCACGAGGAGTCAACTAAGTTCCCGCTAGGGGCCTGGTGGTTAGCACCAATTGGTCTACTCGACCATACCATTTTAGCCAATGATGCCAACGGAGACAGAGACACGGCTATCATAGTTGGCTGGCTAATTCTTCTTCTTATAGCCTTCCCCTATATTCCGTACGTCAATAGATTGCCGGATAAGCTGGGGCTTTATAAATTGATATGGCATGAGTCTAAAAAAACTAGGTCTAAGTAGAATTGTGAAGAGTTTTGGCGGTCTTGCCTAAATTAGAGTCTTCCAATAGTACCAGAAATGAGTCACTAGTATCCCTAAGATCAGGACATACCAAAACAATAGTAAGTCCCCATGGTGACGAAGGATAAACTCTTTGAGCGTACTAAGTTGTTTAGGAAATTGCAGATTGCCCGACTGAATATTGTAGACCGTAGTATAGATGAATATTGGAGCAGTTATGATCCAGACTACGAAGCAGAAAGGACAAATGGCCTGGAGCCGATAGACGCCTTCAAAAAATAGGTAATATGTAAAGACAAAACCTATACTTACCCCTAATTGTAGGCCGAGCCATAGCCAACGTTCGAATTTTGCTTTAGCAAGCAAGGCAGCTCCAAGAGTGACAATTGCGCTAAAGCCAACCAAGCCGAAAATAGTATTAGGCACGCCGAGTAGTTCTGCTTGTTTAGTTTTCATAACTGAACCACAACTTAGAATTGGGCTAATATTGCAGTTTGGATTGTAGTTAGGGTTGGTTAGGATCTGGATTTTGTCATAGGTTAGGGCAAAAGAAGCAATAATCCCAATAATGCCGCAGCCTACCAGGATGTAGCCCAATGCCCGACCAAACTGAGTCTGATTGTCTACTTGTTTCATGGTTAGCTTTAGTTTACAGATATCGAATCAGCTCAGCAAGGACCCTGGTTTTGACATTGCTTCTATATTCTGTTATATTAGCAGTAGTTATGAGTTATTCTAAAGAATATGGGGCTTTCGTTGATGCTCTTCAAAAGAAACCGAATAAGCGGCTTATCTTTGTCGAGCAGTCGTCTATCACTCCATCTAATGTCGAGGTTTTTAACTTCTGTTCACAGACTGATGGCATCAAACAGCCTATTCAGTTTGAGGAAACGGTTGTCACCCAAGAGCCCGACCAATTTAGCTTTAGGGAGCCTAAAGAACCGACTGTTCTTTTCTTTGACGATATTAGCAACTTGCCACAAGCAAAGTTATAGCTGCCTCAGCTAATCTAAACGACTAGTCATTAACCACAAAGTTAATCAACTTTTTGGGCACATAAACAGTTCTGGTGATCGTTTTGTTCTTTAGGTAAGGCTTTAATTTATGATTTTCTTGAGCGGCTTTGGTAATTGCTTCTTGGCTCATATCTGCGTCAACCTCGATTTCTGATCGTAACTTACCATTAACTTGTATGACAACGGTTAGTACCTTTTCCTCGAGGTAAGCGTCGTCGTACTTAGGCCAGTTAGTTAGATGTATTGAGTCTTGGTGGCCTAATTGTTGCCAAAGCTCTTGGCTGATATGCGGAGCAAAGGGAGCCACTAATTGGAGTAGGCTTTCCAGAGACCATTTCCAATCTGCCGCACTGTAATTGTCAGCTGCCTTTATCCGGAAAAGTTCATTTAAGCATTCCATCAGGGCAGCTATGGAGGTGTTAAAGCCAAGCTCTAGCATGTCTTGGCTGACTTTTTTAATGGCTTTGTGAATGGCTCGCTTCAGCTCTGTCGACTCACGTTGGTTGGTAGCTGATGGCTGATGACTAGTGGTCGAGTCTATAAATTCCTGGGTTATGTTCCAGACTCGCTGTAAAAAGCGATAAGCCCCGCCCAGGCCTTCAACACTCCAGTTGACAGCCTGATCCCAGGGTCCGATAAACAGTTCCATGATGCGTATGCTATCTGCACCGTAGCCCTGATTTATTAGTCCCTCTGGCTCAATGGTGTTGCCTTTGCTTTTGCTCATTTTGGCACCGTTAGGGGCCAGGATCATACCCTGATTTCGCAGGGTCTTGAATGGTTCTTGGAAATCTATAAGACCCTCGTCAAACATGACTTTAGTCCAAAAACGGGCGTATAAGAGGTGCATCACAGCGTGTTCGGCACCACCGATGTAGTCATCGACTGGTAACCAGAAATCTACCTTATGACGGTCAAATGGTTTTTGATCATTATGCGGATCAGCGAAGCGTAGGAAGTACCAACTGCTGCAGGCAAAGCCGTCCATGGTGTCGGTTTCGCGTTCAGCAGGACCACCACATTTGGGGCAGGTAGTATTTACAAACTGCTCGACGTTTGCCAGAGGGCTTCGTCCATCACCACTTGGTTCAAACTTGGTTAGCTCAGGCAGGACAACCGGCAATTGATCTTCACTAACGGCTTGGGGTCCATCCTTAGGACAGTAGACTATAGGTATCGGTGCACCCCAGTAACGTTGGCGGCTTATTAGCCAGTCACGGATCTTGTAGTTGACGACTTGTTTAATGATGTCTTTTTTCTCCAGGTCAGCGGCGATCTTTTCTCGAGCTTGGCTGCTTGGTAAGCCATCATACTTTGCGGAGTTCATCATTTCTCCCTCAGCCTCAGTAGCCTGGTCGTCAGCAGCATCATTTTTGATCACTCTAACGATTGGTAGATCAAACTTCTTGGCAAATTCCCAGTCTCGTTCATCATGGGCTGGGACGGCCATAATTGCCCCTGTGCCGTAAGCACCGAGTACGTAATCTGCTATCCAGATCGGTATTTTCTGATCGTTGATCGGGTTCAGGGCATAAGCACCGCTAAAGACACCCGTCTTTGGGCGGTTAGTATCCTGACGCTCAATATCACTTCTGGCCTGAGCAGTCTTGATGTATTTTCCGACCTCGTCTTTACGTTCGGCAGTGGTCATCTTTTCGACCAGTGAGTGTTCGGGGGCCAGGACTATAAACGTTGCTCCAAACAGCGTATCCGGTCGAGTGGTAAAGACTTTTATTCTTTCATCCCCACCGATTAGCAGAAAGTCGATTTCGACTCCCTTAGAGCGGCCAATCCAGTTACGCTGCATAGTCTTGATAGATTGATGCCAATTAACGTCGTCCAGATCTTTCTCTAATCTGTCAGCATAGGCCGTAATTTTGAAAAACCATTGCTTTAGAGATTTTTTTTCTACCAGGTAGCCACAGCGCCAGCACTTGCCGTTTTCGACCTGTTCGTTGGCCAGAACCGTTTTATCGTTCGGGCACCACCACTGAAGGCTTTGCTGACGATAGGCTAAGCCACGTTTATATAGCAGTAAGAAGAACCATTGTGTCCAGCGGTAATACTTAGGGTCGGTGCTGTCAACTTCCCTAGACCAATCATAACTAAAGCCCATTTGCATCAGCTGCTTCTTGAATTTCTGGGTATTTTGGTTGACTGCTAACCGGGGGCTAATGCCTGTTTTGATAGCGTAGTTCTCGGCCGGCAAGCCGAAGGCATCCCAGCCCATGGGGTGCAGTACATTGTAGCCGTTCATGCGGCTGAAGCGGGCCACAGCATCTCCAATAGTATAGTTACGCACATGACCAACATGCATTGCTGCACCACTAGGATAAGGAAAATATTCTAGAACATAGCGTTTTGGCTTCTTTGGGTCTTGACTGGTTTCATAGAGTCGACTGTCTTGCCATATCTTTTGCCACTTGGGCTCAATGCTTTTAGGGTTATATCTCTGCATTACAGGAGTAATTGTAGCAGATTGACTCCCTAAACGCTTCCGAAACAACGTTGTGGAGTTATTCGACAAAATCCAAACAGTTTATCCTGACAAGACACCAGTTTCGCACTTTGACCTTCTCCCTGCATAATTACTAGCAGGGCCTTAGCTCTGCAAAACTAAGCAAGATAAAACAAATATGTCTTGTTCACAATGTTATCGTGATCTCTAATGCTCGTTTTTGAATTATGAAATAAGTTTGATATCTGGGATAACTGTGAAATCTTTGTCAAACGAAGCAAGCGTTCCCTCATATTCAATTGTTAAAGCAGCTATCCAAACGTCATTTGTCGGAATCATTTTGCCACTTTTTTTAAGCTCTGCGTATAGCCGACCGTAAATTTTTGCGGTTTCCATAGAAGGCATAAGAATTCTGCAGCTTGGTTTAGCGAGAACTCTCTTTAAATCGCTATAGTTTTTATCAAACTGGCTTCCATAATAAAAGCCACCCAGTAACTCGCCGATTACTGTATGGGGTAAGGCGACCTCTTCTGAGTTTCGTACGAGTGATCTAGCCCTAGGGTTATTTTTGGCCAAGGCTGAATAATAGTTTGTGTCTAAGACCAGTAGGTCGAAGTCCATGACTATTGCCAGTCTTTAGGACGTACCGCTCGTTGAGAACTTAGAGCTGCTTCTACTTCTGGCTCAAGAGGCGTAATAGTGCCAAACAAATCATCAAAATCTGTATTTACCTTAGATTTAGTAATGTCTGTTGATTTTTGAGGTGAATTTACTTTATTAGACGATAGTTGTTCAAGAACAACCTGATTAAGACTCTGACTTCTTAAGTTAGCTAAGCGACGAAGCTTAGAGTCGACCTCGGATGGAACGCCACGAATTGTATATTGAATAGTTGACATATTACTAATGTAGGCATGTAGGCATCATTTGTCAAATATTTTTTTGTAGAAATTATTCGTGCAAGTATGGTCAGCAACTTGAGATTCGAACCCACAACCGCTTTAGCGGAGGGTGACAAATGTAAAGCAGGCTCTTCAATGAGCGGCTCAAAGATTTAGTTCTTGAAGTTCATCGACTTTGTGGTTGCCGTAATTTAAGCCGTAGAGACATGATTGTTGGTTCAAGCGGACAGCTAAAAATCCTGGAAACCAATACTTTACCCGGGATGACAACTCAAAGTCCTTTCCCTAAAGCGGCTTTGGCGGCAGGCATATCAATCGATGCTTTAGTGAATCGGCTTGTAAGTTTAGCATTTGATGGCTTGGGTTATTTAAATTGATGCTCTTTTTGTTTAAGCCAGTACTTGCTTTGGCGAACTAATTTTGAGGCATCTTGGGGGTCAGCCAATAGTATCTTGAGTGCTTCTTCAGCCAAAACACCGTCTTGGGAGCCCTTGGCAAGAACTATGGTTCCCTCTCTCAATTCATTTTTAACAAAGTTTCCGGCGTCATAGGGGCTTATAAAACTTTTTACTAAGCAGCCGTTTTGGGCAGCTATCGGCCCTAAATATGTTTCAGCCAGTTGACCGATAGTTACAACTAGATCTAGTTTGTCGGGGTCACAGTAACGACCGACTTCCTGATGGGCAGTCTGACTTAAATTGCCAAACTCGTTTATGCTGCCTAAAATAGCGATCCGGTGGGCAGCTGAGGTCTTATATAGCACGTCAAGAGCTGATTTAACCGCCGCTGGGCTAGCGTTATATGTGTCATCAATTAATGTGCTGTGATTAGCCCCTTTTAAGATTTGCATCCGGCCGGCAAAAGGCTTCAGATCCTTTAGGGCCAGGTTGATCTCTTCAGGTGTTAGACCAAGTCTATTAGCACAGGCAGCCGCTGCTAAGGCCGCTTTAGCCCCTTGAATACCGACTAAAGATAAGCTGGCTTCAACTTTATGGCCATCGGCCAAATTAATAACTATTGTTTGGCCTTCAAGTCCTTTTTGACGTACGTCACTCAAGCTGTAATCGGCGCTTGGGTCTGTACCATATGACAAAAAATGGTGTTTAGCTAAATATTCTGGGGCAACGTCATCGATGTTAATTAATGCTTCCCTGGAGAAGCTAAGCACGTTGAGCTCCTCTTCGGCAACCGAGTTTAAACTACCGAAATATTCCATATGCTCAGGCGTAATAGCGGTTAAAACAACTAAATCGGGTTCTAAATAGTTAAATTTGGACATCTGATTGGGTCCATCGACAGCCAGTTCTAAAACAACTACTTCATAGGGGTATGGGCGAGATAGCTGTTTTTGGTTATTAAGAAGAATTTTTAACCAGGCTAGGATATTAAAAATACTTGGTTCGGTTTGATTAAAAAGAACTAGTGGTACTGTCAGACGATCATTATAGTTGCCCTCTTGCCAGAGCACCTTTTTGTTACTAGACAGTGTTTGGCCAATTGCCAACTTGGTCGATGTCTTACCGACGCTGCCGGCAACAGCGATAATCATAAACTGATTGCTCTGGCGTAGGCGGCGTACTTGAGCCTCGAATATGCGGCACAGCCAGGCCTTACCAATTTGTTTTAACATAGCTATAGTATAGCGCCCTTAAGATGTCTTGGGCAGTAGGCTTATCTTATAGTGAAAAGCTATTAGCGCTTATTAAGCTTTGTAGTGCAGAATCGTTAGACTGGCTTTTAAGCTCTGATAGTAGTTGGATGAGCGGTAGAGCACCGTTTGGTGCTGTGATGGAGACCGGTTGATAGCTAAAAATAATGCTGGCACTACTGTTTTGGTGCAGTTTTTGAATTTGTTGGGCTGTACTTTGAGAGGCGATCTTGACGATACGATGATTGGCTTTATCGACCCAAACAGTAAGCGGTGTACTGCCGGTAATAACTTTTATTGTGTTAAGCGGCGCTTTGGGGGTTGTATTAGTGCAGCCTCTTATGGCCTTAGCTAGTGGTAGTTGATTGAGGCTGGTCATGTAGGCGGCACTTTTGCCGTTGTCGATTGATAGATCAAACTTTGTGGCCGGTTGTCCATTAACGCTGTCGCTGGCAGTATCTTTGATGGTTACGAAGCGATTGTTGGCATATTGCGCTTCTAGGTAGTTAATATCGGTCTTTGTAATTGCCCAGGTGTTGTCTAGTGGGCAGCTTCCGCCGGCTTGTTTGAGCAGGGTGCTATCAATAACTATCCATTTATTTGATAGTGTCTCGGATAAAGCACTAATGCTACTGCTTAGTTTAGGCGAGAAAGATTTGACCAAGGTGGTAATTGAGCTTAGATCACCGACTTTCAGGTATAGATTTTGATTAACTAGGCGGGTTTCGAAAGGAAGACTAACCCCTGAGCTAGTCAGGTTAAGTTGCAGATCAGCCGACTTGCTTGAAAGATTGCTTGAACCTTGAAAATCGACTTTCAGGCTCGGGGACTTGCTATTAGTTGAGTCCACCGTCAGATTACCGTTAAAACTAGCCTCTGTTTGTTGGAGAGTATTTTGGATGGCTGTTTTTAAAACATTTTGGGGCTGATTGGGTACCACATAGCCGTAATAAGCGGCGGCGGCAACTCCGCCAAGAACGAGCACCAAAGCTATCACCAGTAGCAGAGCTAGGGCAGAACGGCTCTTTTTGGGTCCACCAACGGTAGTTTTAGGAGGTGCTGTTTGCGGTTCAGCTGCTGGTACACTCTCTTCAGGCCTATCCATTTCTTTAAGCTCATCAGCAACTATGCTTGACTCGACAGGTTTGGGAGTATCAGCAGGAGCTGATGGAGAAATAATACTACTCGGTGCGGGGGTCTGAGACGATGAATCGTCGCTAATTGTATCGTCAAGTGTCGGAGGTGGTGGTGGCAGCTGTTGGTCGGGGATTATATTGGTCGGTTGATCGGGGTCAGGATTTGGTGAGTTAGTTGTTTCGGGGGGCATTTGATTCTCCTAAGTAGACTTTAATAAAAGATTTCATTGCTTGAACTTTAGCCTTGATTATACATAAGAAGTATCGGTTACGAAAACTAGTCTGGTGCGCAGGGCGGGAATCGAACCCGCACGCCTTTTGGGCACAGCATTTTAAGTGCTGAGTGTCTACCGTTCCACCACCCGCGCATGGTTTTATATGACTGGAGGCACGTACCGGATTCGCACCGGTGTACAGGGTTTTGCAGACCCTTGCCTAACTTCTCGGCCAACGTGCCAGGCTCAGGAGCTAATTATACTGCAAGAATGCTCATTCCCCGAGCTGTTAGAACAATAAAGTGAGTCGCTTTTAGTAATTTTCAGGTTTTTAAAAAGTCTGGTAGTGGCTGGGCATCTGCTTCCTCTAGCAACTTAATTCCGCTCAGCTTTTGGGCAATTTCGTCTTCAGGCCGACCAAATTCGGTCCAAACACGTGTTAAAAGAGAAACATATTCTTGTGACACCAGTTGACCGTTTTGAACAATCTGATCATATTGTCTATCGATTGAGAACATTAACAAGTTCCACTTAAAATGTGGCGGGTTGGAGTCATCGTCAAGCTGCTGCCTTTCTTGTCTTATGTTATTCTCTAAATCTAAGGCAACCTGTTCCTGAAGGTGTTTAGCAAGACTTTTTGAGCTTACAAGACGCCATAGAGAACCACCAATCTGTTCTGGCAATGCCTCAGCTTGCTTAATATTGTAGATTAAGTGGCCACCTAACCAACTAGTGGCCTGCCTGCTAAGTTTTATCGGTCGTTTTAAAAGTTCGTTTTCTGGTTTCAAAAATGCCTCCATAAAAGTTTGTCATTCAAATTTGCAGAAGCTTGTTATTATAGCCTGTACTGCGGGCATGTAAGTCAAATTTTTCACTTAAGCAGTTATTATCGAGATATATTAATGAAATGGTCTACTTACTGATGTCAAAAAGCTTATGATTGGTGCTGCAGGTGGGTAAAAATTTACGCCTTATTAGAGACGAGATAGGTCGTTGGAGGAAGATACTGGGAGTTACACCTCAAAAGCTAACTGACCAAGTTTAGGGAGATTTCTCTTTGCTTCTTCATAAAGTGTTTGAACGCCATCTAAGGCCACAGAACCGAGTAGTGTTTGTGAGTTTGGTGGATATTCTTCTCCAAATACAGCAAGTTCCAGGTCATAAGGTACGCCGACCTCATGACCCACAAATCCGCCTGTTAACTTTAACTCCAATTCATCTTGTCCGTTGTGCCATTCCACTGGGCCAATTGGCTTAGGCGTGTCAAGCACTACACAACCTGTCTGAAGAATTTGGCCTATTCTCAATTGCTCAGGCAAGTAGCCTGCTCTGTCTGACCTTAACTGTAATGGTATGCGAGGGGCAACAATCCTAGTTAGGCCATTTGTAAAATGCAAACCCGTGCTGCTATTAAAGGCTAAAAATGGTTTACCTGATACTTCCCATCCATTTGATAAAATATCGCCCTGAGTTAAGGCTCGAGGTTGAGCAAAATCTTCACTTCTTAGCATATTGCTTCCGTCACCTTTATGATGCTCGAGGTATTCTTCTAGCCCATATGGCTTACTTCCAAAATACATACACTGATACTAACTTATAAATAAGAATATGCAACCATTACCAAAATAAAAGACCTCGTTTCACTGAGGTCATAATGCTTGGTGCGCTCACTGGATAGACTCTGGAACCGTTTTGTGCCGAATTTGTATCTACTTCAGGAGAAGTTGGAACGTGCTGGTCTGACCATCATTAATAATGATGACCTACATTGAGAACCAGGAGGATAGCCATGGGTGACCAGTATCGCCCCGGAGGGCTATGCACACTGGCTCGCATATGACACAAGGCTAGCTGTGGCAAAAATTATCGAACAAAATCGTCCAGCTGAATAAATATACTTTAAACTAGAACTTAATTACGGCAGCGCCCCTACTGGTTTTGATGGTAACTCTGCGCTTTTGCTGCAATTGCCCATAGGACTCTGGGGCTCGCACCTCATCTCGCCTGAAGGCTTTTTTAACTGGTACCAATCCGTACTTCTTACGGTACGTTTGTAACTGGGTCGTAAATTTATAAAATGCTGTGGATTGAGGCATGATAAGCAGTGGAAAGGAATCTAAAACGCTATCATTTATTTTCTTTTGAGGGTAGGGTTTTTCTAATGCATAGAGGCTTCCACTATATGGATTGGACACTGCGCCAAAACCGTTCCTACCTATAAACCTGCAATCAATGGCAGTTATTGCAACAGCCTCATGTTTGGAAGGGTTAACAATTTTAAGGTGAAACCCCCACTCTAAGGTGTCGAGGACTTCCAGGTGTGGATGGTCAATAAAACCTGCTGCGCTAACTGTTGCTGGCACAATTGTAACTACAATGCCGCCGCCTTTTATGGCATTATGTTTACTGTCGCGCTGGTCACTACCAGAGAAGTGGATCGTAATAAACGACAGTTCTTCAATCTTGGCTATGAATGGTATCATACCCCTATTTAACTACATTCGTTCAAGTCTTCACACCTTAATCCAAAGTTAACGAATACTGATCCCTATTATAGTTTGTAGGCCAGTTCATAATCGTGTGCTGGTAGCATTCTTAATTGGAGCACTTTGTCTCCGTTATTTGTAGAAAATATGCTGTCTAGGCTGTCTATTGTTTTTGCACTCTTTACGGGTTCGTAAATGATATAATTGTCAAGCTACCTTTTTCTGCAACACCTTGTCTTTTTCCAGCGTAGCTGGCATGAGGCTGGCAGCGTAAGCCGCCGGACTCATTTTTAGAGCAGTATGGATACGCTCGGTATTGTAGTAGTGGAT
>Ga0307372_10000932_pt1 | contig 51255 bp, 45 predicted proteins | sample OX1MG_FD_202533 | JGI IMG/M metagenome (GOLD analysis project Ga0307372, IMG submission 202533) | Soil microbial communities from Risofladan, Vaasa, Finland - OX-1 | ecosystem: Environmental > Terrestrial > Soil > Coastal area > Acid sulfate soil | place: Finland: Risofladan, Vaasa | collected...
GGCATTGATCTGCGTCCGCAGGTTCGTGTGATTGCCATAGCCCGCATCCAGCAGCACCACGCCGCGCGGCAGACCCGCCTCGCAGGCCCAGCGCAACTGCCTCAGTGCAATCTCCGGCTTGGTCTTGTGGCGATCGACAGCGAGACCGCCGCCTGGCAGTTGTCCTGCTTGCCCAGCTGTCCGCAATATTGCCGCGCCACGCCGACAGAGTGCTTTCCCTTCTTCGGAAAGCCGGTGTCGTCGATGATCCAGGCCTCGATCGGGCCATCGTGTTCCATCGCCGGCAGCACCATCTCGCACACCTTCGCCAGCACCTTCTCGTCCGACCACGAAGCCTGGCCGACGAAATGCAGCAACGATTGATGCTGGGCCGCCGTCCGGGCCGGCGCCGTGACCGCCGCCATCGGCTCCACGCTCTTGCGCGCGCAAGGCATCATCAGACCGGTGCAGTAATCGCGCAGGGGGTTGACCCGGTCCGCGTGGCCGATCACGCCGGCCAAGCCCTCGACATAGCTCGAAAAACGCCGGTCGCTTCCATCACAACCTTGAAGACTCATCCAGGCTCTCCCGCCAAAAATGAATCTTCCAAACCTATCCGAAGCTCAACCACCAAACCCTGCGGTCTTTTGACTCACCTTCTGACTCAGTAAGATTAGAGCGGTTCCAGAAAATTTCATTTGCGATAGCGCCTGGAATCCGTAAACATCTTTCCGCCATAAGCGGCGCGCGCAAGAATGCGTCCGGGCCCAAGTTTAGGGAGGAAGTGTCGTCGCGAGACGGTGGGGGCGACCCCTAAACCGATAAGCCGCCCAAATAAGGCGGCCTACGTCTTTCATGGCAAGACCAGCTCGGTCTTGCCTAATTTTTTGCCTGCGCTCCGAAGCTAAAATTTATTTCACGTCGCGCCTGGCATGCCACGCCGGCTTGCGATGCAGCACGCGTTCGTAGACCGGACAGCTCTGGACGTGCGCGCCCGGCAGATAGCCGAGGCTCATCAAAAACTCGCCGACGATCTCGCCGCCGGTGAAGCGGAAATTCTCCTTGAACAACTTGACCCATGCCGCCTTGGAGCGCGGATGGTGCGCGTCGAGCCAGTGCGCGAACGAGCCGTGGCTCGCGCGCAGCGCCCGGAGCCGCTTCGCGTTCTCGATCACCGCGTCGATCTTGAGCCGGTTGCGGATGATGCCGGCGTCGTTGAGCAGGCGACGGACGTCGCGCGCGCCGAAGCGCGCCACCTTGTCGATATCGTAATTCGCGAAGGCACGGGCGAAGGCGGCGCGCTTCTTCAGCACGGTGAGCCACGACAGGCCCGCCTGGTTGATCTCCAGCGCCAGCCGCTCGAACAGCACGGCGTCGTCGCGCGCCGGAAAGCCGTATTCGCCGTCGTGATAGGGGCCGTGGAATTCGTGGCCCGCCGCGTCGCGGCAGTATTTGGCGCTCATCCGTAGGTCTGCGCCCTGATGCGCGCCAGCTCCCAGATCAGCGCCGAACGCGCGACATACCACAGCACCGCGGCAATGAGTGTGGTGACGACCGCCTTGGCCAGCAGATGCGGCTGCGCCGGAGCGCCAGGATCGTGTCCCTGCTCGCCTTCGTTCGCCGGCTTCACGCCCCACGGCAGCACCGCAAAGAGCGTGAGCCACCAGACGATGATGTAGAGCGCGACGTCGAAAATCCAATTCATGGCCGGAGATTAGCGCGGAATTCCGCCGCGTCGAGCGTTTCCCTACGTCACCGCCAGCGGCGCCAGCGCTTCGATGTCGGTGACGACGTCGATGACGACCGGGCGATCGGCCTTGAGCGCCTGCTGCAACGCCGGTGCGAACGCCTTCGCGGTCTCGACGCGCAAACCGATGGCGCCGATATCCGCGGCGACGCGCGCGAGGTCGACGTCGATAAAGGTCCACAGCTCCTGCGCCCGCTCGGTCTGGCGGCCGCCATAGGCGCGATCGAAGCCGCGCTTCGACTGGTTGCCGCTGCTGTTGTTGTTGACGACGGTGACGGTGTTGATCCGGCGCCGGACCGCGGTCTCGATCTCGCCGAGGTGATACCAGAGCCCGGCGTCGCCGGTGAAGGCGATCACCGGCCGATCCGGACAGGCGCATTTGGCGCCGAGGCTGGCCGGAAAGGCCCAGCCGAGATGGCCGGCGCTGCGCAGGTAGCTCTGCGTGGTCGTGCGCAAATCGTACATGCCGCCCATCCACATGCCAGCATGGCCGGTGTCAACGACCACGATCGCATCGTCCGGCACATGCTGCGTCAGCTCGCGGCAGATGCGTTCCGGCCGGATCGGCACGGCGTCCGATTCCAGCAGCGCACGGTATTTGTCGTGCCATTCGCGGCCCATCGCACGGACCTTGTCTGTCCAGGCCGCGCGGCGCGCGGCGCCGGTGCTGTCGGCGTGCGCGAGCATGAGCGCGAGCGTCGTCTTCGCGTCGCCGCAAATCGCCGCCTGCAGCGGATAGTTGCGGCCGAGCGCCGCCGGATCGATGTCGATCTGGACCGCCGGCACGCCGACTTTCGGCACGGTCCAGAAATGCGTCGTCATGCCGCCCGCGGTCGTGCCGATGAAGCACACCAGGTCGGCGGCATTGACGACGCGGTTGGCGCTCTCGCGCGAATAGGTGCCGACGACGCCGACGCACAGCGGATGGCCGCCGGCGATCGTGTCCTTGCCGTTCAGCGACGTCGCCACTGGCACGCTGAGCATCTCCGCCAGCCGCACGAGTTCGGCGCCGGCGCCCGAGGCACGCACGCCGCCGCCGGCGACGATCACCGGCCGCTCGGCGGCCTGGATCAGCGCCAGCGCCGCCTTGACGTCGGCGAGCGGCGGCGCCGGCCGGAACGGCGGTACGCGCGCGAATTGCGGCTCGACCAGCGGTTCCATCTCGGCCTCTTCGAGGTCGATCTGGCCTTCGTTGCCGCGGAATTGCAGATGCACCGGACCGGGCGTGCCGGACACCGCGACGCGGAAGGCCTGACGCACCATGTCGGGAAAGCGCTCGACCGCGTCGACGGTCGCGTTGAACTTCGTCACCGCCTCGAACGCGGGAACGTCGTCGATCTCCTGATAGACTTGGCGGAACTTGGTCTGCGGATCGCGGCCGCCGGTGAAGGCGATCACCGGCGCGTGCGCGAGATAGGCGTCGCGCAAGCCGGCCGCCAGGTTGAGCGCGCCGACCACTTGCGCGCCGCAGATTCCGGGCCGGCTCGACGCGCGGGCATAGCCGTCCGCCATATATGCGGCGGCCTTCTCGCCGTGAGTAAGAACCGGCTGGATCTTGGTCCGACGCTCCATCTCGGCGAAGGTGCGGCGCAGGACGGCGGGCACCATGAAGACATGGCTGACGCCGTAGCCCTGCAGCATGTCGGCGAGCACCTGCGCGCCCGTTACCTTGGCCATCGGCCGGCACTCCTCTCCCGTCTCTGGAAGGCGGCGATAACGGCGGGTTATCGCATGGTGGGCATGACGTACTCGGCGCCGGCGCGGATGCCCTTGGGCCAGCGCGAGGTGACGGTCTTGAGCCGCGTGTAGAAGCGCACGCCCTCGGCGCCGTGCATGTGGTGGTCGCCGAACAGCGAATGCTTCCAGCCGCCGAAGGAATGATAGGCGACCGGCACCGGAATCGGCACGTTGACGCCGACCATGCCGATTTGCGCGCGGCTGGCGAAATCGCGCGCCGCATCGCCGTCGCGGGTGAAGATCGCCGTGCCGTTGCCGAACTCGTGTGCGTTCACCAGGCCGAGCGCCTGCTCGTAATCCGGCGTGCGCACCACCGACAGCACGGGCCCGAAGATCTCCTCTTTGTAGATGCGCATCTCGGGCTTGACGCGATCGAACAGGCACCCGCCAAAAAAGAAACCCTTCTCGTAACCCTGCAGCCTGAGGCCGCGGCCGTCGACCACGAGCTCGGCGCCTTCCTTCACGCCCGAGTCGACATAGCCTTTGACCCGGTCGTAGGCCTGCTTGGTCACGAGCGGTCCCATCTCGGCGTCGGGATCGGTGTACGGGCCGACCTTGAGGCCACGCACGCGCGGCGCGAGCTTCGCGATCAACTGGTCGCCCGCCGATCCCACCGCGACCGCGACGGAGATTGCCATGCAGCGCTCGCCGGCCGAGCCGTAGGCCGCGCCCATGAGGGCGTCGGTCGCCTGGTCCATGTCGGCATCGGGCAGCACGACCATATGGTTCTTGGCGCCACCGAGCGCCTGCACGCGCTTACCGGCCGCCGTGCCGGTGCGATAGACGTATTCGGCAATCGGCGTCGAGCCGACGAAGCTCACCGCGGCGATGTCGGGATGGGTCAGGATCGCGTCGACCGCTTCCTTGTCGCCGTTGACGACGTTGAGCACGCCCGCCGGCGCGCCGGCCTCGAGCAGCAGCTGTGCCAGCAGCAGCGGCGCCGACGGATCGCGCTCGCTCGGCTTCAAGATGAAGGTATTGCCGCAGGCAATGGCGATCGGAAACATCCACATCGGCACCATCGCCGGAAAGTTGAACGGCGTGATGCCGGCGCAGACGCCGAGCGGTTGGCGCACCGAATAGGAGTCGACGTTGGTGCCAACGTTCTCGGTGAAGTCACCCTTGAGCAGGTGCGGGATGCCGCAGGCGAATTCGACGACCTCGGTGCCGCGCGTCACTTCGCCGGCGGCGTCGCCAAGCACCTTGCCGTGCTCGGAGCCGATCAGGCGGGCGAGTTTGTCGCGGTTCTGCTCGAGCAGCGCCTTGTACTTGAACATGACGCGCGCCCGCGCCAGCGGCGGCGTGCGCGACCACGCCGGAAACGCCGCCTTGGCGTTCTGGACGGCAGCATCGACCTCCGCCGCGGTCGCCAGCGCGACGCGCGCTGCGGTCTCGCCGGTCGCTGGATTGAAGACGTCGGAGAAACGCCCATGCCCGTTGCCCACGGGCTTGCCGCCAACGAAATGCCCGAGATCGGTCATGAATTTTCCTCCCGTGCCACGGCTCCGCTTATCGGCATTCGCGCCAGCGTAGCAGCATGCCTAGACCTCTTCGAGTTCGATCAGCGTGCCGCAGAAATCCTTGGGATGGAGGAACAGCACCGGCTTGCCGTGCGCGCCGATCGACGGCTCGCCGTCGCCCAGGACGCGCATCCCCTCGCCTTCGAGCTTGTCACGCGCCGCCAGGATGTCCGCGACCTCGTAGCAGAGGTGATGCATGCCGCCGGCGGGATTGCGCGCGAGGAACGCCTTGACCGGCGACTTGTCGCCCAAGGGCTCCAGCAGCTCGATCTTGGTGTTGGGCAGCGTTACGAACACGGTGGTGACGCCGTGCGCCGGCAGCTTCACCGGTTCGGAGACGTGCGCGCCGAGCATGTCGCGATAGAGCTTCGCCGCGGCCTTGATGTCGGGCACGACGATGGCGACGTGGTTGAGCCGACCGATCATGATGCTGTTGTAGCGCGCCGCGCTCCGGTGTTGAAGCCGAACCCACTCCCTCCCTTCCCTCCGCCCCTCGAAGAGGGCTTAGGGTCGGGGGACGACGCTAAATCCTCACCAAATGCACCTGCGTCACCGGCTTCTTGCCGTGCCAGTCGCGCAGCGAGCGGCGGATGGCGAGCCGCGCCGCCTCGCGCACCTTGTCGTCGTCGCGGCGGGCAGCCGCGCCCAGCTCGTCGAGCGCCTGCGCCACGCGCGCGGCCAGCGCCTCGCCCGAATCCTCGCTCGGGACGCCTTCGACCGTCACCTGCGGCGGCGCCAGCAGCTTGCCGGCGCGATCCATCACCAGCGTCGCCAGCGCCGCGCCGTTGAACACCATGCGCTGCCGGTTCTTGAGCGTCTCGCCCTTGGCGTCGAGCAACGTATTGGCGTCGGCCGCCAGCCGCCCGGTCGGCACCTCGCCGACGACCGAGGCCGGACCGGGCGCGAGCTTCACCACCTCGCCATTCCGCGTCACGATCGTCTGGCTCACCTGGCATTGCTCGGCGAGCCGCGCCTGCGCCAGCAGGTGGCGCGTCTCGCCGTGCACCGGCACCGCGATCTTGGGCCGTACCATCTGGTACATGCGGATGAGCTCGTCCTGCGCCGGATGGCCGGAGACGTGCACCGGCGCATCGTGCTCGGTGACGATCTCGACGCCGAGCGACGCCAGCGCATTGTGCAGCCGGCCGATGGCGCGCTCGTTGCCGGGAATGATGCGCGACGAGAAGATGACGCAATCGCCCTCCTCGAGCGCGATCTCGGGATGCTCGTCGGCGGCGATGCGCACCAGCGCCGAGCGCGGCTCGCCCTGGCTGCCGGTGCAGATCAGCAGCGCCTTTTCGCGCGGCAGGTACGACGCCTCTTCCTCGGTGAGGAACGGCGGCACGCCCTGGAGATAGCCGGTCTCGCGCGCCGCATGCTCGATGCGCCAGAGCGAGCGGCCGACCAGCGCCGCGTGACGGTCGTGCGCCTGCGCTGCTGCGGCAATCGACGCGAGCCGCGCGACGTTCGACGCGAAGCAGGCGACCGCGACGCGGTTCTTCTTCTGCCCGACGAGATCGATCAGCGTCTTGCGCACGTCGGCCTCGGAGCCTGACTCGCCCGGCCGCAGCGCATTGGTCGAATCGCAGATCATCGCCAGCACGCCTTCATCGCCGAGGCGGCGCAGCGCCGCCATGTCGGACAGATCGCCGACCAGCGGATCGGGATCGAACTTCCAGTCGCCGGTATGCAGCACCGTGCCGAGCGGCGTGCGCAGCACCACGGCGTTGGGTTCGGGGATCGAGTGCGTCAGCGTTACCAACTCGATTTCAAAGGGCCCGACGGTGAATTTGCCCGAAAGCGGAACTTCCGTGATCGGCACTTGATGCTCAAGCCCGGCCTCGATCAGCTTCAAGCGCAGCACCGCGGCGGTGAACGGCGTGGCGTAGACCGGACATTTGAAGCGCGGCCAGAGATATTGGATGGCGCCGATATGATCCTCGTGCGCGTGGGTGACGACGAGGCCGTCGAGCGTATCGGCATGGGCCGCGATGAATCCCGGATCGGGCATGATCACGTCGACGCCGGGCAGCGTGTCATCGGCAAACGAGATGCCGCAATCGACCATCAACCAGCGGCCCTTGTAGCCGTAGAGCGACAGGTTCATGCCGATCTCGCCGACCCCGCCGAGCGCGAGAAACGCGAGCTCGTCCGGCCGATTGGGCGTAGGCGACCCGGCGCCGTTCATGCGAGGTCCACGAACCATACATAGGAAGTCGCCCCCCTCCCTTCCCTCCCCCTCGAGGGGGGAGGGTTAGGGAGGGGGTGATTGTCCGTACGCGCGATATTCATCATGCAACCTGCCGAGAACCACATTCAGCGGACACCGTTTTCATTTGCGGCGCCTCGGCTTGGCTGCCGCCGGATTGCGCTGCGCGATCAGCCAGAGGCCCCACAGCGTCAGATGCGGATCGACGCGTTCGATTGCCGGCGTCGCGCCGTCGAACAGCGGCGCCAGGCCGCCCGTGGCCACGGTCTTCATGGATCTGCCGCCGAATTCCTTGCGGATGCGGGCCACCAATCCTTCGATCAGCGCGACATAGCCCCAATAGATGCCGGACTGCATACAGGCGATGGTGCTGGTGCCGATCACCTTCTCGCTGCGCCGGATCGGCACCATCGGCAGCTTCGCCGCCGCCTGATGCAACGCCTGGAGCGACAGATTGACGCCGGGCGCGATCACGCCGCCGCGGTAGTTGCCGTCGCCGTCCACCACGTCGAAGGTCGTGGCGGTGCCGAAATCGACGACGATCAGCGGCCCCTTGAAGCGGTCGTGTGCCGCCACGGTATTGACCAGCCGGTCGGCGCCGACCTCCTCCGCGCGGTCGACCAGCGCCCTGGTGCCGAGATCGACGCCCGGCTCGCCCACGACCAGCGGCTCGGTCCGGCAATAATGCCGGCACAGCAGGCGCAGGTTGAAATTCGCCTCGGGCACGACGCTGGCGATGATGGCGCGGTCGAGCCGCGCGCGCGACAGCTTCTCCAACGCGAGCAGATGGTCGAGCCAGACGACGTATTCGTCGGACGTCCGGTGCGGATTGGTGGCGATGCGCCAGGTGCCCTTGAGCTTGGCGCCGTCCCACACGGCGAACACCGTATTGGTGTTGTTGGCGTTGATGGCGAGCAGCATGCGATCTCCCCTTCTCCGTCAACCTCGTGAAAGCGCGCGGCGGGCGAGAGCCAAACATTCACCACGGAGACACGGAGAAAAGAAGGCTTTTATCATCGAACTCCGTGACCTTCGTGCCTCTGTGGTGAAACTTAATTGGCCGACGTCGGAAACACGTCGCCGGCAGCGATGCGGCGGCGGCCCTGCGGCAGATCGAGGAGCAGCATGCCGTCGTCGTCGAGACCGGCGAAGCGGCCCTCGATCGTCTCGCCCGGCAGCCGCGCGCGCAGAACCTGGCCGATGCCGGCGGCGCGCTCGAGCCACGCCTGCCGCAGCGCGGCAAAGCCGTCGCCGCGCCATCGCTCATACCAAAGCAAGAGCGCCGATGCGAGCGCGGCGAGAAAGGCCTCCGGCGTCACCGCGGCCGCCCCGGTCGTTGCGAGCGACGTGGCGGGAAATTCGCTGTCGGCCGGATGCGACGCGAGATTCACGCCGATGCCGATCACGACGAACCGGACGCGCCCGACTGCATCGCCCTCGCTTTCGAGCAGGATACCGGCGACCTTGCGCCCGCCCAGGAGCACGTCGTTCGGCCACTTGAGCGTGACCGGCGCCTTGGGTGCAAAGCTGCGGATCGCGTCGGCGATCGCCAGTGCGGCGGCGAATCCAAGCTGCGCGGCGCGCGAGACATGCGCCTCGGGCCGCAACACCAGCGACGCATGGAGGTTGCCGGGCCCGGATACCCAGCGCCGGCCCTGGCGGCCGCAGCCCGCAGTCTGCGTCCGCGCCGTGACCAGCGTGCCTTCAGGCGCACCCGCGCGTGCCAGGCGCTTGGCTTCGTCATTGGTGCTGGCAAGCGAGTCGAACGCGGCGAGCCGGATGAACGGCGGCAGCGCGTCGGTCATCCCGGGAAGAGCGTCGCGGCGACGGCGTCGGCGCCGTTGAGCAGCGGCCCCGGCCAGACGATGAAGAATAGGATCACCACGGCGCAAATCAGCAGCACGGCCGCGACCTCGCCGCCGATCGGCCGGTCGAACGCGCCTTGCGCCTCGTCGAAATACATCAACTTGACGATGCGCAGGTAATAATAGGCGCCCACCACGCTGGTCAGCACGCCGATCACCGCCAGCACCGGCAATCCCGCGTCGATCGCCGCCATGAAGACGTAGAGTTTGCCGAAGAAGCCAGCCAGCGGCGGAATGCCCGCGAGCGAGAACATGAAGATGGCAAGCGCCAGCGCCAGCGCCGGATTGGTGCGCGACAGTCCGGCGAGATCGTCGATGCCCTCGACCATCTTGCCGTCGCGCCGCATGCACAGGATCGCGGCGAAGGTGCCGACGTTCATGAACAGGTAGATCGCGAGATACACCAGCACGCCGCGCACGCCGGCCGCCGTGCCGGCGGCGAGGCCGATCAGCGCATAGCCGACGTGGCCGATCGAGGAATAGGCCATCAGGCGCTTGATGTTGCGCTGGGCGATGGCGGCGAAGGCGCCCCACGCCATCGACGCGACCGAGATCGCCCAGATGATCTGCTGCCAATCGCCGAACAGACCGCCGAACGGCTGCAGCATCACGCGCAGGAACAGGGTCAGCGCCGCGATCTTGGGCGCGACCGCGAAGAATGCGGTCACCGGCGTCGGCGCGCCCTCGTAGACGTCGGGCGTCCACATGTGGAACGGCACCGCCGACACCTTGAAGGCCAATCCGACCGAGATGAATACGATCCCGGTGATGAGGCCGACGCCGGCCGCGCTACTGCCGGCGAGAATCTTGGCGAGACCGTCGAAGCTGGTCGTGCCGGCGAAGCCGTAGACCATCGACGCGCCGAACAGCAGCATGCCCGACGCAACCGCGCCGAGGACGAAGTATTTGAGGCCGGCCTCGGTCGAGCGCACGTCGTCGCGCGCGAAGGCGGCCAGCACGTAGAGCGCCAAGCTCTGCAGCTCGAGCCCGAGATAGAGCGCGATCAGATCGTTGGCCGCGATCATCATCATCATGCCGGCGGTGGCGATCAGCACCAGCACCGGGAACTCGAAGCGCGCAATGCCCTCGCGCTCGTTGTAGCGCATGGCGATCAGCAGCGAGAGGATCGAGCCGATGATCACCAGCGTCTGGGTGAAGACGCCGAGCCCGTCGTTGACGAACATGCCGAAAAGGCCGACCTGGCGCGCGACACCGCCGCTCCAGGCCGGCTGGAGCAGGATGCCGGCCGTCGCCGCGAGCGCCAGCACCGACAGCCACGTCACGGCGCGGGTGGCGCGCGCGCCGGCATAGGCGCCGACGATCAGCAGCGCCATGGCCGCACCGCCGAGGAACATCTCGGGCAGGACGATCAGGAAGTTGGGTGCGGCGGTCATCGTTTCACCGCTGCGCCAGCGCCGTCGCGGCCGCGCGCTGCGACACCTGGACGCGCTCGATCAGGTTGGCGATCGACGGCTGTATCGGCTTGAGGAACGAGCTCGGATAGATACCCATCCACACCACCACAGCGATCATTGGCGCGAAGACCAGGATCTCGCGCGGCGTGAGATCGACCATGGCGCGCACGTCGGCATGGACGATCTTCTCGAAGATGATGCGGCGATAGAGCCACAGCATGTAGCACGCGCCCAGGATCATGCCGGTGGTGGCCAGGAAAGCGACCCAGGTGTTGACCTGGAACGCGCCGATCAGCGCCAGGAACTCGCCGACGAAGCCGCTGGTGCCAGGCAGGCCGACCGAGGCGAGCATGAACACCATGAAGGCCGCGGCGTATTTCGGCATGTTCTCCGCCAATCCGCCGTAGCGCGCGATCTCGCGCGTGTGCAGCCGGTCGTAGACGACGCCGACGCAGAGGAAGAGCGCGGCCGAGACCACGCCATGGCTCAGCATCTGGATCATCGCGCCGTCGAGGCCCTCGGGCGTCACGGTGAAGATGCCGATGGTCACGAATCCCATATGCGCCACCGACGAATAGGCGATCAGCTTCTTCATGTCCTGCTGCGCCAGCGCCACCAGCGACGTGTAGATGATGGCGACGACCGACAACGTATAGACGAACGGTGCGAAAGTGGCCGAGGCCTCGGGGAACATCGGCAGCGAGAAGCGGATGAAGCCGTAGCCGCCCAGCTTCAGCAGCACGCCGGCCAGGATCACCGAGCCCGCGGTCGGCGCCTCGACATGCGCGTCGGGCAGCCAGGTGTGCAGCGGCCACATCGGCACCTTGACCGCGAACGACGCGAAGAAGGCGAGCCACAGCCAGATCTGCAGCGACGGCGGGAAGTTGAAAGCCAGCGCCTCGGGGATGTCGGCGGTGCCGGTGGTGTAGTAGATGGCGAGGATCGCCAGCAGCGACAGCACCGAGCCCAACAGCGTGAACAGGAAGAACTTGAACGCGGCGTAGACCCGGCGCGGCCCGCCCCACACGCCGATGATCAGGAACATCGGGATCAGCACGCCCTCGAAGAAGACGTAGAACAGGACGAAGTCGAGCGAGCAGAAGATGCCGACCATCATCGTCTCGAGCACGAGGAAGGCGATCATGTATTCCTTCACGCGGCGCTCGATCGCGGTCCAGCTGGCGATGACGCAGATCGGCGTCAGGAAGGTCGACAGCAAGACGAAGAACAGGGAAATGCCGTCGATGCCGAGGTGATAGCCGATGTTGAAATCCGGCAGCCAGTCGGCCTGCTCGACGAGCTGGAAGTCCGATCGCGTCGGGTCGAAATTCGCCCAGACCGCGAGCGACACGGCGAACACGACGAGCGACGTCCACAGCGCGATCCAGCGCGCGTTGCGCGCCACGTCCTTCTCGTCGCCGCGCAGCACCAGGATGGCGGCAACGCCGGCCAGCGGCAGGAAGATGGTGAGCGACAGAAGGGGCCAGTGCGCCATCGCCGTCATCCCATTTGCCGCAGCACGTACCACGACACCAGCACGACGGCGCCGACGAACATGGCGAAGACGTAGTGATAGAGGTAGCCGGTCTGGAATCGGCTCAGCACCGCCGCCATGCCGCGCGTCATCTTGGCGAAGCCGTCGGGCCCGAAGCCGTCGATCACCGTGCCGTCGCCATCCTTCCACAGCCGGACGCCGAGCCACATCGTCGGCCGGACGATGACCGCGTCATAGAGCTCGTCGAAATACCACTTGTTGAGCAGGAAGAGGTAGATCGGCCGGAACCAGCGCGCGAACCACGCCGGTATGCCGGTCTGGACGACGTAGGCGATCCAGGCGACGAAGATGCCGGCAACGCCCATCGCGAGCGGCAGCTTCGCCACCCAGAACGGCGCCGTCTCGGCGGCGGCAATGCTGTCGTGGCCCGGCAGCACCAGGATCGAATCGCCCCAGAACGCCTCGCGGCCCTCGCCGACGAGCCAGTGATAGCCGATCATGCCGGCGAAGATCGCGCCGGCCGCCAGCACCAGGAGCGGCCAGATCATCACCGGCGGCGATTCATGGACGTGCGCCATCACCTCCTTGCTGGCGCGCGGCTTGCCGTGGAAGGTGAGGAAGATCAGCCGCCACGAGTAGAACGCCGTGAGGAAGGCCGCGAAGACGCCGAGCCAATAGGCGTAATGGCCGACGCCGGTGCCCGCCGCCCACGACGCCTCGAGGATCAAGTCCTTGGAATAATAGCCGGCGAACGGCCAGATGCCGGCCAAGGCCAGGCTGCCGACCCACATCAGCAGATAGGTCGCCGGAATGAGCGAGCGCAAACCGCCCATCTTGCGCATGTCCTGCTCGCCGGACATGGCGTGGATCACTGAGCCGGCGCCGAGGAACAGCAGCGCCTTGAAGAAGGCATGCGTCAGCAGGTGGAAGATCGCCGCGCCGTAGGCCGAGACGCCGGCGGCGAAGAACATGTAGCCGAGCTGGCTGCACGTCGAATAGGCGATGACGCGCTTGATGTCGTTCTGCGCCATGCCGATGGTGGCGGCGAACATCGCGGTCGAGCCGCCGACCACGACGACGACGGCGAGCGCCGTCGGCGAGTATTCGAACAGCGGCGACAGGCGCGCCACCATGAACACGCCCGCCGTCACCATGGTCGCGGCATGGATCAGGGCCGAGACCGGCGTCGGGCCCTCCATCGCGTCGGGCAGCCAGGTGTGCAGGCCGAGCTGCGCCGATTTGCCCATGGCGCCGACGAACAGCAGGATGCAGGTGACGGTGATGGCGTCGACCGGATGGCCGAGGAAATTGATGGTGTTGTGCGCGGCGTCGGGCGCGGCCGCGAAGACGGTGTCGAACTGCAGCGAGCCGAAGATCAGGTAGACCGCGAAGATGCCGAGCGCGAATCCAAAATCGCCCACGCGGTTGACGACGAAGGCCTTGATCGCCGCGGCGTTGGCGGTCGGCCGCTCGTACCAGAACCCGATCAGCAGATAAGAGCAGAGACCGACGCCTTCCCAGCCGAAGAACAGCTGCACGAAATTGTCCGCCGTCACCAGCATCAGCATGAAGAAGGTGAACAGCGACAGGTACGCCATGAAGCGCGGCACCGACTTGTCGTGCGCCATGTATCCGACGGAGTAGATGTGCACCATGGCCGAGACCAGGGTGACCATCGCCACCATGACCGCCGACAGCGTGTCGTAGCGCAGCGCCCATCGGACCTGCAGGTCGCCGGCGTCGATCCAGGTGAGGAGCTCGATGGTGCGGGTGTGGCCCTCGAACGCCACGATCCAGAACACGATCGCGCCGAGCACGGCCGCCGCCATGAGCGCGAGGCAGGTGACGAGCTGCGCGCCGCGATCGCCGATCCAGCGGCCGAAGAAGCCGGCGATGAAGGCCGCGATCAGCGGCAGGAAGACGGCGGCGACGTACATCTCAGCGCTTCATCCCTTCATCTGATTGATGTCTTCGACCGCGATGGTGCCGCGGTTGCGGAAATAGACGACGAGGATGGCGAGGCCGATCGCCGCTTCGGCCGCGGCCACCGTCAGCACGAACATGGCGAAGATCTGGCCGACGAGATCGTGCAGGAACGCCGAGAACGCGACGAAATTGATGTTCACCGCCAGCAGCATCAGCTCGACCGACATCAGGATGATGATGACGTTCTTGCGGTTCAGAAAAATGCCGAAGATGCCGAGCGTGAAGAGGATGGACGCCACGGTCAGGTAATGCGCGAGGCCGATCTGCAGCATTACGCCCCCTCGCCCGGACGGACCTTGACGATCTCGAGCGTCTCGTCGCGGCGGCGCGCGATCTGGCGCGCGATGCGCTGGCGGCGGCTGTCGGGCCGCGTGCGATGGGTGAGCACGATGGCGCCGATCATCGCCACCAGCAGAACCGCGCCGGCGGTCTGGAAGGCGTAGACGTAGTGCGTATAGAGCAGCGTGCCGAGTGCGGCGGTGTTGGTGAGCGCGCTCGGCGTCGGCGCGACCGCGGCCTGCGGTGCGCCCGGCGCCACGACCCAGGCGCCGAACATCAGGATCAGCTCGACCAGCAGGATCAGGCCGACCAACGCACCGATCGGCAGGTATTGCAGGAAGCCCTGGCGCAGCTCGACGAAGTTTATGTCGAGCATCATCACGACGAACAGGAACAGCACCGCCACCGCGCCGACGTAGACGATGACCAGGATCATGGCGAGAAATTCCGCGCCCAGGAGCACGAACAGGCCGGCGGCGCTGAAGAACGCCAAGATGAGGAACAGCACCGAGTGCACCGGATTGCGCGCCGAAATCACCATCACACCCGAGGCGACGGCAACCGCGGCAAAGGCGTAGAAGGCGAGCGCCTGGATGATCATGCGCGGCGGCTCAGCGGTAGGGCGCGTCGAGCGCGAGGTTCTTGGCGATCTCCGCCTCCCAGCGGTCGCCGTTCGCGAGCAGTTTCGCCTTGTCGTAGAACAGCTCCTCGCGCGTCTCGGTGGCGAACTCGAAATTCGGCCCCTCGACGATGGCGTCGACCGGACAGGCCTCCTGGCACAGGCCGCAATAGATGCACTTGGTCATGTCGATGTCGTAGCGCGTCGTGCGGCGGCTGCCGTCCTCGCGCGGCTCGGCCTCGATGGTGATGGCGAGCGCCGGACAGACCGCCTCGCACAGCTTGCAGGCGATGCAGCGCTCCTCGCCGTTGGGATAGCGCCGCAGCACGTGCTCGCCGCGGAAGCGGGGGCTCAACGGTCCCTTCTCGTAGGGGTAGTTGATCGTCACGGGGCGCTTGAACATGTAGGTGAAGGTCAGCCACAGGCCGGAGACGAGCTCGGCCAGCAGCAGGCTGTAGGCATGGCGGTCGATCCGTTCCATGGCCATCTCCTACGCCGGAACGTTGCCGGTGAAAACCAGGAACGCCGCGGTCGCGGCGAGCCAGGCGAGCGACAGCGGCAGGAACACCTTCCAGCCGAGCCGCATCAGTTGATCGTAGCGGAAGCGCGGCATGGTGGCGCGCACCCAGAGGAAACAGAACAGGACGAACGCCATCTTGGCGAAGAACCAGGCGGCCGACCACAGATGGGCCAGCACGCCGGTGAAGGGCTGGATGTTGAACGGCGCCAGCCAGCCGCCGAGGAACAGGATGCTGGTCATCGCGCTCATCAGGATCATGTTGGCGTATTCGCCGAGATAAAAGAGCGCGAAGGTCATCGACGAGTATTCGACGAAGAAGCCGGCGACGAGTTCGGATTCGCCCTCCGGCAGGTCGAAGGGCGAACGGTTGGTCTCGGCCAGGCCCGAAATGAAGAACACGATGAACATCGGGAAGAGCGGCAGCGCGAACCACACGGTCTTCTGCGCCTCCACGATGGCCGTCAGGTTGAGCGAGCCGACGCAGAGCAGCACCGAGACGATGACGAAGCCGATCGAGACCTCGTAGGACACCATCTGCGCCGCCGAGCGCAAGCCGCCGAGAAAGGCGTAGCGCGAATTGGACGACCAGCCCGCCATGATGATGCCGTAGACGCCGAGCGACGAGATCGCGAAGAGATAGAGGATGCCGACGTTGATGTTGGCCAGCACGACGCCGGCATCGAACGGAATCACCGCCCAGGCGACGAGGGCGAGCATGAAGGTGATGATCGGCGCGGCGACGAAGACGACGCGGTTGGCGCCGGACGGGATCACCGTCTCCTTCATCAGAAGCTTGAGACCGTCGGCGAGCGGCTGGAACAGGCCGAAGGGCCCGACGACATTCGGGCCCTTGCGCAGCTGCGCCGCCGCCAGCACCTTGCGCTCGGCGTAGGTCAGATAGGCCACGGCGAGCAGCAGCGGCACGATGATCGCCAGGATCTCGGCGACGGTGATCGTGGTCGGCAGGCCGTAGCCGTACCAGAAATCAGCCATGCGTGCCGGTCCTCGCGGCGCCGCCGAATTGCGCCGCGCATTCCGCCATGGTCGGCGAAGCCCGGCTGATCGCATCGGTGCGATAGAAATCCGCGATCGGATAGGCGAAAGGCTCGCGCTCGATGCGGCCGTCCTGGCCGAACTTGCCCCAAGCCGAGCGCGGTGTCTCGTCGAGCCGGCCGAACGCGGCGTTGACCTCGACCAGGCGACGGCGCACGGCGCGCAAATTGTCGTAAGGCAGCTTGCGGCCCAGCGCCTCGGACAGCGCGCGCAGGATCGTCCAGTCGTCGCGCGTATCGCCGGGCGGGAAGATGGCACGGCGGCCGTGCTGCACGCGCCCTTCGGTGTTGACGTATGTCGCGTCTTTCTCGGTATAGGCGGCGCCCGGCAGCACGACGTCGGCGCGATGTGCGCCGGCGTCGCCGTGATGGCCCTGATAGACGACGAAGGCCTTGCCCAACCGCTTCATGTTGAGCTCGTCCGCGCCGAGCAGATAGGCGAACTCGATCTCGCCCTTCTCGCAGCCGGCAAGGATGCCCGCGGTATCGCGGCCGCCGGCCAGCGGCACGAAGCCGAGATCGAGACCGCCGACCCGTGCCGCCGCGGTGTGCAACACGTTGAAGCCGTTCCAGTCCTCGCGCACCAGCCCGGCGCTTTCAGCGAGCGTCCGCGCCAGATGCAGGATCGCGGCACCATCGCGGCGGCGGAGCGCGCCCTGCCCCAGCACCAACATCGGCTTCTTCGCCGCCTTGAGCGTCTCGATGAATTTGTGCTTGCCAGCGACCAGATCGGCCAGCGTCTCCGGACCGGCGCCGAGCCATTCGACCGGATAGGTCAGCTCGCGCGGCGCGCCGATGCTGGCGACCTTGAAGCCGCCCTGGAGCCAGCGCTTGCGGAGCCGCGCGTTGACGATCGGCGCCTCCCAACGCGGATGCGTGCCGATCAGCAGGCAGGCGTCGGCCTCCTCGATGCCGGCGATCGTCGTATTGAAGACATAGCCGGCGCGGCACGCGGGATCGAGCGCGGCGCCGTCCTGGCGGCAATCGAGATTGGGCGAGCCCAGCGCGACCGTCAGCTCCTTCAGCGCGAGCATCGCCTCGCAATCGGCGAGATCGCCGGCGAGAGCGGCGATGCGCGCGCCCGGAACGCCGCGCAGGCGCGCCGCGATCGCCTCGAAGGCTTCGTGCCACGATGCTTCGGCGAGCTTGCCGTTCCGCCGCACGTAGGGCACGTCGAGCCGGCGCCGGGTCAGACCGTCGAGCGCGAAACGCGTCTTGTCGGAAATCCACTCCTCGTTGATCGCTTCGTTGAGACGCGGCAGCACGCGCAGCACCTGGCCGCCGCGCGCGTCGACGCGGATGTTCGAGCCGACGGCGTCGAGCACGTCGACGCTCTCGGTTTTGGTGAGCTCCCACGGCCGGGCGACGAAGGCATAAGGCTTCGCCGTCAGCGCGCCGACCGGGCAGAGATCGACGATGTTGGCCGACAACTCCGAAGCCAGCGTGCGCTCGATATAGGTGCCGATCTCCATGTCCTCGCCGCGGCCGGTGGCGCCGAGATCCTCGACGCCGGCGACCTCGGTGGCGAAGCGGATGCAGCGCGTGCAGTGGATGCAGCGATTCATGGACGTTGCAACAAGAGGCCCGAAATTCTTGTCCTTCACCGCGCGCTTGTTCTCGATGTAGCGGCCGCGGTCAAAGCCGTAGGCCATGGCCTGGTCCTGCAGGTCGCATTCGCCGCCCTGGTCGCAGATCGGACAGTCGAGCGGATGGTTGATCAGCAGGAACTCCATCACGCCGTGGCGCGCCTTCTTGGCTTTCTCGCTGTCGGTGTGGATCACCATGCCGTCGGCGGCCGGCATGGCGCACGAGGCGATCGGCTTCGGCGCCTTCTCCTGCTCCACGAGGCACATGCGGCAGTTGCCGGCGATGCTGAGGCGCGGATGGAAGCAGAAATGCGCGACCTCGAAGCCGGCCTGCTGGCAGGCCTGCAGCACCGTGGTGCCCGCCGGCACCTCGATCGCCTTGCCGTTGACGGTGAGCTTGGGCATCGCCTATTCCGCCGCCGCGCGCGCGGCCCGGGCGCGATAGTCGTGCATGCGCCGCTCGAGCTCTGGTCGGAAATGCCGGATCAGGCCTTGCACCGGCCACGCCGCCGCGTCGCCCAGCGCGCAGATCGTGTGGCCCTCGATCTCGAACGAGACGTCCAGGAGCATATCGATCTCGCGCGGCTCGGCCTTGCCCCGGACCATGCGTTCCATCACACGCCACATCCAGCCGGTGCCCTCGCGGCACGGCGTGCATTGGCCGCAGCTCTCGTGCTTGTAGAACTGCGACAGGCGCGCGATCGCTTTGACGATGTCGGTCGACTTGTCCATGACGATCACCGCCGCGGTGCCGAGGCCCGATTTGACGTCGCGCAGCGCGTCGAAATCCATGAGCACGGTGTCGCAGATCGACTTCGGAATGACCGGCACGGAAGAGCCGCCGGGAATTACCGCCAACAGATTGTCCCAGCCGCCGCGCACGCCGCCGGCGTGTTTATCGATCAACTCGCGAAGGGGTATGCCCATCGCCTCTTCGACGTTGCACGGCTTCTCGACGTGGCCCGAGATGCAGAACACCTTGGTGCCTTCGTTCTTGGGCCGGCCGATGCCGGCGAACCAGGCGGCGCCGCGGCGCAGGATGGTCGGCACCACGGCGATGGTCTCGACGTTGTTGACCGTCGACGGGCAGCCGTAGAGGCCGCACGCCGCCGGGAAAGGCGGTTTGAGGCGGGGCTGGCCCTTTTTGCCTTCGAGCGATTCGAGCAAGCCGGTTTCCTCGCCGCAGATATAGGCGCCGGCTCCGCGATGGAGGCGGAGCTCGAAATCGAAGCCCGAGCCGCAGGCGTTCTTGCCGACGAGGCCGGCGGCATAGGCCTCGTCGATCGCCGCCTGCAGCACTTGCGCCTCGTTGTAGAACTCGCCGCGGATATAGATGTAGCCGTGATGCGCGCCCATGCCGACGCCGGCGAGGACGCAGCCCTCGATCAGCTTGTGCGGATCGTGACGGACGATGTCGCGGTCCTTGCAGGTGCCGGGCTCGCTCTCGTCGGCGTTGACGATGAGATAGGTCGGGCGGTCGCTCGTCTTCGGCATGAACGACCATTTGAGGCCGGTCGGAAAGCCCGCGCCGCCGCGCCCGCGCAGGCCCGAGGCCTTGACCTCGTTGGCGATCCAGTCGCGGCCCTTGGCGATGAAGTCCTTGGTACCGTCCCAATCGCCACGACGTTTCGCCCCAGCGCTTCCTTCCAAGCGCCAGTCAAACTGCCCGTAGAGATTGGTGAAGATGCGATCCTTGTCGGCGAGCATCAGCGCTTGCCTCCGGCGAACGACAGATCCTTGAGCGTGGCCGGGCCGCCCTCGGGCGCCGAGGTCTGGCGCTTTTTTACCGAGCCCATCGGCGGCTTCTCGCCGCGCGCCAGCGCGTCGATGAGCGCCTCGGTCGAGCGACCGTCGAGGTCCTCGTAGAAGTCATCGTTGACCTGGATGATCGGCGCGTTGACGCAGGCGCCGAGGCACTCGACCTCCTTGAGCGTGAACTTGCCGTCGGCCGTGGTCTCGCCGATGCCGATGCCGAGCTTCTTCTTGCACGCCGCCACCACCTCGTCCGAGCCGCGCAGCCAGCACGGCGTAGTGGTGCAGATCTGGAAGAAATGTTTCCCGACCGGCTTCAGGTTGAACATCGTGTAGAAGGTGGCGACCTCGTAGACGCGGATGCGTGCCATGCCGAGCATGTCGGCGACGACATCCATCGCCGCGCGCGGCAGCCAGTTGTCGTGCTGGCGCTGCGCCAAGTCGAGCAGCGGCAGCACCGCGCTCGCCTGGCGGCCGGGCGGATATTTGGCGATATGCGCCTGCGCCTTCTTCAGGTTCTCGGATGTGAAGGCAAAGCGCGTCGGCTGCACCGCCGGCGCGGAATCGTCATGCGCGCTCATCGGTCGATCTCGCCGAAAACGACGTCCATCGAGCCGATGATCGCCACCACGTCGGCCAGCATGTGACCGCGCGAAACGAAATCCGTGCTCTGCAGGAACGGAAAGCCGGGCGACCGGATCTTGCAGCGATAGGGCCGGTTGCTGCCGTCGGCGACGAGATAGACGCCGAACTCGCCTTTGGGCGCCTCGACCGCCGTATAGGTCTCGCCCGCCGGCACGTGATAGCCCTCGGTGTAGAGCTTGAAGTGATGGATCAGCGCCTCCATCGAACTCTTCATCTCGGCGCGCGGCGGCGGCGACACCTTGCGATCGTCGATCATGTGCGGACCCGGTGGCATCTTCTCGATGCACTGCCGGATGATGCGCAAGCTTTGGCGCATCTCCTCCATCCGTACCAGGTAGCGATCCCAGCAATCGCCGTTCTTGCCGATCGGGATGTCGAAATCCATCTCGCGGTAGACGTCGTAGGGTTGCGCCTTGCGCAGGTCCCACGGCACGCCCGAGGCGCGCAGCATCGGCCCGGAAAAGCCCCAGTCGATTGCCTGCTCGCGCGTCATCCGGCCGATGTCGACGGTGCGCTGCTTGAAGATGCGGTTCTCGGTCAGCAGCTGCTCGAGATCGTCGATCCGCTTCGGGAATTGCTCGCAAAAGGCGGCGATGTCCTCGATCAGCGCCGGCGGGATGTCCTGGTGCACGCCGCCGGGGCGGAAATAGTTGGCGTGGAGCCGCGCGCCCGAGGCGCGCTCGTAGAACTCCATCAGCTTCTCGCGTTCCTCGAAGCCCCAGAGCAGCGGCGTGATCGCGCCGACGTCGAGCGCGAACGCGGTCAGATTCAAGAGATGGTTCAGGATGCGGGTGATCTCGGCGTACATCACGCGGATGTATTGCGCGCGCAGCGGCGGCACGATGCCCATCAACTTTTCGACCGCGAGCGCGAAGGCGTGCTCCTGGCACATCGGCGAGACGTAATCGAGCCGGTCGAAATACGGCGCCGCCTGCATATAGGTCTTGTACTCGATCAGCTTCTCGGTGCCGCGGTGCAGCAGGCCGATATGCGGGTCGGCGCGCTCGATCACCTCGCCGTCCATCTCCAGCACCAGGCGCAGCACGCCGTGCGCGGCCGGATGCTGCGGACCGAAATTCATGGTGAAGGTCTTGATCGCCGCTTCGCCGACGATCGTGGGCCGGTTGACCGGTGCGGTATCGGCGCTCACTGCGCGCCCTCCTCGCCCGGCAGGGCCTTCTCGTCGCCCGGCAGGATGGCGTTCATGCCTTCCCACGGCGACAGGAAATCGAAGCTGCGGAACTCCTGCTTGAGCTTCACCGGCTCGTAGACGACGCGCTTCTGCTCTTCGTCGTAGCGCACCTCGACATAGCCGGTGAGCGGGAAGTCCTTGCGCAGCGGATGGCCCTCGAAGCCGTAATCGGTGAGGATGCGCCGCAGATCCGGATGATCGGCGAAATAGACGCCGAGCAGGTCCCAGCATTCGCGCTCGAACCAGCCGGCGGCGCTGTAGACCGCGGTCGCCGACGGCACCGGCGTCTGCTCGTCGGTCGTGACCTTGAGGCGGATGCGCCGGTTGTGCGTCAGGCTCAGCAGGTTGTAGACGACCTCGAGCCGCTCGGCGCGCTCGGGATAATCGACGCCGCAAATGTCGACCAGCACGTCGAACCGACAGCCGGGATCGTCGCGCAGGAATTGCAGCACGCGCACGATCGCCTCGCGTCGCACCGTGACCATCAGCTCGTCGTGCGCGATCGTGCGCAGCAGCACGTCCTGCGGAAAGGCGGCGGCCACCTTTTCGCCGAGGGCCTCAAGCGGCTGGGTCATTCTGCGTCCTGTCGAGCATCACGATCAGCGCGCAAAGCGCCGTTCGCGGTGGATTTTCTTCTGCAGTTGCAACACGCCATAAAGCAAAGCCTCGGCGGTGGGCGGGCAGCCGGGAACGTAGATGTCCACCGGCACGACGCGATCGCAGCCGCGCACCACCGAATACGAATAATGGTAATAGCCGCCGCCGTTGGCGCAGGAGCCCATCGAGATCACCCAGCGCGGCTCGGCCATCTGGTCATAGACCTTGCGCAGCGCGGGCGCCATCTTGTTGCACAGCGTGCCGGCGACGATCATCACGTCGGACTGCCGCGGGCTCGGCCGGAACACGACGCCGAAGCGGTCGAGGTCGTAGCGCGAGGCGGCGGTATGCATCATCTCGACGGCGCAGCAGGCGAGCCCGAACGTCATCGGCCAGAGCGATCCCGTTTGCGCCCATTTCACCAGCTGGTCGACGGTCGACAGGATGAAGCCCTGGCGGCGCGCCTCGGAAAACGTGTCGGCGGGCGCGATCACTCCCATTCGAGCGCTCCCGTCATCCACTCGTAGACGAAGCCGACGGTGAGCACGCCGAGGAACACCATCATCGACCAGAAGCCGAACACGCCGATCTTGCCGAGCGCCACCGCCCACGGAAACAGGAAGGCGACCTCGAGGTCGAAGATGATGAACAGCAGCGACACGAGATAGAAGCGCACGTCGAACTTGGCGCGCGCATCGGAAAAAGGCGGGAAGCCGCATTCATAGGGCGACAGCTTCTCCGAATCCGGACGCTGCCGCACCAAGACGAAGGACGCCAGGACGATGACCACCGACAGCGCGAAGGCAATGCCGATGAAGATCAGGATCGGAAGATATTCGCGCAGCAGGCTGTCCATCGACGACGCTCCCAAACGAGCGCGATGGTGGCCTGCGCAAGGCGAAGCTGACGCCGTCACGCGAAATGGCGGGAGTGACGGGGCTCGAACCCGCGACCTCCGGCGTGACAGGCCGGCGCTCTAACCAGCTGAGCTACACCCCCGCAGCACCGACACCGCGGCGGCCAGTCGTACCCCGCTCACCCTAGGGTGTCAAGCGCGGGAGGCCGGATTTTCCCAAGCTTTCCTTGGCCTTTCGGCCCATTTCGGCAGTGCGGCATCGCAGCGCAACATCGATCGTCGCCGCGGCAAAATCGGCGCGGCCGAAACACCTCTGATGTGGCGCGACGCGCGACCCGAATCAACCATCCGGCCGCCCGTTCATCGTAAACGCCGCTGTCGCCCGATTTGACGATCGACCGTGCCGGCGAGCGGTTTCGCCAGTGTTTCCGCCAGTGGCCCGCACCTTGCTGCCTAATAGGCATGACACCGGGCACGCTCGAAGTTGTCGTGCCGGCGCGCAATGCCGGACGCTTTCTCGGCGCGACGCTGCAAAGCGTCGCGCTCCAGCACGTCCTGCCGCAGTCCGTGACCGTCGTCGACGACGGCAGCACCGACGACACCGCAGCGGTGGCCGTCGCGTGCGCGACCGACTATGCCGACTTCTTGCCGATCCGGCTGCTGCGCAACCCCGGCCCGCGCGGCCCATCGGCGGCGCGCAATCTCGCGATCCGCCGCAGCGACGCCGAATTCATTGCCCTGCTCGATGCCGACGATCTGCTGGCGCCGACGCACCACCAGCTTCTGCTCTCCGCGATTCGGTCCGCGCCCGACATCGTCGCGAGCTTCGGCGATTCGAGTGAGTTCAACGCGCGCGGCGAGTTTCTGCGCAGCCAGTTCGCCAAATCCGGCATGGCCGAACGGTCGGCAATCGAATTGGCGCGCGGCATCTTCACGCCGGCCGCCGGCATGTTCGCCGCACTGCTCGGCGCTGGCGCCTTCGGCACCTCGGCCTGCATCGTCCGCCGCCAGGCGGCGCTCGACGCCGGCCTGTTCGACGAGACCCTGCGCTTCGGCGAGGACACCGATCTGTTCCTGCGGCTGACGCGCGCCGGCCGCTTCGCCTTCACCCGCGCGACGGTGATGCACAAGCGCGAGCACGACACCAATCTGACGCATACGCGCAACGCGCCGGAGTTCGACCGCGCCAAAGTGTTGAGCCTGACGCGGCTGTCGGCCCGGGCCGACGACCTGCAGCTGAGCGCGGCGGAGAAAGACGCGCTCCACACCGAGCTGGTGCGCGCGATCGACGCCTACACCTATCACGCGTCGCGCCGCGGCCCGCTCGGCTACGGCGACGCCATGCGGCTGGCGCGTGAGGCGGGCGAGCCGGCAATCCCGTTCAAGCCGCGCCATCTGGCGCGCATGATGCTGCGCGGCATGACCGCGCCCGATCGCGTCGCCTGAGGCGTGCCATGACCATGCCCGCCGCAATCGATGCCGTCCGCCCCGAACGCTCGCTCGCAACGCGCCTGATTCGCGCCGCGTTGCCGTCGCGCACCGCGGCGCTGGCCATCGTGCTGTTCGGCCTCGCCGCCAGCGTCGTGACCGCAGCCGCGGCGCACTACGGCCCGACGATCGACGAAGGCGCCCAAATCGCGGCCGGCATGCAGTGGCTCGACCAGCATCGCTATGCCTACGAACCGAGCACGCCGCCGCTAGGCCGCGTGGCCGATGCGCTTGGCCCCTATCTCGCCGGCGCACGCAGCACCTTCAATCCGGACATGTGGCATGAGGGCGACGACATTCTGCGCGCCGCTGGCAACCCGGCGGCGATGCTCGCACTCGCCCGTCTCGGCACCCTCGCCTTCCTGCTGCTGGCGGCGGCCGTGGTGTGGCGCTGGAGCCGCGCGCTGGGTGGCGAACCGACGGCGCTCGGCGCGCTCGCCCTGTTCCTGGCGCTGCCGCCGATCCTCGCCCATGCCGGCCTCGCAACCACCGATATGGCGGTCGCGGCGACGTTCGGCCTCGCCGTGTTCGCCACCGTGCGCTGGCTCGACGGTCCCGATCTGCAGCGCAGCCTGGCCATCGGCGCCGCCGGCGGGCTGATGGTGCTGTCGAAGTTCACCGTCTTCCTGTTCTTTCCGGCGGCGATCCTGCCGATCGTGGCGTGGCGTCTCCGGATCGGCAGCAAGACGCAATGGCCGGCGCGGGCTTGGCTGCGGGCCATGGTCCTGGCTGCTCTCGCCGGCGCTTTCGTCATTTGGGGCGGCTACCGGTTTTCGCTCGGCTCGCTGCTGTACCACCCGGCGCTCGCCGGCCAGACGATCGCGCATCCGCAGCCGGCGCACGGCCTGGCCGGCACGATCGCCAGGCTGCCGATCTATCCCGCGCACGCCTTCTTCCGCGGCATCTTCGACACCATCCGACGCGTCGGCGCCCATCATGATCCGGTTTATCTGCTGGGCCGCCTGAGCCACGGCGGCCTCTGGTACTTCTTTCCCGTCGATCTGGCGGTGAAGACGCCGCTGCCGTTCATGATCGCGGCGGTTCTGGGCGTCGTCCTGCTGCTGCGGCGCTCGCGCGCGCTGCGCGACTGGCGCGTCGGCGCGCCGGCGGTCGCCGCGCTCGGCGTCCTCGCCGCGTCGACCGTGAGCCCGGTCGATTTCGGCATCCGCTATCTGCTGCCAATCTATCCGCTGCTGGCGGTCGCCGCCGGCACGGCCCTGCTCACGCTCGCGCGCGGCGGGCGCTGGGACAAGGTGACCCTGTGCGCGCTCGTTCTTTGGGCGGGCATCGACGCATTCGCTGCCTATCCCGACTACCTGCCGTGGTTCAACGGCCTCGCCGGCAACACGCGGGCAAGCGTTGCCGTGAATTCCGACCTCGATTGGGGACAGGACATCAAGCGGCTGGACCGCGAGATCTGGCTGCGGGGCATCGGCCGCATCCACGTCGCCGTGCTCGAGCAGTCGGAATACGACCTGCGCGCCTATGTCGCCGGCTACGAGAAGCTCCTGCCCAACCAGCGCGCCGGCGGCTGGATTGCGGTCAGCCAGTACATGCTGCGAGAGCAGCCGGGCTACGAATGGCTGCGCGCCTATAGGCCGGTCGCCACCGTCGGCGCGTCGATCCTGCTCTATCACCTGCCGGAGACCGGCGATGCGTCCTGATGCGGCGCCGAAGATGCGGCTGCGCGGACTCGACGCGCTGCGCGGCCTCGCCGCGCTCGCGGTCTGCCTGTTCCACTATACCTACAGCTTCCCACGCGTGACCGGCCGCGCCTTCGACGTCGGCTTCGTGGTGAGCGCCGGACATTACGGTGTCGACCTCTTCTTCATCATCAGCGGCTTCGTCATCTTCATGACGCTCGAGAACAGCCGCCGCGCCTACGACTTCGTCGGCGCGCGCGTCGCCCGCGTCTATCCGGCCTATGTGGCATCGCTGCTGCTCACCACCGCCGTGGTCGGGCTCTCCAGCCTGCCGATGCTGCGGCCGAGCCTGGCAAAGTTTCTCGCCAACGTGTCGATGGTGCCGCAGGTGTTCGGCCAGGACGTCGTCGACGGCGTCTATTGGACTCTCGCCTACGAGGCCGGGTTCTATCTCTTCGCCGCGACGGTGATCTGGCGCTGCGGCCTCGATCGTGTCGAGCGCGTCTGCGCGGTCTGGCTTGCGGCGACGCTGCTGCTGCGCTTCGAGCCCTTCGTCCTTTGGCATTATCCCTATCTGCTGCACATGATCCGGCTGGCGACGACGGGCTCGTTCGCCATGCTGTTCATCATCGGCATCATGCTCTATCGCATCTGCCGCGGCCGGGCGCGGGCGCTGACCTATATCGTGCTCGCGGCCGCGCTCGGCGCGACCTTCGCCGGGCCGCTGACCTTCGTTCACCCGATGAGCGGCACCGGCTATTTCCTGCTGATCGCATCCTGCGCCGCGCTCGTCTGGCTCGGCGGCACCAATCGCCTGCCCCTGAAGCCGCTCGCGCCGCTGATCTTCCTCGGCGACATCTCGTACAGCTTTTACCTGCTGCACGAGAGCATCGGCTGGGTCGTGATGAGCCGCCTGCTCGCCTGGGGCGTGAGCGCGCAGTGGACGTTGCTGCTCACCTTCTGGTTCGCGCTGACGCTTGCCTTCGCGATGAACCGGCTGGTCGAGCGGCCGGGTCAGCGCGCGGTGCGCGCGCTCTTCGCGCGCTATCGCGAACGGATCGTCGGCGAGCGCTGGCGGCTCACGGCGGAAAAGCCGCTCGCTGGCGACTGACCCGGCTCAGGCCGCGGCGCGGGGCGCATGCGGCATCGGCCGCGTGGCGTGCGCAAGCGCAAGATCGAACCGCTCGAGCACATCGGCCTGGCAGCGTGTGGCGTCGTCATTCCACGCCGCCAGCCGCGAGTGCGTGTGCAGATCCCGCACCAGCGCGTAGAAGCCCTTGTAGTAGTTCTGCACCACGTAACGGCGGTCGCCGCCGAGCAGGTTATGCACCGCGCGTTCGATCGCGCCCACCGCGTCGAAGGCGACGGCATTCGGCGACGATGCCTCGACGGCACGGCCGCGAAGGTCCTTGGCCATCGCGCCCTGACACCAGCCCAGGGCAACGAGCCGCCGACCTTCCTGCAAGATATCTAGAACATCGACATCGCACCGCGCACTCGCGCGATTGATTTCCTCCATAGGCGCCTCCACCGGACGGCAGCGATCAAACATGGACCTTCCCAGATCCAATTACGGCGGTTTTCTCCGCCCTCGGCATTGACCTAGGTCAATGTCCGGCCTCTTCGGCCGCGTGTCTGATGGCGAATCGACGCTACGCCTGCGGGCGCGCCGCCTCAAGGCCGCCAACATTAAAAACATGCTGCGGCGCGGGAGGATTTCGCCTGACAGCCGCTTTGTCGCGAACACCCGACCAGACGACATTTTGAGATATTTCTCGAACGTCGCTGCGCGTCCGGCTGTGGCCGATGGCCTGCATCGCGCGAAGACAGGATGGTGGGCGATGAAGGTTTCGAACCTCCGACCCCCTCGGTGTAAACGAGGTGCTCTACCGCTGAGCTAATCGCCCGGCCAACGGAAAGCGACTGCGCGCCGCCTGGCAGCGCGCAGCCTGGGCCAATTCCGCGCGCGCCGCAAGGGCGCGCGGTTCGATCAGGCGATGGCGTCCTTGAGGCCTTTGCCGGCGCGGAAGCGCGGCACCTTGCGCGCCGCGATCTTGATGGTCTCGCCAGTGCGCGGATTGCGGCCTTCGGTCGCCGCGCGGTTCGAGACGACGAAGGTGCCGAAGCCGGTGAGACGGACCTCGCCGCCCTTCTTCAGCTCCTTGCTGATTGAATCGAAGACCGCGTCGATCACGGTCTCCGCCTCGGACTTCTTGATGCTGGCGGCGGTAGCGACGGCGTCTACGAGTTCATTCTTGTTCACGAGCGAGCCCTCCATGCGCCCAGCGGCGAGTGTCGAGATGACCTCGCGCTTGGCGGCGCAAAGTCTAAATCGGGCTTTTCGCAAAGGTCAATCGGCGCAAGGCCGCGAATCCGGCTTTTTCTGCCTGATTCGCGGCTTTTTTCGCATCGACTCGTGGGTCGCAAGCGGTATGCGGCCCGATCAGTGCGTCACGACTCCGGATCGTTCGTCGGGTTTCGGCGCAATCACCGCCGGAGTCTCGCCCTCCTCGGTCCAGGTGATCGGCGTCAGCGGCTTGACCAGCGCGTGCTTCAGAAGCTCGTCGACCGAGAAAACCGGAACGACCGTGAGCTCTTCCTTCACGTTGTCCGGAATCTCGGCGAGGTCCTTCTCGTTGTCTTTCGGGATCAGCACGGTCTTGATCCCGCCGCGCAGGGCCGCCAGCAGCTTCTCCTTCAAGCCGCCGATCGGCAGCACGCGGCCGCGGAGCGTGATCTCGCCGGTCATGGCGATGTCCTTGCGCACCGGAATGCCGGTCAGCACCGAGACGATCGAGGTCACCATCGCCACGCCGGCCGATGGGCCGTCCTTGGGCGTCGCGCCCTCGGGCACGTGGACGTGGATGTCTTTCTTCTCGAAGAGGGTGGGCACGATGCCGTAGGCGGCGCTGCGCGACTTGACGTAGCTCTCTGCCGCCTGCACCGACTCCTTCATCACGTCGCCGAGCTTGCCAGTTGCCGTGACCTTGCCCTTGCCGGGCACGGTCACCGCCTCGATCGACAGCAACTCGCCGCCGACCTCGGTCCAGGCGAGGCCTGTGGTCACGCCGACCAAATCGGTCTCCTCGACTTCGCCGTAGCGGAAGCGGCGGACGCCGGCGTACTTCTCGAGATTGCGGCGGGTGATCGCGACGCGCTTCAGCTTGCGCATCATGATCTCCTTGATCGCCTTGCGCGCGAGGTTGGCGATCTCGCGCTCGAGATTGCGCACGCCGGCCTCGCGCGTGTAGTAGCGGATGAGGTCCTGCAGCGCATCGTCGTTGATCGACCACTCGCCCTCTTTGAGGCCGTGCGCTTTGACCTGCTTCGGCAGCAGGTGGCGGCGCGCGATCTGGATCTTCTCGTCCTCGATGTAGCCGGGGATACGGATGATCTCCATCCGGTCCATCAGCGGCTGCGGCATGCGCAGCGTGTTGGCCGTGGTGACGAACATCACGTCGGACAGGTCGTAATCGACCTCGAGGTAGTGGTCCTGGAAGGTGGTGTTCTGCTCGGGGTCGAGCACTTCGAGCAGCGCCGACGACGGATCGCCACGCCAGTCGGCACCGAGCTTGTCCACCTCGTCCAGCAAGAACAGCGGATTCGAGGTCTTGGCCTTCTTCATGCCCTGGATGATCTTGCCGGGCATCGAGCCGATATAGGTCCGGCGGTGGCCGCGGATCTCGGCCTCGTCGCGCACGCCGCCGAGCGACATGCGCACGAAGTTGCGCCCGGTGGCGCGCGCCACCGACTTGCCGAGCGACGTCTTACCGACGCCGGGCGGGCCGACCAAGCAGAGGATCGGACCTTTCACCTTGCGCATACGGTTCTGCACCGCGAGGTATTCGAGGATGCGCTCCTTCACCTTCTCGAGGCCGTAGTGATCGGCGTTCAGGACCTTTTCGGCGGCCTTGATGTCGCGCTTCACCTTGGAACGGTTCTGCCAGGGGATCGACAGCATCCAGTCGAGATAGTTGCGGACGACGGTCGCCTCGGCCGACATCGGGCTCATGGAGCGGAGCTTCTTGACCTCGCCGATCGCCTTGTCGTGCGCTTCCTTCGACAGCTTGGTCTTGTTGATGCGCTCCTCGAGCTCGGCCAGCTCGTCGCGGCCGTCCTCGCCCTCGCCGAGCTCCTTCTGAATCGCCTTGAGCTGCTCGTTGAGGTAATACTCGCGCTGCGTCTTCTCCATCTGGCGCTTGACGCGCGAACGGATGCGCTTCTCGACCTGCAGGACGCCGATCTCGCTTTCCATGTAGCCGAAGACCTTCTCGAGCCGGCCGGAAACGGTTTCGGTCTCGAGCAGATCCTGCTTCTCGGGAATCTTCAGCGTCAGGTGCGAGGCCAGCGTGTCGGCGAGCTTCGACGGGTCCTCGATTTGGTTGATCGAGACGAGGACCTCCGGCGGAATCTTCTTGTTGAGCTTGATATAGGCCTCGAACTGCGACACGGCGGTGCGCGCCAGCGCCTCGAGCTCGCTCTGCTCGCCCGGCTGGTCCGGCATGGCTTCGGCGTAGGCCTGGAAGAACGCCTCGTTCTCGGCGTAGCGCGCAATGCGCGCCCGCGCGCCGCCCTCGACCAGCGCCTTGACCGTGCCGTCAGGCAGTTTGAGGAGCTGCAGCACCGTGCCGATGGTGCCGACCGAATAGATGTCGGCCGTCGTCGGATCGTCCTGGGCGGCGTTCTTCTGGGTGACCAGCAGGATCTGCTTGTCATCCTTCATCACGTCTTCGAGGGCGCGCACGGATTTTTCGCGGCCGACGAAGAGCGGCACGATCATGTGCGGGAAGACGACGATGTCCCTCAGCGGCAGGACCGGATAGAGATTACCGCGCGGCAGATCGAGCATACGGCTCCTTTCGAGGAGGCCCTGGACAGAACGCTCCAGGGGCGCACCGGGATCAACGAAAAACTATAGCACAACATAAGGTGGCCCGCCGGCCGGTCCAGATCAAGGGGTCGTGGCCGGAAACGCGCCATCCGGTGCATTCGAATCGGATTTGTGACAAAGCCGGCTCGCGCCGGCGGCGATCAGGCGCTGGTCGTGACGTCGCCCCGGCGCTCCGAATAGATGTGGAGCGGCTGAGCGCGGCCCTCGACGACCTCGCGGTTGATGACGATGCCGGTGACGCCTTCGAGGCCCGGCAGCTCGAACATTGGCTCGAGCAGGATCGCCTCCATGATGGAGCGCAGGCCGCGCGCGCCAGTCTTGCGCGCGATCGCCTTGTGCGCGATGGCCCGCATCGCCTCGTCGTTGAATTCGAGGCGCACGTCTTCCATTTCGAACAGCCGCTGGTATTGCTTGACCAGCGCGTTCTTCGGCTTGGTCAGGATTTCGACCAGCGTGTCCTCGTCGAGGTCGTCGAGCGTCGCGACCACTGGCAAACGGCCGACGAATTCCGGGATCAGGCCGAATTTGAGCAAATCCTCGGGCTCGAGGTCCTTGAGGATCTCGCCGGTCTTGCGCTCCTCGGGCGCGCGCACCTCGGCGCCGAAACCGATCGACGTGCCCTGGCGGCGCTGTGCAATGAGCTTCTCCAGGCCGGCGAAGGCGCCGCCGCAAATGAACAGGATATTGGTGGTGTCGACCTGCAGGAACTCCTGCTGCGGATGCTTGCGGCCGCCTTGCGGTGGCACCGAGGCGACGGTGCCTTCCATGATCTTGAGGAGCGCCTGCTGCACGCCTTCGCCCGACACGTCGCGGGTGATCGACGGGTTGTCGGATTTGCGGGAAATCTTGTCGACCTCGTCGATGTAGACGATGCCGCGCTGTGCGCGCTCGACGTTGTAGTCGGCCGATTGCAGGAGCTTGAGGATGATGTTCTCGACGTCCTCGCCGACATAGCCCGCCTCGGTGAGCGTCGTGGCGTCGGCCATGGTGAAGGGCACGTCGATGATGCGCGCCAGCGTCTGTGCCAGCAGCGTCTTGCCCGAGCCAGTCGGACCGACCAGCAGGATGTTCGACTTCGCCAGCTCGACGTCGTTGCTCTTGGCGCCGTGCGCCAGCCGCTTGTAGTGGTTGTGGACGGCGACCGAGAGCACGCGCTTGGCGTGGTCCTGGCCGATGACGTAGTCGTCGAGCACCTTGCAGATGTCGCGGGGCGTCGGCACGCCGTCGCGCGACTTGACCAGCGTGGTCTTGTGCTCCTCACGGATGATGTCCATGCAGAGCTCGACGCATTCATCGCAGATGAACACGGTCGGCCCGGCAATGAGCTTGCGGACTTCGTGCTGACTCTTGCCACAGAACGAGCAGTAGAGGGTGTTTTTTGAGTCGCTGCCGCTCGGCTTGGTCATGGTATCTCCGTCAACAACGCCTGAGACATGCGGATCCACGCATGCCCCGTGCCGCTGCCATCCGCCGAGCCGGCCCCCCGGTTGTTGCCCCGGCTCACGACGGCAGGACCTACGACGCCCCTATTCATACAACATTATGCACGCCCTGGGGTTCAATAACTAGTTAATAAGGCGAACGATTCCAGGGGTTTCGTGCACACGGCCGGTTGAATCAGCCGCGCTTTTCGTCGGGCGCCACCGGGCGGTTGGTCATGACCTCGTCGATCAGGCCGAAGGCCTTGGCTTCCTGCGGCGACATGAAGCGGTCGCGCTCAAGCGCGGTCGCCACGGCGTCGAGCGACTGGCCGGTGTGCTTGACGTAGATCTCGTTGAGCCGGGCGCGCGTGCGCAGGATTTCGCGGGCGTGGATCTCGATGTCCGTGGCCTGGCCCTGAAAGCCGCCCGACGGCTGGTGGATCATGATGCTGGCGTTAGGCAGCGCCACGCGCTTGCCCTTGGCGCCGGCAGTCAGCAACAGCGAACCCATCGACGCGGCCATGCCGATGCACACCGACGCGATATCCGGCCGGATATATTGCATGGTGTCGTAGATGGCGAGGCCCGAGGTGACGACGCCGCCCGGCGAGTTGATGTAGAGCGAGATGTCCTTGGTCGGATTCTCGGATTCGAGGAACAACAGCTGGGCGCAGATCAGGCTCGCGACCATGTCGTTGACCGGTCCGACCAGGAAGATGATCCGTTCCTTCAACAGGCGCGAATAGATATCGTAGGCGCGCTCGCCGCGATTGGTCTGCTCGACGACCATCGGCACGAGCGTCTGCATGTACTGCTCGAAGGGATCCTGCATCGCTACCTGTCCTCGTCCGCGTCCTGGGTTGCCTTTTTATATATGCTTTATATATGCCCGTGCCGGCGTCAGTCTTCCTTGGTGACCGCGGCCGTCAGCTCGGCCGGCGGCACCGAACGTTCGGTCACGTTCACCTTGCCGACGATGAAGTCGACCACCTTGTCCTCGAAAATCGGCGCCCGCAAGCTGTCGAGTGCCTGCGGATTGTTGCGGTAGAAGTCTAGCACTTCGCGTTCCTGGCCGGGAAAGCCGCGCGCGCGCTCGACCACCGCGCGATTCAGCTCGTCGGTGGTGACGGTAATCGAATTGGCGCGACCGATCTCGTTGAGCAGCAAGCCGAGGCGCACCCGACGCTCGGACAGCGCGCGGAACTCGGCCTTGAGCTCGTCGTCGCTCTTGCCGAGCTCGGGATCGGGCGCGCCGGCGTCCTTGGCGCGTTTACGCTCGCCTTCGACCTCGCGCCAGAGATGCTCGAACTCGATGTCGAGCATGCCGGCCGGCACCGCGAAGCTGTATCGCGCCGCCAGCTGATCGAGTAGCTCGCGTTTCAGCTTCTGGCGCGCGACGCCGCCGTATTCGCGCTCGATGCGTTCGCGCACCGCCTGCCGCAGCTCGGCGAGATTTTCCATGCCGACGGCGGCGGCCAGCGATTCGTCGACGGGCTGGGCTTCAGCGTGGCGCACTTCCTTCACGGTCACGGCGAACTCGGCCGCCTTGCCGGCGAGCTCGGCATTGCCGTAATCCGCCGGGAAGGTGACGGCGACGGTGCGCGCGTCGCCAGCCTTGGCGCCGACGAGCTGGTCCTCGAAACCGGGTATGAAGCCGCCCAAGCCGAGCTCGAGCAGATAGTTTTCGGCGCTGCCGCCGGGAAAGGCGACGCCATCGACGGTCCCCTTGAAGTCGATCCGCGCGAAGTCGCCGTTCTCGGCGGCGCGGTCGACCGGCGCGGTCTTGCGTTGCTGCTTCGCGATGCGCTCCAGCGCCTGATCGATCTCGGCGTCGGGAATGTCGGCCTTCCAGCGCTCGAGCGCGATGCCGTCGAGCGTGACCGGGCCGATCTCTGGCAGCACTTCGACCGCGAGCTTGTACTCAAGGTCCTTGCCCTCGTTGAAGGAGACGATTTCGATCTTCGGCTGCAACGCCGGACGCAGCTTGTGCTCCTTGATCGCCGCCGACGAGCTGTCGTTGACCGCGCGCTCGACCACCTCGCCCATGACGGACGGGCCGTAGCGCTTTTTCAGAAGGGCGAGCGGCGCCTTGCCGGGCCGGAACCCCGGCAGGCGAACGGAGCGGCCGATCTCGGCGAGCCGATCTTGAATCTGCCGTTCGATCTCGTCGGCGGCGACGACGACGGTGAATTCATGCTTCAGCCCTTCGGCGCTGGTCTCTCTCACTTGCATGGGGTCACGACTTCTTCTTGTTGGAGTTATCCGGTCTTGGGGTGGGCTCCGGTGGTGCGGGCGGAGGGATTCGAACCCCCATGACTTGCGTCGCTCGGACCTAAACCGAGTGCGTCTGCCAGTTCCGCCACGCCCGCGTCCGGACGCGTCCGCCGCACGGCGACGCCGGGTTCATAGCACAGCGTCAAACCGGGGAAAAGCCGCAGCGCCGCGAACGGCGCTCAGGCGAGGCGTTGGTGGTAAGCGGCGACGAAGGAGTTGAGCGCCAGCACGCGCCTGCCGCCCTCGACCCGGCCGATGGCGGCTTCCTCGAAGGTCAGCTTGAAATGGACGTGCGGAATGCCGAGCGAATCCGGGCGCAGATCCGTGACCGTCGCCAGCTCCATGACCCTGTCGCGGCGGCGGCGGCAGAAACGGTCACCGCTTCGCACCTCGACCGGCGTCCGGCGGTTTGGCAAAAGACGATTGAACAGTTTCGAGCCCCCTCGCGACCCCCAGGATGCGGCGTTCGCCTTGTGGACGGCGCTTAATCCACAGCCCGCTGGGGATAATTAACGAATGATTAATGCCGGTAATTCGAGCCAAAAGCAATAGGTTTCGAGACTTTTTCAGTCTTTATATCCGCAGCAATACTGACCCAATTCAATCCTTGATCAGTCGCGCCACCGTGGTCGACGCGGCGATGCGCCCCTCGCCGGTATACGCCTCGTGGTTCTGCTCGATGTCGCCGAGCCGGTAGAGGTAGTTGATCATCATGCCGAACGACTGTTGCAGGCCCTTCTGCGACAGGTCGCCGCGCCAGTTGATGCGCTCGATCCGCGCGCCGTTGCTCAAATGGAAATGCGCCACCGGATCGCTGGCGCGCCCGGCGTTGTTGGTTTCACCCAGGAGATAGCGCGCGCAGAGCCGCATCAGCGGCTCCTTGAGCGCGTGCGCCGTCACTTCGTCGGCGCTCCAATCCGGCTGCGCGATCAGCGTCGCGAAACCGTCCTTGCCGCCGTGCGGCAGCGCCGCGATAGCGGCGCGCTCCTCCTCCGTGAGAACGTCGTCGCCCTCCTCGGCCAGCCGCTTGTCGAGCCAGGCTCGGAACCCGGGGATCGGCGAGAGCGTCGTGTAGGTCTTGAGATGCGGCAGCTCGGCCGCGAGCATGTCGACGACGCGCTTGATCAGGAAATCGCCGAAGCTGATGCCCCACAGCCCGCGCTGGCAATTCGAGATCGAGTAAAAGTTCGCCGTGTCCGCCTGCGCCGGATCGCCGATCGGCGCGGTCTCGTCGAGCAGCGACTGCACGTTGCTGGACATGCCCTGGGTCAGCGCGACCTCGACGAAGATGATCGGCTCCTGCGGCATGCGCGGATGGAAAAAGGCGAAGCAGCGGCGGTCGGCCTCAAGCCGGTTCTTCAGATCGTTCCAACTGCGGATCTCGTGGACCGCCTCGTAGAGCATGAGTTTCTCGAGCAGCGCGGCGGGCGAATCCCAGGTGATGCGACGCAGCTCGAGAAAACCGATGTCGAACCAGCTGACGAGCAGCACTTTCAGATCCTGCTCGAGCGCAGCGAGTTCGACGTCCTCGCGCCCGAGCCGCATCAGCTCCGCGCGCATGTCGACCAGGAATTTGACGCCCTCCGGCAACGCGTTGAATTGGGTCAGCAGCTTGACCCGCGGCGGCTCGAGCGCCTGGCGCAGCGTGCGCTCGACCTTGCCGCGCTCGAAATCGTCCGCCGCCGATTGCACTTGTGCGCTGATGCGCGCGACCTCGCGATGATCGATATCGAACTCGGTCGCCAGCAGCCGCAGGAAGCGCTCGCGCCCGACGGCGTTGAGCGCGAGATAGGTACGGCCGAGCTGCGCCGCGCGCGCCCTGGCCGACACCTCGCCGCCTCTGCCTTCGAGGCAATCGCGCAGCTGGATGCGCAGCCGTTCGGCGTCCTCGCGCGACAACTCCGGCCGGGGCTGGCTGGTGAGCGCGTCGCGCGCCGAGGCGGCGATGTCGCGCCAGGCGCCGCGGAGCGAATCGCGCCACGCGCCGCGCAACGAGTTGAGAGTGCGGTCCAGCAGGCTGACGCGTTCGCTCATGATCAAGCGATTACTCCGCGCGCCCGGTCCTTGGCAAGCGCACCGCGCGCCGCCAGCCGGGCGAGCGCGGCTGGCAAGCGCCGGATGAGATCCTCGGGCACGAGGCCAGGTCCGCAATCCTGCGCGACGTCGCCGTGCAGCCAACACGCCGCGCAGGCGGCACGAAACGGATCGAGCCCCTGCGCCAGCAGGCCGAGGACCAAACCCGCAAGCACGTCGCCGGTTCCGCCGGTGGCGAGCGTCGGCGGCGCGTTCGCATTGATGGCCGCCCGGCCGTCCGGAGCGGCGATCACCGTGTCGCTGCCCTTGAGCAGTACGACCGCGCGGCTTTCGGCGGCGGCCGCGCGGGCACGCACCAGCTTGTCGCCGGCGACCGAAAAGAGCCGGCTGAACTCGCCTTCGTGCGGCGTCAGCACCACGCGGGCTCCGGCCAGCGCCTTGAGCAGCGTCTTGCGTTCCTTGGCGAAGACGGTGAGCGCATCGGCGTCGAGCACGACGGCACGGTGCGTCGCCAGCGCCGCCAGCGCCGCGCGTCGCGTGTTGGGCGAAACGCCGGCGCCCGGGCCAATGAGGATGGCGTTGCGTCGCTCGTCGGCGATGAAGCGGGCGAAGTCGCCGGCGCGCGCCAACTTCGCGGCGAGAATGCTTTCGAGTGCGCCAGCATAGATCGGGAATACCGCCGCCGGCGCGGCGACCGTCGTCAGCCCGGCGCCGATCCGCTGTGCCGAGCGTGCGGCCAGCCGCGCCGCGCCGGTCATCGTCGCGCCGCCCAGAACAACGGCGTGGCCGCGCCTATATTTGTGCGTGCCGCGCACCGGCCAGGGATACGCGTCGAGCCACAGCGCCGGATCGTTCTCGAACGTCTGCGGCGCGATCGCCTCGAGCACCGCCGGCGGCGTGCCGATATCGGCCAGCTGCACGTCGCCGCACAGCAACTGGCCGGGCAGTAGCAAATGTCCCGGCTTCTTGCGGAAGAACGTTACCGTGATCGTGGCCGGCGCGGCCGCGCCGAGCACCACGCCACTGGAGCCGTCGAGGCCGCTCGGCACGTCGACCGCGACGACCGGGACGCGGCTCTTGGCGACCGCTTCAATCACCGTGCGCGCCACGCCGCCAACCGGACGCGACAGGCCGGCGCCGAAGATCGCGTCGATGACCACGCCGGCGCCATCGAGCACCGCCGGCGAAAGCGGCTCGACCGCGCCGCGCCAGCGCGTGGCATGCTCGCGCGCGTCGCCCTGCAAGGCTTCGCGGTCGCCCAACAGACCGACACGGACATTCCAGCCAGCGGCAGCCAAGCGGCGCGCGGCCGCGAAGCCGTCGCCGCCGTTGTTGCCCGGCCCGCACAGCACGCTGACGGGACGCGGCGACCAGCGCCGCATCACTGCCTCGGCCACCGCGCGGCCGGCCGCTTCCATCATGACCGTGCCGGCGACGCCGGACGCGGCGGCGGCACGGTCGGCCGCCGCCATCTCGGCCGGGCTCAGCAGCGCATGGTCGGCGGGATTCATGGCTCTTGGCTTGACGCTCCGAAGGCCTTCGCGCTACGACCGCATTGGGCGGCGAGTGTAGCTCAGTTGGTTAGAGCGCCAGATTGTGATTCTGGATGTCGCCGGTTCGAGCCCGGTCACTCGCCCCATTTCCCCGCCCGCGCCGCCTTTCGGCTCCGTGCTTGCCGCCACACAATCAAGCCGAAGCATTGCCACGATCATTATTAACCTCTTTGACCACGAGTATTAACCGTGTTTCCGTGTTACTTGCCAACGACTTGAAAATTCGTTTGACATTGAACCGGCTTTTCATAGATTGACCGTGCGGGCATCCGAAGCCCGCCCCGGAGGCCGGCGTGTCGTTGCCCTGGGCGACGGCAGACCGTCGCTATCATTGGAAAGCCATGCGGTTGCGGCTCGGCCAGCGGCTGACCGACTTTTGGCCGCTGTGGCTTTTGTTGCTGGGCGGCCGCGCAATCGAGATCTGGCTCGGATCGCCGGTGCACGGTGTCGGCCTGAGCGGTGTGATCGCCACCGGAGCGCTCGGCTGGCTGATCGTCGAAGCCTATCGCGTCACCGCGTCACGCACCTGATCGGCGGATACGGCTTCGGCACCGCCGCGCGCGGCGTTAGTATAGCCGCATGACCGCATCGCTCGTCATGGCACGGCGCATGTCGCGCCTCGGCACCGAGAGCGCGTTCGAGGTGCTGGCGCGCGCCAAGGCGCTCGAGGCGCAGGGGCGCAATATCATCAATCTCGGCATCGGCCAGCCCGACTTTCCGACGCCGCCACATATCGTCGAGGCCGGGCGCAAGGCGCTTGCCGACGGCCATCACGGCTACACGCCGGCGAACGGCATCCCCAAAGTGCGCGAGGCGGTCGCCGCCGATCTCCACCGCCGCCACGGCGTCACGGTGTCGCCCGATCGCGTGCTGGTCGTGCCCGGCGGCAAGGTGACGATGTTCTTCGCCATCATGATGTTCGGCGAGGCGGGCGCCGAGATCCTCTATCCCAATCCCGGCTTTCCGATCTACGAGAGCGTCATCCGCTTTTCGGGCGCCACGCCGGTGCCGATCGACCTGCACGAATCGAAGGGCTTTTCGTTCAGCGCGGAAGAAGTCCTCGCCAAGCTGACCGAGCGCTCGCGGCTGATCATCATCAACAGTCCGGCCAATCCGACCGGCGGCGTCGTGCCCAAGGCCGAGCTCGACAAGCTGGTCGCCGGCCTCGAGCGCTTTCCGCATGTCGCGGTGATGAGCGATGAGATCTATGGCGAAATCCTCTATGACGGCGCCCGCCACGTCAGCTTGTTGACCTACCCGTCGATCGCCGACCGCGTCATCCTGCTCGACGGCTGGAGCAAGACCTACGCGATGACCGGCTGGCGACTCGGCTATGGCGTGTGGCCGGAGTCGCTGTTCACGGCCGCCGAGCGGCTCGCCATCAACTGCCACTCGTGCGTCAATGCCGCGGCGCAATTCGCCGGCATCGCGGCGCTCACCGGACCGCGCACGGAGGTCGACGCGATGGTGCGCGCCTTCGCCGAACGCCGGAAGGTGATCGTCGCCGCGCTCAACAAGCTGCCGGGATTGCGCTGCGCCACGCCGGGCGGCGCGTTTTACGTCTTCCCGAATATCACCGGTACCGGTCTCGGCGCGCGCGAGATCGAGCGTCGGCTGCTCGACGAGGCCGGCATCGCCACCGTCGCCGGCACCAGCTTCGGCGCCTTCGGCGAAGGCTTCGTGCGCTTCTCCTACGCTGCCAGCCGGGAAGCGATCGAAGAGGCAATGACGCGGCTCGGCGACTGGCTGGCGCGGCAGGACAACCGCCGAATACCAGCCCTTTAATTGGCGATTATATACTTGACGTAGGTATCAACAAAGGCTAGATTAGCGGCAGATCGAAAGGACGCTGCTATGACCGCCAAAGACATTACAACCGACGAGACCGCCGCGAGGGCTTATTTCGAGGGTGTCCGGTGGCCGAATGGCCCGTTCTGCCCGCATTGCGGTTCGGTCGATAAGGTCTATCGGCTGGAAGGCAAGTCGCACCGTCCGGGGCTGTTCCACTGCAATAACTGTGCGGGGCAGTTCACCGTGACGACGGGCAGCGTCATGGAGTCGAGCCATATCCCGCTGCACAAGTGGGCTATGGGCTTCAAATTCTACGCGGCGTCAAAGAAGGGCTTTAGCGCCCATCAACTGCACCGGATGCTCGGTATCACCTACAAGTCGGCTTGGTTCATGGCACACCGCATCCGCGAGGCTATGGCAACCACTCCGACCGCTCCCATGGGCGAAGGCGGCGGCACGGTCGAGGCTGACGAAACCTACATCGGCCGCAAAGAGGGCACGAAAAAGCGCGCGGGCTTTAGCCATAAGCGCGCCGTCATGTCGCTGGTCGAGCGCAAGGGCGGCGTCCGGTCATTCCCGCTGGATGTTGTGAGCACCAAGACACTGGCACAGGTGCTTGGCCGCAACGTCTCATTCGACGCCAATCTGCGGACGGATGATCTGGCGGCGTACCGCGATCTCGGCGCGTTCTATGCCTCGCACAAGGCAGTGAAGCACACGCTTGGCGAATACGTCCGGGGCGAAGCGCATACGAATACGATTGAGGGCTATTTCTCAATTTTCAAACGCGGCATGAAAGGCGTGTACCAGCATTGCAGCGAGCAGCATTTGCACCGCTATCTCGCGGAGTTTGATTTCCGGTACAGCAACCGCGTCGCGCTCGGCGTCGATGATCTCATGCGGACCACGCGCGCGATCAAGGGCGCGGAAGGCAAGCGGTTGACCTATCGACAAGTTGGTAGGAAAGCGGCCTGACTTTCGGAACGGCCGCTCGAAGTTGCGCCGAATCCTCAGCCTTTTCGACTAGCCTTTTTGACTCGACTCTTTCCTGGGCCACTCTCACGCTTGCCTTTGCCGACCATTTCACTGTGCGGCTTGGGCGGCGTGTTGAGTGCGCGCCGGATCGCGGCGTCCATTCGGCGCTGCGTTTCTTCGGGACTGTATTGGTCGTCTTGGTGCTTGGCGTCCATCGGGGGAGGATACCACGGCTAAAAAGCCTCGTCGTGCCAATCTGAAAGGGCCGGGCAAATGCATTTTCTGCGGCGCTGGCGGCCTAACTCACGAACACGTTTGGGCTAAGTGGCTACGCAACTACATCCCTCGGACCCTGACGGAGCACCGCTATCGAAGCGCCCTGATACATCCGCATCAGCCAGAGCGGGCATCTATCAAAAAGCAGACCGGAGACCCGCACAGCAGACGCCTCAATATCGTTTGCCGTGACTGCAACAACGGCTGGATGAGCCGGTTACAGGAAGAGGCAAAACAGTTTTTGGTGCCCTTGCTCTTAGGGAAGAAGTCTCACCTTCACCGTCGCGCCCAGCGCATTCTCGCCGCATGGGTCGCGATGACAGTGATGGTTGCCGAGTTTCTTTACCGGGACCGGCTCGCCATTCCGGCCACAGACCGCCAGTGGTTGCGAGAAAATCGTACCGCTCCGGCACATTGGCGAATTTGGGTCGGGCATCAGGGCCGCAAGAACGCTCCGATGTATTACAAAAACGTCCTGACCTTAGTATCCGAAGAGGAATTTAAGAGTGTGCCGCACCCGGCGCTGCCCGAAGGCAACACGCAGACCACGACGATAAGCCTCGGCCAGCACCTTCTCATTCACGTCATGAGTTCCGTGGTCGGCGCCCCCTACATTCGTCGCTGGAACATTCCTGCGGAGCTTGCGGCTGGCCTGGGCCAAATATGGCCCATCCGCAACGGCACCATCCGATGGCCGCCGCGACACGACCTTACTTTTTCGGACAGGGGGATAGAGACGCTTGCCAACGAGTTTTTTCGGAGAGTGACGGCCTACTCGGGCCGGAAACTTGACGAGCTTTCGCTTGGACACTCCATCAAAGACCTTCCTGGTCAGCCCAATTAACTGGCTTACTGGACGGGACGTTCGCAATGTCCCGCCCAGACTATACCTTGCGCCTACCTACGCAAAGTATATAATCGCCCTTTAACAGGCTGCTGAAAAACTCTGATGCGAAGCCGAATCACGCAACATAAGAATCATCGAGAGCCCTCTCGCGAATCGTTCTTGCGTGAACTGGTCGCCATGCGAATCAATGTTGCGTCTTCTCGCGTCCAAAAACGTTTTTCAGCAGCCTGTTAATTGTGCATGCTTGCCTAATTTTTGGTCTTGCTGTTCTTATCCACAGGATTCCTGCGGCGTATGGCATGGGCCAGCCCCTTTAGGCTGTGGCACGCCTCATGCTTCTTACGCCGCGAGGATATAAAGCGGCGACCGCGCGGACGCCGCGTTTGCGCTAGCGAAAACAAGAGGGGGTTCTCCCGTGAAGAAGGTCGAAGCGATCATCAAGCCCTTCAAGCTCGACGAGGTGAAGGAAGCGCTGCATGAGGTCGGCATCCAGGGCATCACCGTCACCGAGGCGAAAGGCTTCGGCCGGCAGAAGGGACATACCGAGCTTTATCGCGGCGCCGAATACGTCGTGGATTTCCTGCCCAAAGTGAAGATCGAGGTCGTGATGGACGATCCGCTTGTGCCGCGCGCGATCGAAGCGATTCAGCACGCCGCGCACACCGGCCGCATCGGCGACGGCAAGATTTTCGTCACCGCGATCGAAGAGGCGATCCGCATCCGCACGGGAGAGAAGGGCAAAGACGCGATCTGATCCGAATCGAATTTCTCGTCGCGCGGCCGTCGGTCGACAGGGTAACGCCCTTCGCTGCTCCGGCCGCCGATACCACTACCGGTACAAACCACCACAAAGGGGAGACTGAGTCCGATGTCCGATCCGAAGAAGATCATGGAAATGATCAAGGAGCACGACGCCAAGTACGTCGACTTCCGCTTCACCGACCCGCGCGGCAAATGGCAGCACCTGAGCTACCACATTAAATCCGTCAGCGCCGATTTCCTGAAGGCCGGTGTGCCGTTCGACGGCTCATCGATCGCCGGTTGGAAGTCGATCAATGAGAGCGACATGCTCCTGGTGCCCGATTTCGACACCGCCGTGCTCGATCCCTTCTGTGCGCAGACCACGATCTCGATCGTCTGTGACACCCACGACCCGCTCTCGGGTCAACCCTATGGGCGCTGCCCGCGTTCGATCGCGCGCAAGGCGGAAAAGCATCTCGCCTCGACCGGCATCGGCGACAAGGCGTACTTCGGTCCCGAGGCCGAGTTCTTCGTGTTCGACGACGTACGCTACAAGTCGGCGATGGAGACACAATTCTATTCGGTCGACCAGGAGGAGGGCCCCTACTACAGCGATCGCAAGATGCCGGACGGCAATATCGGCCACCGGCCGCCGATCAAGGGCGGTTATTTTCCGGTTCCGCCGGTCGACTCGTTCCAGGACATGCGCTCGGAAATGCTGTCGACCATGTCCGACATGGGCCTCAAGGTCGAGAAGCATCACCACGAGGTCGCACCGTCACAGCACGAGCTCGGCTTCGAGTTCTCGACGCTGGTGACGACCGCCGACCAGATGCAGATATACAAGTACGTGATCATGATGGTCGCCAATCAGTACGGCAAGACGGCGACCTTCATGCCCAAGCCGATCAAGGGCGACAACGGCTCCGGCATGCATACGCACCAGTCCGTGTGGAAAGCCGATAAGCCGCTCTTCGCCGGCTCGGGCTATGCCGATCTGTCGGAAATGGCGCTCCACTACATCGGCGGCATCATCAAGCACGCCAAGGCGATCAACGCCTTCACCAACCCAACGACCAACAGCTACAAGCGCCTCATTCCGGGCTTCGAGGCGCCGGTGCTGCTGGCCTATTCGGCACGCAACCGCTCGGCGTCGTGCCGCATCCCGATCGTGCAGAGCCCCAAGGCGAAGCGCGTCGAGGTCCGCTTCCCGGACCCGGCGGCCAATCCGTATCTCGGCTTCGCCGCGATGCTGATGGCCGGCATCGACGGCATCCAGAACAAGATCAATCCGGGCCAGCCGATCGACAAGAACCTCTACGATCTGCCGCCCGAGGAATTGAAGGGCGTGCCGACCGTGTGCGGCAGCTTGCGCGAAGCGCTCGAGAACCTGAAGGCCGATCACGCCTTCCTGACCAAGGGCGACGTGTTCACCAAGGACTTCCTCGAGTCCTACATCGACCTCAAGATGGAGGAAGTTTACAAATTGGAGCACACGCCCCATCCGATCGAGTTCGAGATGTACTACAGCGTCTGACGCGACGTTCTCGTTCCAGCGTTCGAGCCCCCGCCGGCACCGTCGGCGGGGGCTTTCGTTTTCCGACCGGCGACTGTCCCGCTCGACTTGCAGTTCATGCGTCGGGCCGGTACGACAGTCCATGGCCTTGTCCAAAAAATCCCGCGCTGTGCGCTCTCGGCCGAAACCGTTCGAGGCCTTCATCGCGGAACTGTCGCGCCTTGCGCTGATCGGGCCGGAGGAGCGCACATTCCTGGCCAAGGGCTTGAAGTCGCGCGCGGTGCGCGATTTTCTCGCGGCCGACGAAATGCCGACGACGCATACCAAGCCGACCGCGGCGGCTGGCCGCGCTGGCAACGCACTCGAGAAGCGCGCGCGCAAAGCGGGCCTCGTGCGGCAGGACCGCGACGGTGCGTTCCACGTCAAGTCCGGTCCGGAGACCGTGCATTGGGGCTATCTGTGGAGCGCCGCCGAGCCAGCGTTGCGCGTCGAGCCGGGCGCGACCGTCACCATCGACACCGTCTCGCACGAGGGCTTGCTCGAGGATCAGGGCGATCCGGTCGCTTTCTTCAAGCGCTTCGGTATCCCCAAGGCCGAAGTGCTGGCCGACGCGGTGGCGATCTACGCCAAGGTGCAGCATTCGGGCACTGGGCCGCACGTCGTCTCGGCGCCTATCTACGTCGAGGGCGCCGAGGCCGGCGACGTACTGGCGGTCCATGTCCTCGCGGCCGAACCGCGCGTGCCCTATGGCGTCAATTCGGCGCGCATGGGCAAGGGCACGTTGCCCGCCGAGTTCACGCTCAACCGCAGCATCGTCATCCCGTTCGACATGGATGCGCGCGTCGCGCGCTTCGCGCCCGGCATCGAGATTCCGCTGCGGCCGTTCTTCGGCATCATGGCGACCGGGCCGGCATTGACGCTCGGCAAGCTCAACTCCGCGCCGCCGGGTCCCTTCGGCGGCAACATCGATTTGAACGAGTTGACCGCAGGGTCGACGCTTTATCTTCCGGTGCACGTGCCCGGGGCGCTGTTCATGACCGGCGATGGCCACGCCGCGCAGGGCGACGGCGAGGTGAACCTGACGGCGATCGAGACGTCGCTCACCGGCACATTCCGGCTCGAACTGCTGAAGCAGAAATTCTGGCCCCTGCCGCGCGCGGAGACCGCGACCCATTGGATCACGATGGGGCTCCATGAGAGCCTCGACGAGGCCATGCGCATCGCCGTGCGCGAGACGATCAAGTTTCTTGGTGAGATGCATGGCCTCGATCCAGCCGACGCCTATGCGCTCGCGAGCGTCGCCGTCGATTTCGAGGTGACGCAGAACGTCGACGGCGTGAAGGGCATCCACGGCATGATTCCGAAGGCGATCTTCAAGGCGGCGTAAGCATGGAACGCGCGGTCCTGTTCTGGAGCGGCGGCAAGGATTCGGGGCTGGCGCTCGATCGCCTGCGCCGCGCCGGCGAATACGAGATCGTTGCGCTCGTCACGACGGTCAATGCGCAGTATGGACGCGTCTCGATGCACGGCGTGCGCGAAGAGCTCGTCGCCGCGCAAGCACGCGCCGCAGGATTGCCGCTCGACACGATGTATGTCGGACCGAGCGGCACCAACGACGAATACGTCGCGGCCCTCCGGGCGACGCTCGGAACCTGGCGCGAGCGCGGCGTCGAGACCGTCGCGTTCGGCGACATCTTCCTCGCCGATCTGCGGCAATGGCGCGAGAACCTGCTCGCCGAGCTTGGCATGCGCGGCACGTTTCCGCTCTGGCACGCCGACACGAGCGAGCTTGCGAATGAATTCGTCGCGTGCGGCTTCAAGGCGGTACTGTGCTGCGCCAACGACGCCTGGCTCGGCGAGGCCGATGTCGGCCGCGAGCTGGGCGCCGAGTTCTTCGCCAGCCTGCCGGCCGCGGTCGATCCCTGCGGCGAGAACGGCGAGTATCACAGTTTCGTCTGGGACGGGCCGGTGTTCCGCGCGCCGGTCGCGTTCACACGCGGCGAAAAGGTCTATCGCCCGCTCGCTGTCGCCCAGGCGAGCGCCGCGCCCGCAAGCGGTCCGGCGATACCGGTGCCCGCCGCGCCCGGTCCGAGCGCGACCAAGGGCTTCTGGTTCGTCGATCTGCTGCCGGCGTGAGGCACGGAACGGCGGCGCGGCAGGGTCGTTATTCGATATGACCCAACCGCCCTCGTAGCACGCGCAGCAGCCGGGCAAGCCGAAGCCGCCGGGCAATCCGCCAAAGCCGGCCGAGCCCGAACCCGGCGAGACGCCGGACCCGCCGCCGGCGGAGGAACCGCCGTCGCCGATTCCATTGCCGCCCATCGACGTGCCGCCGCCACCGGTCGAAGGTGCGCGGCCCGCGCTGCTGCCGTCGTTCAGCCGTCGCGCGGCACCGGCCGCGGTTTGCGGTCGGCGTCGATCGCGACGTAGGTGAACACGCCTTCGGTGACCTTGACGGTTTCCTCGGCGGCGAAGCGGCGCGCCCAGACGTCGATTTTGATCGTGACCGACGTGCGGCCGACCTTCGCCACCGCGGTATAGGCGCTGACCTCGTCGCCGACGAAGACCGGGCGATGAAAGCTCATCGAGGCGATGCCGACGGTGGCAACGCGGCCCTTGGCGCGGCGCATCGCCGCCGAGCCGCCGGCCAAGTCCATCTGCGACAGGATCCAGCCGCCGAAGATGTCGCCGCGCGCGTTGGCGTCGGCGGGCATGGCGATCGCCCGCAACGTCGGCTCGCTCGTCGGCGGTGAGTCGTCGGATGCGTCATCGGCCATTCATCTCTCCCTCGTCGGCGCGGCGATCATAGCCGATTCGGCGAGACGGCTCTTGCTTCGACGGTCACCAGATGTTGTTATCCCCACGTGATTCGCCCACTCGGATTTGCCTAGCGCCATGCCGCCCGCGCACGCGCGCAAGTCGCGCGAGACGCCTGACCTGTTCGAAAACGCGCCCGCCAAACGCTCGGGCTCCTATTCCGCCAAGGACATCGAGGTGCTCGAAGGCCTCGAGCCGGTGCGGCGCCGTCCCGGCATGTATATCGGCGGCACCGACGAGCGCGCGATGCATCACCTCGTCGCCGAAGCGCTCGACAACGCCATGGACGAGGCGGTCGCCGGGCATGCCAGCCGCATCGAGATCGAGCTGCACGCCGACGGCAGCTGTGCCGTGCGCGACAACGGCCGCGGCATCCCGATCGATCCGCATCCGAAGTTCCGCACCAAATCGGCGCTCGAAATCATCCTCACCATGCTGCATTCGGGCGGCAAGTTCGGCGGCAACGCGTACAAGACATCGGGCGGCCTGCACGGCGTCGGCATCTCGGTGGTCAACGCGCTCAGCGACAAGCTCACGGTCGAGGTGGCGCGCGACCGCAAGCTGTGGACGCAGGAGTACAGCCGCGGCAAGCCCAAGACCAAGCTCAAGGCGCAGGCTGGCGCCGTCAATCGGCGTGGCACGATGGTGCGCTTTCACCCCGATCCGGAGATTTTTGGCACGGGCGCGCGCTTCCGTCCGGCGAACGTCTATCGCTTGGCTCGCTCCAAGGCCTATCTCTTCCGCGGCGTCGAAATCCGCTGGTGGTGCGATCCGAAAATTCCGCGGCCCGACGACGTGCCGCAGGAAGACACGCTGCACTTTCCGGGTGGGCTCAGCGACTACCTGACGGCGCTGCTCGACAAGCGCGAGACGGTCACGCCGCGCGCTTTCACCGGCGAGGCCGAGTTCAACGGCAGCGGCCGCGTCGAATGGGCGATCGCCTGGACCGAGGACGCCGACGAGGGCACCGTTGCGTCGTTCTGCAACACGGTGCCGACGCCCGACGGCGGCACGCACGAGCAGGGCCTGCGCGCGGCGCTCACCCGCGGGTTCAAGGGCTATGGCGAGCTCGCCAACAACCGCCGCGCGGCACAGGTCACCGGCGACGACGCGATGAGCGGCGCCGTCGTCATCCTGTCCCTGTTCCTCAAGAATCCGCAGTTCCAGGGCCAGACCAAGGAAAGGCTCGCCTCCACCGAGGCGCAGCGCCTGGTCGAGACCGCACTCAAGGACCATTTCGACCATTGGCTGTCGGACGATCCGACGGCCGCGGGCGCGCTGCTCGAGACCATCATCCAGCGCGCCGAAGACCGGCTGCGACGGCGCCAGGAGAAGGAGCTCGACCGCAAATCGGCGACGCGCAAGCTGCGCCTGCCCGGCAAGCTCGCCGACTGCTCGCGCTCGTCGCCGGTCGGTACCGAGATCTTCATCGTCGAAGGCGACAGCGCCGGCGGCTCCGCCAAGCAGGCGCGCGAACGCGAGACCCAGGCGATCCTGCCGCTACGCGGCAAAATCCTCAACGTCGCCTCGGCCGGCGCCGACCGCCTCAGGCAGAACCAGGAGCTTTCCGACCTGATCCTGGCATTGGGCTGCGGCAGCGGCGAGCGCTACCAGGAGGCAAAGCTCCGCTACGAGCGCGTCATCATCATGACCGACGCCGACGTCGATGGCGCGCACATCGCGTCGCTGCTGATGACCTTCTTCTTCCGCGAGATGACCGAGCTCGTCGAGCGCGGCAAGCTGTTCCTCGCCGTGCCGCCGCTCTACCGGCTGCAGCAAGGCGACACCACGCTCTATGCGCGCGACGACGCCGACAAGGACAAGCTGATGAAGACCGCCTTGGGCAAGAGCAAGGCCAAGGTCGAGATCAGCCGCTTCAAGGGCCTCGGCGAGATGCCGCCGCGCTTCCTCAAGGACACGACGATGGATCCGGCGAAGCGCGTGCTGCTGCGCGTGACGCTGCCGCCCAAGGGCGAGCGCGGCTTCAAGCAGACGATCAAGCTGGTCGAGAGCCTGATGGGCCGCAAGCCCGAGCTGCGCTACCAGTTCATCCAGGAAAAGGCCAAGTTCGCCCGCGATCTCGACGTGTGAGCGTCTGTCCCCCAGCGCGCAGACGAGGAACCAACGGTGGCCGATGATTGGTGGCCTACATCCCTGGCACATGTCCCCAATGAGGATCCGTGGACGCATGACCACGTCATAGTGGCGGAGATAAAGAGCTTCGAAGACGGTTCGCGCTCAGGCCTCCGGCTAACAGTCTCTGCCTTAGTGCCGGTCTCCGAGTTGAACGCCGTAAGGGAAAACCCGGCGGCGCTGAGCCACGAGGTCGCAACCAGCGGCCCACACCCATTTCCTGGAGATCAGCCGTTCGAGCCTCGCTTTTGGATCGAGGCATATGGATTGATGGGCGGCAAGTACGAGCCCATTGTGCTTTCGTGGCGTTCACATGACCACACGGTACTCACTCCAGATCCTGGATTTCTGATGACGTACGGTCTATCGCCGCGGAACGCGGGAGACGGCGTCGTTAGCTGGGATGATCCGGCCGCACCAGTCCGCGATGTCGTGAAGGTCGTCTCGCCGTCAATATACTCATACCCTCGGGCGACGCCGGCATCGGTTTCAATTTTAAAACCCTATTTGCAAGATTACCTGACGCTCCGGAAGAAGGCGTTGGTCCAATCTTTCTGGGAGAAGCGTTTTTCTCGGACGAGCAAAGAGTTGGAAGAACGCCTTGGCGACAAGGAACTTGTAGACCTCGATACTCCGGCTCGACGCATGAGGTTGTGCCGCTTGCCTGGCCCCGAACGAATTGTACTCGCAGAAGCATCTGGTTCTCGGATTGTGGCGGTCCCCGGAGACCTGCCGATCACAGACGATGCCGAGCAGGCAGAAGGGCTGGTTTGGCCAGGCATTGATGGGCCAGTCAGCCACCAACGAGCCATGGGCATGGGTGCTACCGACTACGTTTATGTAGAAGACCGAGTGCTCGGCGACTACGAAGGGCGCGCGGATTTCAGAATTAACCCCGAACACGGGAGCGTGTCGTTTGGCACACAATGGTCAGTTTAGTTACTGCGACCGGGTTGGCCGTGACTTCATCCAGTTGGAGCTCAAGAAACTCTATGAAGGCGTCCCGCCGACGATTACCCGTAATTGGCACCGGTTTGCGACAAGTCCACAACGTGGATCCTATGCGGCTTTGACTCGCGTACCCAATGTAGCAACGCGTGCGAAGGCACTCACTTATGCGCTTGTTACGTTGGGCGAGAACCTTTCAGCGCTTGCGAGTGCGGTGAGATTGCATGACCTCGGACCGAGCAGCTTCGTCACCTTAAACAGGGGCGACTTGGATTATAGAGGCTGGTGGACTTTTCCTGATCCAGAAGCGGTCGCTAGGCACGTGCCGCGAGATATGCCGGTCGATGCATTCCTAGAAAAGTGCCTAGCAGGCTGCTGAAAAACGTTTTTGGACGCGAGAAGACGCAACATTGATTCGCATGGCGACCAGTTCACGCAAGAACGATTCGCGAGAGGGCTCTCGATGATTCTTATGTTGCGTGATTCGGCTTCGCATCAGAGTTTTTCAGCAGCCTGCTAGACCTCAACAAGCTGCTCGTCGAGAGCATTGTCGAGCGCTCACTTAGGTCGACGCTGCACGCGATCGGCGCACCTAAAAAGGCAATCAATGGATTAGGCAAACTCAAGCTTCTTGATCGCATCGTGTGCCTTTCTCAAGTAGCAAACCGCACTGGGCTGAAGTTTGATTCTGCAGGCCCGAAAATTTGGAAACGTCTCGCGGCCGAGGGGACTAGTACCCCCTTTTCATGGAAGGTGAGTCGTGATTCAAGATTGGGATGATTCCCGAAGCAAGAGAGGTCCGCATTTCGCGGAAGGATCGGCAGGAGCTGGAGAGGCGCTGCCGTTCGCCACAGAC
>Ga0307372_10000933_pt1 | contig 51212 bp, 31 predicted proteins | sample OX1MG_FD_202533 | JGI IMG/M metagenome (GOLD analysis project Ga0307372, IMG submission 202533) | Soil microbial communities from Risofladan, Vaasa, Finland - OX-1 | ecosystem: Environmental > Terrestrial > Soil > Coastal area > Acid sulfate soil | place: Finland: Risofladan, Vaasa | collected...
TGGCCGTCCACATCGACCCCGAGGTGCATAAATCCGGCGACATTGAAATGCTCCAGGACCTTTTGCTGGCAGCCGTTAACGAAGCATGCCGAAGGGTGGACGAGCAACTAGCCAGCCAAATGGGCGGTCTGGCCGGCGGGCTGAATTTGCCCGGCTTCAACGCCACTTAGCCCCTCCTGCGCGATAACATAGGACTTCCCTTACATGAAGGAATACACGGCCCCGCTGGCCCGCCTGGTTGACGAACTCAAGCACCTGCCCGGGATCGGCCAGAAATCCGCCCAGCGGATTGCTTTTCATCTGGAACGCACCCCCCGTGAAGACGTTCAGCGGCTGGCTGAAGCCCTGCTCGACGCCAAGGACAAGATTCGGCTTTGCAGCCTCTGCAACAACCTGACGGAACTCGATCCCTGCGAATATTGTTCCGACCCGCGGCGAGATCCGGAAGTCATCTGCGTGGTCGAGACGCCCTACAACGTGGTCTCGGTTGAAAAGTCACGCGAGTTCCGGGGACAGTATCACGTCCTGCACGGCGCGCTCTCACCGCTGCAAGGGATAGGGCCCGAACAACTCAAACTCCGCAATCTGATCGAACGTCTGAACGGCGGCAAGGTCCGCGAGCTGATTGTTGCCACCAGCCCGACTGTGGAAGGCGAAGCGACGGCAGTCTATCTGGCAAAGCTGGTCAAACCCCTGGGCGTAAAAGTGAGCCGGATCGCCATGGGCATTCCCGTTGGGTCAGACCTTGAATTCGCGGATGAAGTCACCATGCTCCGCGCCCTCGAAGGCCGTCGCGAGATGTAATGACCGACAACCCATCGGCGCAAAGATACCCTACGCGGTTTACATCCTAACTTCCTGAACGAAATCCTTCTGGAGTGGCACAAGCGGAGGCGCTCGAAATTCGAGCGTCGGTTAGCGGGAAATCGCAATGCAGGCTTTTTATTGCAGCTCTTCCATGACCTCGTCGAGGACTTTTTTCGGCGGACGAACGGAGGACTCGGGAAGAGTTGCCAGCGGTTCATCGGCAACATTCAGCATGTCGATAAAGTTCGGGCGCTCGGTATCCAAGTAAAATAAGCCCGTCACGATTTCGCCCTTGTCGTGGGACTCCGTCAGCACTTGCAACGCGTTCGTCTTGTTGGTGGGGTCATAGTCCGTATCAATCTTCTTCAAAAGCAAGCGCGAACCGTCGTGGAGCGTGATCTCGGTGGTCGTGCCGGGATCGTAGTCCACCGCAATATCTTCAAAATACGGGACAAAGCTGACTTCCCCGAGCGGCGCATCGTGGTCTCTCACATAACTGTAGCTCTTGGTCGAGCCTTCGTGATCGTTGAAGGTCACGCACGGGGAAATGACATCCAGCATAACCGTTCCACGATGGCTGAGCGCTCCTTTCAGCAGCGCCGAAAGTTGCCTCTTATCGCCCGAAAACGAGCGCCCCACATATGTAGCTCCGAGCATAATCGCCAGCGCGCAGGTGTCGATGGGCGGAAGGTCATTGACCACTCCGTTTTTGAGCTTCGAGCCAAGGTCAGCCGTGGCTGAAAACTGCCCCTTCGTCAGCCCATAACAGCCGTTGTCCTCAATGATGTAAATCAACGGAAGATTCCGCCGCATCAGGTGAACAAACTGCCCGATGCCAATCGAGGCGGTGTCGCCGTCGCCGCTGACCCCAATGGCGACAAGAGTCCGGTTGGCCAGCAAGGACCCCGTAGCAATCGAGGGCAAGCGCCCATGAACAGAGTTGAACCCGTGCGAGCTTCCCAAAAAGTAGGCAGGGCTCTTCGACGAGCAACCGATTCCCGAGAGTTTGGCCACCCGGTGAGGCTCGATTCCCATTTCATAGCACGCTTCGATAATGCGCTCCGAAATCGCGTTGTGCCCGCAGCCCGCGCAAAGCGTGCTTCGCCCTCCCTTATAGTCGGAAGGTTCAAGCCCGATGCGGTTCACTTTTCGGGGCGGTGCGGAAGCAGGGGTATTTGCCATTTTATTTCTTGGCCTCCTGAGAAACAATTTCATCGGTTACGGTCCGGGCGTCAATCGGAATCCCTTTGTAGTGGAGGATACTACGGAGCTTCGTGACATCGGCGGCGCTGACTTCCATTCGCAGCAAGCTGAACATTTGGGCGTCACGGTTCTGTTCCACCACATAAATCCGCTGATAGCGCCGGATAAAATCGAAGACCTGCTGCGAAAAAGGAAAGGCTCGGATGCGGCAGTAACTGACCTTGAGATCATGCTCCTGCTTGAGCTGGTCAACGGACTCGGTAATCGCCCAGTGAGTGGTCCCGTAGGCGATCACGCCAATCTCAGCACCGTCAGCCTCCTCAATAACGGGCGCAGGCACCCGCCGGCTGGCCGTTTCGAACTTTCGGCTTAGCCGGTCCATGTTATTCACATAGTCTTCCGGCCGCTCGCTATAAACGGCTTGCTCATTGTGGCCGCTGCCGCGCGCAAAGTAGGCGGCCTTGGGATGATCGGTTCCGGGCAGCGTGCGATACCCGATCCCGTCGCCGTCCACATCGCGGTAACGTCCGAAGTCGCCCAAACGCTCCAGGTCGGCGGCGGCTAGTACCTTGCCGCGATTCATGGGTTTTTCCGGATAAGGAAAGGGATCGGACATCCAATTGTTCATGCCGAGATCAAGGTCACTCATCACAAAGACGGGCGTCTGGAACTCCTCGGCCAAATCGAACGCCTCAATGGCCATCGTGAAGCATTCTTCCACGGAGCAAGGAATCAACATCAGGTGTTTCGTATCGCCATGGGAGAGGAAAGCATTCTTCAGGATATCGCCCTGAGCGGTGCGCGTTGGCAGTCCGGTTGAAGGGCCCACGCGCTGCACGTCAAAAATCACAGCAGGAACTTCCACATAGTAGCCGAGGCCCGCGAATTCCGACATGAGCGAAATCCCCGGACCGGAGGTGGCCGTCATGGACCGGGCACCGGCCCAGCCCGCCCCAATCGCCATGCCGATCGCAGCCAGTTCATCCTCCGCCTGCACAATGGCAAACGTCGCCCTGCCGGTCTCCGGGTCAATCCGGAAACGCTTCATATATCCCACCAGCGACTCAGCCAGGGAAGAAGAAGGTGTAATCGGGTACCACGTGCAGACCGTCACACCGGCAAACAGAGCGCCCAGCGCGGCGGCAGTGTTGCCGTCGATAATGATCTTGCCACGCGTCCGGTCCATGCGCTCCAGATAGAAGCGGCCCCGCTTGGCAAGATTCTTCTCCGTATACTCGTAGCCCGCCTGCGCCGCGTTGAAGTTCAACTCCACGGCGCTGGGCTTCTTCCTGAAATGCCTTTCGAGCGCCCTGCGAACCTCTTCCATCGGAATGCCCAGCAGCTTCGCAAGCACGCCGTCGTAAACCATGTTGCGCACGAGCTTCCGCAACTTGGCGTTGGGACAAATCGGCGCGACCAAACTGTCAAAAGGCACCGGATAGAAAATCAGATCATCCCGGAACTGCTGGAGGTTGAGCTTTTCATCACATACAACGCTCGCTCCGGCGCCCAGCGTCGTCACGTCTTCTACGGCAGTTTCCGGGTTCATCGCAACGAGAAAATCAATCTCTTTGCGCCGGGCAACGTAACCCTGCTTGGAGGCGCGGATCGTAAACCACGTCGGCAGGCCGGCAATGTTTGAGGGAAACAGGTTCTTGCCTGAAACCGGAATCCCCATCTGGAAAATCGACCTTAACAGCACCGTGTTTGCGGACTGGCTGCCCGAACCGTTGACCGTGGCAACTTGAATGCTAAGATCGTTGACAACTTTTTCCCCGTGGCGGGGAGTATGAGTTTCTTTTAGAGCCACATCCGTTGTTCCCATAGAAGTCCTCAAAGCGAATTACCGCCTGTGATGATACCTCCTACCCGACTCCTTTTCCATGGCTTTAGTGGGGACCTTTTTGGCGGCGTTACTTCCTTAAGCGTGTTTCAGGGGTCTGGGAACAGAAGGTAAGAACTCTTGGCTGAATGCCCGCCAGGCTTTCGCCCGGCGTTCCCCACTGGACACCTGCATGGACCATCGAACTTATTATAGCAGAATTGACCTTCTCGGGAACCCTTACGCCAGTCGAAAATCATAGCGGAAAAGCCGCCGCGACTCCGAGGTTGCCGCGGCCGCTCCGTCCCCTTGCGAACCAACAATCACGCGATGGCCGATTCGGGGAATCCCGGTTCTAAATGTCCTAACAAGAACCGGGATTCCCCGGAGAGTTCTCCCGCTTCTTGCTGAAAGGGCCGGCTCGGCAGGACTCCAGCCGGTTTTCAAATTATGTTAGGATCAGTGATGCTGGAACGGGTTGGGAAAGCTCAAGGTCTGAGGCTCAACTATGGAAAACAAGAAAGGCTACAAGGTATTCAAGTTCGAGAGCGATGTTCGCTGGACTCAAGCGCGAGAGTGCACGATCTCCGCATCCGGCAAACCGGAGCTGGCCGTCTCCAGCCCGCCGGAATTTAAAGGCACACCCGGACTCTGGTCCCCGGAAGACATGTTCGTGGCATCGATCAACGTGTGCACCTTAATGACGTTTCTCGCCTATTCTCACCACAAGAATCTGGTTCTAGTCGGCTATGAGTGCTCCGTCGAAGGCGCCTTGGAATATTCCAACGGGAAATACCGCTTTACGGAAATCACGCTCCACCCGCGCTTGACTTTGAAATCCCAGGAAGATGCCGAGCGCGCCCGTGAGATCCTGCTGGACGCCCATAACAACTGCCTAATCAGCAATTCGATCTTAGCCCAGGTCAAAATTGTCCCCGACTTTCAAGTCGCCTTTTCCGCAACCTGAACGAACCCCGCGGCTTTCGGCGAACCCGTCAAGCACTGCCTAGGGGATGCCGCCGCGGGAGAGTTCCAAATTGTTGTGGCTTAGACTTCGGTCGTTTCAGTCGAGGAAAACGTGACAGGCTCAGCCGGGCTCGCCAGAAGCCGATGGCGGAGCGTGTGCGAATCCGCGGCCTCCAGATCGTCGTCAGGCCTGTTTCTGAAGCCCCGGCTTTTGCCTACCCTTGGCAACCCGTGAGGAACGATGGCTTGCCGTCCGGCCGGCAAGCTCCAGAAGCAGCCGCGAAAGCCGCTGAGAATCGTGACGCGCAACGCCGTCGTCAGTAAGCAGCAAAGGGGCGCAAATCGGAGATGGCCCCAAGGCACGGATTTTCTCAAGGTCAACAGTGGCCGGCTCGGCGCGATCGGCAGCGTAGCGCTTGCGCATGGCCGGAGGAAACGCACGGTTGTTTAAAACCGCAAAATCAAAGAGGTTTTGGCCGACATGTTGCACGATGGCGTCCAGATGCTCGGCAACCGTGTAACCCCGGGTCTCACCCGGCTGGGTCATTAAATTGCCGATGTAAATTTTCGCCGCCTTTGAACGCGCGATATGCTTTGGGATGCTGGAAACAAGCAGATTGGGTAGCAGAGACGTATAGAGCGAGCCCGGGCCAAGAGTAATCAGGTCGGCTTGCTCAATCGCTTGAAGAGTCTCAGGCATCGGCCGGCATCGCGCCGGAATAATGGAGAGTCTCTGAATCGGAACCGCCGTTTTATGAATGCGGGATTCGCCTTCAACGCGCCGGCCATCCGACAGGAGCGCCTGCAGATGAACGTCGGCAAGCGTCGCGGGAAAGATTTCGCCGCGAACGGCAAGAACCTCGCTCGTCAACTTGACCGCCTTTGAAAAATCGCCGGTCAGGTTGGTCAGCGCGGTAAGGAATAAGTTTCCCAGGCTGTGACCTCGAAGCCCCCGCCCGGCGGCAAATCGATAATTGAACAGGCGTGTCAGGATTTTTTCATCCTCCGCCAGGGCAACCAGGCAGTTGCGGATATCTCCGGGAGGCAGCATGCCAAAATCACGCCGGAGACGGCCTGAACTCCCTCCCTCATCCGTCACGGTCACAACTGCCGTAAGCTTGGAAATCTTCGGGTCCGGTCCGGAATCGGCATCTGTTCCCACGTGACGCTTCAGGCCGCGCAATAAAACTGCCAGTCCTGTCCCGCCCCCGATGGCAACGACCCTCATTTTGCTCTCTTTTCGTTTCTGTCCCGCGAAGGAGCACTTCGAGGAGTGCGGGACCCGTAGATGCTTATGATGTGCGGAGGCCGACAAGCCGCTCGAAACGCGGATCACCCGCCAGAACCTTGAAATCATCGTCAAGGCGAGCCTGAACGCGATTTTTGGGCTGAAGTTCGATGGCTTTCTGCAGGTAAGTCAATGAGGCATCCCCGTCGCCCTGGAGCCCGTAGGCAGCCGCCAAGGCATAATGCACGTGTTCTTGATTGGGCACCATCTTGTCCGATTTACTGAGGTATTGAATCGCATGCTCCAACTCGCGGCTGTTCAGAGCGGCGATTCCTCGAAGGTACGATTCCTCGGCTGTCTTTGGAGGAGCTTGCTGGCGGGTCTTTTGCTCACAAATACGCAGGTGCATGCGGGCTCTCTCCGCAACCTCCCGGACCGGGCTCGCAAGAACCTTCCCAAAAAACGTGGCCGCCTTCTCGTAGTTGCGCTTTCTGAAGTATCCAAGAGCAGTTTCGAAGTTTTTCAGCGCAGTTTCGTAGTCTGCTCCCGGACGCAAACGCACCTTTGCAACCTGCTGTTTTTTTTGACGCGGCGAGGTGCTAGTGCTGCTTCTGAGCTTCGCCGAAGCGCCGGATCGGGAACTCGAACTTCGGGGGGTAGATCTCTGAGAAGGGACTTCCCTTCTAGCGCCGGTTCCGCTTCTGCGGCTTTGCGTCACCTTGCCTTTGCCCTGACGGTTTCCTCTAAGCATTGCAATCCCAGCAAGTTACATAATCAGCATCAAGAAAAACTATCATTATGATAACAATTTTTAATCCCCCAGTCAAACCTCCGTACTCCTTCACGGGATTAGTCACACTATTGAGATCGGCTGGGAACGATATGAAGAATATAGCAAAATAAGTCCGGCAGGCGGGATTTCCACCGTCCATCAGCATCGACGGCGGCGCAAACCCATTCAACTGAGCGCCACCCATCCATGTGAACGAGTGCATCCTGGGACTAACTATCATTAACGGTGTTTCTCAAGGTTCCCGATAAAACAATCATGGGCTCCTGCCGCGTGGCCAGGCCGTGTCCGCGCCTAGCCAGCGCCAGAGGAAGTTCAAAATCTAATGGCGAGAGTGGCAGCATAATTCAACATGACCATCAGGTTGATATAAAACGGCTTATGCCTATTATGCCGCTCCAAAACCGATCCTCGCACCACGGCCGCAGTGTATGCCTGCAACTCTTATTGTTCTGGGTGTTGAAGCCAAGCACCCCTTTCTTGTTTCCAATTTTTCCCCCTTTAAGCGGGTGAAAGAAGTCAATTTTGAGTGGGAGGTTGTTATTGCAATGGGCGATTATAAACATCCAGAAGTTCTGGTGAGCACCGAGTGGGTCTCCCGTCATGCGGATGATCCCCAAGTTCGTCTGGTTGAGGTGGACCTTGATACAACCGCATACGGAAAAGGACACATCAAGAACGCCATAGGCTGGAACTGGCAGTCCCAGCTTCAGGACAATGTTCGCCGCGACCTAGTGGGACAAAGAAAATTTGAAGAACTCTGCGGGGAATCGGGCATTTCAAACGATTCCACCGTGATCCTCTATGGCGAAAACAGCAATTGGTTCGCCGCCTACGCTTTGTGGCAGTTCATATATTACGGTCATCAGGATGTGAGGTTAATGAACGGTAGCCGGAAAAAATGGGAACTGGAAAAACGGCCCTTCACAATGGACCTTCCCCATATAACCCCAGCCACTTACAAAGCAAACCAACCTGTGGAAGGCATCCGGGCAAAAAGAGAGCAAGTCTTTCAGATCCTGGCCAAAAAGAACGGGGTTTTGGTCGACGTTCGCTCGCCGGACGAGTTTACAGGGAAAGTCATTGCGCCTCCGGGCATGACCGAAACAGCTCAGCGCGGGGGACATATTCCTGGCGCTATGAATATCCCGTGGTCCAAAACCGTTGCCGAGGACGGGACCTTCAAACCTTACGACGAATTGCTCAACTTGTATAATTCCCAAGGCATCCGTCCGGATCGCGAAACGGTTGCCTACTGCCGGATCGGTGAGCGCAGTTCCCACACGTGGTTTGTACTGAAATACTTGTTGGGCTTTGAAAACGTCCGCAACTACGATGGAAGCTGGACCGAGTGGGGCAATCTGGTGGACGCTCCAATTGAAAGGGGCGCTTCAGCGACAGCCGAGGCATAGGTCATAGGGGCCGTCCCCGGACGATTATTCCCCGGGATTCCTACCCTCTAATTCATACTCCGCGACCAGGGCTCCACAGGGCTGGAGCCCTTTTTTCTTGGGCGTACTAAATCGTTATTCTCTTTAGGAACTCTCCAGGCAATTCCAACTGCAAACCGCGCTTTGTCGAGACCAAGAATCCCTCGCGGCCGCCTTATGGGGAAAGCGCCTTCAGAGCTGCTCCTTGCCAAGGGGAGCGTCCGGACTAATTCCCGGCGATTCTCACAAAACTACCGGCAGGGAGTCTTGTCACGCTCGACTTCATAACAATCTGTTGAACGGTGTGTCCGGAACCGCCTGGCAGGTAGAAAATGGCAGTGAGATTAGGATGATGTTCGAGGTAGTCCCGGCTCCGCCTGACTCCTTCCACAAAGAAAGCCGTCGACAACGCGTCGCTATCGGTGGCAGAAGGAGAAACCACAACCGTCGATAGCATGTTTTCGACCGGCATGCCGGTGTGCGGGTCCATGATGTGGGCGTAAATCTTGCCGCCTAATTTAAAGAACTTCTCGTAGTCCCCGGAAACCGACAGCGAGAGGTTCTGGAGCCGCAAAACGCAAGCCGCCTTCTTGGTGTCAAGAGGATTGCGCACGGAAACTTTCCACCCCTGTTCACCCGGAGGCGAGCCGCGAGCGTAAACGCTGCTTGTGCCACTTGAAACAAGCGCTTGTTTGACGCCATCTGAATCCAGAATTTTCACCACTTGATCGACGGCATAGCCCTTGGCGATCCCGCCCAGGTCGATCTCGACTCCAGGTTCGTCAAACTGAATGGTTCGCGCGGCTGCGTCAAGCTTCACATGTCGATAGCCGATGCGCTTGAGCACCCGGGCTAATTCCGAAGCCCGTGGCAAGCGGCCCCGTCCGCGAAAAAATCCCCACGATTCCATCAAGGGACCGACGGTAATATCAAAAGCTCCACCGGTTTCTTCGCTATAGCGGAGGGAATTTTCAAGGAGCGCGAACAGATGCGGCTCCACAACAACCCTTTGGCGGTAGGCTTGCCGGTTGATGGCAGATAGGGCGCTCTCCGGCTTGTAATTGCTCATCTGGTCGTCCAGTCGGTCAATTTCCCCGAAAGCCTGGTCGGTGACCTCCCCTAAATAAGCGGCGTTTGAACCATAGGCCACGATGGTAAAAACAGTTCCCATCGCCTGATGCGAGGCCTCATATCGGACTAAGGAATCGGCCGCATAGGCGGGTGAGCGGCCCGACAAGACCACCAAAAGAAGAATGGATATTTGCCAAAACAGACTCCGCCGCATAAAGGGGAGAATGCGCCCCGTGGACTTTTTGAAAAGAAGACCCCATCGCTTGTTTGTACTCGATGCCGGTGCAGGTCTTTTTGCGTCCATGGGGATTGAGGGCGAGCTAGACCGCTTTCTTCGGCCAGGAGACCTTCTCTCCGGTCTCAATGGCCCGGTTGGCGTAAATCACGCCCAGAGCATCGGCCATGCCGATTTCGAGAGGGACCACCGCCGGCTTCCCATCGCGAATGCTGTGCATCAGATTGTGCAGCTCACTCCACCTTGGCGCATGGGCTTCCTCATATTCATAAATGCCCATCGAGGCCAGCCAGCGCTTTGCGTAGAGGAGTTCGCGCTCCATAAAACCGCCTTCCCCCTGGCCGTTCGTGTGTTCGGGAAAGATCGGGATACCTTTTTGTTCGGCGTCCTGAGCGACGGTAGCTCCTGCCCACCAATTCTCCTTGGCGGCGCCCTTCGTCACCTTGTGAGCGGCCTCATGGTAGTACAAGCCTTTCCCAATCGTGGTAATCAGAGTTCCCTGATCGCCCATGATCTGCTCGTTGAATCCGAAGTGGGCATTATAGAGGATGGAGCTATAAAACAACTTCCGGCCTTCGGGATACTCGAAGATGGCCTCAACGTTGTCGCACGTCTCGCGGCCGTCTTTCCAATAGTCGATGCCGCCCGTAGCCACCACGCTCACGGGCGTCGCTCCAAAGGCCCAGTTTGCAATGTCGATCTGGTGGGATGCCAGCTCCGCCATCAAGCCGCCGGAATATTCCTTGTACATCCGCCAATTGATCATGCGCTCCAGCCGCGGATCAGCCACCGGCCTGCGCCAGTTGCTGTTCCGGTGCCACTGCGCGCGCACAAACATCACCTTGCCAAGCGCGCCTTTGCGGACCATCTCCATGGCAACCCGGTAAAGCGTGCTGGACCGGCGTTGCAAGCCGATCTGGAGAACCTGCTTGGGGTGGGCCTCCGCGGCCTTTTTGATTCGGTCGCCCTCTTCTTCTTTAAAATACATCGTCTTTTCAACAAAGACATGCTTGCCGGCATCGAGAGCGTCAATGACCATTTGCGCGTGCATGCTGAGAGGAGTGGCGATTAAGACCGCATCCATGTCCTTCCGCTCGAGCATCTTTCGGTACTCCGTCGGACTGCCTGTATATGTCTGCGGATTCGTGCCAATCGTTTCAACCCCTTTTTTCAAGTTGGGGGGATAGATATCACAAGTAGCAATGCAGCGGCCTTCGGGGATGGTTGTCAGAAAACCCAGCAGCGTGCATCCCTCGGTCCCTGTCCCAATGAACCCGTAGTTCACCACGCTGTTAGGGTTGGGAGATGCCAGGATTGCCGGCGCCCCGGCCAAGGGCTTGGCGGCACCTCCCACCGCAACCGCCACGGTTGCAGTCTTTAGAAAATCGCGTCGCGTAACTTGCTTCTTGTTCTCCATTCACCTACCTCCACAAAGGTGAGGAGCGCCTCGCCCGACCCTCCTCTACCCCACTATGCCACTCCAACCGCAGAGAAAGCGCAGTGATGCGGATCACATCAGCAATGAATGGCGAAAACGGACGAGGGATGTCGATAAAGGGTGAGGACGGGAAATCCCGGTTTGAGCCTGCCCTCCGCCGGCCCCACTGCTTGAGTCGGCCGAAGGCGCTCCACCGGGATCTTTTGTGCGAAGGTTACTTGGGAAAAGAGAATTGCAGTTCCCGGCCCATCTTAAAAACTGGTTTCTTGCGCTTCCGGATCAACTCCCGTTGCTCCGACATGGCCGTCACCAAAATGGGCATGGCAATCGTCGAATCGCAGTTGCAGGTGACCATGCTGGCGTCGTGCGCAATCTTTCCCCAACTCTGCGCCTCTTCAAACGTGCAGCCCGAGAGGCCTCCCCAGTGAGGAGCGTCGGTCACCACCTGAAGGGCGTACTTGTGGCCTTCGGAAGCCTGGCGCATAAAGGTCGCGGTTACTTCACTCTGCTGCACGAAATTCTTGGGTGTTCCGCCGCCGAAATAGATCACTCCGCTGGCCGGAGAATCGCCCGCCAGGTGCGCCGTTTCCAGCACGTCGCCGATCACATCAAAAGTCAGATTGTTCTTGCCCAGGTGGCGATTTTCAGCGACTCCGATGCCGATGGAGGAATCGCCAATCGCGGGACAATAGAGCGGGATCCCCGCTTTGTAGGCGGCCGTGACGATTCCATCTTCCTTGGCCCGCTTTGAGACGTCTTTGCCCAGCAAATAGAGAAATTCCCGAGTGGTATAAGGGCGGGATTGATCGAGCGTGGAGGCGAAGCGGCCGATGTACGCATCTTCTTCCCGGAACTCTTCTTCGTCAACCAGGGTATCGTACATGCGGTCGATCAGGTTCTTCTGGAGCGAGACGTCGTCGATGTTGGGAGAGCACTGAAAGTGCTTGCGACCCAGACTCTCATGGATATCGTGAAAAAAGTTGGCGCCCGTGGAAACCAGGCAATCAATCAAGCGATACTTGATCATGTAAACCACCAGGCGGCGCATCCCACCGGGGATCATCGCGCCTGACATTCCCATCATGATCATGACGCGATCGTCCAGCATCCGTTTCCAAACGTGAAACGCCGTACCCAGGCTCCGGCCTTGAAACGAAATGCCCTCCATCTTTTCCAGCAAGGCCGCCACGTTCTTCCGCCGGTCAATTTCGAGCGGACGGGTTGGTTTGGTCAAGATATCGTGTTTGCGCATGATTGGCTCCTGTCGATGCTTTCTGAGCGGGTCCGGAGGGAAACGTGAAAGATTGCGTTGGACCCTGCGAACGATGCTCGTCCTGTTTGGGGTTGGCGGTTAATCGTCAAAACCCTGAAGAACTGCGGCCGCCAGAACGGTCGTCCACAGGCCTCGTTTATCCCCAATGGCAGATTGCGTGATTTCCATGGTTCGGACAATTTTGTTGGAGATCCGGTAAATCTCCTTTTTCTCGTCCCAGCTCTGGTCGGAATTGAACTCCACGCCCAGAGTGGTGGCCAGCATCTCGGCTGCCAGCTCTTCCGCGTATTCCCCGGCCACCTCTTCCGTCTGTCCGAAGGAGTGATGTTCGGAAAGGTAGCCGTAAGCGTTGCGGTCGGCCGGCATCGCGACGCCAACGGAAGCCGCGATCAGGCGATGAGGTTCACGCGTGGAATTCTCGCTGATCACCACGAAAGTGACCTCGCCCGGCTTCAGTTGCTTCATCCCTTCAACACGGGAGATCATTTTGCAGCGGGGAGGGAAAATGCTCGAAACTCGCACCAAGTTGCAAGCTGCAATCCCTGCCGAGCGAAGGGCCAACTCGAAACTGGTCAACTTTTCGCGGTGTTTCCCTACTCCTTTGGTCAAAAACATTCTCTTTGGAACTAACATCCTCGCGTCCCACCCGCTCTATGTATTTAAAATCACACAAAAATGACGAAAAACACCCCCGGCAGAACCGAAAAAACCGCGCTTATTCAGAAGCTACCGAGAGCAATTGAACGTAACAAAAACTGAAGAAAAGTGTCAACGGATTTCTGGGCTCCGGGCGGCTTCGGCCCTGAACTCGCAGGATCATTAACCCGACGCGGCGCGGGCAATCCGGCTGAGCGAAGCAAAATCTCTCGAGCCGGAAGCGCGATAAATAGGCGGCACGGATTCCCGGACACCTAGGACCAGAAAAATGGAATTGTCCGCACCCCTTCAGCCGTTTGGAGCCTTTCACTGATTCTGGGGCGGCAGGGGCTTGATGGTGGAATCGACGAGGCCAATCTCCACCCGGCGATTGATGGCTCGCGCTTTTGGAGAAGACCCCGGAACCAGAGGGTCAGCTTTCCCGTAGCCTTTGGTCGTGATGATGCTGGGATCCAGCCCGTTTGCGACCAGATAGTCGCGCACGGCTTTGGCGCGGCGCTCAGACAGTCCCAGGTTGTATTCCTTCGTCCCAATATCATCCGTATACCCGTAAATGTAGATCCCGAATCCCTCGACGGTCGACAGAACGCCGGCGATTCGGCTCAGCACTTCCTTATCCTCAGGTTGCAGGGTCGATTTATCGAAAGCGAATCGGATCGACTTGCTTCCCAGGGTCATGACCAGTCCCATGGCCGTCCTGCGGGTTTGGGTGATTTGGCTTAGAACCTTTTGCAGGTGGGCGATTTCCGCCTCCCGCTCCTTGCGATACTCTTCCGCCTTTGCCTGAGCGGCTGCCGCCGCCTGTTGCGCTGCTGCCGCCTTCTGCTGAGCAGTCTGCACCTGCTCAAATGCTTGCTGGGCCTGCTGCTCGGAAGCGGCCTTCGCTTTCTCTGCCTGATCTCGTTCGCGCGCCGCCTCTTGCGCGCTCACCTGCGCCTGGGAGGCCCGATCGAGCGCAGCCGCCGCTCTCGCGGATGCAGCTGCCGCATTCTCGTTGCCTTGTTCAACCTGCGTGCTTAGCCGAGCCATCCGCCGGTTCATTCGGTCAAGACGCTTTAAGAAAAAATAGGTGGGAATCGCCAACAGAACAAGGATCAGGACAATCCATAAACCAATCTTGCCCTTCGATCTCCCCGAGCCGCTGGGTTCGCCTCCTGGCGCGCCGGATTGTCGGCTCTCTTCGGAAAAGGTCATCCTGTTGCCGTCCTCGAAGCTATTCTATCGCAGCCTCGCGACTGATACTACCCACGGGCAGGCTGGGGACGCATGGCAGCACTCATTCTTTGGGACGATGGTCCAGTTTGCGCCACCGAGAACACTGAAGAGGCGTTAAGGCAGGCGGAGCAGAACCCGGGATTCGCAACCAGACTCGCTGGGGTGAAGAGGGAAGCAGCGGAAGACAGCAGGCAGCCACGGCACAAGACCTGTGCCGTGGGCTTTTTGCCAGCCGGAATCTACCAGCCCACGGCATCAAAGACATGCCGCAGCTACCAACTTCCCGCGTTCTACCCGTGGCCGCCACCGCTGAGCTCGCGGACGATGTCGCCGACAAAGGCCTTGGCGTCGCCAAAAAGCATCAGGGTTTTGTCCATATAGTAAAGGGTGTTATCAATGCCCGCAAAGCCGGGATTCAAGCTGCGCTTGATCACCATCACGGTCCGGGCGTTATCGACTTCGATGATGGGCATGCCGTAGATGGGGCTGCCCTGATCGGTCTTGGCGGCAGGGTTGGTGACGTCGTTCGCTCCGATAATCAGGGCCACGTCGGTTTGGGGCATGTCGCTATTGGCGGTCTCCATATCGACCAACCGGTCGTAGGGCACGTCGGCTTCTGCAAGCAGAACGTTCATGTGCCCCGGCATGCGGCCAGCCACCGGATGGATGCCGAACTTGACGTCCACGCCCTTCTTGCTGAGGGTGTCGTAAAGTTCTCTCACTTTGTGCTGGGCCTGGGCAACCGCCATCCCGTATCCGGGGACGATAATCACGGAGTTCGCGGCGCCAAGAATCGCCGCAGCCTCTTCCGGTGAGGCGGTTCGCACAATGCGGTCTTCCTTTTCTCCGGCAGCGGAAACCTGGAGTTGTCCGAAGGCCCCGAAGACGACGTTGCTGAAAGATCGGTTCATGGCCTTGCACATGATCACCGCCAGGATGAAGCCGGAAGATCCATCCAGCGCTCCAGCCACCACCAGCACTTTGGAATTGAGCACGAAGCCCAACAAGGCCGCCGTAAGACCGACGTAAGAGTTCAGCAGCGCGATGACGGTGGGCATATCCGCGCCGCCGATCGGGGTCACCAGCATCACTCCGAATAGCAGCGAGATGATCACCATGGCCGGGAACAAGTAGGCGGCGGTCGGATGGAAGATGAGGACCAGCGCCGCCAAGGCGGCCGCGCCCAAGAAAGACAGGCTCACGTAATTCTGTCCCTTATAAACAATCGGCCGCTGCGGAAGCCATTCCTGCAGCTTGCCGGCCGCTATCAAACTGCCCGTAAAGCTGAGCGAGCCGATGATCACTTCCAGCGCGATTTCCGTCATCTCAAATTTGTTGATGTGCGGAATGCGCATGTAGTATTCGGAAATTCCGATCAGGGCGGCGGCAAGCGCACCAAAAGCGTGGCTCATGGCGGTCCGCTGAGGAACGGCCGTCATATGGACCAGGCCCAGCGGGATGCCAATCATCGTGCCAATCAGCAAGGCAATCAGAATCCACTTAAACTGGACAAGTTCGGGGTTGAAAAAGGTGGTGACCACCGCGATGGCTGCGCCGATTTCCCCCGCCAGCACGCCGCGCTGCGCGCTTGCGGGAGAACTCAGCCATTTGAGTGAAAGAACAAACAGGGCGATGGCCCCGATGTATGCAAAGTCGGTGAGGTACTGCATGGTGAGTGGTGTCATTGTTTTTTGCGCCCGCTGAGTTTGAACATCCGCAGCATCCGGTCGGTAATCAGGAAGCCCCCAACCATGTTGCTGAAGGCGGCGGCCACGGCCACCGCTCCGAGAATTTCAGAGAGTTTGGTTCCCTGACGCCCGGCAATAATGATGGCGGCCACGACGACAATCGCGTCGAGCGCGTTCGTCAGCGCCATCAACGGCGTGTGCAGCAGCGGCGAGACGCGCCGAATCACCTCAAATCCGACAAATCCCGCCAGGATGAACACATACAGATTGCTGATAAATCCTGCTGGCAAGGTTTCCTCCTTAAGCTAAACGTTGGCTTCCGCAAGCCGCCGGGTCGCCCTTCGCAGAGCGCCGCAGCTTGCAATCTTTACTGAGCGCTCTTCTGCGCGGATTCGGCAGGAAGCGAATAAAACTCCCGCACCCGTTTATGGACGATTTCGCCGTTCCGCGTCACCAGGGTCTCGCGAGTAATCTCGTCGTCCAAATTGAGTTCCGGTTTTCCACCCTTGAACAAATGCTGAAGAAACGCGGTGACGTTTTTCGCATACATCTGGCTGGCATGGTAAGGGACGCTGCTCGCCAGGTTGATGTAACCGACAATGCTGACCCCGTGCTCGACCACCACTTCGCACGGGCGCGTCAACTCGCAGTTTCCGCCGCGCTCGGAGGCAAGGTCCACAATCACCGAACCCGGAGCCATGTTTGCCACCATCTCCTTCGTCACCAGAACGGGAGGCTTCTTGCCGGGAATCACAGCCGTGGTGATGACCACGTCGCTATCCGCCACCACGCGCCCCAGCAACTCCCGCTGCCGTTGATAAAAGGTCTCGTCCTGCGCCTGGGCGTAACCCCGCGCATCCTGCGCGTCCTTCACCTCGATCGGCAACTCGACGAATCGGCCTCCCAGGCTTTGGATCTGCTCTTTCACGGCGGGACGGACGTCATAGGCTGAGGCGACTGCACCCAGCCTGCGAGCTGTGGCGATCGCCTGGAGCCCGGCCACTCCCGCGCCCATAATGAAAACCCGCGCCGGGGTGATGGTTCCGGCCGCCGTGGTCATCATGGGGAAAAGGCGCGGCAGCGTGTCGGCAGCCAGCAGGACAGCCTTGTAACCGCAGATCGTCGACATCGAGGAAAGAGCGTCCATGCTTTGCGCCCTGGTAATTCTTGGCATCAATTCCACGCTGAAGGCGGAAACGCCCCGGGCGGCAATTTCCCGAAGGGTGTCAACAGAGCCGAGCGGCCGCAGGAAGCCTACCAGGGTCTGGTCGCGCCGGAGAAGCGGGAGATCGGCCTTGCCCGTCTTGTCGTTGGAACCGTGGCAGAGAACCTGGACCACGATGTCCGCGGCCTTGAAAACCTCCTCTCGGCTTCCATAGACCTTTGCGCCTTTATCCGCATAGTCCTTATCCAGATATCCGGCGTTGGCGCCTGCTCCGGCTTCAATGCCAACTTCGAAACCCGCTTTTATTAAGGATGGAACAACGGCGGGTATCAACCCGACACGCCGCTCTTCAGGAAAGATTTCCTTTGGAACACCTATGATCATGACAACTCCTCTCTCCTTCTGCCCTATCCCGATTTCTGTCCCGATCGAACTTCAACTTGCCCCCAAAAACCACAGCCCCACAATTTCCGGCATCGCCCATCAACCCAGAGCAGAGATTTTCCACTTTTTCCTTCTTAAACGGTGTGATTCCCGTCACACCGGCGCGTGATATATGACACGCTTCACACCCATTCGACTCCGGCATCCTATTCGAGGCTCGCAATAAAAGCCCTATTTGATCACAAAATGGCCAGGATCAAAAGCCATCGCAAAATAATTCGCAGGTTCAAGTCCAAAATAGAAGTCTGTTTTCTTGAGCGCGCGAACCCCGGCACCGCGTGTATAATTTGGACCTATAAAGGAGACTTCATGGCACCTACGTATGGTTTTCGGAAACGTTTGGGTTACTTTCTGCTTTCTCTATTCGTGGTCGCGGGTTCTCTTGCCGCCTTGACGCCGGCGCTCGACGCTCAGCAAAAGCCTTCCGCAGCGGAGATCGACCGCCGCGTGGACGCGATGCTCGCCAAGCTGACACTCGCGCAAAAAATCAAACTCATCGGCGGCGAGGATGGCATGTTCACGTATGCCGTGCCGGAGATTGGCCTGCCCCGGCTCAAGATGTCCGACGGGCCGATCGGCGTCCGAAGCTGGGGACCGGATACCGCATACGCAGCGGGCATCGGGCTTGCAGCCTCATGGGACGTGGCACTGGCAAGACAAGTCGGCGTCTCGCTCGGGCAGGACGCGCGGGCCCGCGGAGTGAATTTTATTCTCGGTCCCGGCGTCAACATCTACCGTGCGCCGATGAGCGGGCGCGACTTTGAATATTTCGGCGAAGACCCTTATCTGGACGGGCAGATCGCCGCCCATTACATCCTGGGAGTGCAGAGCCAGGACGTCGTGGCCACCGTGAAGCACTACGACGCGAACAACTCCGAGTACGACCGCCATCGATCGAACTCCATCGTCGATGAGCGCACGCTGCGCGAGATTTACCTGCCTGCATTCGAAGCTGCCGTGAAAGAAGGTCACGTCGGCGCCGTAATGAATTCCTACAACCTGGTCAACGGCGAGCATTCAACCCAGAACACGTTTCTGGATACGGTGGTCCTCAAGAAGGACTGGGGTTTCCGCGGCATCTTGATGTCGGACTGGGGCGCCACTCACGACGGCGTTGCCGCAGCCAACGCCGGGCTCGACCTTGAAATGCCTTCGGCGGACTATATGAACGCGAAGACGCTTTTGCCCGCCATCAAGTCCGGGAAGGTCTCCGTCGCGACTATTAATGACAAGGTGCGGCGCATTTTGCGAGTAGCGCTCGAGTTCGGCTTCTTTAACCACAACCAGTTGGATCTGCGCATTCCCCTTTACAATCAGCAATCCAATGCCGCCGCCCTGCGCTCGGCTGAGGAGGGCATGGTCCTGCTCAAGAATGAAGGTAATCTGCTGCCGCTTAACCTGAAACGGGTTCACTCCATTGCCATTATCGGGCCAAACGCCTATCCGGCCGTAGCCTCGGGGGGCGGCAGTGCCCATGTCACACCCTTTGCCCCCGTCGGCTTTATGATCGGCTTGAGCAACGCACTGGGAACCGGGACAAATGTTTACTGGAACCGCGGCGTGAAGGACGTACAGGACATCTTCAGCAGCAGCAGTTTCGCCACCGATGAGCAGGGCACCAAGCCCGGCCTCAAGCAGGAGGAATTCTCGAACGCCAACTTCAGCGGCCAGCCGGCCGGAGTGTTCACCGCGGGCCAACTGGCCTCGAAGTCCGCTCCCATCCATCCTACCGGGCAAGCGGTCAAGGCGATTCGTTGGTCTGGCTATTACATTCCCAAAACCTCCGGGCTCGTGCGTTTTATCGCTGCCGTCGGTCCCTGGGATTCCTACCGTCTTTATGTAAACGATAAGCTTGTTCTCAACGTAACACCGAATCTGGGCATCGCACCCATGGCTGCGGATGTCGATCTCACTGCGGGGCAGCCCGCCGCCGTGCGCTTGGACTACGTGCTGGCTTCAGGCAGAATTCAAGCCCGGCTTGGAGCGATTCCGGTTAGCGAGATGCTGGAGCCGGACGTCAGGAAAATTGCCGCTCAGGCAGACGTCGTGGTTTTGTCCGTGGGCTTTAACTCGGATATCGAAGGCGAGGGTTACGACCGGTCCTACCGCCTGCCTCCCGGCCAGGATGAATTGATCAAGGCGGTGCTCGATGCAAACCCGCACACGATCGTGCTGTTGACCTCCGGAGGGAGCGTGGACACAAGCGGATGGATCAACCGCGTGCCGGCGTTTATCGAGAGCTGGTATAGCGGCTCGGAAGGAGGCCGCGCGCTCGCTGCGCTTCTGACGGGCAAAGTGAACTTCTCAGGCAAACTGCCGATCACCTGGTGGCGGCGCGTTGAGGATAATCCAACCTACAAAAACTATTATGAGGAACCCGGCACGCATAATGTGCGATACCGGGAAGGCATCTTCATGGGTTATCGAGCTGTCGGCCACGACGGGCAGCCGGCGCCGCTGTATCCTTTTGGCTACGGGCTTTCCTACACCCGCTTCGCCTTCAGCCACTTGACCGTCACTCCAGCCGATGCAAACCCGGACGGCCCCATCACCATCGCCTTCAGCGTCCAGAACACCGGCCGCCGAGCCGGCGCCGAGGTTGCCCAAGTCTATGTGGGCGATCCTTCCGCCACCGTTCCGAGGCCTGAGAAGGAGTTGAAGGCCTTCAAGCGCGTCATGCTGGAAGCGGGCGAGACCCAACGTGTTTCCGTCACTTTGAACCGCCGCTCGCTCGCTTATTGGAGCACCAAGTCCGAAGGCTGGAAGGTTGACCCCGGCAAGTTCGTTGTCTACGTCGGAGACTCTTCCCAGCATGTGCCGATCGAGGCGCCCTTCACCGTCCGGTAGACGACCGCGAGATCAACCGGACCGGCGGTTCTACCGCTATCACCGCTTAAACCTGAAGGGGTCTGCCGCAAGGCAGATCCCTCAGGCGGCAAGCGCCAGCCAGGCCGCGCGCAGAAACGGCTTAGCGCCGTGGCGGCGTGCCCGCCAGAACGTCTTCAAAGAAGCGCCCCTTATCGCGGTCAGAGACCAGATACCGCGAAATCGCCATGATGTTGTCATGATCGCCGGCATGCCGTCCGTTAAGGGCCAGCGCCGCTTGATAGCCGGCTTCGCGAGCCTTCTGCATGAGCTCCGGATCGTAGATTCCATACGGCCAGGCCAGCATCGTTACGTTGATTCCCAGCTTCCTGTCCAGCGTCTGTTTGGAGCGCTGAAATTGGAACTTCACAAACTTGTCGTACTGCGCCGGCGTTAAGCGCCTTTTTTCAACTTTGAAATTGGGGTGCCAGTAGGTGTGCGACTGAATGTCAAAAAGTCCGGTCGCCTTGAGCGCCCGCAACTGTTTCCAGGTCATCGCATAGGAGGCGTTCGAAATGGCCGAAGGATAAATGAAGAGCGTCACCGGAATGCGGTATTTCTCAATCAACGGAAGCGCTCTCGCATAAACCGACTCATGGCCGTCGTCCATGGTGATTATCACGGAACGAGGCGGCGGCGCAGCCGCTTTTCCCAGCCGGTAATCCACATACCGCGAGAGAGGAATAAAGTGGTAGCCGTGCTCTTCAAGGTATTGGAGCTGGAACTCGAACACGGGCATTGTCACCGTCATGCTATCGGCGCGATAGGTGTTGAACCTGTGGTAGTCAAGGATCAGAACTTCATGCTCGGGATTGGCGCTCGTGCCCGCGGTCCGGCCGGCACCCTTCACTGGCGCCGCAAAAAATCCGCCGGCGGCCAGCAACAACGCGAAGAATAAAATGGTGCTTCTTGTTCGGAAAGATCGGCTCATAAAGGGTCCTTTTTTTGTTTTGCTGGAGAGTTGTGCGGAGGGCATTGTGAGAGTGCTCAGCGAAAGCGTTGGGTCTGGGGTCAAACTTGGGGGCCGCCATTCGGTAACACCTGCGGGCTGACGCAGCAACTCCCTAGGCAGGCAAGAAGGTTTCGGCTGGATTTTTCAGGCCCTTTATTTTCAGAACTTTGACTGAGTGCTTGTAATCTCCGTTTTCGGTTCGTTTTTTGGCCGTTCCTGTATTTTCAATAAGATGGCTAGCTTCGTTTTTGAAAAAAAGAATTCTTTTTTTCTGCTTCTTGCCCTTTAATGAGAAGAAAACCGCTCAACTCAACCGCTTCCAATACCCACTGTACTAGCCTATCATAAGAAACCGCGATGTCAAGTTAAATCTGGTGCAAACGGCCCATCCCCGGCGCTCCCGCGGCCGGCAACGAGTTTGTTGGACGCTCGTGGATATTCTCCGCTCGCGCGGGTAAGACAGCTGCGGCCAATGTACAGTTCGCCATGGCAGAAACCTCTGCGGCTCCATGTCTGGCATGGGTTCGCAAGCCGCCCGCCGCAACCATCCACTTATCTTGTGCCTCACGGGCATTTGTGCCAGACTGGTTGGGGCTGCTCCACGCGGTCGGCCGGCTGTGGAGTCAGTGACGACTGCATGAATTCTTACAAAACACGGTTATCCCAGGTCCAAAACAACAGTCACTCCCCAGCCTCCCGTTTCTTTCTGGTCAGCACAATCGTTGGCCTCCTTGTCGGAATTTTTGAAGCGGCCCTTCTGTGGACGGTTCCCCGCGGCTACGTCCTGCTCGGTCCGTATGTGGGCGTCCCGTACGTTATCTGGTTCCTGGTCCCTCTTGTGGACATGGCGTTCTATGCGCTGCTGGGTCTTGGCCTGGGGTGGGCGTCTCGCCGAACCCGCCGCCAGCAAGCTTTGGTGGCCCTCCTGGCAAGCGTAACAGCAACTTTTGTGGCGCTGATGCTGCATTGGTATCACCGGCAGATGAGCCTTACGGCGTTTTCGCTGCGCGGCCACATCTTTGTTCCTCTAGCCTGTCTTGCCTTCACATTCCTCGCTTCCCTGGCGGCTCTTCGCCTGGTGGGGAACCGGGTTGGCGGATTTTTCGGGTACTGGATGGATGCTCTGGCCAAACCAGCGGCATGGGGTTTGCTCGCGGTAGCCGTTGCAGCCGCTGTGGGAGTTGGAACCTTTATCGTAAGGACTTCTTATCCTGCCACCCCTGCGAACGTTGCGCCCCCGCCTCCGGCCACGAGCCCCAATATTATTCTCATCACGCTCGACACGGTGCGGGCGGACCATTTGTCTTCCTACGGCTATTCACGCGAGACGACCCCCCATCTGGACCAGTTTGCGCAACAGGGCGTGCTGTTTGAAAATGCCATCGCCCCGGCCTCGTGGACACTGGCTTCTCACGCTTCGATTTTCACAGGCTTGCTTCCCCATCAGCAGGGAGCTGACTGGACGGTTCCGCTCGGGCCGGGCCCGCACACCCTGGCGGAGGTTCTCCGCTCGCGCGGCTACGAAACGGCCGGATTTACCGCCAACACTTATTGTGAAAAAGTTTGGGGCCTGGGGCGCGGCTTTGAGACGTATAACGACAACAACGATTCCCTCCGGCAGAACCTGGCGCAGACGTTTGTCGGAGAAGCCATGGTTCAGCCCCTCTACCAGGATTTATGCCGGTATGATGTGTTTTACCGCCGCGACGCCCGGCAGTTGAACGGAAGCATTTTCCGCTGGTTCCGGCGCCGCACGAAGCGTCCTTATTTCCTTTTCATCAACTATTTTGACGCCCACGACCCCTATCTCTCCTGGGGTTCCTACAATCACCGCTTTGGCCGCATTTCAACCTCGTTGGTGCGCAGTGTGCACCTGGAGGCGGATCGCCGGAAGGCGTCCGAACGGCTCAGCGCGAGCGAGCAGGCATCCGTCGTCTCCGCCTATGACAATTGCCTTGCCTACCTGGACGATCAGGTCGGCCACCTTCTCGAGACCCTCCGGCAATCACCGGGATGGCAGAACACCATCGTTATCATTACCTCCGATCACGGTGAGGAGTTTGGTGAGCATGGTTATTACGGCCACGGTTACGATCTCTACCGGGAAGTTTTGCACGTGCCGTTGATCATCGCGGGCCCGGGAGTGCCGCAAGGGGTGCGCATCGAGCATCTGGTGGGGATTCGCGAACTATTCTCAACCGTGCTGGATATGGCCGGAAGGGACAAGACGCCCTTCAGCCGCTATAGCCTGGCAAGATTCTGGAATCCCGATTTCAAGCCGCAGCCTTTTGATGACGCCGTTGTCTCCGAGGTGGATCACTTTGCCATAGCGGAAAAGGGAGACGCGATGATCAGCCTGACGACTCCGCAATGGCAATACATTGATGACTCGGCGCGCCGCCCGCAGCTTTACCGCTGGACGACCGACCCACGGGAGCAGAACGACCTAGCGTCTTCCCCAGACGAGCAGGCGACGATCAAGAAACTTCACGCGCGGCTTGTAGGCCTGGTTCAGAATTCCGTGGGGCCGTGGCGGGGCGCGGAATATCTTGTCCCGTTGGGCAGGCGGGGAACGTTTCTGCACAATATCCTATTTTCCCGTCCGGCCGAACCAGGAGCGCCAGCAAGCGACCTTAGGATCGGAGCCTCGCAGGCATACTTCGGCCCTGAACACTCATGGAAGCCGCCAAGGCCCACCCCGGCCCAGCGCGATCTTATCCAGAGCCTTCCGTACCAGTAGCGCTCCGGCAGGCCGCGCCGGAAGGTCAAGTCCCAAAGGCTCCCACCCGATAGTACCTTTTGAGGAACTGAATCAGCCGGGGGGGACGCCTGCCTTTGTGACGACCCTCCCCTTGTTTCAAGTCCGTTGCGGCTTCCATGACAACTTCCTTTCTGGCGGGTCCTCCTGCAATCGAGAAAGAAACCCGCGCCAACTCCAATTTCCCGGACCATCAGGACTTTTGGGCGCTTGCTCTACTCGCCTGTGGCGTGGCCCTCATGTTCTGGAAAGTGCTGTTTGCTTCCCAGATGCTCTTCTATCGCGACATCCTGAACCAGAGCTATCCCGCGGCACAGTTGATTCATGAAATTTGCCGAATGGGCTCTTTGCCTTACTGGAATCCTTACCTGAACTTCGGACAGCCGATCCTGGAAAATCCCAATTCCCTGCTCTTTTATCCCACCACGCTATGGATCGTTCTTCTCCCCGTCAGGATCGCCTACAGCCTGCATTTCATTCTGCATTTTGTGCTGGCGGCGCTGGGAGCCTACGGCCTGGCGCGGCGCTGGAGGCAATCACATCTAGCCGCCCTCTTTGCCGCCGCGTTCTTTGTGCTCAGCGGCCCTGTCCTTTCATTGGGCAGCTTTTATAACGAGGTTGCGTGCGCAGCCTGGATCCCCTGGGCGCTGCTGCTGACGGACTACGCTGTACCGGCAGGTTCCATTCGTCCCTGGCTGCTGCTGACGATGGTCTTCTTGCTCCAGTTTCTTGCCGGCGAGCCTTTCACGCTGCTTGCCACATTCGGATTGTGCCTGGCGTTTGCGCTATACCAGGGAGGATTTTTCCGGCATCCGGCGGCGCGGCCGACCGGGCGAATTCTAGAGGGATTTTTTTTATCGGGATGCCTGATGATGGCGCTCGGCGCAGTGCAATTGTTCCCGGCGTTGGTCTTGTTGCGGGCTTCCCTCCGTGGCGCGATTGGCTTTCCCTTTACCCAGATGACCTATTGGTCTCTCCATCCGCTTGCCCTCATCGGAGTGATCGTTCCGAATTTTTTCGGGCCCACGTTCACCGCGCCGTCATTATGGACACCGGTATTGAGTTTTTCGAACAGGCCGTACTTTCCGTCGTTGTTTCTGGGGTTCGTTCCGGTTTTCTTGGTTTTTATCGGCTGCACGCTCGGCCATGACCGGCGCAGGAAATTCACCGCTGGTGCCGCGCTGGCGTTGCTTTTGCTTGCGTTTGGGCGTTTTACGCCGCTCTATCATTTGACGCTGTGGCTCGTGCCGCCTCTCCGGCTGGTCCGTTTTCCAATCAAATTGCTGATCCCCGTTATTCTCCTCATAGCACTGCTGGCGGGCTGGGGCATCGACGTGGCGCGAGCGTCGGAGGCGCTCAGAACCAAGAGAGGCAAAAAAGTCATTTGGGCGCTGATGGCCTTTACCGGAGTGCTCGCCGTGCTGTGGGCGGCTTGCTGGGTCGTTCCGGAGCTGATTGGAGGGCCCGCGCGCTGGGCCTTATTGCGCACAGCCAGAATGGTGGAGGGTGCAGCTTCGGCTTCGATAACCTCCAAAGCTCTTGATGGCGCGAGCGGATTTTTTCTCAGCATGCTCCGCTGGCAGTTGCCGGGCCTCGTGGGATTTGCGCTGGGTGCCATGCTCTGGATGCGGGGACTTGGTCGCGGTGAGCGCTGGGCACGCAAGGCGCTCCCTGTGGCGCTACTGATCGGAGCGGGAGAATTAATTCTGATCAACTATTCCGTCAACCCGTCCGTGCCCAAGAGTTTTTATGCCTATCGCCCGCCGGTCATCGATCACTTCCAGCCGTCGCGTATGCCTTATCGCTATGCCGACGTCTTCGGAAGTTCAGCGCTGGCCTCGGCGTCGGTTCAGGCGCTCGAAGGGCCGCTCGATTTCAGATCGATACCCGGCGCGAGAGAACTTCCCCAACCCGCGCAGCCGGAATTCCAGGAACGCCTTCTGCTTGAGCACGGCGGAATGCTGGAGAAGGCGGAAGGCATTTCCAACGTGGACCCGGATTGGTCCTTCCCGGTTTCGCTCTATCGGTTCTGGTTTTTCGCGCTGCACAAAGTTCCCAGCCCGGCCGAGGCAGCCTGCCTGTTTGGCCGCAGTAACGTTCAGTACCAGATTCTCGGTTCGCGCAGGCCGTTTGCCACTCTCCGCGAAGTCGCTCCGATCTTCGACGGCACTCTTTACCCGGGCTATTTGTACGAAAACCGGTGCTACACGCCGCGGGCATTCGTCGCCGGCGCGGCCATTTATTCTCCGGATGCAGACGAGACACTCGCCCGGCTCTCCGATCCCAGCTTTGACGCCACGGGCGAGGTCCTGCTTGCTTCAAGAGCCGGCGCCGATCCCGCGGCTTCGCTTCCGGGCGCCGCCGGGCAGGTTGAGTCGTTCCGCCGCCAACCGGACAGCGTCACGCTGCATGTCACCCTTTCCCGGCCTGGCTACGTGGTCTTGCTTGACCGCTACGATCCCAACTGGCACGCGGCCGTGGACGGGCATGAGGTTAAAATCCTCCGCGCGGACCATCTGTTCCGGGCCGTTCAGGCCGGAGCGGGCCAGCACATTATTTGGTTCTATTACCGGCAGCGCGGACTCGCTCCGGGCCTTGCGGTATCTCTCGCCGCGTTGGCCCTGTCGGCCATCCTCTTTCTTCTGAACCTGCGGGTTCCCATCCTCGCGCCTGAATCGCGCGGCTGAATTCTTGTGGAACTTAAGCGTTTATTGAAAAACGCTCCGGATGCGACAGTACACTTCAAAAGTCCCGTAATCCTCCGAAGACCGGTAAAAAGTCCGCAGGTAGCCGTCTAATGCCGGAAACTCCCGAAGAGCTTCCTCGGAGTCCTGGTAGGTGCCGGAGAGGCCGTGCACTTCGTCATCCCTCGCCACAATGATGAAGCGCGGGTGCGATTCCGAAAGTTGCCGCATGAACTGCTCCCGCCAGCCGGCCAGCCTCCAAGGCGCAATGAGAGCCAGGTTCCACACGAAGCGGGTGGGCGGCTGGTGTCCGCTCAGGTAGTAAATCAAGGGCTCGTTGCCCCAAACGTAGACCCCCGTAGGCGGCGAAGGGTGGTGCTTGAGGAAATCCACGACGCGCAGGACATCCCGGAAGTCTTCAGCGGCGCCCGGCCACGAATAATTGGCATAGAAACGCGCGGAGTTCTGCCGCCATGCGTTGAGCGCTTGGTAATTGACAACCATCCTCATGACGGGGCCCGGCAGCGGAACCGCAACGAGGCCCGCAAACACCACCCAGATGAGAACGCGCGCTACGCGCCAGTTGCGGCGCAAAAAGAATCGGGCGAGAAAACGGGCGCCTTCGCAGGCTTGAATCGCCAGGTACGCCCAAAAGATGGCGAAAAACGGATAGCACGTTTCAAAGTAATACGGCTGGTAGCGGATTTGCACGGCCAGAGCGGCAAACCCCGCGGCAGCTCCCATCAGCGCCGGAGTGAGTCGAGCCAGTTGGCGCCGCCTCCAGGCGATCAGGAGTGCCGCCACTGCCGCGCACACCGTCCAAAGGCCCAGCCAGAAGTGAATGCGTCCGGCCGCCCAAAACCAGTAATGCGGAGTCGATTCAAACGCCATGGCGGCATATCGCGGCAGAACTTTGAAATGCTCTTCCAGGAACGCATTCCACGATCCACTGAACCACAGATAAAAGAGTTCGCCGGCGCAGCTCAGCAAGAATCCCGCCGCAAATCTGGCCGCGGTCCACATCCATTCGCGCCCGGGAACGCGCAGCCGCAGGCGCCGAGGCAGACGATCAAGCGTTTTCAGTTCGAGATAGGGCAGCAGCAGGAGAAACGGCAAAAAGGCAATCGCGTTGTACTTGGTCCAGAAGGCCGCGGCAAACAAAACTCCGGCGCCGGCCTCCTTCAGTTTTGGCCGTGGTCCGCTGTGTGCAAGCCGGAAGTAGCTCGCGAAGATGAAAAGCATCACGAAGGTTTCCGGCTGGGCGGCATCCCAATAACCAACCCGGATGTGCATTGCCGCATTGACGACAACTGCCAGAAAAGCGGCGCGCCTTCCGAGAGTCCGCTCGACAAAGCGAAAAACACAGAGCGAGATGCCGAGCAACCAGAGAACATCCACAGCTCCCATGCTCCACAGGGCCGGACCGAATACTTTTACGATCATTGTATAAATATAGAAAATGCCCGGCGGCTTGTTGTCCCAGAGGCCCTGATAAAGTGTTTTCCCGTGGAGCAGTCCCCGGGCAATCACGCCGTAGGTTGCCTGGTCGCGTCCGATCGGATAGCAAAGGTTGGGCATCGCTTGCAGAAGCACCAAGGCCAGCGCCGCGCCAAGCCACCCGCCTGATCCGCGGCCATAAGCCTGGCGCTTCGGAAATGACGATCCGTCGATCATGGCGCGGCCGCCGTCGAGGGGAGTTCGCGCCGGGCGTAAATCACGAAGTTCCTGAAAGATTTGACGGGAGCGTACTTGGCTCCAATCAACCCGGCGAGCGCCGGATAATCGACCAGGAACTCCTGGGAATCGAGCGGGGTGTAAGAAACCACGGGTATCGCGTCGCGACGCTCCACAACGAGGTAGCGCGGCCGCGCTTGGCGCAGGCTGCTGACCAGTTCGGCTCGCCAGGCAGCGGGCGCCCAGGCTGAAATAAGCCCCAGGTTGGAAACAAAGCGGGTGGGGCATTCGCGCCCGCTGAGGAAGTAAATCAAAGGAGCTGTGCCCCACACGAACACGCGGTCCTGCGCTGCGGCATGTTGCCGTAGATAGTGGATGACCTGAAACTCGCCTTGAAAATGTTCCAGATTGAGGGCCCACCAATAACTCTCATAGGATTTCTCAGGGTTTCGCCACCACTTGGCGAGCCCCTGGTAATGCTCGATTTGTTTCATGGCTGGCGCGGGAAGAGGAAAATAGAGAAGGTTGAAAAAGATAATCCAAACGCCCAGCCGGGCTGTGGTCCAACCGCGGAGTTTGAAGCTCGTCGAGAGCTTTTGGGAACCTTCCAGCGTCTTTACCGCGACGTAGGCCCAAATCATGGCGAGAAACGGCAGACAGGTTTCAAAGCTGTAAGCGTTGAAGCGAGCCTGCGCCGCCGTTGATAGGTATCCCGCCAACGCCGCCAGAAAAACGGGCAAGGTCCGATGGATCTCACGGCATCTCCAGGCAATCAAAAGAGCCACGGGAATCCCTATTTCGGTCCACGTCCCGAGATTGAAATTGGTCTGCCCGAGCGCCCACAAGAAATAATGCGGCGTGCGGTCAATCACCATGGCGCCGTAGCGGGGCAGGACCTCAAATTGAACTTGTTTCATGGCCAGCCAGGCGCCTGAAAAGCGGAAGCATGCCAGAACACCGAGGGCCGCCGCTCCGAATCCTCCGAGGAGAACGGCGGCTCGCGCGCCCCAAACTTTCCAAGGAACGTTCAAGTCCAAACGCAACGGATCAGCGTCACGCATGCTGGTTTTGAGGTATGGGACGAGCGCCACCAGCAACAGAAAAACCACGGCGTTGTATTTGATCCAACATGCCAGGGCCAGCAGGAAACCCGCGGCGAAGTTCCGCCATCGGGAGCCACTCGCTTTCGCCGCCAGCAGGAAGAAGGAGGCAAAGACCAGAATCATCAGGAACACTTCCGGCTGTGCGGCATTGATATATCCCGGACGGTCGTGCAGGTAGGCATACAAAACAGCCGCTACGGCGGCGGCCGGCGGACCAAGGTATCGTCGGCAAAACAAAAATGTACAAAGGGAAACAGCCAGCACGCACAGGATGTCCACGACGCCCACAGACCACATCGCCCGCCCGAAGACTTTGACGATGGGAATATAAATGTAAAAAATGCCGGGGGGCTTGTTATCCCAAAGGTCGCGGTAGAGTTGCTTGCCCTGGAGCAGGCCTTGAGCGATGACGCAGTAGGTTGCCTGATCCCTGCCAATAGGGTAGCGAAGATTCGGCAAGGCCAGGAAAAGGACGCTGACCAGAGCCACAGCCATCCAGATTCGGGAATGGCAGGAAGGAGTGTATTCGTTTGAGGGTGTGCCAAGGTTCTTCATACCGAAGCTAAAGAACCTATCGGCTGCTGACAGAAGGCTGGTGAGTCCCGAAAGTCAAGGCGAGGCGGGTTGCACGCCTCTAAATTCCGGGATGGAGTGGTGACAAGAAGTTACAAGATTTGGGCCCCAGGCGCTAATGGCAAGCTATTGGCGGAAAGCCGATCTTCGCAAGCCCCAAACCCTCCAAATCGCGGGCACTTTGAAGAGGAGATTGAACACGCCATCCGCCAGCACGCCGCACGCCGCCGCAACCACCAGCCGCATGCCGCCTTGGGCCAGGAGAAGCGTCACGCAGACGTTGAGGATTGCTCCGGGCAAGCAGATCTTCTCATAAAGCAAGAACCGAGCAAGGCTTTTCCCTTTTGCCAGGCTGCCCGGAGTGCGTCGCGGAAAGGTCACCTGTTGGTTCCAGAAGAAGTTCCAGACAAGCGCCATCTGCACGGCAACCGGCACAATCCAAATGGCCGTCCATGCCGCGCGCCCGGCGCCCCAATACACGAGGCCCAGATCAACCGCCGCTCCCGTCAGCCCTACGAGGCTATATTCAACCCAAGCACCGATCTGGCCGGTGGACCCTGACAGATGCGCCAGGTGAGCGAGGTATTCGCCGTACTGGCGGAGGCCCAGCTTGGAGCTTCCGGAGGTCCGCTCCTCGAATTGATAAGGAACTTCCACGACATTTTCAATTCGCCCTTTGGCCAGAACCTCCAGCAGGATCTTGTATCCGAGCGGAGAGAGTTTGGCGCCTGCAATCGCGGCGGCGCGGACCATGAACATGCCGGACATGGGATCACTTACGGCTGAGAGCTTGAGAGGAAGAACGGAGGCGGCCAGATGCGTCGCGCCCCAGGAAATCAGGCGGCGGCTCAGCTCCCAGTCGGAAGTTCCTCCGCCTTCGATGTAACGGCTGGCAATGGCCACGTCGGCGTTTGAACCGCGGAGCGCCTTGGCGAGAGACGCAAGGATTTCCGGAGGGTGTTGGAGGTCGGCGTCGATCACGGCCAGGAGGTCGCCGCGCGCGATTCCCCAGCCATCGACAACTGCCGTTGCAAGACCCTGCCGGCCCGCGCGCCGAAGAACGCGCACCGGGAACCCTGGACTGAGTGCCTCGGCAAGGTCAGCGGTCCCATCTCCGCTATTGTCATCGACGACGATCAGCTCGTATTCCTCGCCGGAACTGCCCAGGGCCGAGGCGGTGCGCTGGATCATCTCTTGTATGGAATCCGCTTCTTTGTATGTAGGAATAACAACCGAGATCATAGAGTGGTCCAAAACGCCTTTATCCTGCACCTCACGGCGACCCCGAAAATAGCACGCGTCCGGAGTTCAGTCAATCAATGCCGGGCTCGCTTAACATCCAGCCCCTGCGCAATTGTCTTTTGAGGGGTGGAGTGCTATGGTGGCTGCTTAGTTTTGAGTCCAGCTCAGATATGCACGTTCCTGGGGCATAACTGTGACAGAGTTTTCGACAAGAATGCAGTCTTCTGGGTTCCTATCGTGAAGGGAGACTGCGTGTCCATGGAAACGACTCTCGCCAAGCAAGCGCCTGATGCCAGCCTTCCGAATTCTTCCGGATCACGAAGCCGAGTTGAGGGCATAATGAACAGAACAAACAAACAACCTGAAAACAATACCGCCGACGCCGGCATTTCGCGCCGCGACATGTTGAAACTCGGCGCCGGGACGCTGGGCGGCGCCTTTGTGACGGCGGCCGCGCCGACAGCCGCCGCTGCCCAGGAACCCGCAAGTTCAGGAACGCTCAGGCCTAATTTCGTGATCATCATGGGTGACGGCGTTCGGCCCACCGAAATGAGTGTTGCAGGCAACCCGATTATCCATACCCCGAATATCGACCGCATCGCGAACGAGGGTCTGCGCTTCCAAAACACTTTTGTCATCAACGCCCTATGTGCTCCCAGCCGGGCAACCGTGCTGACGGGGCTTTATTCACGCCGGAATGGTGTGATCGACAACAAGGATCGGCACATCGGGACCGGCATTCCGATTGTTTCGGACTATTTGCGCAAGGCGGGCTATGAGGTCGCCTTTTGCGGCAAGTCGCACGTGGCCGGCGGGCTGCGCAACTACTACTGGGATTATTATTACGGTTATCTCGGCCAGAAACCGTTCGTCAATGCGCCGATCGCCGAGGGCATGGATGGACACATGGGAAAAGACCGCGTCGTCGAAGGGTACTCGGACGACGTGATTACGATGGCCGCTGCGGGCTGGCTGGAGGGAAGACGGGAGAAGCCGTTCTGCCTTTACCTGTGGCTGAAGGCGCCGCATGAGCCGTTCGTTCCGCCCCGCAACCTGGCGCGCTTGTACGACGACGGCACAAAAATCCCCGTCCCGGAAACATTTGATGAAGACCTGAAAGGCTATCCCGGCAAGCCGCGCGCTTTCGCCGATTGCGACAACCACATCGGAAAAGACTCAACGGGCGTGATCACCCTGGAGGCCCTCGTCAAACAGCATTACGCGTCCACCGTGGGTCTCGATCAAAATGTGGGCCGCATTCTGAAGGTTCTCGAAAAAACGGGAAAACTCGACGACACGGTGGTCATGTTCACCTCCGACCATGGATACTTTTTGGGCGAATGGCATTTTATGGACAAGCGGCTGATGCACGAACCTTCCATTCGCATTCCGCTGGTGGTGCGTTACCCCAAAAAGATCAAGCCAGGTACGCTGAATGACGCTATGGTTCTGAACCTCGATATCGCCCCCACCATGCTGGATTTGGCGGGAGTCAAAGTCCCTGAGTCCATGCAGGGGCAGAGCGTTGTGCCGATGCTCGAGGGCGGCAAACCTGCTTCCTGGCGGAAAGACTGGTTCTACGCGTTCTACGAATACCCCGGCGCAAACATGGTTCCCAAAAACCGGGGAGTGCGGACGGAGCGTTATAAGCTGATCGAATACTGGGAGTTCGAACCGAAACAATACGAGCTGTACGATTTGCAGGAGGACCCGAAAGAACTGCATAATCTTTATGGTGATCCGAAATACAAGGACCTTACCGGGCGCTTGATGCAGCGAATGATGGAACTGGGGCATGAGAACGGGGAGGTCTAGTATTGGGAATACGTTCAGCCGTAATGGCGCGGCCCTTTAGGGTGGAAGACGGGGCATGAAGCCCGGAGAACCGGCCACGCAACACGAGCCTAACGCATCAAACAAACTGAAAGTCCCGAACCCGCCATGCCTGATCCACTAAATAGCGTCGCCGAAAAGCAGGAAGTCCCTCAGGATGCCTTGCCGGCTTTCCACATCATGACCAAGCCGGTGGGCCCGATTTGCAACCTGGATTGCCGCTACTGCTTTTACCTCGAAAAAGAAAATCTGTATCCCCGCAAAGCCGACTGGGCCATGCCCGACGACGTTCTTGAGACCTACATCCGGCAGTACATCGAGAGCCAGAAGGTCCCGCAAATTACTTTTGCCTGGCAAGGGGGCGAACCCACTCTGCTGGGCGTGGAATATTTCCAAAAGATCGTCGACCTCGAGAAAAAGTATGCGAATGGAAAACGAATCGACAACGCTTTCCAAACCAATGGCGTATTGCTGGATGACGAATGGGGCGAACTGCTTGCCAAGAACGGTTTCTTGGTGGGCCTTTCAATCGACGGGCCCGAAAAACTCCACGACCATTATCGCGTCGACAAGGGAGGCCAGCCAACCTTCAAGCGCGTGATGCGTGGCCTCGGATATTTGAAAAAGCACGGAGTGGAGTTCAACACACTCACCGTCGTCCAACGCCACAATTCCCGCCAGCCGTTGGAGGTATACCGCTTTCTGAAGGAAGCCGGCAGCGGCTTCGTGCAGTTTATTCCAATTGTCGAAAGAGTGGCAAAAACGCCCGGCCCGGACGGGTTGGTTTTAATCAGTCCTGGCTCAGACGATGCAGCTAAGGTTTCCGACTGGTCGGTTGAGTCCATCCAGTATGGAAAATTTCTGTGCGCCATTTTTGATGAATGGGTCCGAAACGACGTCGGGCGTTATTTCGTTCAAGCGTTCGATGTCGCTTTAGAAAGCTGGCTGGGGTACGAGCCCAGCCTCTGCGTTTTCCGTGCGACTTGCGGAAACGCCATGGCGATGGAACATAACGGCGACCTTTACTCCTGCGACCATTTTGTGTACCCGGAAAACAAACTGGGCAACATTATGGAAACTCCTTTGGCCTCGCTGGTCAATTCCTCTCAGCAGCGGAAGTTTGGATTGGACAAACTCGATACCCTTCCGCGCTATTGCCGCGAATGCGAAGTTCGCTTTGCCTGCAACGGGGAATGCCCCAAGCACCGCTTTATCCGAACCCCGGATGGCGAAGAAGGGCTCAATTACTTGTGCGCAGGCTATAAGATCTTCTTCAAGCATATCGACCCTTATATGAAATTTATGGCCGAGGAACTCCGGCAGGAACGAGCGCCTGCCAACGTAATGGCTTGGGCGCGAGCGCGCGATTCAGAGCCCTTGGTCAAGAACCAGCCTGGCAGAAACGATCCCTGCCCTTGTGGCAGCGGCAAGAAATACAAGAAGTGCTGCGGCTCCCCCACCGGAACAACCTAACTCCGCCCGCCGCGCTTTCGCTCGGCGCCATCCGCCGAAGGCTCTCCCTCGCCCCTGTAGATTCACGCGCTAGATCCCGAAGCGAGTTTCCCACCGAAACGATCCAGAACGGGCGGTCATTCGGCTGCACGAATCCTCCGGCATGCCTGTCCCTTAAATTGGCGATCTTTACATACATTTTGCAGACGATACGGTCCCGATGGAGCATTCTAAGGCCGTGGCACCGTCAGTTTATTGGGAGGAGTGTCCCACGAACGAAGTCTGGACGAACCAGACGACTGTGATTATTGTGCGGAGTGAAACCTTTTCGGGTTGAGATTCGTAGCGAACAGTAGGCAGCGTGGGATTCAGGTGTTGCTCAATGACGAGTTTGCGCTGGCATGGAGCCCAGGGAGCGGTTGTGTTTGGCTTCAAGATATCCCGTCGCTGATGAAGCTGGGGCTCGGTGAAAGGGTTTGAAGAGATGGTAAAAAGCAAGGTCCTGCGCCTTTTGGGGATCCTGGCTGTGGCGCTTGCGCTGACCTGCCTGCCCGCGATTGGACAGACAATTTCCAGCGGCCCGGCTGGCGCTGTCACGGGAAAAGTTTTAGGGCCTGGAAGCGTGGCGGTGCCCGGGGCGAGAGTTGTTCTCTTCAACTTTCAAACCCGCGTGCGCAAGGAAACGTGGACCAGTGAAGCGGGTGATTATGCTTTTAAGGATGTTCCGCCGGGTGAGTATCGGATGGTTGTAATGATCGTGGGCTTTCGGCCTTCGATTATAGGCCCCGTAGAGGTAAAGGCCGGGAAACCCGTAGCCATGAACGCAACCCTTTCACTCGCGATGCCGGGGGAACCGAACGGGTTTGGCAACTTCGCCCGTCGGCGCGGGATGCAACCTGGCGCAGGCCAAGGCAATGGGGCCGGTCGGCAGGGTCAGGCTGGCGGACGCGGAGGTTTTTCTCGGGGCGGCGCGTCCGGCCAATCTGAGGCGCAGGGTGGCAGCAACATCGGGGGTCAATTTAGCCCGCAAGCCGGCATGATCCAGGGAACCGAAGCGGACCTAAACAGCATTCTGGGTGAGTCCGGTGAAAGTGGAGCGGCCGCTGGTTTGCGCTTCTCTGGAGAATCAGGAAGTGTTGGCGGGACAGGGCAAGGCGGAAGTGCTATGACAGGAGATCTTGCCGGGGCGGCAGGCGCAGGCAGCTCTTTCCTGCTGAGCGGCAATGTTGTGGACGCTACCGCTCCTCCAATGCAGCGCGGACGCCGAGGGCGCTTTTTCGGGTTCGGAGGCGGACCGGGAGGGCCGGGCGGGGCGGCAGGTGTGCCGTTTGGAGGAGGAGGCGGCGGAAGAGAGTTTTTCTTCGGCGGGTTTCGCCGTCCCCGAGTCAACCGGATTCGCGGCAACCTCTTTGATTCTTACACCAATTCCGCTTTCGATGCCCGGCCTTACCCGCTCAATACGCCTTCGCAGCCCCAGGCGCCTTTCTACCGCGAGCTCTTTGGTTTTTCGCTGGGCGGTCCGCTCAACATCCCGAAGATTTACAACGGGGGCAACAAAACCAGCTTCTTTGTCCACATGGATATCAACCGGGGCACGAGTCCTCAAAATCTTCTAGCCTCTGTTCCCACGGCAGCAGAGCGCCAGGGTGATTTTTCAGCGACGACCATCGTTTCCGGACAAGGCGCCGGCACAACACCCGTCATCTATCAACCCACGGCGAGCTTGGGGCCGCGAACGCCGTTTGCAGGCAATATGATCCCGTCCGCAATGCTCAGCCAGGCGTCGCTCGGCCTGCTGCAATACATTCCTCTGCCCAACTTGCCGGGACAGGTGCAGAACTATCACGTGCAATTCTCGCTGCCAACCTCCAGGCAAATGATCATGGGCCGGATCGGCCAGCAGATTTCTGCTAAGGACAACCTGGCAGTGATGTATTTCTACAACTCTTCCCACACCGACGGCGTCACCGGGTTCCCCAACATCACGTCCACTACGACAACCCGGATGCAGAATGTCAGCCTGACTGAAACGCATAACTTTGGCGCAAAGACGGTGAACAATTTCGCCGTGAATTTCAATCGGGCGCGGACTTACACGACCAACCCGTTTTCCTTCACACAGAATATTGCGGGCAATCTGGGCATCCAGGGCATCTCACAGAACCCCATGGACTGGGGCCTGCCAACAATTGGCTTTACCAACTTCAGCGGTTTGAGCAATGCAACTCCCTCGCTGACACGCAACCAGACAGTGCGTTTGTCGGATTCTGTCATTTATAGCGTTGGCAAGCACAGCTTCCAATTGGGTGGCGACTTCTCAAAAATCCAGTTGAATACGCTGACAAACCCCGAAGCGGAGGGCGCTTTTTCTTTCACCGGCTACAGCACCAGCGACTTCACCACGCAGGGAACTCCCGTTTCTGCCACAGGCTATGACTTGGCCGATTTTCTGCTCGGCCTTCCCCAGACAACTTCGGAAAGGTTTGGCATCCCCGCCAACTATCTCCGCTCGTCCCGCTTTGATCTATACGGGCAGGACGACTGGAGACTGACGGACCATTTGACGCTCAACTATGGAGGGCGCTGGGAATATGCGGCGCCCTTTACGGAAAAATATGGCCATCTCTCAGACTTGGAACTCGGCCAGGGTTTCTCAACAGTCGGAGTGGTGACCGGGCAAAACCCGGGAAGCCTGCCCGCTTCGCTGCTTCATGGGCATTTTGATAATTTCGCCCCGCGCGTCGGCATCGCCTACCGTCCCTGGATTTCTCACAGTTTGGTGGTGCGCGCGGGCTACGGGATGTTCTACGACGAGTCGGTTTACCAGAATTTGGTAAACGGTCTGGTGAACCAGGCACCGTTTGCCACCACGAGTACCCTGACGACCAGCCCGACGCAAATCCTGACGATCGAGAATGGCTTCCCGGCTGTCAGTCCCGGAACGGTGACCAATACCTACGCTGTCGATCCGCATTTCCTAACCCCGTACGCCCAAAGCTGGAACGTGATGATCGAGCAGGGCTTGAGCCCAACCTACATCCTGTCAGCGGCCTATATCGGAACGCGCGGAACGCACCTGAATCTTCTGCTCGTGCCGAATACGGGAACTTCCAGCGCTTTGCCTTTTGAATACGACACGTCTGGAGCGTCGTCCCTTTATAACGGCCTGCGAGTGAGCTTGCGGCATTTCTCTCGGCGCAACTTCTCCTTCTTCTTGAATTACACTTACTCGAAAGCGGAAGATAACGCATCCAGCGTCGGCGGAACGGCCAGCACCCGGTTCTCCAGGATGGGCGGCCCCGGAGGGCTGGGAGGAGGATCGGCCATCGCGGCGGCGGCAAGCCCCCTCGCTCCGGTTCAGAATCCTTATGACTTGAGCGCGGAATGGGCCCTCTCGGGATTTAATCCCACCCACAGCCTACGCGCCTTTGTGCGATATCAGCTGCCCTTCGGCAACCGAGGGCGTTTCTTGAAGAACGGCGGCGCGCTCGCGCGGATCCTCAGCAATTGGTCGGTCAGCGATATTACGTCGTTCAGTTCCGGTCTTCCATCCACAGCTTTTGTTGCGGGCAATGCCAGCAACAATGTGAATGGCCTGGCTCCGTTTGGCGGGCTGCGCGCCGATGCAACAGGACTCCCGGTTACGCTCCCTTCCTCTGCGCAGTCGACGCTCCAGTACTTTAACACTGCGGCCTTTGCCGTGCCGCCTGCCGGGCAATTCGGGAATGCCGGCAGGAATACCATCCCGGGACCGCCTTCGATCAATTTCGATATGGCGCTCGACCGTCTCATCACCCTATCGCGTGAGAAGAACCTTTCGGCGGACATCCGGCTGGCAACCTCGAATACCTTTAACACTGTGAATTTTTCGGGCCTGTCCACGGTCGTGAACAGCAACACCTTTGGGCGCGTTACGGGAGTGAATTCAATGCGAACCATGACGCTCTCGTTGAGGCTCCGGTTCTGAGGGCGGCAACTTGCAGGGTCGGCCGGATTTGGCCGCAGGGATAGACGCTTAGCACGGTTTGAGGTCGGGTATGCATCATTCAATTCATCGCAGAAGCGGTCGCTGGATTTTGCGCGGGGAAATTCTGCTGGGGGTCCTTATGGCCGCCGCCCTCATGGCAGGAGCGGTTGCCAGGCTGGGACTGGCTGCCCAGGCCCCCGGGCAAGCCGGCGCGCCGTCGTCCGGCCAGGTTGGCTATCAGAATCTTTCACAAAATTACATGCTGAAGGTCACCACAAACGAAGTTCTGGTCGACGTCCGGGTAACGGACCACAAGGGCAATCCGGTTACAGACCTCAAGCAAAGCGATTTCAAAGTGGACGAAGACGGCGTGCCGCAGGAAGTCAACTCATTTGACCTCGAAAACGTTCAGAAGATTGCGCAGGAGACTGGTGAAAACGGCAAGCCGGCCGTCATCAACCTTGGCACGGTGCCCAAGACGGCGCCTCGGGAGACCTACCGGAGCCTCGTGCAGAATCACCGGCTGATCGTCTTGTTCTTCGATCTTTCGTCGATGCAGATTCCGGATCTCGTCCGCGCCTTAAAGTCCGCGCAGGATTTCATCAAGGCGCAGCTGACGCCTGCGGACTTGGTTGCCATCGTCACCTACTCAAGCGACCTGCGCGTGGTTCAGGATTTCACCAACGACCGTACCGTGCTATCGAAGGCCATCCGGAGCATCCAGATGGGCCAGTCCGCCACGCTGGCATCAAATGGCAGCGTCGGTGAAGCGGGCGGCACGGATTCATTCGGCAACACAGTAGTGACGCAGGATACGGGGAACGCTTTTACTCCTGATGAGACTGAGTTCAACATTTTCAACACCGATGAAAAGCTCTCGGCGTTACAGTCGCTGGCCGACCTGCTTCGGGCAATTCCCGGCCGCAAATCGGTGATCCATTTTTCAAGCGGCATCGAGCAGACCGGCGTTGATAATGAAGCGCAGCTTCAGGCGACCGTGGACGCCGCGAACCGGGCCGATGTTTCCTTTTACACGCTGGACGCGCGCGGACTCTTGGCGATGCCCCCCGGCGGCGATGCGTCTTCGGCAAGCCCCTCCGGAACCGCGATTTACACTGCGGGCTCCGTGTCTTCACAAATCGGTTCCTTGCACAACAGCCGCGAAACGCTTTCCACCCTGGCCACCGACACGGGCGGGCGCATGTTTACCGACCTGAACAATTTTGCTCCGGTTTTCAAGTACGTTCAGATGGAGAACAGTACCTACTACCTGATCGGCTACACTCCGTCGAACACCAAGGCGGACGGAAGATTCCGCCGGATCCGAGTGGAGGTGGTGGAAGGTCACGGCCTGAAGGTAGAAGCGCGCCCGGGTTATTACGCTCCCGTCAACTTCCGGCGCTCCTCGGGCCAGCAGAAGGAGCTTCAACTCCAAGCGGCCCTTAACTCCGAGGCTCCGTTCCTCGATCTTCCACTGGCAGTGGAAACAGCTTATTTTTTGCAGCCGGACGGCCACTATTACGTTGTTCTCGCCGCCAAAATTCCAGGCTCTTCAATTCCGTTCCATGAGCACTCCGAAGTCCACCAGACTCAATTCGACTTTGCCTGGCGTGCCACGGATTCCCATGGCAAGGTGGCTGGCGCGCTGCGTGATACGCTGCCCGTCAAGCTGAACACCTCCACCTACCAGACGGTGCTCAAAGGAAACATCCTGTATGAAGGTGGGTTGGTCCTGCCGCCCGGTGCTTATAAGCTGAAAGTTGTGGCCCGTGAGAATCTGACGGGGAAGATCGGCACATTTGCAAAGTCTCTTGTCCTTCCCCCGGTCAACAAGATGCGATTCGAATTGAGCTCTGTTGTGGTGTCGAACGAGCTTTCAAAAAAAGTGCCGACCCGGCCCGAGCGCGGCCCTTGGGCCACGGCCGCTGAGGAGAATCCGCTCGATTCCGGGTCGTTGGCGATCCTGCCGAGCGTTACGCGCGTGTTTCGCCCAAGCCAGAACCTCTACGTCTACCTCCAGTCTTATGGCGGCAAGTCGGACCCGGAGGGCAAGAACGGCAAGCGCTCCGGGAAATCGATCCCGCCTTCGATGGCGGTCATTTTCTTCCGGAATGGCATGCAGATCTCAGAGGCGGGACCTTATCCGGCAAAATCGGGGAAAGCGGGCAGCGGAACTGCAACGTATTTCACAGAGGTTCCACTTTCTAAGTTTCCTGCGGGGCGCTACTGGATGCAGGTAAATGTGCTTGATCCGGCCGCTGATCAGGTTGCCTTCGCAAGGGTTCCGCTGGCGATTATGCCAACTCCGAATGCCGCGCCGTCTGCCTCTCCGCCCCATGGCGCGCGCAAGTAATCGGACAGCGCAACAGGCATCTGCGGGCCATGCAAGCTGAGATCGAAAGCGGCGCAATGCGGACTTCGATGAGGCCCAGGCGGGCGCCGGGGCGCCAGAGCCAAAACTTCCCGGGCACTTGGCAGCAGTTCAAGTCGCCAGAGTTGCCAGAAATCTTCGAGAAGCCGCAGGATTGGCCTTAAAGAAAATCCCTCCGCCGCGCTTTTCCAGCAATCAAAATCTGTCTCCCACAGGCCACTAGCGCATTTATAATCGCTTCGCACATTCCGGGACCACGCGGGCGGCCATTTTCGAGAGAGACGACATCTGCTTGCCGGCAAACAGCGGGAGGAGAACAAAGTTGAAAATGGGAAAAGTCTGCGCATTCATTGCTTTTCTTGCGGTCTTCATTTTCGGCCTGACGCATTGGGAGATGGTGCAGGTCTTCTCGCGGCCCGTCCAATCTGCCGGCATCCACAGCCAGCAACCGGGAAGCGGGTGGGAGTATGGCGGAGGGGCAGCCCAAGAACATTACTCCCCATTGGCCCAAATTAATCGGTCAAACGTTAGCAGGCTCAGGGTTGCGTGGACGTACAATGCAGGGAACATCAGATCACACGGCCTGCAAACGACCCCTCTCGTCATTGATGGGGTGTTATATGGGTTGACACCTTCGCAAAGCGTATTTGCCCTAAACGCGGCCACGGGAAGACTTCTGTGGAAGTTTGATTCAGGCATCCTGGGAACCCAGCCAAATCGGGGTCTCGCTTATTGGGCCAGGGGCACAGACAAGCGCATCATCGTCGGCGTTATGAACTTTGTTTACGCGCTTGATGCAAATACCGGGAAGCCCATTCCCGCCTTCGGAAAAAACGGCCGCATCGACCTGCGAGAAAATCTTGGCCGCGATCCTTCCTCGGTCTCCATTGACCTCACCAGCCCTGCGATTGTTTATAAGGACTTGTTGATCGTTGGAGGCCGCGAACCTGAGACCCTCCCTTGCGCTCCTGGTGATATTCGCGCTTACGACGTCCGGACGGGCAAGCTCCGCTGGTCATTCCATACCATCCCACACCCGGGCGAATTGGGTTACAACACCTGGCCGAAGAACGCCTGGAAGTACGCCGGAGCAGCCAACAACTGGGGGGGCATGGCCCTGGACACGAAACGCGGTATTGTCTACGTCCCCACAGGCTCAGCGGCGTCTGACTTTTATAAGCCTGACGAGGTTGGAAACAATCTCTTTGCTAACTGCCTTATTGCCTTGAACGCAGAGAACGGCAAGATGATCTGGTATTTCCAAGCCGTCCGCCACGACCTTTGGGATCGGGATTTCCCCGCGCCCCCAGCGCTTTTGACTGTGCAGCGCGACGGCCGGGAGATCGAGGCGGTGGCCCAAACAACCAAGCAGGGTTTCGTCTACGTGTTCAATCGGATCAATGGGAAGCCCCTGTTTCCAATTGAATATCGCAAATACCCGCGCAGTACCGTGCCGGGAGAAGTGGCTGCTGAAGAGCAGCCCTTGCCTACTATGCCCGCTCCCTTTGCGCGGCAGTTTCTAACCGAAGCCTTGCTGACGAACCGGACTCCCGAGGCCCACCAATGGGCCGAAGAGGAGTTCAAAAGCTTTATCAGTGAAGGCCAATTTGTGCCCCTGAGAGTTGGCAAACCAACCGTGGTCTTTCCGGGTTTCGACGGTGGCGCGGAATGGGGTGGTCCGGCGGTGGATCCCGGCACGGGAGTCCTCTATGTGAATTCGAACGATTTGGCTTGGACGGGAGAACTCGCCAAGAATATGGGCAAGGGAGAAACCGCCCGGGGATTGTATCTGACCCGTTGCAGCCTCTGCCATGGGATTGATCGGGCCGGGTCACCCCCGGAATTCCCGGCTCTCATTGGCATAGGGAGTCGCCTCAGCCCCATGGAAATCAGGAAAATCCTCCGCCAGGGCAGAGGAAGGATGCCCAGCTTTTCCGATTTGTCCCACGCTCAGTTATCTGCTCTTGCCCAATACCTGGCAAAGGGAAAAAATGAAGCAATCAACAACGCTGAACCGGCAGAACTGGAGGCAGCAAGGAAGTATCTGTTCACCGGGTACAAGAAGTTTTTGGACCCTCAAGGGTATCCGGCCGTGGTGCCGCCCTGGGGCACCTTGAACGCCATTGACCTCAACACCGGCAAATATTTATGGAAAATTCCTTTGGGCCAGTATCCCAAGCTCGCTGAAAAGGGCATGGGAAATACTGGAACCGAGAACTACGGCGGTCCCATCGTCACGGCCGGCGGGTTGCTCTTTATTGGAGCCACATGCTTTGATAACCAATTCCGCGCCTTCGACAAGGCAACGGGAAAACTGCTGTGGGAAACAACTCTCCCCTTTGCGGGAGTTGCTACGCCGGCAACTTATGAAGTGAATGGGCGTCAGTATGTCGTGATAGCGGCCGGCGGACCCAAGGGCGCGTTACACGCTCGGCAGGGCGGGGTCTATGTTGCCTTCACCCTTCCTCAATGAGCGTTGCGATGTGAATCGGGAACAAGTTCGATCGTCGCTGAGGTATTGGTGCTTAGAAAGGTTGACTCGGGATTCGAACCCGCGTTAGCGGTGCGAGAGCCCAACAAGTCATGGGGTTCAGCGCCGGAGGATGCGCCGTCTTCGCTGAACAAGGAACAGCCTTAACGGTTCTCTCAAAATCGTCGCGATGGGGTTATCCTGTTGTTGTGCAGGATTCAAAGCAGTCATCCCACTATACAGAAACTCATTCATGCCTATACCAGACAACTTTTCTCCTCTTATAACCTCCCCTTCGCGTCCCGATACAGGTCCGCGGTTTCGCCGCCAGCCTGCCAAGACGGCAACCGCAGGCACGATGAGCTTCCGGGCGGGCGTATTCCTGGGCGCGCTTTTGCTTGCATTTTCCGTGGCGGCGAACAGCGCCCTGGCCGGTCAAGCTGCGGTCGGCGGGCCTGCCGCAAGCGTCGATCCTTTGATTGGCACGGGTGACGGCGTAAATCTGTTTCCTGGGGCGGTCATGCCCTTTGGGATGGTACAACTGAGCCCGGATACGGAAAGCCATGGATTTGGCTACCACTATGATCAGCACGACATCCAGGGCTTCAGTATGACCCATATGAGCGGGCCGGGCGGGCCCAACGAGGGCGAGGTGTTTTTTACCGCGACCACCGGGCCTATCGAGACCGCGACGGCTGAATTTGAATCGCCTTATTCCCACAGCCATGAATCGGCGGCTCCGGGATATTATCGGGCGCTGCTATCGCGCTGGGGCATCAATGCTGAACTCACCGCGACAGACCGCACCGGCCTTGCCCGATTTACTTTTCCAGCCGGGAAAACGGCGAATATCCTTGTTCCCATCAGCCATACGCTCAATCAGACCGTCGCGGCGAGGGTTCGGGTAGAAGGAAACCGTGAGATCACCGGCTACGTGGTAAACCGCATTTGGGGAAGCGCCACCTACAAAGTTTATTTCGCCATGGTCTTTAGCCATCCCTTTTCTTCTTTCGGCACCTGGAAGGGAGGCAAACTTGGAGGACCCGGCAAAGTTACCGCGGATCATCGCTCCGCAATCCAAACCCGCCAGCAGCAATGGATCGGGGCTTATGCCAGTTGGCCAGCCTCATCTGATTCGCAAACCATCACCGCAAAAATCGGGATCTCCTATGTAGACTTGGCCGGAGCGGAAAACAACCTGAAGGCCGAGGCATCCGGAAAGAATTTTGACGAGGTGCGGCACGACGCATGGGCGGCGTGGAATCACGCGCTGAGTGTGATTGAAGTGTCCGGAGGCTCCACGCGCAACCGCCGCGTGTTTTACACCGCTCTTTACCACAGCTTTTTGATGCCCAGCACTTTTAGTGATGCCGATGGGCGATACACCGGTTTTGCGAGCACGAAGATTCATCGGGTAGCTCCCGGCCATCGGGTTTACTGCAACTTTTCCGGCTGGGATATCTACCGCAGCGAAATGCCGCTCCTGGCGTTGGTCGCGCCCCGCCGCGTGGAAGACATGGCGCAATCGATCGTCCTGATGTACAAGCAGGGAGGGTGGATTGGGCGCTGGCCGTTTATCACCCGCTATACCAACGACATGGCCGGAAGCCCGCTGACCGTCGTGCTATGCATGGCCTGGCTGGACGGCCTGCACGGATTTGACATCAACTCGGCGTGGCAGGGAATGCTGCGCGACGCGACCGAAGCCCCGCCGCCTGGCCACCGTTATCGGGGCGAGCCCGGGATCAAGTGGATCAATAAGCTGCACTACGTTCCCAATGACAAAGTGAGTCACGGCTCCGTTTCGCAAATCCAGGAAAACTGCATTGCCTATGCTTCTCTCTATCGTCTGGCCGCGGAACTGGGCAAGACCCAAGACGCGAAAATGCTTTACCAGCGGGCGCTCTATTATCGCAACGTCTTTGACCCTCAGGACCGCTTCTTCCGTCCCCGCAATTCCGACGGAAAGTGGGTCCCGGGATTTGATCCCGCGAACCCGCCCGGGGAGAAGCCTGGTTCCGGATTCATTGAAGGTTCAGGCTGGCATTACCAATGGCTGGCTCCATCGGATGTGGCGTGGCTGGTCCAGGCCGTGGGGAAGAATCTCTTCAACCAGCGCCTGGAGAAATTCTTTGATTACCCAAAGCCGGGATACTACGCCCAGTATTACAACCCTTACGACGAAACCGACCTGGAAGCGCCTTTCGAGTTCAACTTTTCCGGCATGCCCTGGGAGGCCGAGCGCGTGGTTCGCCGCGTCTTGCGGGAGAATTACACCACGTCGCCCAACGGCATTCCGGGCAATGACGATTGCGGAGAAATGTCCTCCTGGGCGGTGATGAGCATGATGGGAATCTACACGGTCGATCCCGCCAGCCTGGCTTACGAGTTGGTCAGCCCGGTGTTCAGCAAGATCGTCATCCGTTTGCGCGCTCCCTATAAGGGGAAAACATTCACCATCGAGGCTTCGGCCGACCCGGAAACAAAACCCTATATCCAGAGCGTGAAACTCAACGGCCAAGCTCACCCTCAGAACTGGATCGGGTTCCAAAACATCAGGGTGGGCGGCAAGTTGCAGTTTGCGCTTGGCCGCGAGCCCAATAAGTCCTGGGGCTCGGCGCCGAAGGACGCGCCGGGCGGAACACCGCGCGCCCGCTGATTTTCTCCGGAATCGCGCCAACCGCCGTTTAGCCACCACGACATCGGCGCTCCCAAAGACAAGATTTGCAACTTACTGAAAAGGTGGCGTCCCCGGCGGGATTTGAACCCGCGTTACCGCCGTGAAAGGGCGATGTCCTAGGCCGGGCTAGACGACGGGGACCTTGTTCCTGCAGACTGCATGGGACCTAGATCAGCACACGGCTTCCAGCCTTCTTACTAGCCCCTCAGCGGTTCCGTATGGATCTGCAGAATCTTCTATGCTAGCAATGGGCCTTTACGACTGTCAATCATTGTTCTTCCGGCAGCGGTAACTGCCAATTGTCAGTTGAGGTCCGTTGGAAGGTCGGACGACAGGAAAGGCATTGTTTTCCGCATAGTTGCAAGCAGCGGTTAGACCCCGGACAAGCTAAGATCTGGCCGGCGCCACGTGCTTTATTTTTGGAATGAGCAGGATCAAGACAATGGAACCCAGGGGATGCATAAAGGCCGCTAATGTAAGCATTGGTTTGTATGAAAAATAATCAACCAAAAATCCCGTAAGGAAAGTGAAGAGTATGGCGTTGGCCGAAACCCGGCAGATCATAGAAACTTGGCGAAGGGAATATAATGAGAGTCGTCCTCACAGGGCTCTCGGGGAGAGGACCCCGAACGAATTCGCCTATGAGGTCGCGGCTAGCCGCGACCTCATAGGCCTGAAAACAGCCGAAAACTCACATTGGATTTGGCACAAAAACACGGGTCCGGTCAGAAGCCGGAAAAGTCACTCTGGAAGTGGGATAAAAATCCCAGGCCGATCAAGTGAGGTAAACTCTTTCACTTCCGCTAGTACAAAAACAACGGGCTGGTCACAAGTTCTCTGTAATGGAATTGCAGCAATACCAGTTCTAAAATCATCAAGGAGTTAACAATGACAGACCCTATCCGAATCGGCATTGCCGGCGCGGGCTATGCAGCTCGATTCCACATGACAGGCTACCAAAGAGTTTACGGTATTCCCCTCACCGTTACAGGCGCCACCTCAAACACCGCAGCTTCGCGTGAGAAATTCGCGGCCGAATATGGCGTGCGAGCCTTTGACTCGCTTGACCAGCTTTGCGACGCCTCGGATGTCATCGATGTTTGCACACCCGGATCAAGCCATGAAACCGTCGCCGTCGAAGCTCTAAAGCGCGGCAAACATGTGATTATCGAAAAACCGTTTACCGGCTATTACGGCCCCGCAAGCGGGGACGACGGCAAATTTCGCGGAAACGCGTTTTCAAAGGAAATCATGCTTCGCGAGGCCATGGCGAGCTGCCGGCGCATTCTGGACGCCGCCCGGAAAAGCGGCAAGATGATTGGCTACGCCGAGGACTGGGTGTATGCACCATCCATCCAGAAAGAGCGGGAAATACTTGAGAAAAGCGGAGGTCAAATTCTCTGGCAGATGGGCGGATGCTCTCATAGCGGCTCGCATTCCCCTTATTACGGTATCTGGAAATTTTCCGGCGGCGGTTCAATTGTGGGCAAGGCCTGCCATCCTCTTTCAACCGCGCTTTACCTGAAAGCAGTTGAAGGAAATGCGCGAGATGGCAATCCCATCCGGCCCGCGAGCGTTTCCGCCCGCACGCATGAAATCACCGGGCTCGAGAGCTTTCAGGACGCTGGCTTCATTCGCCGCGGTTATGAGGACATCGAAGATTACGGCCAGGTACACATCACCTTCACCGACGGAACGGTCGCCGACATTTTCTCCTCTGAGCTTGTCCTGGGTGGCGTTCATAACTGGCTTGAAGTCTTTGCCAACAACCACCGGACTCGCTGCAACCTGAATCCCATTAACGCGCTTGAAACGTTCAACCCGCGAGAAGATTTCTTTAAGGACGTTTACATCACTGAGAAAATTTCCACCAAGCAAGGATGGAGCCATCCGGCCCCGGATGAAGCTTGGCAGCACGGATATCTGGCGGAATTTCAGGACTTTCTTGAGAGCATCCGGGATAACCGCGAACCTCTGGCCAACGGCCTTTTGGCTTCCGACTCCACCGCGGTGCTTTATGCCGCATATTTGTCGGCCGAGTTCCACGGCGCAGAGGTGGATATTCCATTTGATTAGTCGTTGACAGCAGAGCAGCGTGCGAGGACTTCTGTCGCTGCCAGTAATGCTGCAAGACGCTGGCGCGGATAAATGTGGGCAATCGAATCGTTGTCTGCGGGGATTCAATTCCAAGTTCTAATCCCATTGCTGCAGGTGTGATTTCCCGGATCCACTGCGAAGGGAGGGCGTCGTGAAAATTACAAGAAAAGACTTTATTGCGAAATCGGTATCGTTGGTGGTTCCCGGCCTGGCGGCTGCCTCTGCGACCGGCGCCTTTGCAGCGGGGCCGCCGCGCGGGGCGGAACACACGTTTCCATTTTTTAACGTTGTTCACTTCGGCGCAAAAGCAGACGGGATGACGAAAGACACCAGGGCAATTCAGTCTGCCATCAACGCGGCTGCAGAGAAAGGCGGAACCGTATACTTCCCCGGAGGAAGGTATCTTTCTGGAACGGTGCATCTGAAAAGCTTTGTCACCCTCTTTTTTGATGCGGGCGCCGTTCTACTGGGGAGTCCGGATAACAGCGACTATGATCCTTACGAGAGGCTCAGCTACGACTCCTGCTCTGATCCCGAAACCACGTACTTCAATTCCGCGCTGATCCGGGCGGAGGACGCGCACAACTTTGCGATCATGGGGCGCGGAATGATCGACGGCAATCGCACCAAGCGCCACGGCCCCAAGCTGATCGCGCTGAAGCGATGCCAGCAGGTGTCGATTCTCGACATCACGCTGCAGAACGCGCCGAACTACAACATCAGCATGCTGGGCTGCGATTATGTGGACATCGAGGGCGTGACGATCTTCAACGGGTACGCCGACGGGATTGACCCTGACTGCTGCCGTTACGTGCGAATCTCAAATTGCTATATCGAGTCCTGGGACGACGCTATTGTCCCCAAGGCCAGTCCTTCTCTTGGCGAGATCCGGCCCACCGAACACCTTACGGTCACGAATTGCGTATTGACGACAGCCTCCAATGCCTTGAAGTTCGGGACCGAATCAAGCGGTGATTTCAAGAACATCGCCTTCAGCAATTGTACGATTTTCAGCCGGCCGGAAAAATGGGGCAGGGGCCCGGGTAGCGGTGTTTCCCTGGAATCGGTCGACGGGTCCAACATCGATGGCGTGGTCATCAGCAACATTGTCATGGTGGGCGTGCGAGCGCCAATTTTTATTCGTCTGGGCAATCGGGGGCGATGCCAGTCATCGCCGACGCCAGGCACTCTGCAAAATGTTTCAATCGCGAATATTGTTTCGACAGGAAGTACGGTGACGTCGTCGATCACGGGCATTCCTGGCCACTACGTCCGAAACATGACGCTCCAGAACATTAGAATCTCAGCCGCGGGAGGGGGCGAGGCGATGAACCCACAAGAAGTTCCCGAAGTGATCTCCAAGTATCCGGAAGAAAACATGTTTGGCCCTTTGCCGGCCTACGGGCTTTATTGCAGGCACGTACGGGGACTTCGCCTCGAGGGATTCAATCTGCAATTAGAAAAGCCGGACAGCCGCCCGGCGCTTATAACCGACGATGTGGAAGAACTCGACCTTCTGTCACTTCGGGCTGAACCCGGTTCCGGCGACCCGCCTGTTGTGGCGCTCCAGGATACAAAGACGGCCCTGATTCAAGGTGCTCGAGCGCTGAAAGGCACAAAGACATTCTTGATGGTCAGCGGCGCCAACACACAGAAAGTGCATCTGATAGGAAATGACTTCAGTGAGGCGGAGACTCCCTTCAAGGCCGGCGATGACGTCCCGAAAAAAGCTTTGGCGACGACAGCAAACCTAATGTCAGGCGTATAGTCCGCATTGAGCACAGCGGATTACAGAATGTCCTAGAGGATGGCGGCGATCATTGGCTAAATACTGCGAAGGATATTCTCGAGAACCGGCCACGCTTTGATTCCCGGATTCTGCCTAAAACCAGATCTCATCGGCCGGTCATACGGGAAGTTTGCTGACCGAGTTCTTTGTCCATGGCCGCTTCTCATAAACGGTGACCAGGAGGGTGCTTGCCAGCACCAGGAGTCCTCCGAAAATCATAGACTTTGTAAGCGCTTCATGCAGTACGACCGCGGCGGTAATGACGCCGAAAAAAGTGATCAGATAATTTGAAAGCCCTGCCTGCGTGGCGTCCAAGCGCGTCAAAACGGTGAGGAACAAAACCATGGCGAGAAAATATTGGAAGACGCCAAGCAGGAGAATCCCGAGCCATACCTCAGCCCTGAAGTTGGCCATGATCGTAAGAATCTGCGGCTGCGTGTAAAGCCCGATGGGCAGCATAAACACAACCACCACGCAGTAGCTATAAAGCAGGACTTCAAGGGGAGAAAAGCGCGCCAGCAGTTTCTTGCTATAAACGTTATAGAAGGCGCTGCCATTAATCGCCAGGAAAAGCAATCCATTGCCAAGCAGAAAGCTGCCTCCTACGAGATCAACTTCTTTCCAGTTGATCCCCGCACAGACAATAACCCCCGCAATTGCAAAGGCAAAACTCATCCACCTGGCCGGGGTCATGCGTTCGCCCAGGAGCAAGTAGGCCATTAAGGCTGTGGAAATCGGCAAGGCCAGGACAATCAGCGCGGCGTTCGAAGCCAGAGTATATCGGACACCCCAAGCTACGAAAAGTTGAGCCACCACCTGGCCCGCGATGCCGATAAGCACAAATTGCATGACGTCGCGGGCGCCGACCGAACGACCTTGGGCCAAGGGATTCCGTTTCGGGCGTTTGTACCAAACGATTGGCGTGAGAAGCAGAGTCGCAACTGATATCGGCAAAAGAGCAGCAAAGACTGGGCCAACTTGGCGTTGGACGATTTTATAGATGACAAACTGGCTTCCCCAAATCAGGTTGCATAGGAGCAGGAACGCCCAATCGCGATAATGAGAACTCACCCTCACAAGATTTCCTCGTCAGGCTGATTGGCCTCTTTCAGGAACAGTTCCAAAAGCACTTTTCCCGTGAACGATCTGTCTGCATCGGGGGAAGGAATCGGCGTTAGCACGCACCAAACAGATTACCCCCGGACAGAAGGAGTCGTTGCCAAAACTTCCCCGGTTGCCTGCAGCGTCCGCTCAATGTCTTCATCCGTAT
>Ga0307372_10000934_pt1 | contig 51208 bp, 42 predicted proteins | sample OX1MG_FD_202533 | JGI IMG/M metagenome (GOLD analysis project Ga0307372, IMG submission 202533) | Soil microbial communities from Risofladan, Vaasa, Finland - OX-1 | ecosystem: Environmental > Terrestrial > Soil > Coastal area > Acid sulfate soil | place: Finland: Risofladan, Vaasa | collected...
TGCTCCATGGCCTGCGCGCGCTCGCGCCGCGCTTTGGTTATCGCCTCGCGGTCGCCCATCTGAACCATCGCCTGCGCGGCGCGGAATCCGATCGCGATGAGGCGTTCGTGCGCGACCTTTGTTCGACGCTTGGGGTCGAGCTGGTGGTCGAACAGGCCAACAATCTCGATCCCGCGCCCGATCCCGCCGGGCCCAATCTCGAGGAACGCTCGCGCGAAGCCCGCTACGCGTTTCTGGCCGCCGCGGCGCGGCGGCTGGGCGCCTCACGGATCGCGACCGCCCATCATGCGGACGACCAGGCCGAGACGGTGATGCTCCGGCTGTTGCGTGGGGCGGGCGCGGCCGGGCTTGGCGCGATGGCCGAGACGGCGACTCTAGCGCCTGGCGGTCTGACCATTTTGCGGCCGATGCTGCACGCATCGCGGCACGAAATCCTACGCTATCTGGATTCGATCGGCGCGCGTTTCGTGAGCGACAGCAGCAACACGAATCGGGTCTTTTTGCGCAACCGCGTGCGTGCCGAATTGTTGCCGGCCCTCGAGCGCGATTTTGCGCCGGGCTTGCGCCGCCGGCTCGCCGCCCTCGCGGGCGAGATGCGCGAGCTCGATGACTACGTCGGCCTGGCCGCGCGAACCGAGCTTGGCCAGCGTTTGCGCGAGAAGGTGCCAGGCGGTCCGCTGGATCTTTTGGATCTCAATGGCTTCGCCGGATTGCATCCGGCGCTCGCTACGGCGGTCCTGCGAGAGTTCCTGGCCACGCGAATCGGAAGCCTCCGCCGCCTCACCCGCCGCCATATCGACGCCCTGCGTCGTCTATGTTTGGAGGCATCTCCCAGCGCCACGTTCGACCTGCCCGATGGCTGGCGCGCCGAGCGCCGCTACGCCGCGGTCACGCTGAAGCGGCATTTCGAAGGTGGCGGCGCCGGGCGCCGCGCATCCGCTGCGGCCAGGTTTGCCATTCCCCTTGCGCGCGAGGGCGTCACGAAAGTGCCGCAGGTGGGTTTCGTCTTTCGTTCGGTGGTGATGCCGGCCGACGCCGCGCCTATGCCAGTCGGCCTTCACGAAGCGTGTTTCGACGCCGACCGCGCCAGTGCCGGCCTCGTCGTGCGCAACTTCGCATCGGGCGACCGGGTCTCTCCGCTTGGTATGGAAGGCTCGCGCAAGGTCCACGACATCTTTGTTGACCGCAAATTGCTGCGGTCGCGTCGCCAGAGCTTTCCGGTGGTTACATTGGAAGGGCGGATCGCATGGCTTCCCGGGATGGTGCGTGGGCGAATTGCGCTGGTTGGGCCGGAAACGGTGAGAGTATTGCGCTTACACGCGTTTGAAGACGCAGTGCGCGAATAAAAGAAGCGTCTATCGTTAGAATAACGATGCGTTGCTTGCAAATGAAGCCGCATGGTACCCTTTAATCAAGAATGAACCAGTTTTCCCGCAGTATTGCACTCTGGCTCGCGCTCGGACTGATGTTCCTGCTGCTGTTCAATATGTTCAGCCGTCAGCAGGTCAAGGAGCCCGAGGAAATCTTCTCGGACTTCCTGAACCAGGTTGAAAAGGGGCAGGTTTCCAAAGTCACCATCCAGGGCAGCACCATCCATGTCGTGGTCAACGGGGAGCATTACAAGACTTACGCGCCCGCAGACCCGGATCTGGTCAAGACGCTGCGCGCCAGGAACGTCGAGATCGAAGCCAAACCGTCCGAGGGCGACCCCTGGTGGATGGTTCTGTTGGTGCAATGGTTCCCGATGCTGCTCCTGGTGGGAGTGTGGATTTTCTTCATGCGCCAGATGCAGATCGGGGGCGGCAAGGCCATGTCCTTTGGCAAAAGCCGCGCCAAGCTGCTGACCGAGAATACGCATAAAGTCACGTTCGCCGACGTCGCCGGTATCGACGAGGCCAAGGACGAGCTCGAAGAGATAATCCAGTTCCTCAAGGACCCCAAGCGCTTCACGCGTCTGGGCGGGAGGATTCCCAAAGGCGTGCTGCTGGTCGGTCCGCCGGGCACCGGCAAGACGCTGCTCGCCCGCGCGATTGCCGGCGAGGCGGGAGTGCCATTCTTCTCAATCTCGGGCTCGGACTTCGTCGAGATGTTCGTTGGCGTGGGCGCTTCGCGAGTGCGTGACCTGTTCGTGCAGGGCAAGAAGCACGCCCCGTGCATCATCTTCATCGATGAAATCGACGCCGTCGGACGCCATCGCGGCGCCGGTCTGGGCGGCGGCCATGACGAGCGTGAGCAGACACTGAACCAGTTGCTGGTCGAGATGGATGGGTTCGAGGCCAATGAGGGCGTAATCCTGGTCGCCGCGACCAACCGGCCCGATGTGCTTGACCCCGCGCTATTGCGGCCGGGTCGCTTCGACCGCCGCGTGGTCGTGCCGCGTCCCGATTTCAGGGGCCGCGAAGGGATCCTCAAGGTCCATACGCGCAAGGTGCCGCTCTCCGATGACGTCGATGTAGCCAAGGTCGCGCGTTCCACCCCCGGCTTTGCCGGCGCCGACCTGGAGAACCTCGTCAACGAGGCGGCCTTGCTGGCGGCGCGGCGCAACAAGGAAAAGGTCGAGATGACCGACTTCGAGCTCGCCAAGGACAAGGTCCTGATGGGTGCCGAGCGGCGTTCGATGGTGATGTCGCTGCACGAGCGCCGCAACACCGCCTACCACGAGTCGGGCCATGCCTTGGTGGCGATGTTGCAGCCGGGCGCGGACCCGGTGCATAAGGTGACGATCATTCCGCGCGGAATGGCGTTGGGTGTTACTCAGCAACTTCCACTGGACGACCGCTACACGTATTCGCGCGACTATCTGATGACCCAGCTCGCGACGATGTTCGGCGGCAGGGTCGCCGAGGAGCTGGTATTCAGTCAGACCACCACCGGCGCCGGCGATGACATCGAGAAAGCGACCGAGCTTGCGCGCAAGATGGTCTGTCAGTGGGGCATGAGCGAGGAATTGGGACCGATGACCTTCGGGCGGCGCGAGGAACAGGTGTTCCTGGGCCGCGACATCGCCCATCACCGGGACTACTCCGAGCACACCGCGATCGAAATCGACCGCGAGGTGCGCCGCATGGTAGACGCGGCGTTCCAGCGGGCGCGCAAGCTCCTGGTCGACAACCTGCCGCTGCTGCATGCGGTCTCCGACCGCTTGCTCGAAAAGGAAGTGCTCGACGGCGGCGAAGTCGCCGAGATGGTGAAGGCCTATCAGGAAGGGCGACCTTTCCCGGCCAGCAAGCCCGCGCCTTCGGGTGGGCCCTCCAAGCCGGGACAGACCCTGGCCCCGGAGAAGCCCAAGCCGGCCGGCGAGGAAGCTCCGGCGATTCCCGGTCTTCCGCCCAAGCCCGTTCTCGCGTAGTCTTTCCCGCCCCTGCGCGGACCGGCCATAGGCGTCCGTGCGCGCTCGCCCGTCGATTTGCCCGGGGCCGTACCCGGTCCCGTCGCAGCCGCCGCGCGTGTATCCTCAATAGAGGCGCGTCGTCTGCGCGTCGTCTGATTGATGGAGCATTCGGGCTTGGAACCTACCGCACATCGCCGCCGGCACTCACTTCGCCTTGGCGACGGAAGGGTGATCCGTTTTCCGGCCGTGATGGGCGTGCTCAACGTCACCCCCGATTCATTCTCCGATGGTGGGCGATACCTCGATCCGCACCGCGCGGCTGAACACGCGCTGGAGATGGAGGCCGCCGGCGCCGCGATCGTCGATATCGGCGGCGAATCGACCCGCCCGCACGGGGGGCGCGAGGTCCCGGCCGCGATCGAAATCGAGCGCGTCGCGCCGGTGCTCAGACGGCTGCGCGGACGGCTCCGCGTGCCGATCTCGATCGACACGCGCAAGGCCGCCGTCGCGCGAGTCGCGCTCGACGCGGGCGCGGCGATCGTCAACGACGTGAGCGCGCTTTCGGCCGACCCCGCGATGGCCGCGCTGGTGGCGGCGCGCAAGTGCGCGGTGGTTCTGATGCACATGCGCGGCGGGCCCGCCGATCACATGAAGTTCGCGCGCTATCGCGACGTGGCCGGCGAAGTCGAGGCCTGCCTGGCGGAGCGGGCGCGCTGCGCGATCCGCGCCGGCGTGGCGCGCTCGCGCATCATCCTGGATCCTGGCCTGGGGTTCGCCAAGCTGCCGTGCCATAGCCTGGCCCTGCTCGGCGCCTTGCCGCGGCTCTGTGCGCTGGGCTATCCCATACTGGTAGGCGCGTCGCGCAAGGGGTTCGTGCGCGTCACGGCCGGCACTGACCCGGCCGCACTCGAGGCCGCGACGGCGGCGGTGAGCGCGATTGCGATCGCCGCCGGGGTAGCGGTCGTGCGAGTACACGACGTGGCCTCGGCGGTGGCGGCGGTGAAGATGGCGGCGGCGATCGAATCTTCCAACGGCGGCGGCTAGGCCAAGCGCAATGGAGCAATACTTCGGCCTGGTCCCCAAACTGCGATGGCAGGATGTGCTCGACATCCTGATCGTCGCCTATGTGATCTACCGGGTCGCGCTGCTCATCCGCGGCACGCGCACGATGCAGATGGTGGTGGGGCTGCTGGTCGTGGCCGGCGCTTTCGTGGGCTCGCAACTGCTGGGCCTCTTCACGCTCAACTGGCTGCTGAACAACTTTCTCGGCTCGCTGTTTTTGATCCTGGTGGTGATTTTCCAGTCCGACATCCGCCGCGCGCTCACCCGGGTCGGTACGCCAACCTTCCTGGCCGGCCACGCCACGGTGGCCAGCGTGGCCCAGGAACTGGTAAATGCGGCCGCGTGGCTTTCCGCGCGCCGGATCGGCGCGCTCATCGTGCTCGAGCAGGAGGTGGGATTGAGCGACTACATGGAGACCGGCCGCCTCCTCGATGCGCGGCTTTCACCCGAGCTGCTGGAGACCATTTTCATGCGCGGCTCGCCGTTGCACGACGGGGCGGTGATCGTAAAGGGCGAACACGTGCTGGCGGCCGGCTGTCTGCTGCCGCTGGCGACCAATCCCAACGTGAGCCTCACGCTCGGCACGCGCCATCGCGCGGCTATCGGAATTACCGAGGACAGCGACGCCGCGGTAATTGTGGTCTCGGAAGAGGACGGGACGATTTCGCTCGCCCGCAACGGCGAATTGCAGCGCGGGCTCAGTCCCGAGGATCTGCTCGGCATCCTGGTCACGATGGTCTAGGCGGGGCGGGGCACAATGGAGCGCACAACGATCGTCGCCCGTTTCAGGAACGCACTAACCAGGCTGGTCGTGGGCGGCGATGTGCCACGGCAGGTAAGGCCTCCACTGCGGGTGCTGTTGATCCAGCGCTTCCGGCGCAACCTCGGGCTGCGCGCGATCGCGCTCCTGCTCGCCGTCGGACTTTGGTTTTTCGTCAACGCCGGGCAGCGCGGCGCGTTGGCCCCGATGCGCGTGCCGATAAGCTACCGGGCGCTGCCGGCGGGGCTGGTGATCGTCAATCAGCGCCCCGACTTCGTGCAGATCGAGGTGCGCGGGCCGCGCACGCTGCTCTCGCTGCTTGATCCCGATCGCCTGGTGTTGCGCCTGGACCTAAGTGGCGTCACGGTCGGACAGGCGGTGTTCAAGATCGGTCCCGAGATGTTCAACGTGCCGCGTCAGACCGACGTCACCCGCATTTCGCCGAGCCAGGTTGTGCTCGACATCGACCGTATCACCGACCGCCAGGTTCCGATCCATGTGGACATCCAGGGCCAGCCCGCCACCGGCTATCGCGTCGCCTCGGCGACGGCTGACCCGCCCATGGCGACCATCCGCGGCCCCAGCCGCTTCGTCGCTCACGTCGATAGCGTTGAGACCTCGCCGGTCGAGGTGAATGGGGCGAAGGCCGAGCTCGAGCAGCCCGTGACCCTGGTGTTGCTCAGCGACCGTGTGAAGATCGAAGGCCTGGATAGGGCCAAGGCCGCGGTTTCGATAAGCGAAATAATCGCCAAGCGCGTGTTTCGCGGCCTTGTGGTCGAGGTCCGCGATACCGATTACAAGGTCAAGGTCGACCCGCAACGAATCGCGATCACCGTGCGCGGGCCGGTCAACCAGCTTTCCGGCCTCGACCTGCAGGGCTCGGTTTACGTGACGGCGGAAGACGTGACGCCGGGCTTACGCGATCTCCCGGTGCAGATCGAATTGCCCGACGGAATACAACTGGTGCGCGCGATTCCGGACAACGTCAAAGTTCGAATCTACCGACAAAAGCGCGCCGGGAGCGGATGAGACTCAATCATGGCTAGCAGGCTCTTTGGCACCGACGGCGTGCGCGGCGTCGCCAATGCCGAACCGATCACTTCCGAAACCGCGCTCAAGCTGGGGCGGGCGCTGGCCCACGTGCTCAAGGCGCAACCCGCCCGCCATCATCGCATCCTGATCGGCAAGGACACCCGCCTTTCCGGCTACATGCTCGAGACCGCGATGGCTTCGGGGATTTGCTCGATGGGCGCCGACGTATGGCTGGTCGGGCCGCTGCCCACCCCCGGGATCGCGTTTCTCGCCCGCAGCATGCGCGCCGACGCCGGCGTGGTGATCTCGGCTTCGCACAATCCCTTCCAGGACAACGGCATCAAGTTCTTCTCCCGCGAGGGGTTCAAGCTCGACGACGAAACCGAGCGCCGGATCGAGGACCTGGTCTTCGACGACGGTGTGCTCGCCCATCTGCGCGCGCGCGCCGGTGAAATCGGCAAGGCCGCCCGCATCGACGACGCCATCGGCCGTTACCTGGTATTCCTCAAGGGCTGCGTGCCGCGCGCGGTGACCTTCGACGGACTCAAGCTGGTGGTCGATTGCGCCAACGGCGCGGCCTACAAGGTCGCCCCCGACGCGCTGACCGAGCTGGGTGCAGACGTCGTGGCGATGGGCGTCGACCCCGACGGCAAAAACATCAATCTCGATTGCGGCGCGCTCCATCCGGAGAGGCTGCGCGAGGCGGTGCTGCGCGAGGGCGCCCAGGCCGGTATCGCGTTCGACGGCGACGGCGACCGCGCGCTGCTGGTCGACGAGCGCGGCGAACTCTTCGACGGCGACGACGTGATGGCGGCGATGGGGCTCCGGATGGCGGCCGCCGGACGGCTCGCCGGTGGTGTCGTGGTCGGTACCGTGATGAGCAATCTGGGACTGGAGCTGGCGCTGCGCTCGAAGGGCGCGCGCCTGGTGCGCACCGAGGTCGGCGACCCGGCCGTCGCACGCGAGATGCGCACGGGCGGTTACAACCTGGGCGGAGAACAGTCGGGCCACGTCATCTTCATGGATCATTCGACCACCGGCGACGGTATCATCACGGCGCTGATGATCCTGACCTTGATGGTCGAGACCGGGCGGCCGCTGAGCGAGCTGCGCGCGATGCATCGCGTGCCGCAGGTGATGGAGAACGTGCGGGTCGCGGCGCGCGTGCCGCTGACCGAGATGCCCGAGGTGCAGCGGCTGATCGCCGCCGCAGAAAGGCGCCTCGGCGCCAATGGCCGCCTGCTGGTGCGCTACTCGGGCACCGAGATGCTGGCGCGCGTGATGATCGAGGGCGAGGACCAGGCCGAGATCGCGGCGCTCGCGCGCGAGATCGGCGCCGCAATCGGCAAGTGCGTCGCCCGCGCGAGAGACTGAAGATGCCGCGGCTCGGCGTAAATGTCGACCACGTCGCCACGCTGCGCGAGGCGCGGCGCGTGGACTATCCTGACCCAGTCCAGGCGGCGCTGGCCGCCGAGCGGGCCGGCGCCGGCGCGATCACGTTCCATCTGCGCGAAGACCGCCGCCACATCCAGGACCGCGATCTCCTGCGCCTGCGCCAGGAGGTCCATGTCCGCCTCAACCAGGAACTCGCCCCGATAGACGAGATGGTCGAGCTGGCGCTGAAAATTCGCCCGCACGAGGTTTGCCTGGTGCCCGAGCGGCGCCGGGAAGTCACCACCGAGGGCGGTCTCGACGCGGCCGGACTGAGCGCGCGGCTGGCGCCGATGATCGTGCGGTTCAAAGACGCGGGTATCGGCGTCTCGTTGTTTATCGACCCGGCGCCGCATCAGATCGAGGCCGCGGCGGCTCTGGGAGCCGACTTTGTCGAAATCCATACCGGCGCCTACGCCAACCTGGCCGACAAGGATCTTGCCGAGCGCTATCTCAGCGGCGTCGATTCGCCGGCCACGCTTAAAGCCGCCGGGAACGTCAAAGCCGGCGAGGCCACGGCGGCGGAGTTGCGCAAGATCCGCGACGCGGTAAAGGCCGCGCGCGGCGCCGGACTCAAACCCAACGCCGGCCATGGACTCAACTACGGCAACGTCGCTCCGATCGCCGCGATCGCGGGAATTCAGTGGTTGCATATCGGCCATGCGATCGTCGCGCGCGCGATTGCGGTCGGGATGAACCGCGCGGTGAGCGAGATGCTGGCGCTGGTCGCGGGCGGACGCGCGGCGCCGCCGCGGTCCCGCGCCGGGAGCGTCCGGGCGGCGCGGCGCTGAAGGATGGCGCGCGCGTGAAACTGCTGAGCGCCGCCGAGAGCCGCGAGCTTGACCGCCTGAGCCGCGAAAAATACGGTGTCGCGTCGTATTCGCTGATGACGCGCGCGGGCGAGGCGGTCGCCGCGGCCGTGTTGCATCGATGGCGTCATGCGGTGCATCACGGCGTGCTGGTGGTCGCCGGCAAGGGCAACAACGGCGGCGACGGGATGGTCGCCGCGCGCGCATTGATGGCCGATCAGGTGCCAGTGCGTGCGATCCTGCTCGCGAGCGCATCGGCGCTCGAGGGCGACGCGGCCCGCGCGCATGCAGAGTTCGTCACGGCCGGCGGCGTAGTGCTCGAAGTCAGCGGCGAGGCCGAACTCGATGCGGAGATAAGCGGGCACGCGGGCGTAATCGTCGACGCGATCTTCGGCACCGGGCTCAACGCCGAAGTGAAGGGCCTCGCGCGCCGCGCGATCGAGGCGATAAATCACGCCGGCGCTCCGGTGGTCGCGGTCGATATCGCCTCGGGCGTCAACTCGGACAGCGGCGCGGTTATGGGCGCGGCCGCGCGCGCGGCGCTGACCGTCACCTTCGGCTTTGCGAAGTTCGGCCATGTTTCCTACCCCGGTGCGGAGCTGTGCGGCGAGCTCGAGGTCGTGGAGATCGGATTCGCACCCGCCGCGATCGGCGAGGTCGCGCCGCGCGGCAAGTTCTTCGACGCGGCGGAAGCGCGGCCGTATCTGCGCGCGCGGCCGCGCAACTCGCACAAGGGCACTTACGGCCACGTGATGGTGATCGCCGGAAGCCGCGGCAAGTCGGGCGCAGCGATCCTGGCCTCGCGCGGGGCGCTGCGGATGGGCGCGGGGCTGGTGACCGCTGCCATTCCCGAAGCGATCGGTGCGATCGTCGCGGCCGGACAGGCGGAGTTGATGACCGAGCCGATCGCCGATCGCGACGGCCATTTCGACGGCCAGCACGCGTCGCAGGTGCTCGCGAAACTGATCGAAGGCAAGGACGCGTTGGCGGTCGGTCCGGGAATCGGCCAGAGCGACGATACACGAGCGCTGATGGAATGGTTCATCGCCGAAGGCGCCGCGCCGCATCGTCCGATGCTGATTGACGCCGACGGCCTCAACGTCGTCGCACAGATTGGCGTGCGCGCGCTCAAGCGCGCCGCCGGTCCGGTCGTCCTGACGCCGCATCCGGGCGAGGCCGCGCGCTTGCTCGGGCTCAGCATAGCTGAGGTCAACGCCGACCGTGTCAGCGCCGCACGGCGGCTCAGCGATCTCAGCGGCGCGGCGGTCCTGCTCAAGGGCGCGCGCACAGTTATCGCGGGCCTCGGCGGCGAGGTCTATATCAACGCGAGCGGGAATCCCGGGATGGCGACGCCGGGGATGGGCGACGTGCTCTCGGGGATGGTCGGTGCGCTGTTGACGCAGCGGTTGGCGCCGCCGGACGCGCTTGCGTTCGGCGCGTTCGTTCATGGTCATGCTGCCGACCGGTTGGCGGCGCGGATAGGCCCGGTCGGCTACCTGGCGGGGGATCTCGCCGACGAACTGCCGTCGACCATAGCCGCGTTAGCTGCGTCCGGCTAGCCGCGCTCGTCGCGCTTCGTCAGCCGCGTTCGACGCTTGAACGAAACCGCTGGCTGGCGCACGCTTATGAATATGACACTGGTCATCGAAAGCCGCTCCGCGCACGAGACGAAATCCTGGGGCCGGCGGCTGGCCTCGGTGCTCGAAGGCGGAGAATTGCTCGGGCTGATGGGCGATCTCGGCGCGGGCAAGACCTGTTTCATCAAGGGACTCGCGAGCGGACTCAATCTGCGCGAGGCGGATATTCTGAGCCCCACCTTCACGATGATCCAGGAGCATCACGGGCGGATGGCGCTCTATCATATCGACCTTTATCGTCTTGAAGAGGCCGGGCTCGACGACCTGGGGCTGCGCGAGTACTTGTTCACGAGTGGCGTGGCCGCGGTGGAATGGTTCGAGCGGCTGCGCGAGGCCGAAGAGCTGGAAGTCCTCTCGGTGCGCATCAGCTACCTCAGCCCGAGCGCGCGCCGGATCGAATTCGTCGCGGCCTCCGACCGCTACGCGCAATTGCTGGAGCGCCTGCGCTCGCGCTTCGCCTGAGCCCGTGAAATTTTCTCCCCTGATTGCCCTGGGGGAGGGCAAAGGTGGGAGTTCAAGCGGCCCCGAATCTTCGTCAGAGCCGCTCCTGTGTGAAGCGGCGCTTCGATGGGGGCTCTGGTTCGGTCCGCCCATTGCCGCCATAATAGTCGGTCACGCCGCGAACTATCCCGCGGCGGCGATAACGTGGCCCTAATCGTACAGAAATATGGCGGAACTTCGGTCGGCTCGATCGACCGGATCAGAGCGGTGGCGGACCGCGTCGCGCGCGTGCGCGCCGGCGGCGACAACGTGGTGGTTGTGGTCTCCGCGATGGCGGGCGAGACCAATCGGCTGTTCAAGCTTGCCGCGCAGCTCAGCGACTCGCCCCATCCGCGCGAGACCGACGTGCTGGTGGCGACCGGCGAGCAGGTCTCGGCGGCGCTGCTCGCGATCCGGCTCCAGGCGCTCGGCCATCCCACAGTGTCGTTCCTCGCCCATCAGCTTAAGCTCGCGACCGACTCCAACCACGGCAACGCGAAGATTCGTTCGGTCGAGGCGGAACGCCTCACCCGGGCGCTCGCCGACGGAAGTATCGCGGTGGTGGCGGGCTATCAAGGCGTCGACGCCAAGGGCGACATCACCACGCTGGGGCGGGGCGCCTCGGACCTTACGGCGGTGGCGCTCGCGGCGGCGCTCAAGGCCGATGCCTGCGAGATTTACACCGACGTCGAGGGCGTGTTCACCGCCGACCCCAACATCTGTCCGCGCGCGCGCAAGCTCGGGCGTATCTCGTACGACGAGATGATGGAGATGGCGGGGCTGGGGGCGAAGGTGTTGCAGTTGCGCTCGGTCGAGCTGGCGCGGCGCTACAGCGTGCCGCTGGTGGTGCGCTCCAGCTTCAGCGAGGCCGAGGGCACCTGGGTCGGCCGGGAGGACAAATCGATGGAAGACGTGATGGTCTCGGGCGTGACGCTCGACCAGAATCAGAGCAAGATAACGATCGCGGGAGTGTCGGATCGGCCGGGCCTCGCGGCGCGAATTTTCGGCCCCATCGCCGAGGCGGGGATGGTCGTCGACATGATCATCCAGAACGCCGGCGCCGACGGCCATACCGACGTCACTTTCACTGTGGGGCGCGACGATTTGCGCGGCGCGCTGGAGCTGTGCCGGCTGATGGCCTCGGAAATCGGCGCCGTCGGCGTGCGCCACGAGGAGCAGGTAGCCAAGGTCTCGATCGTGGGGCTGGGGATGCGCACGCATGCCGGCGTCGCGGCGCGGATGTTCCAGGTGCTCGCGCAAGAGAACGTCAATATCGAGATGATCGCGACTTCCGAGATCAAGATCTCGGTCGTGGTCAATGCCAAGTATGGAGAGCTTGCGATGCGGGCGTTGCACGACGCATTCCTGGGCGAAAGTTCCAACGCGATGCCGGCGGAGTCGGTCTAAACAAATGGCTGTGGCGAAAAAGATACAGATCTACGACACCACGCTGCGCGACGGGTGCCAGTCCGAGGACGTCTCGCTTACGGTCGAGGACAAGCTCGAGATTGCCGAGCGTCTCGACGACCTCGGCGTCGACTATATCGAGGGCGGATGGCCGGGCTCCAACGACCGCGACGCGGCCTTCTTCCGCGAGGTCAAGAAGCTCCACCTGCGCCATTCCAAAATCGCGGCCTTCGGCTCGACCCGGCGCGCCAACGCGCGCGCCTCGGCCGACCGCAACCTGGCGCTGCTGCTTCGCGCCGAGACTCCGGTCGCGACCGTGGTCGGCAAGACCTGGGACATGCACGTGCGCGAGGCCCTGCGCATCTCGAACCAGGCCAACCTCGAGATTTTGCACGACACCATCACGTACCTGAAGCGCCACGTCGACGAGGTCATCTTCGACGCCGAGCATTTCTTCGACGGCTTTGCGGCCAACCCCGAGTTCGCGCTGGCCTGCCTGCGCGCGGCCGATTCGGCCGGAGTCGATCTGATTGCCCTCTGCGATACCAACGGCGGCCGGCTGCCGCACGAAATCGAGGCCGGCGTGCGCGCCGCGATCGAGACGGTGCGATGCCCGATCGGAATCCATCCGCACAACGACTCAGAGGTTGCGGTCGCCAACGCCATCGCCGGCGTACGCAGCGGCGCGACGCAGGTTCAGGGCACGATCAACGGGCTTGGCGAGCGCTGCGGCAACGCCAACCTGGTCTCGATCATTCCCGACCTCCAGCTCAAGCTCGGCTACCAGTGCGTGCCGCCGGCCAAGCTCAAGACGCTGCGCGAGGTTTCGATGCTGGTTTACGAGCTGGCCAACATCACGCCGCATACGCGCCAGGCCTACGTCGGACACAGCGCCTTCACCCACAAGGCGGGATTGCACGTGTCCGGCATCCAGCGCAGCGTGCACACCTACGAGCATATCGACCCGGCGGCGGTCGGCAACGACCGCCACGTGGTGCTCTCCGAGCTCTCCGGGCGCGCCAACATCCTCTACAAGAGCAAGGAATTCGGCCTCGACGTCGAGCCGAGCAACGAGAAAATCGGCGTGCTGCTCGACGAGCTGAAGCGGCTGGAGTCGCTCGGCTACACTTTCGACGGCGCCGACGCTTCGTTCGAGCTGCTGATGCTGCGCACGCTCGGGTTCGCCCGCGATCATTTCCGCTTCGTCAGCTTCCGCGTGTTCGACGACAAGTGGCACGAGGACCATACCCCGTTCAGCGAAGCCGTGGTGGTGATCGAAGGGCCCGACGGCGTGCGCACGCGCAACTCGGCCACCGGCAACGGTCCGGTCAACGCGCTCGACTCGGCGTTGCGCGGCGCGCTGGTGCCGTATTACCCGGCGCTCGAGGCGATGCAGCTTGCCGACTACAAGGTCCGCGTGCTCGACAACGGCGCGGGCACCGCGGCGCGCGTGCGCGTGCTTATCGAATCGACCGACGGCCGGCGCCGCTGGGGCACCGTGGGTCTTTCCAGCAACGTCGTCGAGGCGAGCTGGCAGGCGCTGGTCGACTCGGTCGAGTACAAGCTGCACAAGGACGCGGCCAAGCCGCGCATCGTCAAGCATCCGCCGACTAACGGCGCGCGGCCGCGCGAGCGAGCTCCGGTGCGCAACGGCGCGGCGGCGAAGCCGTAGCCGCGATGGCGCTCCCGAGCACAACCGGTACCGGGGTGGGGGCAGAGGCGCCGATCGGCGTGATCAGCCGGATGCGTGAGGACATCCAGGCGGTCTTCGACCGCGACCCTGCGGCGCGCAGCACGCTCGAGGTGGTGCTCGCCTATCCGGGGCTGCACGCAATCTGGATGTATCGCGCGGCGCATTGGCTATGGGAGCATCAGCTCTACCTGCTCGGGCGGCTCCTGAGCGAGCTTGCGCGATGGATTACCGGCATCGAGATCCATCCCGGCGCCACCATCGGGCGGCGGCTGTTCATCGACCACGGGATGGGTGTGGTGATCGGCGAGACCACGGAGATTGGCGACGACGTCCTCATCTACCAGGGCGTGACGCTGGGCGGCACCAGCGCCAAGAAGGAAAAACGCCATCCCACGATCGAGGACCACGTGATGATCAGCGCCGGCGCCGCGGTGATCGGACCGGTTCGGATCGGTCGCGGCAGCCGTATCGGCGCGGGTGCGGTGGTGGTCTCTTCGGCGCCGCCGTATTCGACCATCGTCGGCATCCCCGGCAAGGTCATCGAGGGCGAGAGCGCGCGTCAGGACGTCGCCGGCCTGGACCACGCGCATCTGCCCGATCCGGTGGCGCGCGCGATGCAGAGCCTGGTGGACAAGCTCAACCGGATCGGCGTGCGGATCGAGGAACTCGAAGAGCGCCAGGACTGCCTCGAAGACAAGTTCAACCCAAACGCTCCCTCGAACGCCCCAGAAGCGCCCGCCGCTGACGCCGGCGATCCTGCGCCTCCCAAAAACCGCTGACGCGCTCTCGCAATACCGTTGAATCCCGATAGACTGGGCGGCCAATGCCCGGCGCGGAGGCTGGTGATGCTTCGCGCGTCGTAACGATGGAGGCTTTTACAATGAGCAAAACTTTCGAGAAGCATGCAATCACCGCGGATTTCGCCCAGAAGCTGATCGAAGCGGCGGTCGCAAAAGCCGCCGAGCTCAAGGTTCCGCAATGCGTGGCCATCGTCGACGATGGCGGGAATCTGAAAGCGTTCGTGCGCATGGACGGAGCGGCGCTCATTCCGATCGAAATCGCGCAGAGCAAGGCCTACACGGCGCTGTTCGGCTTTCCGACTCACGACTTTTTCAATTTCATCAAGAGCGATCCCGCGCTGGTCGCCGGAATCCCCTCACGCCCGCGCGTGGCGGCCTTCGGCGGTGGCTACCCGATCAAAGTCGACGGTCACATCGTCGGAGCGATAGGTGTCAGCGGCGGATCGGTCGAACAGGACATGCAATGCGCCGAGGCGGCATTGCAGCTTACGAAGTAGGGCTGTGACGCAGTAATAAGTATGAGCGCGCGTGGGCGACAGCTTGCGAGCGCGGGAGTCCTGCCGCAGCGCTTCGACTCGTGCCGTGTCGGTTCCACGACCGGCCGCGGCCTGATGGGTCTATCTCACGCGCGATGACGGATTTTGGCCGTGCGCCCATCAACTCGAGATCGACGCCGCGCAGGGTTTCGTGCGCCCTTGGTCAGGGCATCGCAGGCGGCGGCTGACCCTCGTGATACGAAACGTCGAACATGGTGCCCCGGGCGGAAGCGACAGCGTTGGGAGTGTGAACCTCGAAGTTGGGAGCGCCTGCCGGGCTAAAATGAACCAGGCTACGCACCAGTCCGCTCAGGAGAGTGACCTTGGTGCTGGCCCGCGATCCATCCGGATTCAGGGTATCTTCCGTTAGCACAAGAGTGCTCGATTCGTTCAATTCCAACTGGCTGCCGTCGCTCAGCTTGATAGTGATGCGGCTGTTCGGTCCCGTCGTAAACCTGTCTCCGACCTGAACCGCACTGCCGTCGGCCGCCGGAATCGACCTGCCCGCGCGTTCGATGCTGACAGTGCCGCTGACCGCGCTGACCAATCCGGCAGATGTCTGTGCCCACGCGTGAGGCACATACAACAGCAAAATCACTGCAAAAAAGCTTGCTGAAGCGACGATGCGTGTGGTTACTTTTAGCATGTCTAGAAGTTACTATTATTCCTACGACGAGTCTAGAGGTATAGTTCGAGGGAGTTCTCGACGACGGTGAAGAAACCTGTGCTCGACCCTAACGGTCCTGCGCCCAGCTGCGTTTGCCAGTCAGCCGCGGCACGAGCGCGAGGATGACCAGCGCCATCACCCACGCCGCCGCGCCACTGATGAGCGCCAGCCGTCCGTAGCCGACGATCCAGTGCGGCGGCGCGGCACCGGGCGCATCGCCGAAGGGCCATAGCTTTACCCCGATCACCAGGCCGGCATGCAGTCCCACCGAGAAATAGACTTTGCCGGTCAGCAGGAATGCCTCGCCCAGCACCAGTCCGAGCAGGAAGAGGCCGACGAGCGCCGGCAGGGCGGTTGCGGGATGGGTCAGTTGTGCGAGGCTCGCGTACAGATTGTGAAAGCCGGCCGCCGCGTCGAAGCTGGTCAGGTAAAATCGCGCGGGCGATCGCACCAGATGTGCCAACGCGTAGACCGCCGCGCTGATCGCCAGCGCCCCGGAGCGGCCGAAATCCTCGACCATCCCGCCCAGCATGAAGGCGCGGAAGAATCCCTCTTCGATTATCGCAATCAGGATCGCCCCGGCCACGTATTTGGGCGCGCGCGCCAGCGCCTCGCCGGCCCGCATCTCGTCGCGCCCGCCGAACGCCGCGCCGAGCGCGAGCAGGATTGCGATAACCGCCGCCGCGACCAGCAGTCCGCGCAGCGATGCGCCCAGATTGTCCAGCGGGCGGGCGAAACCGCGCCGCAACAGCCGCACGACTCCCAACTGGCGCCCCCACAGCGTCAGCATCACCGCCAGCGTGACCATCACGGTGCGATCGAAAATGCGCGGGAAGGGAAAATGGTAGCCGGCCGCGGCAACCGCGATTGCGGCGAACGGTGCGATGAGCGCGGCGGCGGCGGCCGCCAGCAAAAGCGCGATCGTTAGTCTGAACGTGAAGGGCATCGTGGAGGTGCATCCGCGTCCTGGGATACGACGCCCACGAGCGTTATCGGTTGCAGCCGCGCCATGCAAGCGGCGATTATTATGGCGGACCGTCGCGGACAGCTCGGCGAACGACGGTCACGAGCCATTGCGCGAACAATTCGATGACCGGCCAGGAGACCTCGGATGGACTTGGGACTTAAGGGCAGGGTAGCGCTGGTGACCGGCGCGAGCATGGGAATCGGCGAGGCGACCGCGATCGAGCTTGCGGGCGAGGGATGCGACCTTGCGATCTGCGCGCGCCATGCCGGTCAGCTCGCCAAGGTGAGCGACCAGGTGGTGGCCAGGGGCGTGCGATGCGTCGTTGCCGAGTGCGACATTCGCAAGCCCGGCGAGATTGCGGCTTTGATGGACGAGGTCGGCCGCGTATACGGCCGGCTCGACATTCTGGTGAACAACGCCGGCGCCGCTACTCACGGCACCTTCGCCTCGTTGAGCGACGAGCAATTGCTGGCCGATTACGAGCTGAAGATTCTCGGGCAATTGCGATGCACGCGTGCCGCGCTGGCGCTGTTGGAAAAGAGTCCGGCGCCCCGCGGGATCAACGTCAACGCGATTGCGGGACGGGTGGTGATGCCCGGGCTGTTCGCCACCACCACTCATCGGGCCTCGTGCTACGCGCTCAACAAGGCGCTCGCCTGGGAACTGGCGGACCGGAAAATTCTGGTCAACTCGGTGAATATCGGGCTTGTGCATACCAATCAGATCGAGCGCGCGCACGCGCGCCGCGCGCCCGACGTTCCGTTGGAAAAATTCATGGCGCAGGCGGCGCAGATCGTGCCGCTCAAACGCTTCGGCGAGCCGCGCGAGGTCTCGGGCCTGATTGCGTTTCTGGCTTCCGACCGCGCGGGCTTCATTACCGGCGCGTCGATCGACGTTGGCGGCGGTCAGGGCGCGCACGTCTGAGACGCAAGGTCTTAAACCAAGACGGACGGGACGAAAATTGTGAACGGAGGCACGAGCGGAGGAGAAGATGGCCATTGATTTCACTCTGAGCGATGAGCAGCGCCAGCTCCAGTCGGACGCCCGCGGTTTTGCGCGCTCCGTGCTTGGCGGCGTGAAGCAGGCGATTGCGAAGATTGACCAGCCCGACGGCCGATTCTACGCGACCCGGCCCTTTTATCGCGAAATGGCGCGGGCCGGATTCGTGAAATCGCTCATTCCAAAGCCTTACGGCGGTAGCGGGCTGTCGACCGTGGACCTCGCGCTCGCCGCCGAAGAGCTTGCCGCCGTCGACGTCAATGTTCCGACCACGCTGCTCGCCACCGGGCTTGGCCTTCAGCCCGTGATCCGATTCGGCTCGGATGAGCAGAAGCGCGAATTTCTACCCGGCTTCGTCGACAACGGCGAGGATCGTCTGGCCGCGTTCGCCTTCACCGAGGTGACGGGCGGCGCCAATTTCGACTCGCCCGACCCTTCGACTGGCGTGCGCACCTTGGCCCGGCGCGAGGGCGATGAATGGGTCATCAGCGGGCACAAGCATTACACCACCAACGGCACCGGATGGGACGGCAAGGGCGCGCATCTCTACACGGTTATCTGCCGGACCGATCTCGACAAGCCCCCGCCGGAATCGCTCGCCGTTATCGCTGTGCCGGGCGACAGCGAAGGCATCCACATCACCGGGATGATCGATACGCTGGGGCATCGCGCGGTGAGCTCGCCGCGTATCCATTTCGATGAGGTGCGAGTCCCGGTCGCGAACATGCTCGGTCGGCCCGGCGACGGCGCCGCGATTATCTCGCGCGCGTTTGCGTGGACCGCGGCGCTGATCGGCGCGGCGTGCACCGGCGTGATGCGCTCGGCATTCGATTGCGCGCTGAATTTCGCCAGGACCGACAAGCGCTCTGGGCCGGTGCCGGTGATCGAGTACCAGAACGTCGGCTACATGCTGGCGGACCTCAAGATGAGGATCGAAGCGGCGCGCTATCTCACCTGGAAAGCCTGTCATTACTTCGACACCACCGGCGGACTGGGCGAGGAACTTCCGATCATCACCAAGGTGTATTGCTCGGAACTCGCGGTGCAGGTGGTATACGACGCGATGCGCCTGGTCGGCATCGACAGCTACACCGACATGCAGCCGCTGGCGGGGCTGATGCAGGACGCGCTCGCCTTTCCGCTCTACGACGGCAGCAATATGGGCATCAGGCGCCGGCAATTGCACGCGATCTTCCGCGCGCCCGGGTACGATCCGATGGCGGCCGCGGAGGGTCGGCCGCCGGCGCGCTGACCCGGCGGCGTCAGCGCGCGCGCTCGGGGTTCCGTTGCGGCTCGAGCGCGATTTCCACCGGACAGGCGCGTGCCGGCGTGCGCAGCACCCCCATCACCGCCTCCGCCACGTCCTCCGCGCCGAGCATCAGCGCGCGGTCGAGATGCTTGTTGTGTGGGATGAGCGCGGTGTCGACCAATCCCGGGACGATCACCGTGAGCTTTACGCCGCTCGAGCGGAGTTCGGCGAAAGCGGCGCGGCTGAACGCGACCAGACCGGCCTTGGCCGCGGCATAGACCGCCTCGCCAGCCGGCGTGTTGCGCGCCGCCGCCGAGGCTATGTTGACGATCGCGCCGCCGCCGCTCTTGACCATCCGCGCCGCGGCCAGGCGGGTGAGCGCGATCGGCGCGCGCAGGTTGACCGCCAGTATGCGGTCCTGTGCCGCCGCGCCGGTCTTGATCAGCGGCGTGCGCGCCGGCGCCCATCCGGCGTTGTTCACCAGCACGTCGATTTGCCGGAAGTGCCCGAGCGCCGCGTCGAACAGCTCCTGCGGGCTTTCTTCGCCCGCGAGATCGGTCAGCACGATGAGCGAGCGCACCGGCTCGAGGCCCGACAGCCGCCGCGTCTCTTTCAGTTCCTCGAAGCTACGCGCCGCAAGGCAGAGCGCGTAGCCCTCGCGCGCGAGCGCAAGCGCCGTCGCGCGGCCTATTCCGCGTCCGGCGCCGGTTACCAGTGCGACGCGCTGTGTGCCTTGTCCTGCCATCCCGGTATGCGGCGGCTCAGCCGCGGTCAAGCCCGCAGCTTGCACGATTAAGCGGACTTCCACAAACTGAGATGGATGCGCCGCGGGCGGAAGCCGCGTGAGTGGACGGCGCGCGGCGAGGAGGCAGACAGCGACGATGAATCCGCAGGTTTTTCGTGAGTACGATATTCGCGGTATTGTCGAGCGCGATTTCGACGACGATTTCGTCGTAAGCCTCGGCCGCGCCTACGCGACGATGCTTAAGCGAGCCGGCAAGGCTACGATTACGCTCGGCCGCGATTGCCGGCTGTCCTCGGACCGGCTGTTCGGGCTGCTGAGCGACGGATTGCTGCAAAGCGGCATCAACGTGATCGATATCGGTGTCGTGCCGACGCCGTTGCTGTATTTTTCGGTGATTCACTGGCGGATGGACGGCGGCGCGATGATCACCGGCAGTCATAACGCCGCCGAGTACAACGGTTTCAAGCTCGGCGTGGGACCTTCGACCATCTACGGCGACGAAATCCAGGAAGTCCGGCGTATCATCGAGCGCAAGGATTTTCCCGCCGCCGCCGGCCGCGGCACGCTCAGCACGCGCGCGGTGATTGGCGACTATAACGATTTCATCAAGCGCACCATCACGTTGCGTCCGGGAATGAAGGTCGCGGTCGATGGCGGCAACGGATGCGGTGGCGTGATCGCGGCGCCGTTGATGCGGGAAATGGGGCTGGAGACGGTCGAGCTATTCATCGAGATGGACGGCCGCTTTCCCAACCATCATCCCGACCCCACGGTCGAGGAGAACATGCGCGATCTCATCGCCGCGGTAAAAACTAGCGGCGCGCGAATCGGCATTGCCTACGACGGCGACGCCGACCGGATCGGGGCGGTCGACGAGAACGGCCGTATCGTGTGGGGCGACGAGCTGATGGTGGTGTTCTCGCGCGCCATTTTACGCGAGCGCCCGGGCGCCGCGATTATCGGCGAGGTCAAGTGTTCCAACCGCATGTACGACGACATCACGGCGCACGGCGGCCGCGCGATCATGTGGAAAACCGGCCATTCGCTAATCAAGAGCAAGCTCAAGGAGGAACATGCCGCGCTGGCCGGTGAGATGAGCGGGCACATGTTCTTCGCCGACCGCTATTACGGCTTCGACGACGCCATCTACGCATCCTTTCGCCTGCTCGAAATCGTAAGCCGCGAGGGCCGCGGCCTCGCCCAGATCCTAGCCGACCTGCCCAAGAGCAGCTTCACTCCCGAGATTCGCCTCGATTGCCCCGACGAGCGCAAGTTCGACCTGGTGCGCAAGGCCGCCGACTATTTTCGCGCGCATTACGAGGTGATCGAAATCGATGGCGTGCGGGTCAAGTTTCCCGGCGGATGGGGCCTGGTACGCGCGTCGAATACCCAGCCGGCGCTGGTGATGCGCTTCGAGGCGAGCGACCAGAAGACTCTGGGCGAAATTCGCACGCTGGTCGAGAGCAAGCTCAAAGAACTGGGCGCAATGTGAGCGCGGCCAGACCGAGCGCGCTCATCATCGCCGGCGGGCGCGGCACGCGCTTTTGGCCCGAAAGCCGCGCCTGGCGTCCCAAGCCGCTGTTTTCGATCGACGGCCGCACCTCGCTGCTCGCCGATACCGTCGCGCGGGTCGCACCGCTCGTCGGGCGCGCGCGAACTTTCGTCTTGGTGTCGGCCGACCAGCGCGCGATTTTTCGCAAGGCGCTGCGCGACCTTGTTCCGCCCGCAAATCTCATCGTTGAGCCGAGCGCGCGCGGCACCGCGGTCGCGATCGCCTACGGATGCGCGACCATCGCGCATCGCGCCGGCTCGGGCGTGGTCGCCGTGATGCCCGCCGACCACTACATCACGCCGCCTGCGGCCTTTCGCCGCACGCTCGGCGACGCGATCGAGCTTGCCGCCGCGCGCCACGCGGTGGTCGTGATCGGCGTCGTCCCCGACCGCCCCGAGCCCGGCTATGGCTATCAGCAAATTGGGCGGCCGGTGGGCCGCGGTTTCAAGGTTGTGCGCTTCATCGAGAAGCCGCCGCTCCAGAGGGCGCGTCGGATGGTCGCGTCGGGGAAGTTTTTATGGAACGCCGGGATGTTCGTGATGGATGTCGCGACGCTGACCGGCGAACTCGACCAACACGCTCCCAGCCTTGCCGCCGCGATGCGCGAGTTCGCGGGAGCGCCGGCGGCCAGAGTCGCGCGCATCTATCGCCGCCTCGACTTCGACGCGTTCGACCGCGTGCTGGCCGAGAAGAGCCGCAACGTGCTGAGCGTCCGCGCGCGCTTTCGATGGCACGACGTCGGAAGCTGGGAGGGGCTGTGGGAGGCGCTCCGCGGACGCGAATCCAACGTGCTCAAGGGCGAGGTGATCGCGCTCGATTGCGAAGGGGTGCTGGCGCGCGGCGCCAATAAGCGTCTGATGGTTTTGCTCGGCGTCAAGGACCTGGTCGCGGTCGACACCGGCGACGCGCTCCTGATTGCCAACCGCAAAAGCTCGCAGGACCTCCGCCGCGTGGTCGACGAACTCGCCCGCCGCCGCCTCGCGCGCTACCTGTAGCTGCCGTTCCCTTTTTCTATGCCTTAAGACTGCCGATGCGCTAGGATTGCGCGGCCCGGCCCGCGCGACGAGCCACGATCATATGACGATCGTCCGACGATCATCATGCATGCGGGCGGCCGAACGAGGTGAGCATCATGAAAATGAAAGAACTGCGGCGCGTCGTAACCGGCGTCGACGCCGCCGGAAAATCTTACGTTGCGATCGATGGACCGGGCGCCGGGATCGTCGAAGAGGGCGGCGCCGGCCTCGCCGAGATTTGGGTCACCGACGCAACACCCGCCGACAACGCGGCGAAGGGCGACGCGGCTACATGGAAGATGCGCCTGGAACCGCCGGCCGGCGGCAGCGTATTTCGCTTTTTCATGCTCGCGCCCGAAAACAAGACGCTCTCGGCGCGCGAGTTGGAGGAGCGGACGGCGGCGATGTTCGCGGCGATTGGCGGCGCGCACTGCCGTGTCGATACGAAGCGCCATCCGAGCATGCACACGACGCGCACGGTCGACTACGTGATCCTGCTCTCGGGCCGCGTCACCTTGATGCTGGACAGCGGCGAGGTTGACCTCAAGCCCTTCGACGTGGTGGTGCAGCGGGGCACCAATCACGGATGGGTCAACCGCGGGACCGAGCCGGCGCTGTTCGCCGCCGTGCTGATCGACGCCAAGCCGCTTTGAGAACCGCCGCGAAGGCATGACCTCGGCGGCGCGTCAATCGAGCGCTTGCGGGTCGCACTTAAGTGCGAGCTTGCGCAGCTCGCCGAGACTGCGATCGTCCTCGAGCGCAATCGTGCGCAAGCGTGCCGCAAGCGACGGATCGATTCCCTCCCAATGAAGCGCTTGCTGATTTACCTCGCGCGAGAGATCGAGCATAAGTTCAAGATCGCCGCTAACGCGGGCCCAGTTGCTGGAGCCGTCGGCGAATATCGCGCGTGGCAGCTTCGACCATACGTGGCGCTCCTTCAGGATCGCGTCGAGCGCGCGGGCATGCTCGGATTGGCGTGCCGCGAGCGAAGCCAGGCCGCTGGCGATGTTCGGGTAAGCGCAAAGCTCGGCGTGGCGCGCCAGGCGGTTGGCTAATTCCCGATGACGGCCGGCGATTCCGGCCAGCTCGGCGAGCAGCCGCTCTTCGGGCGCGGTGGGGGTCCATATTCGTTGCAATATTCCCATCACGCCCCCTCCATTTTCACGCCTGTTCCACGCCGTCGCCGGACGGAAAAACCGCGCGCACCAGGAACGATTCACGTTTGAAGAACCCGCGCGTATGGTACGAGTTGCCCAAGCGCAGCAGTGCATAGTCGAAGTAATGGGCCAGCTCGTGCATCAGCGTGCGCAGAAAAGTTTTGGGCTTGACCACGTCGTGGCGCAGCGCCGTACGCGTCCACAGCACGATGCGCGGCGCGTCGGGATAGAAGATGCCGTGAAGCTCGCCGCGCGCGTTGCGCGGCCGTGCGCCTTTGACTTCGATCGGCACGATACGCACGCCGAGCTGCCGGCATAGCTCGGCCACCAGGGCTTGTGCGGCGCGTCCGGTGCCCGCGATACTGCCGCTTTCCAGCGCCGCGACCAGCGCCTCGGCGAGCGCGAGCGCATTGGGTCCGACCGCCAACTCGAAGGCGTCGATCGCGTCGCTGCGGAGATAGACCTTCTGGTCGCGGGGCGCAAGCCGGTAGAAAAAGCCCGGCAACGCGGAGTCGGCGGCCTTGGCGCCGCCGCGCGGCGCGGCGGTGCGCGAGCGGGGCTGGGTCGCGCAATGACTTCGACGATGTTTCAATAAACGCCTCGCAATAGATGCCCCGGCTCTCCTATCATCGAGAAACAATCGCGGACCAGCAACGAATAGCGGAGATCGCCGGCCTATGGAACTCAGCGCAGTCGAAATCGTCAAGCCCGCCGACGCCAACGTGATCATCGGGCAGGCCCACTTCATCAAGACCATCGAGGACCTCTACGAAGCGGTGGTCGCGGCGGTGCCCGCGGTCAAGTTCGGCGTGGCCTTTTGCGAGGCCTCGGGGCCGTGCCTCATCCGCCACACCGGGACCGACGCCGAACTGGAAGCCGCCGCGGTGCGCGCGGCCACGGCGATCGGCGCGGGACACGTGTTCGTGATCATGCTCGGCAACGCCTTTCCGATAAACGTGCTCAACCAGGTGAAGGCGGTCGCCGAGGTATGCTCGATCTTTTGCGCCACGGCCAACGAGGTGCGCGTGATCGTGGCCGCCGACGGCGGCGCGCGCGGCGTGATGGGCGTGATCGATGGCGGCCCGCCCAAGGGAGTCGAGGGCGAGCAGGAGCAGGCCGAGCGGCGCGCGATGCTGCGCCGGTTCGGCTACAAGCAGTAGAGGCGGGCTGGCGGTCGCTGGAAACGGCGCTCGCGGGCCATTACGCTCAAAGGAGACCGGAATCGAGGTCGCGAGGAGATCGGAGAACCGATGAGCCGAGCCATAACGCCCGCGCCGGACGCGAAGAAAACTCCGCGCCCGCGCGAGCCCTGGATTATCAGGACCTATGCCGGTTTCGGTGACGCCCGCCAGGCCAATCGCCGCTTTCTGGAGAATCTAGGCCGTGGCCAGCGCGGACTCTCGATCGCCTTCGATCTGCCGACGCAAAACGGTTACGACCCCGACGCGCCGGTCGCCGCGGGCGAGGTCGGCAAGGCCGGCGTCTCGATCTGCCACTGGCGCGACATGGAGGAGCTGCTCGCCGGAATCGACCTTGGCGCGATCAACACCTCGATGACGATCAATGCGACCGCGCCGTTTCTGCTCGCGCTCTACCTGGTAGTCGCCGAGAAGCGCGGGGTTCCGTGGACGGAGCTTCGCGGCACGACCCAGAACGATCTGCTGAAGGAGTTCGTCGCGCGCGGCACTTCGATTTTCCATCCCGAGGTCTCTTTTCGCATCTCGACCGAGCTCATCGGCTTCGCGGTCGAGCGCGTTCCCAACTGGAACCCGATCAACTGCTGCGGCTACCACTACATGGAAAGCGGCGCCGGCCCGGCCGAGGAAATCGGATACACATTTGGCAACGCATTGATGACCCTCGACGCGCTGCGCCCGCGTCTGTCGCCTGAGGCCTTCGAGCGGACGGTGCGGCGCATCTCGTTCTTCATCAACAGCGGCATCGAGCTGGTGCCGGAGATAAGCAAGGTACGCGCCTACTTTGGGCTGTGGCGCGAGCTGTGCCGCGACGAATACGGCATCGACGACGTCGCGTTTCGCGCCGGATGCCAGGTGCGTTCGCTGACGCTGACCGAGCGCCAGCCCGAACTCAACATCATCCGTATCGCCTACGAGGCGTTGCCGGTGGTGATCTCGGCCGCCGCGCGCGTCAACGCCCTGCAGCTCCCGGGCTTTCGCGAGGCGATGGCGCTGCCGGACCAGGCCGAACAGGCGCTCAGCCTGCGCACGCAGCAAATCCTGATGCACGAGACCGGACTGGCCGAGTGGGGCGACATCTTCGAGGGCAGCAAGGTGGTCGAGAAGCTGACCGGCGAGATTGCCGGGCGGGCGCGCGCGATCGCGCTGGGGCTGCGCGCTTGCGGCTACTCGCGCGCGATCGCCACCGTGGGCGGCGAGCTGACCCGCCTGCTCGCCGAGCGCCAGCGCAAGATCGCCAGCGGCGAACTGCTGCAGGTCGGCGTCAACGCGTTCCTCGACGAGATTGGCCTCACCGGCTCCGGCGCCGTCGCGGACGACGCGGCGGAGCACGCGGCGGCCGAGCGGGAACGGATCGAGTCGCTGCTGCGATGGCACCGCGAGCGCGACGCCGGTGGCGGCGGCGGCGCGGTCGCCCGCGCGCTCGAGGCGCTCGAGCGCGCGGCCGCAAGCGGCGCCGGCGTGATGGAGCCGACGATCGATCTCGCGCGCGCCGGCGGCACGGTCGGCGAGTGGACCGCGGCAATCGAGCGCGCGACCAACGGTCGCTACACGCCGCCCGTGCTCGATCGCACGACGGCGCTCGCTTCGCTCGGCGTGCCTCACGCGCCGCGGCGCATCCGAATCGCGCTGGGCAAGGCCGGACTGGACGGCCATATCAACGCGGTCAAGCTGCTCGCGCACGCCTGCATGCAGGCCGGGATGGAAGTGATCCTGGCGGGTTTCAAGCAGACCCCGGCGCAGATGGTCGAGACCGCGATGCAGGAGGATGCCGAGGTGCTGGCGATAAGCTCTCTGGCCGGGGCTCATCTGGCGATCGCCCGCGAGACGATCGCGCTGCTCAAGGAACGCGGCGCGGAGGACGTGAGGCTGGTGATCGGCGGAATAATTCCCAGCCGCGACCGCCAGGCGCTACTCGCGATGGGGGTGCGGGCGGTGTTCACGCCCAAGGATTCGGACCTTGGCGAGATCGTGCGGCGGATTATCGAAGTGTGCGACGGCGCGGCGACCTGAGGCCGCGGGTGCAAGGAAAGATGACGAGGCAGCGCACGCGCTTGGGTTGTCGAAGCGTCGACATCCGGGGCGAGGCGCGAGGGCTGATGAAAAAGGGGTGATGCGATGAAGCTCGGAGGTTTACTGCTCGCGGCATGCTGTGGAATCGGCCTTGTTGGCGCGGTCGCGATGCCGGTGCGTGCGGCCGAAGCGCGGCCGTGGTTGTGCCGCGACAAGGCGGTCTTTTCGTCGGATTCCGCGATGACTTACCGGGTAGTCAGTCACGGTGGGTCGCGATGGGAGTTGCTATTGATGCAGTTCGAGCCGGACAGCGCGCACGATGGGTACGAAGTAGTCGCTTCGCAGGAGCTGCCGGCGAGCGCGGGGCAAGCGGGCGGCACGCTCGCGCCCGGCCGTTATTTTGCGGTCGCGATGTATCGTAGTGGGGGAGGGCACTGGATCTGTCCCGGCTACGTCAAGGACAGTGACCGTCCAACCGGCGCGGTCAGCCGGATCTGTTATGGCGAAGACTCGCCGGGCTGCCCGGTGGCGCTGACCGTTCTTCGTGCCGCTCCCGCGGGCGCGGCGCTCCACTGACGCGGCCAAGGCAAAGCGGCCGCCGCCAAGCGCCCTTGAGCCCTCGACGGCGGCCGTTTTCGTGATATGCGCGACGCCGTTGTCGCGTCGTTATGGCCTAGTCGGTCGGCGCGTTGCTGCCGCGCGCGCTGTCGATGTGCCCGTCCATCGACGCGGCGTCGATCGTCGACGTCGCGTCCGTTCCGGCGCCTCATGCCGGTAACGATGCAATGGTACACGTGGCGACTCGGGTCACCGCGTCTTGTCCAGGGATGAAGAATCGACGGCCTCTGGTTCCTCTAACTTGCGATACAGAGTCTTGCGATCGATTCCCAGCATTGCCGCAGCCTCGGTCTTGTTCCCTGCGACTGACGCCAGCACGAGGCGTACGTATTCGCGCTCCATTTCATCCAGGGTGAGATTACGCGATTGGGCTCCCTTGGCGATGTCGGCCGGTGTCTTCTCGCCATCGCCGACCTTTGGCGGCAGATCGTCCACCCCTAATTTGCTGCCGCGGCACAGGATGACGGCACTGTGAATCGCGTTCTGGAGCTCGCGAACGTTACCCGGCCATTGATATCGCATTAGGCAAGCCATCGCGTGCGGTTCAAGCTCTGGCACGGGCTTGCTCGTCTCGGCGCAGGCACGAGCGACAAAATGCTTTGCCAGCAGTGGTATGTCCTGGGAACGTTCCCGCAGAGGTGGCAACTCTAAAGTGAACGTTGCCAGACGATAGTAAAGGTCCGACCTGAACTTGCCCTGCGCGATAATGCTTTCGAGATCGCCATTGGTCGCCGCAACAATGCGAACATCGATTGGCAGTTCATCGGTGGCGCCGAGCGGACGAACCCGTTTGTCTTCGATTACGCGCAGCAGCTTTGCCTGCAAAAGCATAGGCATCTCGCCGATTTCATCGAGGAACAAGGTGCCTCCTCTAGCCGCCTGAAATAGTCCGGTTTTACTCTGACGGGCATCGGTGAAAGCGCCGCGGACATAACCGAAGAGTTCGCTTTCGATCAGACTTTCCGGAACCGCCGCGCAATTTATCGGCACGAAGGGGCCGTCGCATCGCCGGCTTTCGAAGTGCAGTGCGCGAGCCAGCAAGTCCTTTCCAGTACCACTCTCGCCAGTGATAAGGACGCTCGCACCGCTGTCGGCGACTTGGCGCAACCGATCCAGGACCACTAGCATCCTGGGATCTGTGGTGACGATATTGCTAAGGCCGTAACTGTGGGCCAGTTCACCCCGCAGCCGCTTGATCTCCTTACGCAGTTGGCGGTTTTCGAGGGCTCGCGATACAGCCAGCAGCAATTCGTCATTGCCAAATGGTTTGGTGATGTAGTCGAACGCGCCGACCTTCATGGACTCCACAGCGGATTGTATCGAGCCGAAAGCGGTAATGATTATCAACGGCACATCCGGTGCAACGCGCTTTACTTCGAGTTGAAGCTGAAGACCACCCATCCCGCTCATTCGCAAATCCGAGATGAGCAAGTCGGGCAGCTCACGCTTGAATACGCTCAGGGCCTCAGCACCTGAGTGCGCGCCCAAAGCGTTGTACCCCGCTTCCCGCAATACGTCACACAGTACGTTTGCCATCTCGCGGTCGTCGTCGACGACTACAATGGTTGCTTGGTCGGTGCTCACTGAAGGCTTCGCGACCTTGTCGGAATATTTCGCAGGGCCAGAGGCTCTGGATCGATTATCGGTATGGTGACGCAAAAGCGTGTGCCAACGGTTGTGGCGTCAAGAGCTATCTCGCCATTGTGGTCACGCATTATCGACTGGCTCACCGCGAGGCCCATTCCGGTTCCCTTGCCAGGCTCCTTGGTGGTGAAGAACGGGTCGAAAACGTGAGCGCGATGTTCGGGCATGATTCCGAGTCCGGTGTCCTCGAACGCGATCCGCACGCAACGGGCGCCTCCATTCTCTTCGCGTTCGGTCGAGACCCGAACGGTTCCTCCCGCCGGTGTCATGGCATCGAGCGCATTCATCACCAGATTTACGAAAACCTGTTCGAGCTGGTCGGGATCGCATTCAACGGTCAACGGCGTGCTGCCCAATTCGGCTTTCAATTCGATGTTGCGCCGAACGAGCTCCGTTTCAACCAGGCTCAAGGCACGTTGGACAATCGGCCTCACGTCGCGAATGACTCTGAGCGATTCACGACGACTCCTCGCGTAATCCAGGAGCATTCTCACAATGCGCGAGATGCGGTCGATCTGGCCGACGATCACTGTGAGTCCTTCCTGAGTCTTCGAGAGTGTCGGCTTGCTTTGGAGTAAGAATTCCGCCCGTCCGCGGATCACCCCCATCGGCGTGCCGATTTCGTGCGCGAGACCCGAGGCCAGCGTGCCGATTGTGGCAAGTCGCTCGGTACGCTGGAGCCTTCGCTCGAGCTCAAGTTCGCGACGGTGTTTCTCGGTAAGGTCCGCTCGCGCCATCGTCAACTGCTCGTCGAGCCGGCGGAACTCTTCGCTCAGCAATCTCACCTCGTCTCCTCCGCGACTTCGGTCCAGGTCTTCCTCGTTGGAGAATCGCATCACCTTCTGCGACAGCTCTGCTAACGGGTTTGAAACATAGCGTCGCACCAGAACGGAAATAATCACCGCAATTGCCGCCACGACCGACATCGCCACAAGCGCGGACCAGATAGCGCGCCCTCTTAGCTCCTGGGAAATGTTGGTCCAGTCCTGAGCAACCAGAAGGTAACTGATGCCGTTGTCGCCGGCCCTTAACGGCACGAGCCTGCAAAACCAGTGTCGAGCGGCGACTGTACTATGGAACTCGGCAGCTCCGTCCTGGCCGGATAAGGTGTTTGCTCCGATTCCTGAAATCAGTTCCTGCCGGAAATCGGCGGACTTGCGCAGAACCCTCCCATCCCAATCCAGTAAAGCAACGGTTGTGCCATCGCCGGTCATCCGCCTGATCACATCATCGATCTGTCCCCATTCACGTGTGCGCAGGTCATTCTCCAACGCGGGCGCAAGCCCCAAAGTGGCCGCGCGGATTTCGCGCTTTAAATCATGGACATAAGCGCCAGTCGACCGTTGCACATTCCAATAAGTGTAGACTCCCACGACTGGCGTTATCGCCAGTAGCAGCATCATGGAAAGGCGAGTGCCGACCGTCATAGTTGGCATTATTATACATCTTCTGATTCTCCGGGATGCAATCCGCACGTTTTGCAAGCGCAATTGACGCCTCCCGCTTCTTTGGGATGTCATTAGCGGCCATTCCCCCCCGGTCGTGCGGCCGTCAACCAAGCAATCTTGTGGCCATTCGCTAAGTCCATTGGGTATCGCGTCAGTTCGGGGGAGAACCGAATGTCTGCGAATCACATCCCATCGGCTGGGATATATTGCGTGGCGAAACGCCCCAGCCCAGCGGGGCTTTTTGCCCCGAATCTCCGCGATGCTTCTGATACATTTACACTGCCGATGCAGGAGCCAATCGAGCGGCTAATGAGCTGCGATTATGACTATCTACTACGGTCAGATGGCGTATCGCGGATGACTGCCGTCCCCGCAAAGGCTTTCAATTTCAGTCTTGGTCCTGGTCCAGCATTGTCTGCGATCCTGGCCAAGGCGCTGGTTAGCGCAAATCCACCAATCAACCGAATGCCTGCCATTGAGTCGGCGCGCCGTCCGGTCGCCCGCGCACCACGAATCGCGATACTAGAAAAGTGCTCGTCATATAGATGTTGTGGAGAGAAAGATGGAGGCGGCGAGCGGATTCGAACCGCTGAATGGAGGTTTTGCAGACCTCTCCCTTAACCACTTGGGTACGCCGCCCCTGTGCGTAGGATCCTAGCGGAGCGGGAAAGCTAACACATCACGGGCGGCTCCCGCAATTTGCCGCCGGTCTCATACCTCAGAGTTCCGTGACCGCGAATCGACACCAAGCGACGATACCGTGGCAATCCGTTCGGCGACGGCGGCGCGCAACGCGCTCGCCAGACGTTGCACCATTTAAGGCCGGGTATTGCGTCGGCGCCAAGGGGCACGTCTCAAGGTCGAGTTCTTCGGTCTGGCGCTGGAACCTCGCGGCCGATTGCTAGAGCGTGCGCTTCACCGTCATGCTCGCAATTACCAGCATGATCGCGGTGAAGACGATCAAAAATGCGAGATCGTTTGAGATCGCGGCGAAGTTCGCGCCCTTGAACAGGATCGACTTGAGCGCGCTCACCGCGTGGGTTTCCGGATTGTAGCGGGCGAACACGCGCAGCCACGGCGGAAAGCTCTCGACCGGGTAAACCGCGCCGCTCGGAAAGAACAGGATTACGTTGAGGAACCCGGCCGACGCGCCCACCACGCGCGGATTGTTCGCGCGCGCCAGTATAACGAAAGTCATCGCGAGGATCCCGGTGGCCCCAATGACGATTACGCCTACCAGCATCGCGGCCGCCGGCGCGCCGCCGGTGATGGTCCCGCCGGTGATCAGCAATCCCACCGCCAGCACGATCACCGACGCGACGCTGGTCACCAGCACGCTCGAGCCCAGCACGCCGGCGGCCAGGTTCCAGCGCGAGAGCGGCGTCACCAGGTAGCACTCGGTGATTCCCATGAAACGATCCATCACCCAGTTAAAGACTCCCGAAGTCAGCGATCCCATGAACAGCGCCATCACGATCACGCCCGGAATCAGCGAGCGGTCGTAGTCGACGGTGGTGAATAGGTTGCTCGGGCGCAACACGATTTGGTCGAGCTTGGGCTCACGCGCGGTGACGTAGCCGGCGCGAATCGAGGCGGTGGCCTGACTGAACAGGCCCGTCAGCGTCGCCGCGCTGATCGGATCGACATTGTCGGTGAACAGGCCAAGCTCGCCGATGCGGCCTTCGGCGATATCGTGGCTGAAGTCAGCCGGAATGATCAGCGCCGCCTTGTAGACGCCGTCGCGCACGTCCTGGATCGCGGCGCCCGCGTCGTTATTGTAGGTGATGGCGATGGTCTTGGGGCCGGCGGCCAGCGCCTGCATCTGCTCCATCACGCGGATCGCATACGGGCCGTTGTCGTGGCTAACGATCACGACCGGCAGATGCTTGAGCACGCCCTGGAACGAATTGCCGAAGATGACCAGGTAGATGACCGGGAGCAGGACGCTGGTGAAGATGGTCAGCGGATTGCGTCCGAGCTTGAGCAAATCGCGGCGCATTATCGACCAGGTTTTTCTCATCGCACGGCTTCCGTCAGCGTCCCGGCGGCATCGGCATCCCGAAGCTCGAGCTGAAAAAACCACCCTTGCGCGCCGGTTCGTCGCGCAGCCGCCGCCCGGTGAAGCGGATGAAGACGTCCTCGAGCGACATCCGCTCGAGTTTGATCGAGGAGACCGTGGCGCCGGCGTTCTCGATTGCGCCGATAATCTTCGGCATCGCGTGCGCGCCATCGTCGACCAAAATGACGATCGGGCCGTCGGGATCGCGTGTGACCTCTTGGACGCCGGGCTGTCCGCGCAGCATCGCAAGGATCTTGTCGGCGTCGCCCCGCACCTCGAGCTCGATGCGGTCCGAGCCCTTGACCATCGCCTTGAGCTCGGCCGGCGTTCCGATCGCGATGATCTTGCCGCCGTCGACGATCGCGATGCGATCGCACAGGGTTTCCGCCTCGTCCATGTAATGCGTGGTAAGCGAAATGGTCAGCCCGGTCTCGCGCCGCAAGTGCTCGAGCAAATCCCACACCGCGCGCCGGCTCTGCGGGTCGAGTCCGATGGTCGGCTCGTCGAGGAACAGCACCTCGGGGGAATGGATGAGGCCGCGCGCGATCTCCAGCCGCCGGCGCATCCCGCCCGAGTAGGTCTGCACGAGATCGTTGGCGCGCTCGGTCAGACCCACCATGTGGATCAGGTGCTGCGCCCGCTCGCGCCGCGCGCGCCTGCCGAGATTGTAAAAGCCGCCGTAAATGTCGACGTTCTCCCATCCGGTGAGGTCGAGGTCGGAGGTCAGCGCCTGGGGAATCACGCCGATTGCCTCGCGCACGCGCACGGGATCGCGCGCGACGTCGAAGCCGGCGACGAATCCTTGCCCCGAGGTCGGCACGATCAGCGTCGTCAGCATCCGGCTTAGCGTCGTCTTGCCCGCCCCGTTGGGTCCGAGCAGGCCGAACAATTCGCCGCGCCGAACCTCGAAACTCACGTGGTCGACAGCGGCGAAAACGCCGAAGCGCTTAGTGAGTTCGAGCGCCTGTATTGCTGCTGATTGCGATTCCATTGTTGCGCGCAAACGCGACCTCGGCGGTCATCCCCGGCTTGACCTGTCCGGTTGCCTGGAGCACCCGCACTTTCACGTAAAACGTGCGGATGTCCTGGCGTCCGCGGCGCACGTCGGTCTGGGTTGCGAACTGCCCCTCCTGCCCGATCGCCATCACTTGTCCCGGAAAAACCAAGGGCGGACGCGTCGGCAGCGTCACCTGCGCGGGGCCGCCGACGCGAATCGCGCCGAGGTCGGTCTCCTCCATGTCGACTCGCGCCCAGATTGTCGAGAGGTCATCGACGGTCAGAATTGGTGTTCCCGGCGTGACCCATTCGCCGACTTCGAGGTTCTTGCTCACCACGGTGCCGGAGATGGGCGCGCGTATCACGGTGTCGTTCAACTGGTCGGCGTAGTATTGCACGTTGGCCCGAGCGGCCGTGACCGCGCCGCGACTGCTGTCGAGCGCCGCGCGCGCGTCGTCGCGGTCCTTGGTCGAGATCACGTGCTCGGCATAGAGCTTGTCGTTGCGCTCCATCGTGATTTCCGCATTGCGCAGGGTGGCGCTGGCGTTGGCGAGGTCGCCGCGCGCTTGGGCCAACTGATTTTTGATGTCGATGTCCTCGGTGCGGCAGACGACCTGACCGCGCTCAACCGTGTCGCCCTCGAGCAGGTCGAGCTGCACGATTCGGCCGGCGATGCGGCTCGTGATATTCACCTCGGGCGCTTCGATTATGCCCACGGTCTGGATCGTACTGGTGTCGGGCGCCGGCCACAGATACCTGCTGCCGAGGTAATAGCCGCCGCCGAGGACCAGCGCGACGATCGCCAGCTTCACCACCGTGCGTAGCATGCTTCTCATGGCGTCGTGCCGTGTGTGGCCTTGGTCGAACCCGAGGCGCGGCGGCGGCCGTGATTTTCGTCCAGCCGCCGGCCGCTGCGCGCTCCATTGCCAGTATGCGAGGCGACGCGCAGGTCGCGTGTCAGGCGGACCATCAGCTTGTCGAACAAGTCGGCTTTGAGCGCCGCTATGCCATGGCCGATTTCGACCATGCTGGTGCGAAACGGACTCGCGCCCTGGCTTCTCATGTCCCGCAGCAGTCGTTCGAGAAAGGACCCCCACGCACCGGCGAAGCGGCGCTCGCGCTCGATATGGTGCAGGGCGGTCTCCGGGTCATGATGCGCGAAGTAGATCTTCACCTGCGCCTCGTCGTAGACGAAAATCGGCTGCGCCGGCTCGCGCAGCGTGCGCAGAAAATGTTCGCGCCCCTTGGGTGTGATCGCGTAAACCTTGCGAGCGCGCAGGCCGTGCCGCTCGGCCCGCATCACCACCATTGCGTCGTGGGCGAGCTTCTTGAGCGCCGGGTAAAGCGAACCGTCGCTGGCCCGATAAAAGAAACCGATCGGATCGTGGAAGCGGCGCTTGAGATCGTAGCCGGTCATCTCGGACTCCATCAGGAAGCCCAGGATGGGGAACTTAATGTCGATACGCGGAGGTTTCTTCGGCCAGCCGACTTCGGGAGTCGCCACCCAGCGTGAGAAGGATTCCTTGTCGGCCGGCGGCTTCCGCACGGTCGTCGCGCGCGGCTTTGCCCGGTTCGGATGCGTTTTCATCGCCAGTCGCCTACACCGTCACAATACATCGACTCGATATATCGAAACAAGGGGCAACGGCAGGCCGGTTGGGCGCGGATGCGGCCTCAATTCCGGCCCCGCCGGTCCGCTCAATCTTTCGAGCTGTAGCTGACCCCGAGGCCGGCGCGCGCGTCCTGCTGGACGCCGTACTGCGGAATCGGGTAGCGCAGACCATTGGCTGCGAGCCGCTTCATTCCTTCGATCGTCCGGGGCAGGTAGCGCGGCGGAATCGCCATCAGCAATTCGTCGTCGAGCACACCGCCGTAACGGCGCTCGGCGAAGCACGGAATCGAAACGCTCGGCTCGCCGGTCTTGAGCGCGCGGCCCCATGAATCCGCGCAGGCCGACTCGCCCACGCATCCCCACTGGAATTTCTTGTAGCCCGCCCACTGCAAGCCGTTGATGAAGATGATCATCTGGCCCGGCGTGCCGTAGATGAGGCAGATGTCGGGCGGGGTCAGCCGGCCCGAGGTCAGCGGCGAGACCGCCATCGCGGCGTACCTCCCGTGCGGCACGACGTCCATCGCATGCTGATGGGCCGAGGAATCCTCGACCGTCGAGTACCACACGCCGGCCATCCGTTTGCCCGAGAGCCAGTCCTCGTCGGCCGGCTGCAGTCCGATCACCACCGCGCACTGCGCGCCGACCAGATCTTTGGCCGTGATACCGACGGTCCATCCCAGGCGCGCGGCCTGCGCGACGATTTGATCGGTGGTGTGGATCGATGTCGGCCGGCGCAGCTTGGGAATCCGCTCCATCTCCTCGACCGTCGCGAACAACTTCATCCCGATCGGCGTCGTGCGCAGCCGCAGCAGGCGATTGAGATCGTCGACGATCTGGTTCCAGTCATACGATTGGGGCTCGGCGAAATTGGCCGGCTCCTGTCGTGTCCGTTCCATGTGGTTCTTACCTCCGCGGCGCGCCGCTGCTCAAGAGTACGACCGTCGACTGGCCGCCGTCAAAAGCCGCCGCTACCATGCGGTGCGGCGCAAGATCGTGGGGATGACCAGTACGTTCGCCGGCTGCCGTTGAACCGGAGGCGAAGGAATATCGATAAGCGTGGGATTGCCTGGCGGATTCGCAGAGGGGCGAATGGAATCAAATCTGGGTACCAGAGTGTTAATGCCTTCGACGACCGATCCGGGTGCAAGAACAATCGGCGTCTCGTTTGGCTGACGACCTGATCGTCGTCCTTGCCATTGGGCGGCGGCGAGCGAAGCTTCGCTGAGCAGAAACACCGCCACCAGAAGGATGGTTGTGCCGTAGCGGACCTTCGTACGCTCGCTCCTATCCTGTGGGATTGGACGCCGAGGGGCCCGCATCATTCGAAGCTCTTGCGGAGCTTTGGCCCTCTTATCTACCGTGATACGTGAAGAATGGTGTCACCGCAATGGACTCGAGGCGGACGCTTTTGTCGAAGTTGATCCTGATCGCGATGTCTTCGCGGGTGAAACTGAAGCGCGAGCCGACGTTCTCGACGCCCTCGAGGCTCTTGTGCGCGCCTGCCCGCTCGCGCGAGCGGTTGAGCTTCTGCGCGAGCGCCCGGTAAAGCGTGTTGAGCACCAGCGACGACTTGCCCGATCCGACACGCCCGTGATGCAGATAAACACGCCCAGCGGAAAACCCACGGTGAGGTCGCGGAGATTGTTCTCTCGGGCGCCCTTTATGGTTAGCCAGCGGCCCGAGAGCCAGTCCTCGTCGGCCGGCGCGGCTTGGGAATCCGCTCCATCTCCTCGACCGTCGCGAACAACTTCATCCCGATCGGCGTCGTGCGCAGCCGCAGCAGGCGGTTGAGATCGTCGACGATCTGGTTCCAGTCATACGATTAGGGTTCGGCGAAATCGGCCGGCGCTTCGCGAATCTGCTTCATGTGATTGTGCCTCCGGTTGTGCGCGCGGTTGCCGCTGCTATACCGTCGACGGTCCCGATCTTCGCAGCCGTTTCCGGGCCGAGCCATGAGAGATTCTCCTTCAGGTCCGCGGATGACCGTCCGGCGCCGATCGATCGGTAGCGATCGAGTTGTTGGAATCGGCAATGTAGAGCGTGCGGGTCGGATAGGCGAATTCGATCTGCTCCTGCGCAAATCGCTGGAAGAGACCAAGGTTAATCGCCTGCTGAACATCCATGTAAACATTGTAGTCGGGGTCGAGGACGTAGTAGACCACCTCGAAATTCAGCGAGGACTCGCCGTACTCCTTGAAATGCGCGCGATCGAAGCGGGTCTTCGAGAGGCGTTGGACGATTTCGCGGACGGCGGCGGGAATCCGGGCCAGCTTCTCGTAGGGCGTGTTGTAGGTCACGCCAAAAGAGAACAGCACACGCCGCTCGTAGAGTTTGCGGTAGTTATGTATGCGGCTTTTCAAGAGGTCGCCATTCGAAAGCACGATCTCTTCGCCCGACAGGCTCCGTATGCGAGTGCTCTTGATCCCGACATGCTCGACCGTGCCCGCAAGATTATCCACGACAATGAAGTGGCCGACGGCGAACGGCTTGTCGAGAATGATGGAAAGCGAAGCGAAGAGATCGCCGAGGATGTTCTGCAATGCCAAAGCAACCGCCACCCCGCCTACGCCGAGGCCTGCCACCAGCGCGGTGACATTGATGTGCAGACTGCTCATCATCACCAGCGCCACTGCCGACCACAGCGCCACGCGTGCGAGGAAGCCCATGGCGCCCAGAGCCGTCAACAGGTTGTCGTCCGTCGTTGCATCCTCGCGCCGCGCCATCCGCCCGATGACGTGGTCGGTCACCCGGTTCCCCCATAGGCCTATCTGGAACAACAATGCGATGACTGCAATCGCGCCGATGGTGCTCCGGGTGTGCGTGCCAAGGCGCAGGCCGAACGAGCCGATATAGAGTGCCGCCACCAGCAGGAAGCCCGAATTCGTTGCGTGGATCAGTGCAACGACCAGATCGTCGAGGGTGCTCGCGGTACGCGCGGCCAGCGCGCCCAGGCGATCCGACAATATGCGGCGGACCCAGAGCAACGCGACAAAAAGCAGGATCGCTGTAACGGCAAAGCCAAGCCACGCGCCGAGAGCGATACCCAGATATCGCGCTTTGAAAATTTCGATTTGTCCGATCAATTTGCCGGTGATCATCGGTCTTCCTCCGGGCGTGCTGCGCAGCGGCACGGTGGATGAGAATCGCAAACCAGTCAAGAATTGTTCTCTGCGCGGCAAGGCCCGTGTGGGGCTGGCACGCCGGCCAGACGCGAGCAGTAGCAAAGTCCTCGCTTTGCGACCAGGCGAGGAAGAATTCCTGAACGGCGCGATCCGACCGCGTCGATTGCTGCTGACTTGGGATGAACGGGAAGCGGCGTTCCGATTGTCCCCGTCCCGCCATGTACGAATCTAGAAGGTAGCGCCGGGCGTCGCAAGAACGCTCATGTGCGTGCGGAAACAAATCGGCGCGCGCGCGATTTTGCTGCCGTGCGGGAGGTTCACGGCGAGCTGCTTGGCATCGGCGCCGCCGATCTCAAGGAACTCGCGCGCGAGGGCGTCATCGAGGGCGGGCTACCTTCCGTGATAAGTGAAGAATGGCGTCACCGCAATGGACTCGAGGCGGCCGCTTTTGTCGAAGTTGATTCTGATCGCGATGTCTTCGCGGGTGAAACTGAAGCGCGAGCCGACGTTGCGGATTCCCGCGAGATAAGAACGCTCATCGGGCAAAAAGCTGTGCCGCCATCCGTGCGCCGTGAGGTACGCATCGACCTGGCTCGACGGGGTGCCGATCGGGAGCTCGCGTCTTAGCTGCGCCTCGAGCTGATGCGGCTCGGGGCCCCGCGCGCATCCGCCGACGCCGATCGCCAGAGCCAGTAGTGCTGCCCACACGCGTTTCAATCGAGCCTCGCAATCGAGTGCGGCCTGTCCGCGGCGTCCGCAACGCGCTAGGCGGCGGCGCGATGGCCCAGCGCCTGGCGCAGGAACTGGCCGGTGTAGGAGTTCGCCGCCGCCGCGATTTCCTCGGGTGTGCCCTTGGCCACGATCTGGCCGCCGCGGTCGCCGCCCTCGGGTCCGAGGTCGATGACGTAGTCGGCGGTCTTGATCACGTCGAGGTTGTGTTCGATCACGATAATGGTGTTGCCGGCGTCGGCGAGCCGTCCCAGCACTTCGAGTAGCCGCTTGATGTCGTCGAAGTGGAGCCCGGTGGTGGGCTCGTCGAGGATATACAGGGTGCGGCCGGTGGCTCGGCGCGCGAGTTCCTTGGCGAGTTTGATGCGCTGCGCTTCGCCGCCCGAGAGCGTGGTCGCCGACTGTCCGAGATGGATATAGTCCAGCCCAACGTCGCGCAGGGTCTCGAGCTTCTGGCGAATCGGCGGCACCGAGCCCATGAAGTCGACCCCGTCGAGCACGGTGAGGTCGAGCACTTCGGCGATGCTCTTGCCCTTGTACTGGATCTCCAGCGTGTCGCGGTTGTAGCGCTTGCCGCCGCAGACTTCGCAGGTCACGTAGACGTCGGGCAGAAAGTGCATCTCGATACGGATGATGCCGTCGCCCTGGCAGGCCTCGCAGCGCCCGCCCTTGACGTTGAACGAAAACCGCCCCGGCCCGTAGCCGCGCATCCGCGCCTCGGGCAGCTGCGCGAAGAGTTCGCGGATGTGGGTGAAGAGCCCCGTGTAGGTCGCGGGATTGGAGCGCGGCGTGCGCCCGATCGGACTCTGGTCGACGTGGATCACCTTGTCCAGGTGCTCGACGCCCTCGAGGCTCTTGTGCGCGCCTGCCCGCTCGCGCGAGCGGTTGAGCTTCTGCGCGAGCGCCCGGTAAAGCGTGTCGAGCACCAGCGACGACTTGCCCGATCCCGACACGCCCGTGATGCAGATAAACACGCCCAGCGGAAAACCCACGGTGAGGTCGCGGAGATTGTTCTCTCGGGCGCCCTTTATGGTTAGCCAGCGGCCCGAGAGCGACCGGCGGCGGCGCGGCGTCGGAATCTCGACTTCGCCCTTCAGATAGCGCCCGGTCAGCGACGCCGGATTGCGCATCACCTGTTCGGGCGTGCCTTGCGCGACCAGATGGCCGCCGTGTACGCCGGCGCCGGGGCCCATGTCGATAAGATGGTCGGCGTCCAGCATCGTGTCGCGGTCGTGCTCGACCACCAGCACGGTGTTGCCGAGGTCACGCAGGCGCTTGAGCGTCGCGAGCAGGCGCTGGTTGTCGCGCTGATGCAATCCGATCGACGGCTCGTCGAGAATGTACAGCACGCCGACCAGGCTCGAGCCGATTTGCGTGGCGAGCCGGATGCGCTGGCCCTCGCCGCCCGAAAGGCTCGCCGAGACGCGGTCGAGCGTCAGGTAGTCCAACCCGACGTCGGCGAGGAATCCGAGCCGCTCGCGGATCTCCTTGAGGATGAGCCGCCCGATCTCTTCCTCCTGGCGGCTCAGCTTGGGCGCGGCGAAAAACGCCACCGCCTGCTTGACCGACATCGCGGAGACCTCCGAGATCGATTTGCCGTTGAAGCGGACGTAGAGACTTTCCTTCTTCAGGCGCGCGCCGCCGCACTCCGGGCATGGCCGCATGTTCATGTACGACTCCAGCATCTCGCGGATGCTCTCGGAGTCGGTCTCCTTGTAGCGGCGGTCGAGCCAGGTCAGCACGCCTTCGAACGCGCGCTCGTAGCCGCGGCGATGCTCGCCGCGCTGGTAGGTGAACGCGATCTCCTCGTCGCCCGAACCCTCGAGGATCGCGCGCCGCACCTTGGCCGGGATGCTCTTCCACGGCGTGTCGAGGCCGAACTTGTAGTGCGCCGCCAGCGCCTCGAGCACCGGCTGCATGTAGTTCATCGTGGCCCACGGCGAAATCGCGCCGTCGGCGATGCTGAGGTCCTCGTTCTGCACCACCAGTTCGGGGTCGAAGTACATGATCGAGCCGATGCCCGAGCAGGCCGCGCACGCGCCGTGCGGGCTGTTGAACGAAAACATCCGCGGCGTGATCTCGGGATACGAGATGCCGCACTCCACGCAGGCGAAGCGCTGGCTGAAATAGATCTCGCCGGCGTCCTTGCCGTCGAGCCGTTCGATCTTGAGCAGGTCGTGGCCGTACTTGAAGGCGACCTCGAGCGAGTCGCTCAGGCGCTTCTCGATCCCGCGGCGAATCGCCAGGCGGTCGACGACCACCTCGATGGTGTGGCGCACGTTCTTGTTGAGCGCGATCTCTTCGCCCAGTTCGCGCACCGCGCCGTCGACTTTGACCCGCACGAAGCCGGCGCGGCGCAAGTCGCTCAGCTCCTTGCGATATTCGCCCTTGCGATCGCGCACGATCGGCGCGAGCACGTGGATCCGCGAGCCCTCGGGCCACGCCATGATGCGGTCGACGATCTGCTGTACGCTCTGCTGCGTGATCTCGCGTCCGCAGTTGTGGCAAAAGGCGTGGCCCACGCGCGCGAACAGCAGGCGCAGGTAGTCGTAAATCTCGGTGATGGTGGCGACGGTCGAGCGCGGGTTGCGCGAGGTCGTCTTCTGCTCGATCGAGATCGCCGGCGACAGACCCTCGATCGAATCGACGTCCGGCTTCTCCATCTGCTCCAGGAACTGGCGCGCGTAGGCCGAGAGCGATTCGACATAGCGCCGCTGACCCTCGGCGTAAATCGTGTCGAAGGCGAGCGAGGACTTGCCCGACCCCGAAAGGCCGGTGATGACGACCAGGCGATCGCGCGGAATCTCGAGGTCGAGGTTCTTGAGATTGTGCTCGCGCGCGCCCTTGATGACTATTCGATTCGCCATTGCCGATCCGCCGTCGTCGCCGAACTTTCCGCGCCCGGCCTTCCCGGCTCAGCCCCTGCGTGGCGTTTTTGCCGCCGCCGCGCCGGCGCGCCGGTTACGCGCGCCGCCGTCCATTTCGCGCACCGTTCGTGCGCGCATCGTTGGTCCTCGCACCGCCCGCCACGCATATTCCATCGCGGCCAGCATGCTCGCGCCGTTCGCCGTGCCGCATCCCGCTATATCATACGCGGTGCCGTGATCGGGTGAGGTGCGCACGAACGGCAAACCCAGGGTCACGTTCACCGCGCGCTCGAACTCCAGGGTCTTGAGCGCGATCAGCCCCTGGTCATGATACATCGCGACCGCGGCGTCGAAGCTGAACTCTCCCGCCGGCCGGATGAACGCGGTGTCGGGTGCCAGCGGCCCGCGGGCGTCGATGCCGGCGCGCCGGGCGCGGCGGATGGCCGGGACGATCACGCGCGCTTCCTCGTCGCCGAAGAGCCCGTGCTCGCCCGCGTGCGGGTTGAAGCCGAGCACCCCGATACGCGGCCGGTTCATGCCGAGGCGCTCGGTCAGATGTCGCGCGAGCAGCCGGATCGTGTCGAGCACGCCCTGGCTGCTGAGCGCGCGCGAGACCCGCGCGAGCCCCATATGCACTGTTACCAGCGCGAGCCGCAACTGGTCGCCAGCGAACATCATCCGCCAAAGCCGCGTGCAGCTCAGCTCGGCGAGCAACTCGGAGTGCCCGGGAAAATGATGGCCCGCGCGGTTGAGCCATTGCTTGTTGATCGGTGCGGTCACCAGCGCGTCGGCCTCGCCCGCCATCGCCATCCGCGCCCCTTCCACTATGTAGCGATAAGCCGCGTGCGCGCCCGCGACGCTCGGCGCGCCGGGCTTGTGCGCGGCCGCGCCGAGCCGGCCGATTTCCAGCACCGCCAGCCCATCCGCCGGGCGTACCCGTTCGTCGCCGGGCAGCCAGGGCCGCGGCGCGGGTACGGCGCCGAGACGGCGCGCGGCCTGGCGCATCACGCCGGCGTCGCCGATGACGACCAGCGCGGGCGCGCCGCGGCGCGCGGCCATCGCGGCCGCCGCCTTGAGGATAACCTCGGGGCCCACGCCGGCCGGGTCGCCCATGCTTACCGCCAGCAGCGCCGGCGCGCCGCGCCTCGATGGCATCCGCCGTGTCACTAGTTGAAAGTTTCGATGTAGTGTTGCTTGGCGAGGTCGTTGTCGACCCAGGTGCTGAATTTTTGCTGGGCTTTCTGGCTCACCAGCTTTTCCTGGATCTGCCCGGAGACTTCGGCTAACGGCTTGAGGCCAACCTGCTCGTGCGCTTCGAGCTTGATGATGTGAAAGCCATGAACGCTCCGTATCGGCTCGGAAATAGCGCCGACTTTCATGTGATCGATCGCGTTCTGGATGGAGTCGATCATGTCGCCGCGCGAGAAATCGCCCAGCTCGCCGCCCTGGCTCTTGGAATCGTCGTCGGAGTACTCGCGCGCCAACTTGCCGAAATCGGCGCCCTCAAGGAGCTGCTTGTGGATGCTCTCGGCCTTGACGCGTGCCGCCTCGACCTGGGCCGGTGAGGCGTTGGGCGGCACCGCGATCAGGATCTGGGCGAGCTTGAAGCTCTCTTTGCCGACGCTGAATTCCTGCGGATGCGCGTCATAGTAGGCCTTGACCTCTTCGGGCGAGATGTTGACCTTTTGCCGCACTTCCTTCTGGATCATGATCATCTTTTGCAGCTCCAGCCGGGCGTGCTGGCGGAACTCCTTGTAGTTGTGGCCCTGGCTCTGGAGCTGCGCGCGCAGCTGCTGGTCGGTCAATCCGTTGCTCCGCTCGAAGTTGGCGATGTATTCGTCGACCTGCCGCTCGTCGACCCGGTCCCTGTACTTTTTGACCTCGCTCTCCAGCAGGTGCGCCGAGATGACTCCCTTGAGCACCGACTCGGTCTGGGGCGAATGCATATCGTTCGGATCGCTCAGGGTGATGTGGTTCACTGCCGCAAAGGTTTGGAGGTCGCGAACGGTGATCGGGTCGCCGTCGACGCTGGCCACTACCCGATCGAGGTCATCCTGCTGCGCGTGCGCGGCGCGCGGTACGGTCCATGACCCGACCACGACGCACGCCACGATCAGCGCCACGGCGCCCAGGCGCGTGCGAAAATTATGCAGGCTCATGATCTAACTGGCGAGCGGCCCGGCGGGGCGACCCGGCCCAGACTCCAACTTTTCACAGGCTGCCAAGGCCTGCAAGACGCCGTCGAGTTGTTCGAACAGCAGTTCATAATTGTTGCCGGATTCGCCGACTCCGGTCTCGATTCGCACCATCACCTGAAACGACGGCGTGAGCCGCATGCGGCGCCGGTTGGCCTCGGTCAACGCGACCATCCGGGCGGTGTCCAGCGGCGCGTCGGGATGAAACTTCACTTCGAGCTGGTCGCCCTTGAGAATCGCGCTCAGCATCATCATGTCGCGCATGCGCCGGCGCAGATCCATCGCGGCCAGCAGGTTGTCGACCAGGGTCGGAGGCGGTCCGAAGCGGTCGCGCATCTCCTCGCGCAGCGCGTCGAGGTCGGCTCTGGAAGCCGCCCGCGCCATCCGCCGGTACAGCACCAGTCGCTCGCCCTCGTCGGGCACGAAGCTGTCGGGGACGTAGGCCGGAATGCCGAGCCGGAGTTCGGGCTCGAAGTCGGGCCGTAACGGCTCGCCGCGCAGTTCGTGAATCGCCTGCTCCATCATCTCCGTGTACAGCTCGAAGCCGACCGCCGTTATCTGGCCCGACTGCTCGCGGCCGAGCAGATTGCCCGCGCCGCGATGCTCGAGGTCGCGGATCGCGAGCTTGAAGCCGCCGCCGCTTTCGACCTCGACCAGCTCGCGCAGGGCCTCGATGCGCTTCTTGGCGTCGCGCGTGATGATGTGCTCGCCCGGGATCAGCAGGTAGGCGTAGGCCTTCTGCCGCGAGCGCCCGACCCGGCCGCGGAGCTGGTAGAGCTGCGCCAGGCCGAAATGGTCGGCGCGGTTGATGATCATGGTGTTGGCGTTGGGGATGTCGAGCCCCGATTCGATGATCGCCGAGCACACCAGCAGATTGATGCGGTTCTCGATGAACTCGCGCATCACGTTCTCGAGCTGGCGCTCCTTCATCTGGCCGTGCGCGACCGCGATTTTAGCCTCGGGCACGATCGCGCGCAGATGGCGCGCGACGTAGTCGATGTTCTCGACGCGGTTGTGCACGAAAAACACCTGCCCCGAGCGGTTGAGCTCGCGCATGATGACTTCGCGCAGCAGCCCGTCGTCGAAGTGCGCGACGAAGGTGCGGATGGCCTGGCGGTCCGGCGGCGGCGTCTGGATCACGCTCAGGTCGCGGATGCCGAGCATCGTCATGTGCAGCGTGCGCGGAATCGGGGTCGCGGTCAGGGTCAGGACCTCGACCAGCTTGCGCAGCCGCTTGATGCGCTCCTTGTCGGCCACGCCGAAGCGATGCTCCTCGTCGACGATCAGCAGACCGAGCCGCGGAAACTCGACGTCATCCTGCAGCAGGCGATGAGTCCCGACCACGATATCGACCTTGCCGCGGCCGACGTCCTCGATCACCGCCTTGTTCTCGCGCGCGCTGCGGAAGCGCGAGACCATCTCGATTCGCACCGGATAATTTTCGAAGCGCTTGCGCATCGTGTTCCAGTGCTGCTCCGCGAGCACCGTGGTCGGCACCAGCAGCGCCACTTGGCGCCCGTCCATCACCGCGATGAACGCCGCGCGCAGCGCCACTTCGGTCTTGCCGAAGCCGGCGTCGCCGCAGATGAGGCGGTCCATCGGCTTGGCCCGGCACATGTCGCGCACGACCTCGTCGATCGCGGCAAGCTGGTCGGGCGTCTCCTCGAATTCGAAGCCTTCGGCGAATTCGGCGTAGTCGGCTCCCGGATGGGCGAAGGCGTGACCCTCCATCACCTCGCGCGCGGCGTAGATGTCGAGCAGCTCGGAGGCCATCGCCGCCACCGCCTCCTTGGTGCGCCGCTTGACCCGGTCCCATGAGCCGCTGCCGAGTTTGTCGAGCTTGGGCTCGAGTCCGTCGCCGCCGATATAGCGCTGGACCAGGTTGATCCGTTCCACCGGCACGTACATGGCGTCGCCGGCCGCGTACTCCAGCGCCAGGAAGTCGCCCTCCATGCCCGCGACCTTCATGTGGCGAAGTCCCCGGTAGCGTCCGATGCCGTGATCGATATGCACCACCACGTCGTCGGGTTTCAGCTCCTCGAGGTTGAGCAGCGCGCCCTTGGAGACCGGCCGCGAACGCCGCCGCACGCGCGGCTCGCCGAAGATGTCCTCTTCGCTGTAAACGTAAAGCCCGTCGGCCTGCAGCACCACGCCGGATGAAACTTCGCCCTCCATGATCACGGGGCGGAAGTCGGGCAACTCGAGCAGCGCGCCGAAGCTCTGGCACCCGGTGTTGAGCTGGAGGTCGTAGGCTTCCAGATGGCGGCGCAAGCGCGCGGCCTGGCTGGCCCCCTCGACCACCAGCAGCGCGCGGCCCTGTCCGCGCTGCACCTCGCGCAACTCCGCGGCCAGCGGCTCGAAGCTGGGCGGCGTGCGCGGCCCGGTGAGCGAATTCGCGCCGAGCTTGAGGCTCGGCTGGCATTTGACCTCGATCGCCGGCGCCCAGCCCTCGCGCGGCGCGGTCACGGTGACCAGCGAGCCGACCTCGACCGCGGTCATCGCGCCCAGCGCGTCTTCGAATTCATCGGCACCCAGGTAAAGCGCCGGGGGCGGCGGATGGAACGAGGGCTTGCTTTGCGCGGCCTCGGCTTCGGCGGCGGTTTGCTCGGCAAGCCGCATCGCCTCGGCCAGCACGCGGCCCGGCTCGACTATCCAGACCACCGTGCCCGGCGGCAAATAGCTGAAGACGGTGTCGAGCGGGCGGCCGAACAGCATCGGAGTAAGCAGCTCGGCGCCCGGGAACAAGAGCCCATTGGTCAGCGAATCGCTCAGCTCCGCCAGCTCTTTGCGTACCAGGCCGATCTCGCTCGCGCGCAGTGCCACGCGCTCGCGCACCTTGTCGTCCTTGAGCGCAATCGACGGCACGAGGCGCGCGCGAATCACGATCGCCTCGCGCACCTCGCCGAGCGACCGCTGGGAAGCGGCGTCGAACAGACGCACCGAGGTCACGATGTCCTCTTCCAGCTCGATGCGCACGGGATTGTGGTACAGCGGTGAGAAGATGTCGATGATACCGCCGCGCACGCTGAAGTCGCCCGGCTCTTCGGTCTGCGGCACCCGCTGGTAGCCGGCCCCGCCGAGCGCGTCGATAAGCGCCTCGAGATCGAGCGTGTCGGCGGCCGCGATTCGCAGCACCGAGGACTCGAACACCGGCCGCGGAAGGGTCCGCATCAGCAGCGCCTCGGCCGATGCAATCAGCAGTGGGGCCTCGCCGCGCGAGACCCCGTACAGCGCCGCAAGCTGAGCCGCCTGAGTATGTGGCGGGGGCGAGAGATGGGCGAACGGCTTCAGTTCCCAGGCGGGCAGCAGATGGATCCGGCGCGCGAGCGGGTCGCGCTCGGGCGGCTCGTCGAGGAAAAACCCGACCTCGCCGGCCAGCGCCTCGGCCTCGCGCGCGAGTGGCGTCACCACCAGGATCGGACGGGAAAGTCCGAGCGCGGCCTCGCGCAGCATCAGCGCCCCCGCCGCGCCCTTAAGGCCCATCAGCGGAAAGCGGCGCTCGCCGCCGCCGTCCAGCCGCGCCCTTAGCTCGCTCGCCGCCTCTTTTAAACTTCGTTCCAAATCGATCTTTCGACCGCTGCGATCGGTCCTCGATAACTTGCTGCGATGAATCGCCAAATTAAAGGTCAAATTTAAGGCAATGATCCAAATGATTGTAGCAAAGGCGGGCGCCCCGGTCGCGCAGTTTGTGGCGCGCGCTTATCGGGTCGCTGCTTAAAGAATTCTAAATGGCGGAGCCCGGCGAGGAACCTACTGAAATAATACAGGTGGCTGCCCGTTTTGCGATCGACGTGCATGGGTGATGGCGCCTCGAATTGTCGCCACAATACGAGGACCGCGGCGCTGGAAACCGAGTTCTTTGACCATTTCTTCAAGCGTCTCTTCGTCCGTTCGCAAACGTCCGTCCGACCAAATCCATTGCACCAGCCTGACAAGTTCTCGGTCTGTGTAATTTCCGATGTTCTTTCCCGAAAAGACTTGCGGACGGCTGCGCTGCCGCGAAAACTCTGAGCGTGCCGCTAAACCCGTCGATTTAGGAATCGCGTCGTCCGAACCCGATGATGGGGGAGCACCACCTCCGTCGACCATATCGGCGTACGCAACTGCCGCTGCAATCGCCTTCAGCGCACGCTCAATTTCCTGTTGACGACGGAGAAACCAGTCAGTGGACCAGATTCGATGGAATCGCCAACCGAGCGCCTCCAGATGCTGCTGCCGGAGGCGGTCTCGATCTCGGGTGGTGGGGACGGAGTGATAGCTGGCGCCATCACATTCGATTGCCAGGACGAGTCTGCCCGGTTTTTTCGGGTGCTCAGCGACCAGGTCTATGCGATAGCCGGAAGCGCCAAATTGAGGAAGTAGATGAGCGCCCCGCGCCGTGAGCGCGTCGCAAACGTCAGCTTCGAAAGGATCCAACGGCACATTCGTGAGTCCTCTGTCGCCCAGGATCTTTCCGCCACTCGCGGCATATTCGAGATAGAGACGCAGCAGTTCAATGCCGCGCGCCTTCGATCGGCCCGGCTCCATGTCGTGGTGATCGAACGAAGAGACGACCGTCATTCGCCTTTTCGCTCGCGTAATCGCGACGTTTAGCCGTCGCTCGCCGCCCTCGGTCAAGAGCGGTCCGAAACGATATGGCAAATTTCCCGAGCGGTCCTTTCCGTACCCAATGCTTAGTATGATCGAGTCACGCTCGTCACCTTGAACGCGCTCCAGATTCTTGACGAAAAACCGATCGTCCTTGTGTTCGTCGAAAAATTCCTCCAGTTCAGGACGGCCTCGCAGCGCATCGTCCAGCGATGCCTGTATGCGATTGGCGTGAGTAATCCCCATCGTAATCACCCCAAGCGATTCGTCCGGACGCGTGGAGGCGTGCTGAAGTATTAGCTCCACAACTTTGCGGACTTCATCGGATGAGCTCTCTTCCTGCCCATCGCGATCCGCGAAAAATGGAACAAGGACGTGAGAGATGGTTGACCCTTCGGCGCCAACGCCAGGGAATGTGACCAGCCGGCCTCCGTATATGTGTCGGTTGGAAAAGGCGATTAACGCCTCGTCCCGGCTCCGGTAGTGCCACGAGAGTGTCCACGGACTCAGCAGCGCCAACATCAGATTGAGCAGGCTCTGAAATCCCGCTGTGGCGTTGTCGTCGTCAACTCCGACGGCTCCATCCGCTCCGCCGACGAAGAATGTAGTGGGGGGAAGCTGGTTTGGGTCTCCTGCAACGATTGCGTGAATCGCACGTGCCAGAGCCGGCTGCGCGTCGGCGGGCAGAATCTGGCTGGCCTCGTCAAATAGCACCACATCGAACATTCCGCTCTTTCTCGGTAGCAGTTCACTCACCGATAGCGGACTCGCGAGCCAGCAGGGCCTCAGTGCGAGTAATACGTCTGATGCTTTTGAAGCGAGATTCCTGAACGAAAGGCCGCCGCGCTGCCGGTTCGCTTCGCGCCGGACCAAATCTTCTTGATCCGGATGCTCGTTCATCGTTGCGACCGCGCTTTCAGCATAAGCCCGTCGCACTCGCTCGACGGACAGTTGCATCCGTTCTTCGTCAAGATGCTTGAACTGTTCGACGACATCGTCATGCACTCGGCCGTTAAAGCCACCAAGCTGCGGGATTTTGGCGCGGAGCGACGCCAGACATGAGGCGTACCAGGCGGAGTAAAGAAGTTCGCGCCATCGTTCAGGAGGAGCCGCGGACGAACGCAGCTCACGGAGGAAGTCCGCGACGCCCAGTTCAGACAGTCGCCGTCCGATCTCGTGATAACGCGGAAGCCCAAATGGCGTTATGTGGTCCGCGGCGAGAAGCGCAACCAGAGATTCTAAATCTCCGAGGCTCAAGCTCATCAAACCGGATCGTCTCAGACTCGACGCGAGCAGCTGCAGGTTTTGCACCGCTTGACCTAGAGCGATAGAGCATCGATCGAGTGATTTTGAAGCCACAGGCAAGACATCTCGATCGGCGAAATTCGTCCAGTCGCACTTCAGTTTAGAAGCAACCCGGGTGCGCTCAAGCAGGATTTTGGCCGATGTTTGTGGATCGCGAGACAAAGAGCGGAGGCGACGAGCGGCGCTCCGATATTTACTGCTAAAGCACCACGATAGGAGTCTGCCGAAAAAACCCGCTGCGGGACCCATAGACAGTTGGAGTTGATCCAGATCGGTAGCGAATATCGCGCAGTCGAACTCCCCGACAACCTCGTTGATCCGACGCTGAACTTCGAGCAGGTTGTTCAATTCGTTGAGATTCATTGGTGATGCTGCACGGACCTCAGCGACGAAATCCGCGATCGACATCTTGAGTTTCGGCAAGCCGTCCTGCGCAAGATGGTCCGCCGCTTCTACGGCGCCAGCCACGGCATCTCCGTCAGTTAAATTCGCGTTGCGCCAGGGTGATGGATCGCTACCGAAAAATAGCCCCGCGAAGCTGCCTAGCTCTTGGATTAGATCGCCTGCTGCGGCAATCGAATTGGGAGTGAGCCGTTCCAAAGGCTGCCCGCGCCACCGAGTGGAGCTCGTTTGTTCAGGATTCGTTGAAAGGAGCAATCCCTGCAGATCGAAGAAGGACTTGGCTGACGGCGGCTGCTTCGCATGCAGCTGCGTCACGTGTTCACGAAGCTTATTTCGCCTTACAATAAACCGCCCATGCAGGTCGTCCGCCTGCACGGGAGGGATGGTTCGAATTTCGTCGAGCGTTACTCCTATTTGTTTTAAGATGTCTTTCCGTTTGAGATTCGCGCCGTGTAGATCCAAGGCGAGATTGCCGAGGCCCACCTTGGTTAAGCGATCGCGCACCTGGTCAAGCGCCGCTTTCTTTTCGGCCACGAACAATACGCGTTTCCCGCGTGCGGCAAGTTCGGCAATCAAGTTCGCGATTGTTTGGGTTTTGCCAGTGCCTGGAGGTCCAACGATCACACCGCTTTGCGGCGACAAAGCTGCCGCAATTGTCGACTGCTGACTCGAATCCGCATCAAGCACCAAAAATTCGTTTTCAGGTTGCACGCAGTCTAATTCGCGGGGATCGATTCCTGCTCGCCCGGAAGAGAGCGTCTGTCGAGCGGTGAGGTCGCCAGCTATCGCGGCCACCAGATCACTTTCGTAAAGCCAAGCCGGTTCGGATTTGAGGTCTTCGACCATCGCCATTTTGTAAAACGCGAAGTTCCCCACGGCGGCGTCGTAAGTCACGCGAAATCCATCAATGTTGCTGGCCGCCAATCGCAGACGCTTGAGCGTATCCCTGGGTGAGAGCTGCGCTTGACGATCACTACTCTGGTTGGACGGTAGAAGATCCTCGCCGGACAGGCGCAAACCGAAGTCCGATTCTAGCTTTTGAAGTAGGACTGGATTCATCTGCGGCTCTCCGGGAAGCGCGATTG